>Ga0206101_1000011_pt1 | contig 177909 bp, 171 predicted proteins | sample 1B0metagenome_FD_148613 | JGI IMG/M metagenome (GOLD analysis project Ga0206101, IMG submission 148613) | Enriched microbial communities from leaf-cutter ant dump, University of Wisconsin, Madison, United States - 1B0 | ecosystem: Environmental > Terrestrial > Nest > Insects nest > Nest dump... | reverse complement strand
AATCATTATAATACTCCCGTCGGACGCTGTTCGATCCTGACAAAGCTACAGCACCCAGCCGGAGAAATCCACACCTTGAAAAAAACCCACCTGCCCGCCGAAATGACCGTGGCCGCGATAGAAGGCCATAAGCTTGTCACCCAGACGCGTCCCGTGCCGCAGCCGCGCGCGGGCGAGGTGCTGGTGCGCGTGCGCGCCGCCGGCGTCAATCGCCCCGACCTTTTGCAGCGCCGCGGCCTCTATCCGCCGCCGGACGGCGTGACGGATATTCCGGGGCTTGAAGTCTCCGGCGAAATCGTCGCGCTGGGCGCGCGCGTGACGGGCATCAAGACGGGACAGAAAGTCTGCGCGCTTGTCGCGGGCGGCGGCTATGCCGAATACTGCATCGTCCCGGCGGCGCAATGCTTGCCGCTGCCGAAAAACCTCGGCTGGATCGCGGCTGCCGGCATACCCGAAACCTTTTTCACCGTCTGGCACAACATATTCGATCACGGCAAGCTGAAGAAGGGCGACCGCGTCCTGATTCACGGCGGCGCATCGGGCATCGGCACCACGGCCATTCAACTGGCGCGCGCTTTCGGCGCCAAGGTCTACGTGACCGCAGGCACCGATGACAAATGCGCCGCCTGCCTGAAGCTGGGCGCAACAGCGGCCATCAATTACAAAAACCAGGATTTCGTCGCCGGAATCCTGCAGCTGACCGACGACAAGGGCGTCGATGTCGTGCTGGACATGGTCGGCGGCGATTACATCGGCCGCAACCTGAAGATCCTCGCGCCCGAGGGACGCCACGTCAGCATCGCCATGCAGCGCGGCCGCACGGCGGAGATCGATATTTTTCAAATCATGTCCAAGCGCCTCGTCCTGACAGGCTCCACCCTGCGGCCCCAGCCCGTGAGCGCCAAGGGCAAGATCGCCAAGGCGCTCAAAAAGAACGTCTGGCCTTTTATCGCCCGCAAGCGCGTAACGCCGGTCGTCGACCAGATCTTCGCCCTGGAGGACGCGCAGGCCGCACATGATTACCTGGAAGCCGGCCATCACTTCGGCAAAGTCATCCTGCGCGTGGCGATGGAGAAAGACCGCTAAAACTCCCTTTTGCCACTCTAAGGCAAAGCCGAAGAATCTGCGTCTTTCCGGCAAAATCCCCGCTTATCGAGAACCCTGCTCTCGCGTTGCGTCAGGTGAAGATTCCTCTGCTACGCATCGAAATGACACCATTACGGGGTTTTCGGCAACCTGCCGGACTTCCCGCCATTCCTTTAATCGCACAGGCTTCGCTTGACATTATCCGCCCGAACTTCTATTTTTACGGAAATTTACCAAGCGGGAAAAGCCGATGATCGCCGAGCATTTCAACGAAACGAATTACGCCCTGCGCAAGGCAAGCGACCAAGTGCTGGCCGTAACGATCAACGTACCCAGCGTCAGCAGTGTTTATACCATTTACGATTTTACCGCACGCGTCATGTATGCCCGCACCGGTTCCAGCGAGGGCGGCCTGACCGTAACGCCTTTTGACCAGATGGACCGCGAATCGGTCGGTTTTTTTCATCAAAAGTTGCAGGACCTGGGCGGCAACCCGCCGCCTTTGCCGTGGGAAGAGCAAAAACATGCCAAACCCGGCACCGGCAAGCAGTTAAGTCTCTGATATTTAGCGTTTTCATACTTATGGCAATCAAGTATTGCTAGACTTTTTGCGCGCCGCGTCTATGATGACGTCGTTTCCCAAAACGATTGAACCTGTTTCAGTCGTCGCCGTTTTTCCAAATGGCGCGTGCGCGTGAACTATATCTGCGCTGCGGGGATGAAGAATTTTAACAAGGAGAAGATCACACATGGCTTATCCCCTGATGCCCAAGGCAACCGCCGCCTGGCTGGTTGACAACACGACACTGACCTTTGACCAGATCGCCGAATTCTGCGGTCTGCATCCGCTGGAAGTCCAGGCGCTGGCCGACGGCGAAGTCAACGCCGGAATCATGGGCGCGAACCCGATCCAGAATGGCGAGCTGTCGCAGGAGGAAATCGAGCGCTGCGAGAAAAACGGCAATACGAAACTGAAAATGCTGAAAACGGATCTTCCCAAGCCCAAGGCGCGCGCCAAAGGCCCGCGCTATACGCCCGTCACCAAACGCGCGGAAAAACCGAATGCGATCGCCTATCTGATCAAGCAGTATCCGGATCTCGCCGACGTGCAAATCGCCAAGCTGATCGGCTCCACCAAGCCGACGGTTGCCGCGATCCGCGACAAGACGCACCCGCTGTTCAGCTCCCTGAAACCGGCCGAGCCTGTCTCCATCGGCCTTTGCACCGCCGAAGAACTGGAAAAGGCCGTGCGCCGTGCGGAACGCCGCGTTGCGCGCGAAGCGAAAGCCGCCGGCAAAACCGCCGCGTCCGCGTCTGAAAATACCCCCGCCGACGCGCAAGCAGCACAGGACGATACTTCCGCCGCACAAAACGATGCGCAGAACACGCAGGATGAAGAGGAAAACGATCAGCCTGCCTCCGCTACAAACTGATCTTTTAATCTGTTGTCATTAAAAAACGACGCCGTTTTAAAACGGCGTCGTTTTTTGTGCGCGCTGGAAAACCCGGCGCGAAAAAGGGCCGTGCTATTCCGCCTGCGCCTGCATGCGCTCGATACGCTCTTTGACATGCAGTTTTTGTTCCTTCAGGCGGCGAATGGCCGTATCGTCGCGCGCGATGTGTTTCAGCTCGCCTTGCAGGCGTGTTTCGAGTTCTTCATGCCGTCTTTGCAGCGCGGATAAGTGAGCAGTTGCCATGGATAGCCTCTCCTTATGTGTCTGGAAGTTGTCGATTTTTTTTGTACGTCTATTTATTCTAGCAACAGATATTTGACGAAGGCTTAACACAAGGCCGATTTCGGCAAAGGGTGCTATAAGCCTAAAAACCTTTTAATTTCAATGGCTGTTTCGATGGGATGCTCCACCATCATCATATGCCCGCAATCGGTCAGCAGTGCGTGCCGGCCTTGCGGCAGCATATCGGCGAGCTCCTGCCCGTCGACGGCGCGGGTCATTTTATCCGCATCGCCGCAGATGACGAGCGCCGGTTTTTGCAAATCCGTGGCCGTGGCGCTGCCGCCCGTATAATCATCACAAGCCTTCAGGTCGGCCGCAAGCGCCGTCTGCCGCGCGGAAAGCATAATGGCCTTGACCACTGTCGCTACGGCTTCGGCCTGCGGATGCGCCTTGTAAACGCCCCATGTGCGGATCATGGCCCCCGCTTCGTCGGGCTTTTCGGTGGCGAGGGATAAAAGATCGGCATTCACGGGCATTTTCGCCGCCGCGCCCAGCAGGATCACGGATTGCACGGCGGGGTCTTTTGCCGCCTCCAGCGCAACGAGCGCGCCCATGGAATGGCCCATCAGCACATAGGAAAGATTTTGCGGCAGGCCCGCGATGTGGTTTCGCACCCATTTCGCCATTTCCGCGATGCTGCCGAGCGGACGGTCATCCTTTTTCGGATCGTGCCCCGGCAGCGTGACGGGGCTGACATGGTAGTCCAGCAAATGCGGCATCATGCCGCCCCAGATGCCTGCATGCATGCCGGCGCCGTGCAGGGCGATGATGGTTTGGCGTTTTTGCGGGTCGGTCATGGGAGCAGCCTTTCGTTATGTCAGCCGTTCCAGTGTAGCAAATGCAAAGGTTAATAAAACCTGCCGTGCGCAAGCGGCCATCGGAAACCGGTGCGCTTTTGGTCCACCGGACAAAAAAAACCGCCCTTGCGGGCGGTGGTGAAAGACATCACGAGGAGGCACAGATGAAGGTCAAAAACATCAAAATCTTCAAAGAACTAAGTGTTCCTAATTTCAGAATACGCGATTGCCGTTAAAGGAAGGTTAACGGACAAAATCAGCATTTTAATGTTTTGTTAATAAAGGTTTATTCACCTGATTTTTCAGAATTATCCGAAGCCTCAACCGCCCGATCCGCGGCCTTTTTCTTTTTGCGCGCCTTGCGGCGGCGGGGCTTATCGCTGCCGTGGCGCAGCCGAGTCGGCTTCAATTCCTTCGCTTCCTCCAGAATCGGATAGGCGATCAGGGAAATATAACTGTTCACCCGGCGCAGGTCGCGCAGGATGTCGAGGTGCAGGCTGGAGGTTGCCAGCGTTTCCGCAACGCCGTCACGCAGGCGCTTGAAGTGGCTGGCCGACGCCATTATCTCCTGATTGCGCAGCACGGCTTTTTCTTCGAACAGCTGGCGCGCCATTTTGACATCGCCGCTCATGAAAATCGTTTGCGCCAGCTGCATGCTTTCCATGACCTTGGCGTGCAGTTCGGAAATCTCCGCAAACCCCTGGCGGGAGAAATTGTCCTGATTGCGGATTTTTTTCATCGCCAGTTCCATCAGGCTCTTGTCGATGATATCGCCGATATGCTCGAGGTTCGTGGAAAACGTCAGGATCTGCATATAACGGCGGCCCTCGCGCTTTTCCAGCGTCTGGCTGGACAGGCGCGCCAGATAAGTCTTGATCGATTCATACAGGCTATCGACAACGACTTCCTTGTCGCGGATGGATTGCACAAGGCGCACGTTATTGGTGCGCAGCGCCTCCAGCGTATCGCGCATCATTTCCTGGATGATGTCGGAAACGCGCAAGGTTTCGCGCGCGACGCAAGCCAGCGCCGCCGCCGGCGTGGAAACCGCCGTGGGGTCGAGATAACGCGGCAGGCTTTCGTCTTCCTCCCGCGGGCGGTCGGGCAGGATTTTTTCCGACAGTTTGGTCAGCGGCCCGATAAAGGGCATGAACAAGACGGCCAGCGCAAGGTTAAACGCCGTGTGGAAGTTGACAAGCTGACGCGCCGGGTCGGGATCGATCATGGCGATGCGCGGCTCGACCCAAGGCAGGAGCGGCAGGAAAATCAATACCCCAATACCGCGCATTAAAAGATCGCCCAGCGGCACACGCCGACCCGCCGGAATATCCCGCATGGTCATGATCACCGGCGCAACGGCACTGCCGATATTCGCGCCCAGGACCAACGCAAAGCCCAGATGCAGCGGAATGGTGCCGACGGCAACAAAGGACATGAAAATAAGGATCATCCCGAGGCTGGAATGCACCACCCAGGTCAGCAGCGCCGCAAGTCCGATGGCCAGAACCGGCTGGCTGGCCAGCGGCTCGACAATCACCTTCACCGCTTCGGACTGACCGATAGGTGCGGCGACTTCCTTGATCATCGTGAGAGAGATCAGGATCAAGGCAATACCCACCATCGCGCGGCCGACGTGTTTATACTGGCCGTCTTCCATCGACTTGTTGACAATATAGCCCGCCGTCAACAAAACAGGCACCAGCCAGTCCAGATCGCGGGATAAAAGCTGCGCGGCCACGGTCGTGCCGACATCCGCCCCCATCATCACAGCCAGCGCGCCGGAAATGGTAATGATATTGCGCGCGGCGAAAGAGCTGACGATCAGGCTCGCCGCCGTCGAGGATTGCAAAAGGGCGGCAACGCCCACACCCACGCCGAAAGCCTTGAACCGGTTGCTGGTGGAATGGGAGATAATGCGGCGCAGGCTTGCCCCGAAAGCACGGTTCAGGCCAACGCTGACCATGTTCACCCCCCACAGCAGGAGGCAAACACCGCCGATAATATGCAGCAATATCTCGGACGCGTTAATGACCGTTCTCCGTTAATAAATAATTTCATCCGGCGGCACCTTGCCGCCGGAGGGACACATTCTCCACTCACCGCACCGGATTGTTTTTTGTTTTTTGCGCGGAAAATCCAGACTGAAAAGGGCGTTCCTTAATGAACGTCTGCCCAGACCTTCCTTTTCGCGACCAGCATCATGCCGGCAAAAACAAGCAGGAACAAAAGCACTTTCATGCCGGTTTGCTTGCGCTGTTCCATATGGGGCTCGCTCGCCCAGGCCAGGAACTGCGTCACGTCGCGCGCGGCTTCGGCCAGGCTGGCGGAGCGGCCGTCGGCATAGGTGATCTGCCCGTCCATCAGCGGCGGCGCCATGGAAAGCGCATGACCCGGAAAATATTCGTTCCAGTACTGGCCCGGCAGCAGTTGCACGGGCTCGCCCGTTTCGGGGTGTGCCGCGGGTGCGTCCTTGTAACCGGTCAGCAGGGCGTAAACGTAATCTTCGCCGTGCTTGCGGCCCTTCACGATCAGCGACAGGTCGGGCGGCAGCGCGCCGCCGTTGGCCGCGCGGGCGGCCTGATCGTTCGCAAAGGGCGCATGGAAGCGATCCGACGGCAGGGCCGGTCGCTCGAACATCTCGCCGTCTTCGTCCGGTCCGTCCATGACGGTGTATTCCGCGGCGACGGATTTGATTTCCGCCTCGTTATACCCCAGATCCGCAAGATTGCGGTAAGACAGCAGCTTCAGCCCGTGGCAGGCCGCACAGACTTCCTTGTACACCTGAAAACCGCGCTGCAAGGCCGCCTTGTCATAGGTGCCGGTCATGCCGTGATGCGGCCATACCTGCTTGGGCGGCGCAACGCCTTCCGCGGCATGGGCGGGCACGGCGAAAAACAGCGCGGCGGCAAAAGTGACCGCGGGGGCCAGAACCAGCAGGGAGGATGTTTTTTTCATGATTATTTATTCCCTTTGGAAGCGCAGCACGGATCGGCGCTGATGCTTTCCGGCACGGGCAGGGTTTTGCCTTTGCGTGACAGATAGGGCAGCAGCACGAGGAAGTGCAGGAAGTAGTAGAACGTCGCGATCTTGCCCGCGATCACCGGCCAGCCTTCCGGCAGCTGCGCGCCGGTATAGCCAAGGGTGACGAAAGCGACCAGCAAAACGGCAAGGCAGCATTTATACGCCGGCCGATAGCGCGCCGATTTGACATCGCCGCCGTCGATCCAGGGCAGAAAGAACAGCAAAAGGATGGAGCCGAACATCGCCAGTACGCCCTGCAGTTTCGCCGGCACGACGACGACGTTCATATAGCTCATGAAGCCCGGATCCTTCAGGCCGGCGGTGACAAAAGAGGCCAGCGTGATGAAGAACAGGAAGCCGGATGCGGCCAGCGCGCCCAGCGCCGCCCACAGCGCCCATTTGCGGTTCCGGAGCGTGAGGTAGGCAAAGCCGCCCGCCGCCGCCGCGCCGAAGGTGCCGAGCAGCGTCATCCACGCGGTGATATCCATCGTAAAGGATTTCAAGATCGCATAGAACGGCAGGAAGTACCATTCCGGCACGATGTGCGGCGGCGTAACCAGGAAGTCGTAAGCGTTGAAGTGGTCGTATTCCGACAGCGCGAGCGGCGCGAAGAACGTGACCGCCATGAACACCGCCAGAAAGACGACCATGGCAAAGCCGTCCTTGACGGAGAAATAGGGATGGAAAGGCACGGTATCTTTTTTCGATTTCGGCTCCACGCCCGTCGGATTGTTGGAACCCGTGATGTGCAGCGCCCAGACGTGGATGAAGACCACGCCCAGAATAACGAAAGGCAGCAGGAAATGCAGCGCAAAGAAACGGTTCAGCGTCGGGTTGCCAACGGAGAAGCCGCCCCAGAGCCAGGTCACGAGCGCATCCCCCACCAGCGGAAAGGCGGAAAAAAGCGAGGTGATCACCGTCACGCCCCAACCGGACATTTGCGACCACGGCAAGGTATAGCCCATGAAGGCCGTCGCCATCATCAACAGGAAGATGATGACGCCGACGATCCATAAAATCTCGCGCGGCGCCTTGTAGGATCCGTAGTAAAGCCCGCGGCAGATATGGATGTATACGGCGATGAAGAAGAAAGAGGCGCCGTTCATGTGGATATAGCGCAAGAGCCAGCCGTAGTTGACGTCGCGCATGATGCGCTCGACGCTGCTGAAGGCATAGGCTTCATGCGGCGTGTAGTGCATGGCCAGCACGACGCCGGAAACGATCATGATGATCAGCATCGTCAGCGCGATGCCGCCGAAGCTCCACAGGTAGTTCGCGTTTTTCGGCATCGGGAAAACGCCGTATTCCTTGATCAGCATCGTGAAGATCGGCAGACGCTCGTCGATCCACTGGACGACCGGATTATCGAATTTTTCTGTTGTCGCGGGACGGGACATTTTTTTATCTCTCTTTAAAGTCGGCGATCGTTATTCTTGCATGAACGCCGATCAGCCGATGCGGATCAGCGTATCGGATTTGAATTCATAGGGTGGCACGGCCAGGTTCTTCGGCGCGGGGCCTTTGCGGATGCGGCCGGATTTATCGTAGTGCGAGCCGTGGCAGGGACAGAACCAGCCGCTGTAATCGCCACGCACATCGGACGCCTTGCTGCCGAGCGGAATGCAGCCGAGATGCGTGCAAATGCCGACCAGCACCAGCCATTCGTCGCGACCGGCGAGCACGCGGTCCTGATCGCTTTCGGGATCGCGCAAGGATTTCCAGTCCTCGCTGCGAATTTCCTCGATTTCGGCGGATCCGCGGCGGTGGATGAAAACGGGCTTGCCGCGCCAGACCACGGTAATAGTCTGGCCGGGCTCCACGGCCCCGACATCGACTTCAACAGAGGCCAGCGCCAGCGTATCCGCCGCCGGATTCAGGCTGTCCACAAGCGGCCATGCGGCGCAACCGGCCGCCACGGCGCCCATCGCGCCTGCCGTCAGGTAAAGAAAATCACGTCGCGTATTGCCGTCGGTTTGCGGATGCGGCGCGGCCGCTTTTGTCGAGTCCATTGTTATTCTTCCTTTTTTCTGGACTTACATCCTGAGTAAGGTCATGGTGAGATGATCGGAACCTGTCCTGTCAGAGGGTTTCGCAGCGCACTGCCGCGCCGGAACGGGCGGCAGGAACGGGCGAAGATAACCCAACCGACTTGCAGATACTACCTCAATCAAAAATCAAAATAAACGACTCCACGTTAAAAAATCAGGTTTTTATGGTTAATCATTCCTCTGCAAAAACTTTGCTTCCTCAAGTGGATGGCCGTGCGCTGGATTTCATAAAAATCGCCGCCGCCGTTTTTATGGTTATCGACCATATCAATCTGATCTGGTATGGCGGCGCCGTGCACGGCATGTTCCTCGCCGGACGGGCGACCTTTCCCTTGTTTTGCTATGCGCTGGCCGTCGCTTTTCTCAAGGCCGGGCCGGAAAAAGCACCCGACTACGCCTTACGTAAATACATGCCGCGCCTGCTGGCGCTGGCGGTGGTCTCGGAGGTTGTGTCGCTCATCACCCGCGACACGGGCTTGCTGAACGTCATTTTCACCCTCGCCCTCGCCGCCGGCGTGGCGGGCTACAGCTACCGCCTGAAAGACTGGCACCTGATCTTGCTATGCGTTGTCGCCTTGATTCTGGACGAGCAATGCTCCCTCTGGCTCGGTGCGCGCCATCTGCTGCCCGAATTCGGCACCGCCGGCATCATGCTGCCCGCCGCCATCATGATGTACATGCAGGGACGCAAAGGCGGGCTCGCCTGCGTCCTCGCCCTGATCGCGGTCATGAATCTCGGCGCGTTCGCCGATATTCTCGCCAATCTGTCCGCCCCGGTGATTTCTTATGTGACCCTCGTCTGGTTTTCGTCGACCGTGCTGCCGTGGTGGGTTTTGCACTGGTCGCAGCGCCTGCCGAACGACGGCCGCCTGCTGTCCAAATACGCGCTGCATATTTTTTATCCGGGACATTTGCTCGTCATCTGGGGCCTTTTGAAAATCGGGCAATGGATCGAAACGGCGTCGTAACCGAAAATGCGCCTTGCCCTTTTCCAGCCCGATATCCCGCAAAACGCCGGCACGATGATGCGGCTTTGCGCCTGCATGAACGTGGCGATGGATATCATCGAGCCCTGCGGTTTTGCGCTGTCGGATAAGAACCTGAAACGCGCGGGCATGGATTATCTGGAGCATCTGGATCTGACCCGCCATGTGAACTGGCAGGATTTCCGCGCCGCCGGCAAAACAAGGCGCATCGTGCTGCTGACCACCAAAGCGCAAACACGCTTCACGGATTTTGCCTTTCACGCCGATGACACGCTGCTGGTCGGCCGTGAAAGCGCGGGTGTGCCCGACGACGTGCATGCCGACTGCGCGCACCGGATTATCATTCCGATGACGCCCGCCGTGCGCTCCGTCAACGTAGCGATCGCGGCGGCGATGGTTTTATCGGAAGCCCTGCGGCAGACGGGGCTGTTCCCCGCCTGATTTTCGCACGGCTTTACGGCCTAAATCGGTTGATTTCCGGCATCGGAAAGCGCCTAATATGTCCGATTCTGAGAAGGAGAGCGCAAAGCCATGGATGCCGCACAACAAACCGATCAAGCCGTCGACGGCGGCATCAGCCACGACACCGCCCTTGCCTGGTTTACGGGCCTGCGCGACCGCATCTGCGCCGCCTTTGAAAAGCTGGAAGACGATCTTGCCGGCACGCTCCACAAAGACCTGCCGCCCGGCCGTTTCGCGCGCAAGACATGGGAGCGCGCCAACGAGGATGGCAGCAAGGGCGGCGGCGGCACGATGGCGATCATGCGCGGGCGCGTGTTTGAAAAAGTCGGCGTCAATATTTCATCCGTTCACGGCGCCTTCTCCGAGACCTTCCGCAAGCAAATTCCGGGGGCGGAGGGCGACGGGCGCTTCATGGCCTGCGGCATCAGCCTGGTCGCGCATATGCGCTCTCCCCTCGTCCCTGCCGTGCATATGAACACCCGCCGCATCGAAACAACCAAAAGCTGGTTCGGCGGCGGCGCGGACCTGACGCCGATGTTTGAAAACGATGCCGATACCGAGGCTTTTCACGGCGCGCTCAAGCGAACCTGCGATACGCACGATCTCGATTATTACCCGAAGTTCAAGAAATGGTGCGATGAGTATTTCTTCCTGCCGCACAGGAACGAAGCGCGCGGCATCGGCGGCATTTTTTACGATTATCTCGACAGTGGCGACAAGGAAAAGGACTTCGCCTTCACACGCGACGTCGGCGAAACCTTCCTGCGCATTTACCCGCAGATCGTCGCACAGCACATGAACCGCGACTTCACGCCCGAAGAGCGCGAGCACCAGCTGGTCAAGCGCGGACGATACGTGGAATTCAATTTACTCTACGACCGCGGCACGCAATTCGGCCTGAAAACCGGCGGCAATACCGAGGCGATCCTGATGTCCATGCCGCCCGAGGCGAAGTGGCCGTAACGTAAAACAATCAAGGAGCACCGCCCATGACGGCAGATCCCGCCCCGCACAAATCCCGCATCGTGATCATCGGCGCAGGCTTTGCGGGGCTTGCCGCTGCGAAGGCACTGCGCCGCGCGGAAGCCGACGTCGTACTTGTCGACCGCCGCAACCACCATGTTTTCCAGCCGCTGCTGTACCAGATCGCCACGGCAGCGCTCTCCCCCGCGCAAATCGCGCAACCGACGCGGTTTATTTTGCGCAAGCAAAAGAACTGCACCACGGTGCTGGCGGAGGTTACCGGCATCGATATGCAAAGCAAAACCGTCCAAAGCAGCAAGGGCGATCTGCCTTACGATTACCTGATCGTCGCCACCGGCGCGACGCACACTTACTTCGGTCACGACGACTGGGCGCCCGTCGCCCCCGGCCTGAAATCGATCGAGGATGCGCTGAATATCCGCGGGCGCATCCTTGATGCTTTCGAGCAGGCGGAAACCTGCGCCGACCCATTTTTGCAAAAGGCGCTGCTGACTTTCGTGGTTGTCGGCGGCGGTGCGACCGGCGTTGAGATGGCGGGCGCGATTGCGGAACTTGCGCGCCATACGCTGCCGGGCGAATTCCGCCGCATCCGGCCCGACGGCGCGCGTATTTTGCTGGTCGAGGCGGGGCCGCGCATCCTGCCGGCCTTTGCGGAAAAACTCTCCGCCCGCGCGGCGCGGGATCTCGCCAGACTGGGCGTCGAGGTGCGGACGCAGCAGGCGGTCGAAGACTGCTCGGCCGCCGGCGTTCGTATCGGCGATGAGTTCATCCCTGCCCGTACCGTCATCTGGTCGGCGGGCGTCAAGGCCTCGGCTGCCGCGACATGGCTCGGCGCCGCGCATGACAAGGCAGGCCGCGTCCATGTCGGCGCGGATCTGTCCCTGCCCGGTCACCCCGAGATTTTCGTGGTCGGCGATACCGCCCATGCCGTGGATAAAAACGGCGGCACCGTTCCGGGCCTCGCCCCCGCGGCGGAACAGGCCGGCAAATATGCGGCCGAAACAATTATTGCAAAAATATGCGGCACAAAAATACATGGCGCCGCGGTGCCAGCGCCGGCACCCTTCGCGTATAAAGATTACGGCACGATGGCCACCATCGGCCGCGGCAAGGCGATCGCCCGCATCGGGCGTTTCCACTTCAGCGGATTTCTGGCGTGGTACCTATGGGGGATCATCCACCTTTTCCCGCTGATCGGATACCGCAACAGGCTGGTGGTAGCGATCGACTGGTTCTGGTCGTATCTGACCCGCGCGCGCAGCGTACGCCTGATCACCGTCGGGCAAAAGGAAAAAACCTAGGCATTCTCATGGGAATGCGTTAAACACCCGCCGCGCCCTCGTGCCCGTCAAACCTGTTGCACGGACATGGCAAGATGAAGTTTAGATATAAAAATCCGAATAGAAATCTTCAGAAAGGCCGGGGCGGCGCCTTGACCTTATAGGATTGATCTTCCTTATCACGCAAAACCCAGTCCTTTTCCTTATCTTCGGCAAAGCCGGGGACAGGCGTGCGCGTGACCAGCCGCGTCTCGCCGTCAAAGTCAGAGAAATGCGGATAGGCAGATTCCGGCAGGCCCAGCTTTTCCGCGAGGCTCGGCTTTTTCCCGACGGCGTTGAAAAGAACGGCAAGCCGCCGCCCCTGCACCGTGGCCGTGTTGGGGCGCAGTTTGAACACTATTTCGCCGGAAAACCCTTTGCTGTCTTTGATATCCAACGCGGGATGGTCGGGAAGATAGGCGTTGTCCAGACGCACATGCAAGGATTTTTCCGCATCGTTGAAGTGCAGGGTCGGGCGTATATCGCTCTTTTTTTCCTGCCGTGCCTGCATTTTGGGCGCCAGTGCCGCCAGGATGCCGGAAACGGCGCGGTTGAGGTTTTCGACCGCGCGGGAAAAGACGGCGTTTTCCTTCTCATACGCCTTCAGCGCCGCAAGCGCCTCGGCATCGGGGACATAAACATGGGTATAGGAAGCGCCCCATGCGCCGATCGGCAGGATGCGCCCCCCGTAATCCACATGTTCGCTTAAATGCGCAGCGTTTTCAGGGGCGGCGACGCCTTCGGGCTTGATATGCAGGACGGGGGAAATGTTTTCCCCCATGCCGGCGTTGAAATGCTGCCACGATTTCCGCTCTTCCTTCTCGTTGAGGCGCACCGCGTCCTTCGGCGCGAAATGCGTGCCGTCATGCGCGATCGGGCAGTCGAGATAGAAATGTTTGTCATGCGCATGGTAAAGCGCGGGAAAAGACCGGTACGCCCGCAGCCGCCCGCCGCAATCGCCGGCTTGCACCACAGGATGGTCAAGACCGAGCAGGGCCGCCTCTGCGGGATGGGCCGCGATAAAAGCCGCGGTGCGCGCGTCCCAGTCAAGGTGGCGCGTTTTCCTGTCAATAAAATCCTCGGCCGTTTTTGCGGCGGCAAGGGTTTCGCCCGTCAGGCGGTAACGGATATGGCTTTGAGGCATTATTATACTCCTTTTGAGGATAAGTAACCATACGGAAATTGGGGAGTCAAGGCTTTTCTGGCCCTGATTGCGACCGGAATTATTTCTAAAGATAAGGCGCGGAATCCGCGTCAAGCCGGACTATATGTTAAATTTTTGCGTATTCGCTTTTCAGTTTTTTCAGGCAGGCGGTACGACCGGGCATGAAGTTTTCGGCCAGCCACCAGCTTTCCAGATCGCCGAGAATACGGCCGATATCGGGGCCTTGCGGATAGCCGAGATCCAGCACGTCCTGCCCGATCAACGGAAAACGCGGCGGGCGGAAAGCCGTCGCCCATTGGAACGTTTCGGCAAGGTTATGATCCCGCCCTTCGCGCGCGGCGCGCAGCAGCAAAAGACTGCGCACCGCATCGTTGCCGAGACGGTACACCGCGCGGTTGACGGCGGGTTGATCCATTTTGTTATCCACTTCCATGCCCGGCTCGAACAGCGTCAGCAGATGCCCGCCCTGTTCCCTGGAAAGCCGCAGGGATTCGATGACTTTCATCAAACCCTCCACCGTCACGTCCAGCACCGCGAGCAGGCGGCGCAGGACATAGCCGGGGCTGTGGTATTTTTCCTCCAGTCGCACGAGGCGCTCCAGCGCGGCAACGTTCGTCGCCTCGGGCAGGAAATGCGTCACGATCCTGTTTTGCAGCATCAGGTGCCACACGACGGGGCAGTTTTGCGCCTCCAGCAATTTCAGCGTTTCATTGCGGATGCGCTCTGCCGACAGGCGCGGCAGGCGGTCGGCGTATTTCGCGCAAGCCGCCAGCGCCGCCGTTTGCGGCTCGTCCTTGCCGAAATGCGCATGAAAGCGGAAAAAGCGCAGGATGCGCAAAATATCCTCCTGCACGCGTTTTTCGGCATCGCCGACAAAAATGATGTGGCCGTTGCGCAGGTCTTCCATACCGCTGAAGTAATCATAAACGTCACCGTCGACGGTGGCGGACATGGCGTTGATCGTGAAATCCCGCCGCGCCGCATCGGCCTTCCAGTCGTCTGTAAAGGCGACTTCCGCATGGCGGCCGAAGGCCGCGATATCATGGCGCAGAGTGGTAATCTCGAACGGGCGGCCGTCCACAACCGCCGTGACGGTGCCGTGCTTCAGCCCCGTGGGTACGACATGGATCTTGTCGGCCTCCAGCCGCGCGGTGACCTCTTCAGGCTTCAGCGGCGTTGCGATATCGATGTCGATGATGCGGCGGTTTGCCAGCGCATCGCGCACGCAGCCGCCGACGAAACGCGCATCGCCGCCGTCGCGCAGCAGGCCGTGCATGACGCGCAAGGTATCCTCGGCAACCATGAACTGTTTTTTGCTGAGCTTGCCGGTCAATACCGTCATGCCGTTTTCTCCGCCGTTTTTTCATCCGTGACGATATCGAGGAAATGGCGCATCATGCCCGCCGTCGCGCCCCAGATGTGGAATTTTTCCCAGTTGCAGGCGTAAAATTCGCGCGCCACGCCCTCGCGTTCCACGCGCTGGCGGCACAGGTGTCCCGGCGTGCATAAATATGCCAGCGGCACGTCGAAAATCTCCTCCACCTCGAAAGGATCGGGGTTCCAGGCAGGCACGGCAGCGACATAGCCCACGACGGGACGCACGCGAAAACCCGTGCGGGTGATGTATTCGTCGAGCTCTCCCAGTACGCGCACGGCGGCGGGGTCGAGGCCGATTTCCTCCTGCGCCTCGCGCAGGGCCGTTTGCACGGCGTTTTCATCCTGCGGTTCGCGCCCGCCGCCGGGAAAGCTGACCTGCCCCGCATGCGCATGCAAATGCGACGTGCGCTGCGTGAATACGACCGAGAGATCATCCCCCCTGTCCAGCAGCGTGATCAAGACCGCCGCATCGCGGTAAGGCGGCTTGGGCAGCAGGCCGGGATTCAGGAAATGATCCCCCAGCATGGCATCCGGCGTATAGGCCGCGAGTTTTTCTTCGATGGTTTTCAGTGTCAGCATATTGGTCTTTTTTATTTTTCTTGTTCTTTATCCGGCAGCCGCGCCACGGGGAAAAACGCCCCGCCGCTCCGAACGCCATAGATTGTCGGGTCGTCCGCCGCCGGTTCCGCCCGTTCCATCAACGCATAATAGACGGCGCGGTTGAGACGCGCGGCAAGGCCGTCCCGTACCATAACATAAGGCGTGTCATCGAACAGCAGCGGATGCGCGGCATCGACCGTCACCCAATCGTCGAGATTTGTCCTGAATAGCAGGTTTTGCCCGTTTTCAGAAGTCTTTACCTGCATTTCCACGGCGATGAAGGGTTTATCCTCCACCGTGATCCGTCCGCGCTCCACGGGGGTTTGCAGCCAATAATCGCCGTTTTCGTCGATTTTCAGCACTGCGGCGAAGAGTTTGACGAGGGATGAGCGGCGAATGGGCCGTCCCTGATGCAGCCATGTACCGTTTTTACGGATTTCAATGCCGAAGTCCTCTTCCGCCGCGTAAAGCCCGTGTCGGCGGATATCGATATTTTTATCGTCAGACATGCTTTGCCGCTTTCCCTGTTATCGATTAATATAGAGGGAGAGTTGAAATTCGCCAAATACCGCCAACCCGGCCCCACATAAAAGGATCCCCATGACCGTCGAACCCATGCGCAGCGAAATGACATCCGACCTTGAAAAAGACGTGACGGCACTCGCCGCCAGGCTGAAAAAGGCGCGGAGCAGCATTGAAACCGTCATTTTCGGCCAAAAACGCGTGGTGGATCTGTGCCTGACCTCCATTTTATCGGGCGGTCACTTTTTGCTGATGGGGCTGCCGGGTCTTGGCAAAACGAAGCTGGTCGATACGCTCGGCACCGTTTTGGGGCTGGATGCCCGCCGTGTGCAATGTACGCCCGACCTGATGCCCGCGGATATTCTAGGCTCCGAAGTCCTTTCCACCGCGGCCGACGGCAGCAAAAGCTTTTCCTTCCTGAAAGGTCCCGTGTTCAGCCAGTTGCTGATGGCGGACGAGATCAACCGCGCGAGCCCGCGCACACAATCCGCCCTGTTGCAGGCGATGCAGGAATACCAGGTTTCCGTCGGCGGCACGACGTACGACCTGCCCCGCCCCTTCCATGTCATGGCCACGCAAAACCCGCTGGAGCAGGAGGGCACTTATCCGCTGCCCGAGGCGCAGCTGGACCGTTTCATGCTGCAAATCAACATCGGCTATCCCGACGGCGCGGAAGAACGCCGCATGATGCTGGCGACCACCGGCGTTGCGGAGGAAAAAGCCGTTCCCGTTTTCACCGCCGACGACATCATCGCCGCGCAAAAAATCATCCGCCGGCTGCCGATCGGACAAAAGGTCGTGGACGGCATTCTACAACTCGTGCAATCGGGCCGCCCCGAGCAAACGGATATCGCCGATGTCAAAAAATTCGTGAACTGGGGGCCGGGGCCGCGCGCCGCGCAGACCTTCATGCTCGCCGCCCGCGCCCATGCGCTGCTGGACGGGCGCTTTACGCCGTCGATGGACGATGTGCTGGATCTCGCCCCCGCCGTTTTGCGCCACCGCATGGCGCTGCATTTCGCCGCGCGGGCGGAGGGCAAGACGCTGGACGACATCATGGCGTCGATGGCGGCGGGGGTACAGTAACTACGTACCCAACGGATAATATTCAAGTGGTTCGTACACCGGCCCGTTTTTGCCGCTGGTGCTGCTGTATAGAATAAATTCATCCGCGGGGAAGGCTTCGGTTTCGATGTTTTCGTACGCCTGCATGAAATCGACGGTTTTTCGCATGTCGGGCATATGGCGGAAACGGGCGAGCGTGATATGAGGAACGTATTTGCGCTTTTCAAACGGGATCGCATAGCGGGCGAGCGCGTCATCGATGCGGTGTTTCAGCGTGTGCAGCGCCGCGCTCTCGCCAAGACCGAGCCAGATGACTTTCGGATCGTTCCCTTGTGCAAAACTGCCGATGCCGGAAATATGCAGATCAAAGGCGGGCGCATAGACGGAGGCAAGGGCATCGTCCACGTCCTCCACCGTTTCCGCTGGCACTTCGCCGATGAAGGTGAGCGTGATATGAAAGTTTTCAGGCGCCGTCCAGCGCGCATCGGGAATACCGCCCTGCAGGCGCGCAAGCTCCTCACACAAATCGGGCGGCAGCGCAAGCCCGGCAAAAAGGCGGATCATCCGTTTTCTCCCGCAAATATTCAGGGACAAGGGTTCGGGTGCCGAGTATGCACCCGTTCGATCTCCGTCACAACCTCCGGCGTCAAGGTTATATCGACGGCGGCGATATTGGCCTTCAGGTTATCCATGGTCGTCGCGCCGATGATGGCGCCGGTCGTAAAGGGGCGGTCGTTGACATAGGCGAGCGCCATTTGCGCCGCATTCAGCCCGTGTTTTTCCGCAATCGCCAGATATTTGCGCACCACGGTATCCACCCCCGGACGGTCATAACGCGAAGCGCGCGTATCGATCGCGCGGCGCGTGCCGGGCGGAATTTTCCCATCGAGATACTTGCCCGTCAGCGTCGCCGCCGCGAGCGGGGAATAGGCGAGCAGCCCGACATTTTCCTGCATCGCCATTTCGGCAAGGCCGATATCGAACGTGCGGTTTAAAAGATTATAGGGATTCTGGATCGATACCACGCGCGGCAAACCGTGCGCGGCCGCAAGCCGCAAGCAGGTCATAACACCCCAAGGCGTTTCGTTCGACAGGCCCACATGGCGGATTTTGCCCGCTTGCACCAGCTCCTGCATGGTTTGCAAGGTTTCGAGCATAACGTCGGCCTCCCGTCCCGTGACGGCGTTCTGGTCAAATCCCAGCTTGCCGAAACTGTTGACGGGACGTTGCGGCCAGTGGATCTGGTAAAGATCGATGTAATCGGTCTTGAGGCGTTTCAGGCTGCCCTCGACGGCTTCAATAATCTGCGCTTTTTCAAGCCGTGCCTTGCCGTCCCGTATCCACGGCAGATGCCCCGCCGCGCCGACGACCTTGGTGGCGAGGATGATTTTTCGGCGCTTGCCGGTTTTCTCAAACCAGTTGCCGATGATTTCCTCGGTCCGGCCATAGGTTTCGGCCCGGGGCGGGATGGCGTAAAGTTCCGCCGTATCAAAAAAATTCACGCCCTGATCCACGGCGTAATCCATTTGTTCAAAACCTTCGTCCTGCGTGTTTTGTTCGCCGAAAGTCATGGTGCCAAGACAGATAAGGCTGACGTCGAGATCCGTGCCGCCGAGCTTTTTGTATTTCATATTGTTTCTTTCTTTTATTTTTTCAAAAGCTGTTCCAGATAGGGCAGCATTTTCGCGGCGATGATTTTAATACCCTCCACGTTGGGGTGCACGCCGTCGCGCTGGTTGTAGGCGGGGTTCATCGCCACGCCGTCGAGGATAAAGGGGTAGTAAACCGCTTCGTATTCCTTGGCAAGGCTTGCATACATTCTCTCGTAAGCGCCCGCGAATTCGGGCCCCATGGAGGCCGGCGCGCGCATGCCGGCGAGCAGCACAGGGATGCCGGCGGCTTTGAGCGTTTCCAGCATATTGCGCAAGTTCTTTTCCGTCGCCGCGGGGTCGATCGCGCGCAGCATGTCGTTGCCGCCAAGCGCAAGGATGACGTAATCGGGGTTCTGGCGCTTCAATGTCCAGGCAAGGCGCGTGACGCCGCCCGCCGTCGTATCGCCCGACACGCCGGCATTGACGATGCTGATGCCTTCATACCCCGCCCTTTCCAACCCGCGCTGCAAATGGACGGGCAGCGCATCGGCGCGGTCGAGGCCGTAGCCCGCCGTGAGGCTGTCGCCGAAGGCCAGAACGACTTTCGTTTCCTGAGGCACCATGCGGTCGGCAAGAACGGGGGCGGAAAACGCCATAAAAACAACGGCCAGCGCCGCTATCCGCTTGACAGCCGCGGTTGCCGCCTTATTTACTGTGAAACACGTTTTTTTTCGGCAGGCCGCCTTTTTTGCGACATTCACGAAAGCTTTCATATACATGACGACCTCCAGCCTTTCCCCCTTATTGCAACTCGACCGCGTGGACCTGCATATGCCGAGCGGCGCGGGCGATGTGCATATCCTTAAAAACATCACGCTCGACCTGCCCGCCGCCAAAACGGTGAGCATCGTGGGCCCTTCCGGTTCCGGCAAAACCACACTTTTGATGGTTCTGGGCGGCCTTGAAAAACCCACCACCGGTAAAGTCACCGTGGCGATGCGCGACCTGACGGTGCTGGACGAAGATGCCCTTGCCGCCTTCCGTCGGGATAATATAGGGATTATTTTCCAAAGTTTCCACCTTATCCCCGCCATGACCGCGCTGGAAAACGTCGCCGTGCCGCTGGAATTCGCGGGCATGCGCGATGCCTTCGGCCGCGCAAGGGCGGCACTCGACGCCGTCGGCCTCGGTCACCGCACCGCCCATTACCCCGGCCAGCTGTCGGGCGGGGAGCAGCAGCGCGTCGCTATCGCCCGCGCCTTCGCCCCCGCGCCGCGCCTGATCCTGGCGGATGAGCCGACGGGGAACCTCGACCATGAAACGGGAAAGATGGTCATCGACCTCATGTTCGACCTGACCCGCCAAAACGGCACCACGCTGGTGCTGGTGACGCATGATACGGAACTTGCCGCGCGATGCGATATGACCGTACATATCCGCGACGGCATGATCGCGGATGCCGCCGCATGACCGCGCCCGTCACGACCGCCGCCGTGCCGCATATGTGGCGTCTGGCGATCGTCTATGCCTTGCGCGAACTGCGCAGCGGCGTGTGCGGCTTTTATATTTTCATTGCCTGCCTGGTGCTGGGCGTCGCTATGATGACGGCGGTCGAAAGCCTGTCGCGCGGCCTGTCGGACAGCCTGCGGCATGACGGACGGCAAATCCTCGGCGGCGATATTTCCATCCGCACGCCGCATGCGCCGCCGCGGGAAGAAATCTTGCAATTCCTTGAAAAAGACATGGGCGCAAAGCTCAGCGTCATCACCGAAACCCGCGCCATGGCGCGGAGCGAAGATGCCGAAAAGGCGACGATCGTGGAGATCAAGGCCGTCGATAATGCCTGGCCGCTTTACGGCGCGGCGGCTTTTGAAGACGGTGAAGGCAACGTCCTTGCCGCCCCGCCCGCCGAACTGCTGGGAGAAAACGCGCAAGGCCTTGCCGGCGCGGCGGTAGAAAAGGAGTTGTTGCTGCGCCTCGGCCTTGCCGTGGGCGACAGGATTTTCGTCGGTACGACGGGATTTGAAATTCGCGCCCTCCTGACGCGGGAACCCGACCGCATCGGCGGCACGGGCTTTTTTCTCTCCCCCCGCCTGCTGCTGGACAAGGATGCCTTCCTGAAAACCGGCATGCGCGGCGCGGAGGGATTGCTGGAGTTCAAAACGCATCTGGCCGTCCCCGGCCTTGAAACCGAAAGGGATCTGAAAGCCGCCGAAGCACGGATTGAAAAAGCCTTCCCCGATGAGAGTTTCCGCATCCGCGATTTCACCCGCGCGGCGCCGCGCATGGAGCGGTATATCGAGCGCCTGACACTGTTTTTGATGCTGATCAGCCTGACGACGCTGCTGATCGGCGGGGTCGGCATATCGAACGCCGTCAAAAGCTTTCTGGACAGCCGCATGGCGGAGATCGCGACGCTGAAATGCCTCGGCGCGCCGCAAAGCTTCGTGTTCCGCACCTATCTTGCGCAGATTCTGATTCTGGCGACGCTGGGCATCGTCATCGGCATCGCGATCGGTACGGGCGGGGCACTGTTCGCGGGCGGCATCGTAACGGGGAAATTCCAGCTGACCGACCGCACGGCGTTCTACCCCGGCGTCTGGCTGATCGCCGCCGTTTTCGGATATTTGATGACGCTGTGTTTCAGCCTCTGGCCGCTCGGCCATGCCGTCCGCACGGCGCCGAACGAGCTTTTCCGCGCCCTGATCGCGCCCGCGGGCGGGCGCCCTTCCGCCGGCATTCTTGTCGCGCTGCTGCTCTGCGCGCTTGCCATGGCGCTGCTGGCCGTCGGCACGGCGACGATACCGCGCTATGCGGCGGGCTTCGTGGCGGCGGCGCTCATCGCCTTTTGCACGTTTTATATGTCATCCGGCGCGGTGCAAAAATTCCTCGGCCGCATACGGCATATCTCCCGGCCGGAGCTGCGCATGGCGATTGCGAACGTCAGCCGCCCCGGCAACCCGACGACAAGCATCGTCCTGTCGCTCGGCCTTGGCCTGACCGTCCTGATCGCCATGGCGCAGGTGGAAAACAATTTCTCCCGCCTCTTGAAAGACGAACTGGCGGCGGACGTACCGTCGTTTTTCTTCCTCGACATCCAGCCCGACCAGAAAGACGGGTTTGAAAGACTTGTGACCGACGCCAAGGGCGCGCGCAACCTGGTACTGACGCCGAACTTCCGCGGGTATGTGACCCATGTCAACGGCGTGGACGCCCGCAAGGCGCTGGTCGACAAGGACGAGGAATGGCTGGTGCGCGGCGACCGCGGCTTTACCTGGCTGCGCGACCTGCCCGCCCACAGCGAGATTACCGAAGGCCGATGGTGGCCCGCCGATTATAGCGGGGAGCCCCTGATTTCCGTCGCCGGCAACGTGCAGCGCGCCTTCAACGTCGGCGTGGGAGATAAAATCACCGTCAACATCCTCGGCGTCGATATCACCGCCGCCATCGCCAATGTGCGCGACGTGGAATGGGCGAGCTTTACGATGAACTTCGCCATCACCTTCGCCCCCGGCGCGCTGGACGATTTCCCCGCGCCCTATATCGCCACCGCCATCGTGGATGCCGATGCGGAGGAAAAGCTGCAATCCGACATCGCCCGCACCTTTCCGAACATTACCAGCGTGCGGGTGAAGGAAGCCCTTGGCATCGTGCAAGGGCTGGTACGCGCCGTGGCGGAAGCTGTGAGCATCAGCGCCGTGCTGACGCTGGCAGCAGGCACGCTGGTGCTGGCAGGCGGGATTGCCGCCGCGCGGCGGCGGCATATTTACGATGCCGTGGTGCTGAAGGTGCTGGGCGCCACGCGCCGCCGCGTGCTGGGCACTTTCCTGCTGGAATACGGGCTGATGGGGCTGATCACCGTGGGCATCGCCGCCGTCCTGGGCACGCTGGGCGGCTGGGCCGCGCTGGAAACCATTTTGAACATCCCGTTCAAATTCAGCTGGGGCGCGGTGATCTGGGTCACCTTGCTCTGTCTTGGCATCACGCTGACAGCAGGGTTTTCCGGAACGTTGCGCGCCCTCGGGCAAAAGCCCGCCCGCTGGCTGCGCAATCCCTGAATTCTTTCAATAAAGTATTGAAATTGAAAGAAACCGCCCTATTCTGAACGGAAATCCCGACAGGGGCTTGATCCATGTAGTATAATGGTACGTATAAAGACCAAGTCTTGAACCCCGTGCCGCAAGCACAGAAAGAGGAATTTAGAAAATGTCACACGACCCCTATCAAACCCATGTCCAGACGCGCGCCGCCGCCGGATCGGATATCGATGCCGGCCTGCAGAGCTTCATGCGCGGCGTCTACAACACCATGGCGATCGGCCTTGGCGTGACCGGCGTGGTGGCCTTTGGCTTTGCGCAAATGATGCTGGGCAACCCCGGCCTCATGAAAACCGTACTGGGCGGGCCGCTGTTTTTCGTGCTCGCCTTCGCGCCGCTGGTATTTATTTTTGCCGGCTTCACCCAAAACCGTGTCGCCCGCTGGCCCGCCAGCAAGCTGCAAGCCATGTTCTACGGCTTTGCCGCGCTGATGGGTCTGTCCATGTCGACGATTTTTATCGTCTATTCGGCGGAAAGCATCGCCCGCGTCTTCTTCATCACCGCCGGTACCTTCGCCGCCGTGAGCCTATACGGCTATACGACCAAGCGTGACCTTTCGGGCATGGGCGCCTTCCTGTTCATGGGCGTGATCGGCCTGATCATCGCTTCCGTGGTCAATATATTCCTGGGCTCCGCCATGGTGCAATTCGTCGTCTCCGTCATCGGCGTGCTGGTCTTTACCGGCCTTGCCGCGTGGCAAACGCAGATGCTCAAGGAAACCTACGCCTACGGCCGCCTGGAAGACAATGCCAAGCTTGCCGTCATGGGCGCATTGAACCTCTACCTCAGCTTCATCAACCTGTTCCAGTTCCTGTTGAACCTGATGGGCAATCGCGAATAACCTTTCTTCCCTAAAGAAAAGAAAAAACCCCGCATGCAGCCGCTGCGGGGTTTTTCTTTATCCGGCCGCGCCTCTTTTACGCTAGAATAACGGCATGAACGATACCGCACCCCCGTCCGGACAGAATGCCGCCACGCTGGCCGCCCTGCCACTCGCAGAATTGCGCATGCGCTGCACGAAAAACGCGCCCGCTGTCGCCGCCTACGGCAAATGGCCGGCGCATATCGATATTTCCAAATCCCTGACGGCGCGTATCCCCGCCGCGGACCGGCCCGCCGGCGGGCTTGATGCGGGGCTGGCAACGGCCCTCGGCCTGATCCCCGCGCATGCCGCGCCCCTGGCCGCTATGCTGCATGCCGCCTATACCCCCGCCGCCGTCGAGCAGATACGCGCGGAAATCGTAAAAACGGACGCGGGCGCATGGCGCGTGAAAGATGCCGACAGCGCTGCCTGCTGGTGGCTGGCCGCCTGCCGCCTGTGCATCGAAGGCGACGATGTGGACGAAAAAACCTTTCGCCGCCAGTTGCTGGATTTTCAAAAGCTGGTGGACGATGCAAGGGCGCGCAAAACGGCCGCCGAAAGCATGCTGAACGAAATGGTGACAAGCTTTGACACCCGGCGCGGCTATGCTTTCGGCACGATGGACGGTGCGATACAGGGCGCCTATATCGCAGGACACGATGTCGCCGTGCTGCACCACCAAACGCGCAACCTGTATTTTATCGGCACCTTTCGCGCAACGCTGGGGCTCGAAAACTTCCCCTTCGCCGCGGATACGGATGACAAGGGACGCCCCACGAGCGGCCCCGTGCACGGCAGCCGCCAGTTCGTGAAATGCGCGACCGAGGGAGAAATGCAGGCCGCGCTGGAATCGGTCAAAAAACATTTTGATAAAGCCCCCGCCGTTGCCAAACCGCCGAAACCCTGACGACGCACACCCTGTAACCACCTGAAAAAAATGAATAATTTATGTAGTCACGCCGTGCGGTAACGGCGAAATTGTTATTGAAACCGCGGGCGCTTTCTGTTTATATTGCACCACTTCCGCCGCAACGCCGGCCGGATCCCTACCCTCTAAGGGGCTGTAGCTCAGCTGGGAGAGCGCTTGCATGGCATGCAAGAGGTCGTCGGTTCGATCCCGATCAGCTCCACCATATCATATTACCGCCGTATCAGCCGGTCATTATGGGCAACACCCTCCTGCGCCCGACAGGCCTTATGTGCCTGTTTTCAAAATAAAATATTTTCTTACTTTGAGCAGTTGTCACGCCCCGTACGCAGGCGGCGGCGGGTTTAACGCTTGGTTACTCTTCCCGTGTTAAGCTTGAAAGGACAAGATTCGTCTATTCGGGGGTATTTCATTGATGGCTTTTCTAGGGTTTGATCCGCAGCTGGCGTCCGCCTTGCTGACGGCTGTGCAATTATCCGTTTGTCCGATGCAGGACGCGCCGCGGGTGGAGGCTTATTTTTCTTATGACCCGCCCGTGTATAACATCAACTACACATCTGCCGCGCTTAAAAAATCGATGCAGAAAAACGACCCCGACATCACGCACGCCGGTGCGAAGGGGATGCTGCTGGGCGTCACCACCAGTAAGGTGACGGACAGAACGAACATTTTCTTTTCGCTGCTGTCCGACAATAAGGGCAATACCTGCATTTACCCGACGCGCATTGTGCTGAACATCCGCTATGATGCGGGCGTTTTCATTGCATCGGAACTCAAGAACATGGAATGCAGCTACAAGATCACCATGGCGCATGAAAACCAGCACGTGCGCTATGACATCCAGACGCTCAACGAATATCTGCCGCGCATTCAGATGGAAATGATGCATTACCTGAAAGCTTTCGGCTATCAGGGGCGCGGGCCCTTCCGCGGCGGGGAAACCGCCGCCGTGCAGAAAGAGCTTATGGAGGAGATCCGCCGCGCAGCCGCGCCGATGTACGAGCGCATGCGCGACGTGCGCCGCGCGCGTCAGGAATCGCTGGATACGGAAGAAAGCTACCGCAAGCAAGGCGAGATTTGTGACATGGACAAGGAAAAGCTGCGTGACGTTTACCGCGCCACATATATGACGGCGGATCAGGCGGCGCCGCCCCTGCCGCCGACCGCCCGCGCGCGCGAAACCGCTCCCACCAGGTAGCTTTTACTTCATACGCACCGTCGGGCATTTTTGCAGCATATCGATAAGCTTTTCCTTGGTGAAAGGTTTTGCGATAAACCCCTTCGCGCCGATCTTTTTCGTTTCCAGGACATTCTCCTTCCCGCTGTCGGCGCTCAACATCACGATAAAGGCGTGCTGGTCGAACATCAGGATTTCCTCCAGGATATCGATGCCGGATTTGCCGGGCATGTGTATATCGAGGAATACCACGTCCGGCAGGGTCTGCAGATACCTATCGACGACGGTTTCGCCCGTTTCGCATTCATGTGCTGCGCCGTAACCCTCCACGCCTTTCTTGACGAGGGAGCGCATGAACATGTCATCATCCGCGACCAGGATAATGTTCTCCTCCCGCCGCTGACGTTCCTTCAGCAAAAGGCTCTCGCCCGCCGGCCCGGACGTCTCCGCCGTGCATTCCTGCTTTAGGCGCAGCTCGATTTTTTGCAGGCCTTCGCGGGTCGTATCCACGACTTCTACATGGCATTCATATTCGCTAAAACCTGACTGGATTCTTTTTTGCAAAGCCGCAAGATCGGCGTTCTCGCCGGCCTTGACCAGGCATAACAATTCGTGGCTATTGCAGATAAAAATCTCCCCTGACATATCGGAAAGCGTTTCGCGCATTTTTTTCGCGATATAAAAAATACTTCCCGTCCCTTTGCTTAAGGAAACATTGACCAGCTTCCAGGCGCGGATCTCTTGCTTGATGCCCGCGCAGAAAGCCAAAAACTGCGTCAGGTTGCTGTGTGGCAGAAAGTCCATGTGTTCAACTCCTTGTCTTTAGGCCGCTTATAACCGGCCGTTCGCCTTTAGAAAAATCTTTACTTGCCCGTATTCCCGCACAATCTTGTTCTGCTTTTCGCGGAAGGCCTGCATATCCCCTTCCAGATTCTGGGCAAGATCACACAATTCCCGCAGGAAGTCCGCGCCGATAGCGCCGGCACCCCCCTTTATTTTATGCGCGGCGGCGCGCCATTCATGGGTTTTACCTTCCGATAAAAGTTTTTCCATGTGCTCCAGAAGGTCCTCCGTCTGCTTTTCGAACATAGAGATGAATTCCTTTTCCATGTCGATATTCCCGCCTGAAAAACCGCCGAGAACGGAAAAATCGACCTTGCCGGAGACAACACCGGAGGATGTTTTGCCTTTTGCCTCCTCGGCCACTTCGAAATTCTCGGACGGTATTTCTTCCTCGGCCTCTTCCATGCGTACCCATTGCGACAATATATCTTTCAACACCATGATGTCGATCGGCTTGCTGATATAGTCATCCATACCGTGGCGCAGACATTTGTCGCGCTCGCCCGACATGGCGTTCGCCGTCATAGCCACGATTTTAGCCGGCGGGCGGCCCTCCGCTTTTTCAAAGGCGCGTATTTCCTCCGTCGCCTCATAGCCGCTTTTCTCGGGCATCTGGCAATCCATCAGAATGATATCCCATCTTTGCTGCCGGTATTTTTCCACCGCCAGCGCGCCATCTCCGACGATTTCGTAATGAAAGAGATTGAACTTTTCGAGAATTTTCCGCACGAGCATCTGGTTCAGCGCATAGTCTTCCGCCACCAGCACGCGCGTCATCGCCGGAATCAAGGTGCCGGAGTAGCGCGTTGTGCGGCGCCGGTGCTTTTCACTGGTCAGGATTTTCGTCGTTTTAAAGGGAATGCGGAACCAAAAGGTGGACCCCTCGCCCAGTTTGCTGCGGACGCCGATGCGCCCCTTCATCAGGTCGACCAGCTGCTTGGTAATGGCAAGCCCAAGGCCCGTGCCGCCGTATTTGCGGGTGATCGAGCTGTCCGCCTGCACGAATTTGTCGAAAATGGTGTCGATCTTGTCTTCACGGATGCCGATGCCTGTATCGGTTATTTCACAGAAAAGCTCGATCGTGTCGGCGTCAAGGAAGGAATAGACCGCCTTGATGCTGATATGCCCCAACCCCGTATATTTGATCGCATTGCCGATGAGGTTCGTCAGAATGCGTGACAGGCGTAGCGGATCGCCGACCACATAGGGCATGCCCGTCTGGATATTTTCGATGATTGTCAGGCGTTTTTCCTTGACCATATGCTTCAGCGATTTGGATACGCTGCCGATGGTATAATAAAGATCAAAACCGATTTCCTCCAGCGCGATCTCGCCGGCCTCGATTTTGGAAAGATCCAGAATATCGTTGACAATTTCAAGCAAGTTGACGGAGGACCGCATGCTGGCATCCGCCAGCTCCAGCTGCTGCCGCGTCAGGTTGCTTTCCATTAAAAGCCGCGTCATGCCGATAATACTGTTCAGCGGCGTGCGTAACTCGTGCGACATGTTTGCAAGAAAATCCGATTTGGCGATGTTTGCCGCTTCGGCGCGTTCCTTCATATCGCGCAGATTGTCAATCGCCCGCACACGCTGGATTACCTGGGCCAGCTGGCCGCCGATTTCCCCCATCATGTGAGAGGCGGTTTCGCTTTGCGGCACGATGCCGGTGGAGAAAAACTCCAGCACATATTCTATATTTCCGTCGACGAAAACAGGAAAGGCGAATCCCGTGCCGAGGCCGGCCTCGCGCGCTGCCTCGTGTCGCGGGCTGGCGGCGTACTGCGCCATGGATTCTTCCCAAACAGGCACTGCCATGGCCCATGCGCGGCCCGGCAGCCCGATGCCGGGCCCGAAATCCAGCGACTCGGACAGCGCCCTGAAATGCCCGAGCCCGTCATGGCTGTGACAGAACCAGATGTTCCGGCTTTTCAGCACGCGCTCTTTTTTATCGATTGCCAGCACATGCCCGATCGACCAACCCATATAGGCGCAGACCAGCCCCAGTACCAGCCGCATCGCTTCGTCCACATCCTGTTCGCCGTTAGCGGTTTCGGCAACCCCGCGCAGCAGGGTGACCGTATTCACTTCCGCCGCCACGCGTTTTGCCGCGCCTTCAAGCTTGACCAGGCTGAAATACAAAAAGGTGAACAGTCCGACGAAGCCTAAAAAAGCGCTGCCGCTGGAATAAAACACGACTTGGCGGTTCTGGCGCAGCTTTTGCTCCTTTTCGGACAAATGCTTTTGCAGGGCTTCCGCCGTTTTCATGTAAAATCCGTGATAGCCGTCCACAACCGACGTCATGCCGTCAAACATCGCCATGCCGCCCTGCCCGCCAGATGCCGCCGCATCGTCATAAGACAGCTTATGCAGCTCCATCAGCGCACGCTTGAAGCCGGGCTGTATGGCTGCCTTATAGTATGTATTGATTTCGTGCAGCGGCGTTTCCTGCACGCCGCGCATTTTCATGAAGCCGGCCATTTGCCGCTCCGCCGCTTCCACCTCATACACGAGATGAACGATGTCCTTGCGGATAGCCCGCTCGGACTCCGTCTCCATTGACCCGCCGGTTTGCAAATAGGCCGCCTTCGCCCGCAAAAGGGCCAGATTTTCCACCAGGGGCGGCAGGTATTTGAAAACCGCCTGCTCCATTTTGCGCACATAGGGGCGCATATCCTCGTCCCAGGCCGTTTCCTCGCCGAGCGTATCCATTCTATCAAGCAACTCGTTGACGGCCTCCGTGTGTTTTGCAAATACGTCCCCGGACGCGGGATAGGGATGCGGCGCCGCCAAAATCGCTGCGGCGGCGTCAAGGGTTTTTAAACCCCTCTGGCGCGACTGACGCGTCGAGCCGCAATCGTTCTTACGGTCTTTGATTTGCTCAAGAATTTCCCGCACACCCTCCTTCTTGCGGGAAAGCCTGCCCGCAAGTTCTTCGTCGGCGCCGTGCGTGGTATAGAGCAGCCCGCGAATGCGCTGTATGGGCACGACGATCTGCATCATCTGCTGATGCAGCCGGATCACGCAGCTTTCCGTACGTAGGTCATGAATGACCCTGTTATGCTCCGTTATCATGATGTTCACGACCCACAGAAACGGCACGGCAAACAGGCACCCGCACACGACGAGTATGCCGAGCCGCAAGCCCGCGCGGTCACTGAAGTAATACCAGGCCTGTCGGACGGATGCCACGGATTGCTCTTCATCCCGCGCACGGCGGCCGGCGGCTACCAAAGAAGAAATAGTCAAAATCAATCCCGTCATCACGGCTACCGAAAAAGCGAGGAAATCGTGGCTTTGCTCGGGATCGTAGCGGCACTCGGCATAGGGACGGATGACCGCTGCCGCCATGCCGATGAAATGCATGCCGCAAATCGCAAGCCCCATGACGAGCGCCGCCAGTATTTTCGCACCCGTCCGATGCTTCGTCTCGCGGATGAGCCGGAAAACGATCCGCAGCGCCATCCACGCCGCAACGATGGCGATGAAAACCGACAGTAAAAACAAGCCGGCCTGATAGCGCAGCGTACCGTCCATACGCAATGCGGCCATGCCCGTATAATGCATGCCGCAGATGCCGAGCCCCAGCAAAGCCGCCGCCGCAAACCCATTGGCGGACAGGCCACGCCGTGTCGCCACCACCGAGAAAGCGCCATAGGCAACGCCAAAAGCGATCAGGAAAGAAAGAAAGGTCACGGGCAGATCGTATTCAATGACCATGTCCATTTTGTAGGAAAGCATGCCGATGAAATGCATCGCCCAGATGCCCGCCGCCATGGCAAAGGAACCAGCCCAGAGCAAGGTATTCTTTTCACAACGGCGGCGCGCCTGCAGCATATACAGCATCATGGAGATCGCGACGTAAGACCCGAAGCAAGCCACCAGATAGGAAAGCGCCACAAGATGGGGTTTGTAAAAGCCTTTTTCGATCTCGCCGAATGACTGATTCGTATCGAAAAAAAGGTACAGATACTCCATTTGCTGCCAAATTTCTCATTCAAATGCAAAATAAGCGTTTATAATATTCTAACGCTAACGAGTTTAAATGTATTTAAAAACAATCTTGAAAAAAAGCATGCGGCTGTATGCTACCGTATAAATGTTCGATCGATCAAAAATAAGCATGAAGTTCACTTGATATGAGCAAAGCCTTCACCACAGAAGACGCCCCGCGCGTGGACGACGACCTGCCCGACGAGCCGGAGATCATCCCCGCGGGCCAGAAAAACTACATGACGCCGACGGGCTTTAAAGCCTTGCAAGACGAGCTGAAGCTTCTCGTAAACGAGGAGCGTCCCAAAATTGTCGAAATCGTCAGCTGGGCGGCCGGCAACGGCGACAGGTCCGAGAACGGCGATTATCTTTACGGCAAAAAACGCCTGCGGGAAATCGACCGCCGCATCCGTTACCTGATGAAGCGGCTGGAAAGCGCCGCCGTCGTCGACCCGAAAGACCAGCAAAAGCTGGAGCAGGTTTTTTTCGGTGCGACCGTCACCTATGCGCGGGAGGACGGCAGCGAACATACCGTCGCCATCGTCGGCGTGGACGAAGCGGACATGCAGGAAAACAAGATCAGCTGGCTGTCCCCTCTGGCGCGCGGCCTCATGAAGGCAAAGATCGGCGACGCGCGGCAGATCCGCACCCCTGCAGGCGCGGAGACAGTCGAGATTCTTTCCATCCGCTATATCGTACCCGCCGCCGCAGGGTCTGCACCGTGAAAAAAATTAAAACTCCCGTCGACAGCTTTTGCCACAGCGGGCTTTATCTCGCCTATATCGGCCCGAAAAAAGGCCGCGGCGTTTTTTGCCATGCGGCGCTGGCCAAGGATACCTTGCTCGAAATCGCACCGGTGCTGCTGTTGCCGGACGCGGATGCCCTCACCCTCAAACAAACGCGTTTGATCGATTATATTTTCGAGGTGCCAGAGATTTCCAAGAATACGGCACGGGGCAGCGGCTTGCCGGCGGCAACGCCCCTTTCCGGGCTTGCTATGGGCATGGCCTCTTTTTGCAACCATGCAGCGAAGCCGAATGCCCGCTATACCTTTGCCGAAGACGGCACATCGGTCTATTTTTATTTATATGCCGACAGCGATATTGCGGCGGACACGGAAATCTGTATTTCTTACGGCATGCTTTGGCTGTCCTTGCGTGACCTTTTAAGCAGCGCGACGAATAAAGAAGCATAGTGCCGCAGCGCGTAAAGATGTACAGTGCCGCAGCGCGGCACGCAACCACCCCGGCATAAAGGCCCGATGCATGAGCAGTTTGATGATCCAGCAATATATTTTCGCCCTTCTGGAAGGAATCGGGTTGATCCTGTCGCCCTGCATCCTGCCCGTTCTGCCACTGGTGCTGGCGGCATCGGCAACGGGCGGCGCGATGCGGCCGTTCGGGATTATCGCGGGGTTTATTGCGGCCTTTACCGCCTTTGCGCTTTTTGCGCGCACGCTGATCCAGCAAACAGGCGCGGATACGGAGATGATCCGCTATGCCTCCCTCTTCCTGCTGCTGCTTTTCGGGCTTGTTTTGCTTTTCGATGCGGCGGGCAACCGTTTCATGGCTTTCACGGAGAAACTCGCCCGCAAGGGATCGGACAAAATCGCCGGCCATGATAAAACCGGCGGCTTTAAAGGCGGGTTTTACATCGGCGCGCTTATCGGCCTTGTCTGGACGCCCTGCGCGGGGCCGATCATGGCGGCGGCCATCGTCCAGGTCGTGCAGGCGGAAACCGACGCGCATGCTGCGCTGATCACGCTGATGTTCGTCACGGGCGCCGGCCTTCCCATGCTGCTGCTGGCGCTGTTCGGCCGCCGCGTGGCAAATGGATTAGGCGGGCTCAGAAAACATGCCGATACCCTGCGCCGCCTGACAGGTGTCATCATCATCGCCATGGCCGTCCTGATCTGGACGGGCGCGGATGTGGCGCTGCTGACTGCGCCGCCCGGCCATGTCCCGCGCTTTGACAAGCCCGCAACCGCGCTGCTGCAACCGCTGAAGACACCCTATGCCGCGCCGGAAATTGCGGGAATCGGGGCATGGTTCAATACCCGAAACCCCGTCGCGCTGGCCGGTTTGAAAGGCAAAGTTGTGCTGGTCGATTTCTGGACGTATTCCTGCATCAATTGCGTGCGTACGCTGCCTTACGTGACGGCATGGCATGAACGGTATAAAAACGACGGCTTTACCGTTGTCGGCATCCACACCCCCGAATTCCCGTTCGAGAGGGAAGTAGAGAACGTGCAAAACGCCGTCGTCAAACACCGCATCACCTATCCCGTCGGCATGGATAACGACTGGGCGACGTGGAAAGCCTTCAAAAACCGCTATTGGCCCGCGCATTACCTGATCGACCGCGACGGGCGCGTCGTTTACACGCATTTCGGCGAGGGTAATAACGACGTGACGGAAAACAATATCCGCTATCTGCTGGGGATTCACGATGCCGTGCCGGGGGCGGAAATTACGTCCGCGGGCAGAGCCGCCGCGGGGCAAACGGCGGAAACCTATCTCGGCACCTATCGCGCCAAAAACTTCCTCCCAGCGGGCGGATTGGAAAAGGACGTCGAAAAAACCTATGCCTTTGCCGACGCCCTGCCGCTACATCACTGGAGCCTGTCGGGTGACTGGCTGGCGGAAAAAGCCGGCATAACGGCCCTGTCATCGGGCGCGAAGCTGGGGCTGCGTTTCAGGGCGGGCAAAGTCTTTCTGGTCATGGGCACGCTGGACGGCAACCCCGTCGATGTACGCGTGATGCTGGACGGCAAGCCCGTCCCCGTGCGCAAGGCAGGCAAGGACGTGCGGCAAAGCCAACTGACCGTTGGCGCGGAAACGCTGTATGAACTGATCGCGCAGCCCGAAGTTGCGGAAGGCCTGCTGGAAATCGAGACCGACCGCGCGGGCCTGCAGGCCTATGCCTTCACCTTCGGCGAATAAGATTGGCGTATAAAATTACCCGCCCTGTTTCGGCGGCGGCTTGCGGCACAGCGGCTTTGGCTTGTCGTCATTGGCGGGCGCATAGCCGAGCGTCGCGGGCGCGATGGGCTTGTAATGCAGTAACGCATCGAAATGCACATGCGCGGGGTCTTTTTCCGCCGAAAGAGCAAAACCTTTATCGCCGAAGGATTTCTCCAGATACTTGCGGGCGATCAGCGCCTTGCGGGCATCGCCGTTTTTGAGGTCGTGCCCCGCTTCTTCCGCCAGCAACGCGCCGGAGAGAACGTCGCACATATGATCCATCAACTTGCGCGCGAAACGCTGGCCGTCGGCTGGATTGGCGCGCAGGTAGGCCAGCGCCTTTTCCGCCTGTGCGAGGCCTTTGCCGAGCAACTGCTTTTCAACCGACATCTCGGCGGGCAGTTTTGTGGAAATATCCTTTATTTTATCGGTAAAGATTTTATCGCCCGGCTCCCTGCCCGCCACCATGCGCAATAACTCCAACGCCTGAATATTCGCGGGGCCTTCCCAGACGGTCAGCACCATGGCGTCACGCAAAAGGCGTGCGGTCGGGAATTCTTCCGTATAGCCGTTGCCGCCGACGATTTCGAGGGCTTTTTTGGATGACTGCACGGCATCTTCCGCCGTGCGGTACTTGGCCAGCGCCGTCGCAAGACGCAGCCACGGGCGCTGCGTATCGTCCTTCAGCGCGGCATCGAATGTTTTCGCCGCTTCAAAGGCCAGCGCGGTGGATGATTCGGAGCGCAACATCAAATCCACCAGTTCGTTCTGCACCATCGGATATTTCACGATGTTGTTGCCGAAGGCTTCGCGATGCGTCGCCCAGCTGGCGGCCTCCATCAGCGCGCGCCGCGTGGCGCCTGCCGCGCCGGCGGCATTGTGGATGCGGCTGTATTCCAGCGCCTCCATCATGATCTTCAGCCCGTGCGGCGGCGGCGCCACCTCGATCACTTCCGCGCCTTCAAGATCGATCTCGCCTGTCGCAAGGCCCTTGGTGCCCATTTTGTCCTTCAGGCGGCGGATGGCATATTTATTCGCGCTGCCGTCTTTCAAATGACTGGGAACGAGGTAAAGGCCGAGGCCCTTGCTGCCCTCCGGCGCGCCTTCAGGGCGGGCGGTGGCGAGCGCAAGACCGGAATTCGCATTGCTGGTAAACCATTTCAACCCGTGCAGCGTCACCTTGCCGTCTTTCGTCACGGCCTGCGTCGTCGTCGCGCCGACGTCAGAGCCGCCGTGCAGTTCCGTCGCCCAGGTGCCGCCGGTCTTGGTCTCCCCGTCCATGCGCGTCATTTCGTGCAAATAGGCGTCGCGCACGTCCTTTGGCGCGAATTTATCCAGCACATAGGCGACCGCGCCCGTCATCGTCACGGGGCAATGCACGGAGATATCCGCTTGCGAGAGCAAATACCCCATGGTGAAGCTGAGCAGATGCGGCTCCGGATCATCTTCCAGAAAGGCAAGGCCGATGGCGCCTTTTTTATAGGCATCCTGATGGCAGGTTTCGTAGTCGCGGTTGAAAATCACATGGCTTTGCTTTTCGCCGCGCCTGGTATGCGTTTGCAGTTTCGGCGGCGCATGGCGGTCGCTGTAGCTCGCCTGCTCGTCCAGCGGGCCGCCGACGAAAGCGCCGAAGTCCTGCAAGCGGTCGGCATTGCGGTCCAGCATGTCGGGCGCGATCCGCGCCAGCAAACGCTGTGCGTTGACGTCCATATCAAAAAAATTATGGCCGCGCGTTTCGGCAGGATAGGTTGGAGCCTGTTTCGCGGGGTATTTGGGCGCCGGCGTCATTTCGCTTTCTCCATAATCTGTTGAATGCGCAAAAGCATGCGCCCGCCGGCGCGGGATTGCAACCCCCTAAAAACCGCTAAAAGCCTTATATTGCAATGCAAAATAGGCCGGTTTGTGCGATTTGGTTGACGGTGCATGTGAACGGTGCAAAGATACCGGATGTAACGTATTCACGTTTTCAGGGGGCTTTTGCGCGTATGACCAGGGCGGATTTACAGAAAAAATTCAGATACCATCACGGCAACCTGCGCGATGCGCTGCTGGCGGCCTCGCTGGATATTCTGGCGGCGGACGGGGTGGAGGCCCTCAGCCTGCGCACCATCGCCAAGGCCACGGGCGTTTCGGCCACCGCCCCCTACAGCCATTTCCGCGATAAAGAGGACTTGCTGGCCGCGATTGCGGAAACGGGTTTTCAAAAACTCGCGCTGTCGATGGCGGAACGCGCCACGGGCGCGACATCGGCGGAAGAAAAAATCGAACGCCTCATCGGCACCTATATCCGCTTTGCGCAGGATAACAAGCCGCTGTTCAGCCTGATGTTCGGGCGGGAGCTGGCGGATCTGAAACGCTATCCCACGCTGGCCATGACGGCGGGCAAAAGCTATGCGCTGATCTCCGCCGCGCTGGCCAACAGCGCCGCGCCGAAAGAGGACGTGCCTTTCCTGACCGTTGCGATCTGGAGCCTGTGCCACGGGCTGACCACGCTGATCGTCGAGGAGAAGCTGCAACCCGAAAAATTCGGCGTCAGCGGTCTGGATGCCTTCGTCAAGCGCACCGCGGGCGTCTTCAGGCCGCATCTCGGATAAAAACGGATCACGCAAACCTGTCGAAGATTTTCTGCGCCTTGCGGGCATAGGAGGCGCCGAACAAGCGCGTGTGCACCAAGAGCGGATAGAGGTTGTATATGTCCGCCCGCTCTTCATGAAAGCCGGGGCGAATGGAGCGGATGTCGTTGTAGCGCGCGAAAAAGGAATCATCGAAGGTATTGAACAGGCGGATGAAGGCCAGCTCCACCTCCGGATCGGCGAAATAGACGGCGGGGTCGAGGAAGGCCGCGATCTTGCCGCGGCCGATGATGATGTTCCCGCCCCAGACGTCGCCGTGCACCAGCCCCGGCGCTGCGGCATCGCGCAGGATGTCGGGCAGCTTGCCGGCCAGCTTTTCGGCCTGTTGCACCATGCGCTTGTCGATCTTGTTCTCATCAAAGGCAGCGCGCGCCATATAAAGCAACCGCTGCTCGGCAAAAAATGTGGGCCAGTCATCGCTTTGCCTGTTCGGCTGGCGCAGGGAACCGATGACGGTATCGCGCTCCAGCCCGTATTTTTCCGCGCCGATGTTATGCAGCGCCGCCAGCTGTTCCGCGGCATGGCGCTGGCCGCGGTAATCGATCATGTCGTGGCTTTCAATGAATTCCATGATGATGACATGATCGTTGCTGAATTCAACCGCCGGTACGGGCAGGCTGCTATGCTCTTTCAAAAAGCGCAGCATCCAGGCTTCCGCTTCCATGCCGCGCTCCGCCACTTTGGCCGCACGCGTGCCACCGCCTTCCAGCAGCAGGCGGTAAATCTGCGCGTTATTCGCCGCCGACAACGGCGCGATGGCCAGAATGCTGCCGCCGATGGCGTTTTCGATTTCTGCTTGGAGCTGCGGCGTAATCATATTGAAAAAGTACCCCTGATGTTTTCCAGGATGGCGCGGGCGCCTTCGTCTATCATAACATAGACCCTCTTGAAATCGTCCGCGCCGCCGTACCACGGATCCGGCACTTCCGATATCTCGCCGCCGAGGCCCTCCAAAAACAGCGTGATATGCGCCAGGCTGCCGGCGGGCGCGCGGCGCTGCAATGCCTGCAAATGGCTTTTGTCCATGGCGAAGATATATTCGTAATTGTCAAAGTCTTCAGGCACGACCTGCCGCGCGCGCTGGGCGGAAATATCCACGCCGTTCTCGCGGGCGACGCTGATGGCGCGACTGTCCGGCGGCTCGCCCGCATGATAGGAATCCGTGCCGGCGGAAGCGACGTCAAATTGCGCCGACAGCCCCGCCGCCGCGACCAGATGGCGGAAAACACCTTCCGCCGTGGGGGATCTGCAAATATTGCCCGTGCAAACAAAAAGTACCCTGATCATCCCTATTTCCGTTTCTGGCCTGTGATTTGAAAACCGTGCTAGACTGCGGCGGGACACCCCCGAATGCAAGACGAAAAGCAAGAGCCGTATTGTGACACTGAAACCCGCCCATTTGCAATGGTCCGAAGACGGACGGCTTATCAGCCTGGATTACGACGATGTGTATTTCCAGCCGGGTCACGGGATCGAGGAATCGCATTATGTTTTTTTGCGGCACAACAACCTGCCCGCACGCTTTACCGCAGGTGATGCAAGGCATTTCCGCATTTGCGAACTGGGCTTCGGCACGGGGCTGAATTTTTTGCTGACGGCAAAACTGTTTCTGGAAGCCGCGCCGGAGAACGCCTTGCTGACCTATGTCAGCATCGAAAAACATCCGATCGACGCTGCGACGTTGCAAAAGCTGCACGGCTATTGGCCTGAACTTTCCGATGTATCGGCCGCATTGCGGGCGGGCTATCCGCCGCTGATTGCGGGGTTTCATACGGTGTATCTTGCCAAGGGCCGCGTGCGGTTAATCCTTGCGCTCGGCGATGCGGCGGAGATTCTGCCGCAGATATCGGGGCCGTTCGATGCATGGTATCTCGACGGTTTCAGCCCCAAAAAGAATCCCGCGATGTGGGCGGAGGATTTCTTCCCCCGCATCGCCGCGCAAACGGCAGCGGGCGGCACGCTGTCCAGCTTTTCCGTGATCGGACGCATGCGCCGCGCCCTCGCAACAGCGGGATTCACGGTGGAAAAAGTCGCGGGATACGGCATCAAGCACAGCATGACCGTCGCCCGCATGGCGGGGAATGAAAACCCCGCACCCGCAAAGAAAGATAAAAAAATCATCGTCATCGGCGCGGGCATTGCAGGATGCGGCGCGGCGCACAGCCTTGCGCGACGTGGAGAAAATGTGCTGTTGATCGACAAGCATCACGCGCCCGCCATGGAAGCATCCGGCAACCCGCGGGCGGTGGTTTACCCCAAAATGACGGTCGACCGAACCCCGATGGGCAGCCTGTATCAGCACGGATTTTGTTACACGCGCGAGATCATGCGCGATTTGCAATTGCAAAGTTTTATCCCCTGCGGCGTGCTGCATATGGATACGGATAGCGATGCCGCCGCGCGGCATGCGGAGATTGTTTCCCGCAACGGCTACCCCGCCGATTATGCAATGCACCGTCAGGGCGAGGGGCTGTTCCAGCCGGCGGCAGGCTTCGTACCGCCCGCGGATTTATGCGCCGCGCTGGCAAAAGATGCGCGGATCACCTTCCGCCAGGCACATGTCTTGCGCCTTACCCGCGAAGACGGCATATGGCACGTCGAAACGGATCGCGGCATTGAAACGGCCACGCATGTGGTTGTCGCGGCGGGCACGCAGGCCGCGGCTTTGCCGCAAACGCAATGGTTGCCCCTGCAAAGCCTGCGCGGACAGGTGACAGCCGTCAAAGCGACGGCACAATCCGAATCACTGGCGCATGTCATCTGTCACGACGGCTATATCACGCCCGCCGTGGGGGGGGTGCATTGCATCGGCGCCACTTTTCAAAAAGAACCCGCAGGCGATGCATCCACCCGCCCCGCCGACGATGCGGAGAATATCCGAAAGCTGCAACAAAACCTGCCTCAACTCGGCATCACGGAAAAAAATATTCTCTTCAGTCGCGCGGGATACCGCATGACCACGCCCGACAAGCTGCCCGTCGTCGGCCGCGCGCCGGATGCGCAGAAATTCATTGCGGCCTTTGCAGGCCTGCGCAAGGGCAGTCTTGCCGAAGACATTGAAAAACCCTATATCGACGGGCTTTATATCGCCGCCGGTTTCGGCGCGCACGGCATGACGACGGCGCCGCTGGCAGGGGAGATCATCGCCGCCGATCTTTGCGGCACGCCCCTGCCCTGTCCGTCCGATCTGGCGGAGAGCCTGAAGCCGGAGCGGTTTATCCTGCGCGATCTCAAGCGCGGGAAAATATAGACGATTAAAGCGTCACCCGCATCTCCGCCGGCAAACCGGCATCCGCCACAGGCGCGAAAAGCTCGTAGTAATCCTTGGTAAAGCGAAAATCCCACCATTCCTGCGGCAAGGGCAGAAGGGGAAGATCCAGCGCGGCCGCCGCCCGCATCATCCACCCTTCCAGCTGCCGGCGGCGTACCAGCACATCGGCCGGCAGGTCGCGGTAATGCCGCGCGGCGGGATTCACGGCGGGATCGGGCGTCAGGTAGTCGAACGGCGTGCCCATATCCAGCGCATCGCCGTTGGTGTCGATCAGGATGATATCCGCCGCCTGCCCGCGCGGGTGCCCGCCCTTCCCGGGCGGGGAGAGCAAGCGATTCGGCTCCAGCAACCAATGCGGATTGGCTTTGACAATCTCCGTTTGCGCCATGGCCGCCTGCGCCTCAACGGGTCGCAGACAGTCTTTCAGCTCGAAATACCAGCCCGTTTCGCGGTGGCAGGCTTCCGCCGCCTTCAGAATGACCGGCACAAACAGCCGATGCCCCCACATGCGGGCATCGGGCCTGTAAATCGCCGTTTTGAACATGTTGTCGGGATGATCCGCCTGCGCATAAACAAGATCGATGCGGATCGGATGGCTGTCCGTATAAACATCCAGCGCAACCAAATCGGCAGCGGTAACGGGTCTTTGTGCGGACATCGCAACCGCCTTAAAGCCGCAGGATATTCATGAACAGGCTGGAAAAGAAAATCGCGAACCAGATGAAAACGATCGCATAACCGATTTGCGCCATGAAACTGCGCGGCAGCATGCGGATGATTTCCCGCGACAGGCGCGTCCATTTGATCAGATAGGGATCGCGCTTGATGAGTTCCTCGTCCTTTTCGGCAAGGGCGATGATTTCCAGGAACTCGCCGATCGCCCCCGTGCCCGAGATCATCGTCAGCACGTCAAACGGCCCCTTGGCGGCCCAGAGGTCGGGATGATGCGTTTTGAGCCGCTTCCATACTTTCCAGAACGGGTAAAGCGGGATGGCGGCGAGCAAACAGATCACGCACATCATGACAATCATATAAATTACGCTATACATGGACTATGATATTTCCGGGCTATCTTGCACAATGGGAGCGGCACATCCCGCGCCCTTCGGCACAATGTTAATCCAAAGACCAAGACATGCAAAAGACAAAAGATTTCATGCGTATTCTGGGAATATCTCTGTGCCCGGCCCTGCTGCTGGGCGGTGCGGCGTCTTTGGCCTTGTCGATGACAGCAGCGCCGCGCGCCCATGCCGAACCCAAAAAGAGCCTGACGATCGGGATCAGCCAGTTTCCCTCCACGCTGCATCCGCTGTTCGACGCCATGGTCGCGAAAAGCCTGATCCTGAGCGCGGGCCTGCGCCCCGTGACGGCCTACGACCCCGAATGGAAACCCCTTTGCCTGCTCTGCACCGCGCTGCCGTCTTTCGAGAACGGCCTTGCCGTCCGCGAAACGCGCAAGGACGGAAAAAAAGGCATTGCCGCCACGTATAAACTGAAACCCGGCATGATGTGGGGGGACGGCACGCCCGTGACCGCCGCCGATGTTCTTTTCGGCTGGGAAGTCGGCAAACATCCGGCATCGGGCGTCAGCAACGGCGAGTTTTTCGCCAAGGATATCGTTGACATCACCAGCGACGCGCCGGATACCTTTACGATCCATTTCGACAAGGAGAAATGCGATTTTGCGCTGATCAACGATTTCTATCCGCTGCCCGCGCATCTGGAACGCGGGATTTTCGAGGCAGACCCCGCCAATTACAAAAACCGCACGCTGTACAACACGCGACCAGAAACGCCCGGCCTTTATCTCGGCCCTTACCGTGTATCCGCCGTCGCCTCGGGCGCGTCGATCACGCTGGAAAAAAATCCGGAATGGACGGGCCGAGCGCCCGGCTTTGACACGGTCACGTTTAAAACCGTCGAAAATTCCGCCGCCCTGACGGCGCATCTGCTGTCAGGCTCCATCGATTATATCGCGGGGGAGCTGGGCCTGACGCTGGACCAGGCGCTGTCCTTCGAAAAGCGGCTGAACGCGGCGAAACCCGGCAAATACAACGTGATCTACAAACCCGGCCTGACCTACGAGCATATCGACCTGCCGCTCGATAAAAAGCCGTTTGACGACGTGCGCCTGCGCAAGGCGCTGCTGCTGGGCATGAACCGCGCGGGGATCAACAATGCCATCTTCGGCGGCAAGCAGCCCGTCGCCAAAAGCAACATCAATCCGCTCGATACCGTTTATACCGATGACGTAACGGACTATCCCTACGACCCCGCCGCCGCCGAGGAACTGCTGGACGCGGCGGGCTGGGCAAAAAGACAGGACGGCTATCGTTATAACAGCGACGGCAAAAAACTTTCCATCACCTTCGCCACCACTGCCGGCAATAAAAGCCGGGAGATGATCCAGCAGGCGATCCAGTCGGATTGGAAAAAAATCGGCGTGGATGCCGTGATCAAAAACGAGCCCGCCCGCGTGCTGTTCGGCGATACCATGCGAACGCGGCGTTTTGACGGCGGCGTCATGTACGCCTGGATGTCGGCGCCGAACAACATCCCCAAAACGACGCTGCACAGCACGATGATCCCCGCCGCCGGAAACAACTATGCCGGGCAGAACTATCCCGGTTATCAAAACCCCGAAATGGACGGGATCATCGACGATCTCGACATCACCTGCGCCGCCGATGCGCACAAGAGTTTGTGGCGGGATCTGCAAAAGCTTTATGCCGACGACCTGCCCGCCCTGCCGCTGTATTACCGCGCGGACAGCTTTTTCGTTCCTGTCTGGTTGCAGGGCCTGACCCCGACCGGACACCAACACCCATCGACACTCTGGATTGAAAACTGGAGCCACAGCCCATGAGCAAAAAGAAAAAACAAAAGCCCGCCAACGACGCGGCGGCGGAAAAACCGAGCTTCGAGCGCAGATCGCTGCGCTTTGTGCTGAAGCTCATCGGCTATATGTTCCTTTTCTTCTACCTCGCCTGGGCCGTGCCGCATACCCGGACATGGGCGGAAATCCTGCAGGTACAACGACAACCCGTCGAAAAGCTGGCCGAAATCACGCCGGATTATCTTTATGCCCGTCGCCCCGATAAAATCTATACATGGATCAAGATGCGCAAAGGCGCAGACATCGACAAGATCATGGAAATCCTGGAGCCTTATACGGGCGAACTGTCTTCGCTGACCTTTACGGTCTATGCCGACCGTCTCGCCGCGCGCGGCGATATTCAGGACGCGGTTTTCTGGCACCAGTTCTCGCTTTACCGCCTGCGTTTCGACGCCCTGCGCTGCGGACAGGATGAGGAAGCCATCGGCGTCACCGAAGCAATGACCAAGGTATACCGCAACCGGCAAATCATGGAAGCCATAGAGAGGGATCCTGCGCAGCTGCCGCGCACCATCCGCGCCGTGCTGGACATGGACGCGAAATACCCCGCGCGAAACGCGCCCGTAATGGTATGCGACATCGTACGCGGCTTGACGGGCAGCGTCATCTACCCCATGCCCGAGCAAGACTGGGCCTGGATGCGCCACATGCTGCGCAATAAAAGCGAGGCCGACCTTACCTTGCTGGAAGCCGGCCTGCAAAAAGCCAAGCAGGAAAGCCTGATGCCGCAGGAAACCGAAAACGAAACGGCCGAGACGCACGATGCGAACGGCGACTCCGATACGGCCGAGACGCCCAAGACAGACGAAACGCCTGAAGCAAGCGAAACGCCATGACTGTCGCGCAATGGCTGCCGCGGCTGCTGCAATCGGCCGCCACGCTGCTGATCCTTTCCTTTCTGGTCTATGTCCTGATCGGCCTGATGCCGGGCGATCCCGTCGACCTGATGATCGCGGGCAACCCGCAGATGACGGCGGAAGACGCCGCGCGCCTGCGGGAGATTTACGGCCTCGACCGGCCGCTGCTGTCGCGCTACGGGCACTGGCTGCTGGCGGCGCGGGGCGGCGATCTCGGCTACAGCCGCGTTTACGGCTTGCCGGTGCTGGAGGTGCTCTGGCCACGCCTGCTCAACACGGGACTGCTGATGGGGGTCTCGCTGTGCCTGACGCTCTCGCTCGCCCTTCCGCTGGGTGTTTACGCTGCGCGCAAGCAGGGCACGCTCACCGACAAGGCGATCAGCTTTTTCTGCCTTGCCGGTATTTCCCTGCCCGCTTTCTGGCTGGGGCTTTTGCTGATGGCGCTGTTCTCCGTCAAGCTCGGCTGGCTACCGGCGGGCAGCCTGCTGGACAGCGGCGATTTTCTTTTACAAGTCAAATCCATGGTTTTGCCCGTCCTCACGCTGACGGCGGCAAGCCTTGCCGTTTACATCCGCCATTTGCGCAGCGCCATGATCGACAGCCTGAAGGCCGACCATATCCGCACCGCCCGCGCCAAAGGCTGCAGCGAAAGCCGCGTCGTCTGGCATCATGCTTTCAAAAGCGCGCTGCCCCCCGTGGTCACGATCTTCATGCTCGACCTCGGCACCCTGTTCGGCGGGGCGCTGACGATTGAAACGGTTTTCGCCTGGCCCGGCATGGGCAAGCTGATGTTCGATGCCATCATGGGCAATGATTACAACCTTGCGCTGACGGGTTTTCTGCTGCTGACGGTTTTTGTGCTCGCCGCGAATATGCTGGCCGATATCGCCTACGGCCTGCTGGACGCGCGCGTCCGCGGCGGGGAGAAAAAACCATGACCCGCAAAGCCGCGCAGAACATCGCCGCCTTCCTGCCCACCGCTTTCCTGCTGGCACTGCTGGCGCTGTGTTTTTCCGCAAGCTGGCTGGAAAGCTGGCGCGGCATCGACAGCAACCTTGCCGATCTTTCCCTGCGTTACCAAAAACCGAGCGGCGCCTATTGGCTCGGCACGGACGAGCTGGGACGCGATGTTTTCACGCGGCTGCTCTACGGCGGGCAGGTATCGCTGACCGTGGCGCTGCTGGCCGCGGCCGCGGCCGCCGTGATCGGCACCTCCATCGGCATGCTGGCGGGCTATCTGGGCGGCAAATGGGATGCCCTGCTGATGCGTTTTACCGATTTGCTGATCTCCCTGCCCGCGCTGCCGCTTTTGATCATTCTCGCCGCGCTGGATCTTGAAAAACTCGGTATTCCCGCCGAGATCGCCGTGGCGCGGGATATCAGCCTTTATAAAATCTCGGCGCTGATCGCGCTGCTCAGCTGGACGACGCTGGCACGGCTGGCGCGGGCGCGCACACTGACCCTGAAGAATATGGATTTCGTGAAGGCCTCGCGCGGCCTGGGCGTTTCGCACATACGTATTTTGGTGCGCCATATCCTGCCGAATCTCATGAATACGGTCACGGTCGCCGTCACATTGGCCGTGGGGCACATCATTTTAATGGAATCGGTCTTGAGCTTCCTCGGCCTCGGCATCCAGCCACCACTGCCCAGCTGGGGCAATATGCTGACGCATGCGCAGGATGTCATGTGGGATGAAACCCGTTTGATGGTCTATCCCGGCGCACTGATTTTTGCGACCGTCCTTGCCTTCAACTTCCTCGGCGACGCGCTGCAGGACAGGCTGGACCCCAGGCAGCGCGAAACCCGCCACTGAGAAATGCAGCTTCATAAAAAAAACGCCGGCAGAAGAACCGGCGTTTTTATGCGTGATGAAAAAAATCAGGAACGGCAACCGCAGCCCCCGCAGCCGCCCGCGGGGGTGCCGCAACCGCCGTAGGATTCTTCGTCTTCCTTTTCATCCTCGAAGCCCGAAAGGTCGAGACGCATGACGTCATGCTTTTTCTCGGCCGCTTCTTTGGCCAGCAGTTTTTTTTCTTCGGGCGTTTTTTCGCCCTTCAGGAAATCGTCCAGAAAGTTTGTCATGCGGCAATCTGCTCCTCTGCCTTGGCGTATTCGAGTTTCAGGTCATGCGCGACCTGCGCATGGGTGATCTTGCCCTTGCACACGGTCAGGCCGTTCACAAGGTGCTTGTTGCTGGCCAGCGCAACGGCCCAGCCTTTATTCGCAATCTCGAGGCCGTAAGGCAGCACGGCGTTGTTTAGCGCATAGGCCGAGGTACGCGGCACGGCGCCCGGCATATTGGCCACGCAGTAATGCACGACGCCTTCCTCGACAAAGGTCGGATCGTCATGCGTGGTGGCGCGGGAGGTTTCGGCGCAGCCGCCCTGATCGATCGCGATATCGACGATAACCGATTTCGGGCGCATTTTTTTCAGCAGCGACCGCGTGACCAGCTTCGGCGCCAGCGCACCCGGGATCAAGACGGCACCGATGACAAGATCCGCGCCGGTCACGTATTCCTCCACCGCGTCCTGCGTGGAATAGATGATGTTCGCTTTATTGCCGAACAGATCCTCCAATTGACGAATGCGGTCGAGCGATTTTTCAAGGATCGTGACGCGCGATTCCATGCCGACGGCCATCTTCGCCGCATGCGTGCCCGCCACGCCGCCGCCGAGCACGACGACTTCCGCCGCCTTCACGCCCGGCACGCCGCCGATGAGGATGCCGGAGCCGCCGACGGGCGCGTGCAAATGATACGCGCCGACATGCGTGCTCATGCGGCCCGCGACTTCGCTCATCGGCGCCAGCAAGGGCAGGCCGCCGCGGTCGGAGGTGACGGTTTCATAAGCGATGGCGACGCAGCCGCTGTCGATCAACCCCTGCGCCTGCACGGGGTCGGCCGCAAGGTGCAGATAGGTGAAAAGGATTTGCCCTTCGCGCAACATGGCGGTTTCACTCGGCTGCGGTTCCTTGACCTTGACGATCATGTCGGCGCGGGCGAAAATATCCGCAGCGGTCGGCACGATTTTGGCGCCCGCTGCGATATAATCCTCATCGGATGCCTGGATGCCGGCACCGGCATTGGTTTCGACAATCACTTCATGGCCGTTGCGCACGTATTCGCGCACAGACGGCGGGGTCAGGCCCACGCGAAATTCCTTGGTTTTGATTTCTTTGGGGCAACCGATCAACATTCTTTTTCTCCTTGAGACACGGGGCATGAAGCCGCATACTCTGCCGATGGCGGCGCATCACCTGATTGCGCGACTCCGCCTTGCAGTCCGGATACTATACGCCAGCTTTAAACCAATTCAAGAGAGCAGATATGTTAAACAAGATCCTGAAGAAATTCCAAAAAACCTCTTCCGAAAAAACCATCGAGCAGGAAAACACTTACGTAGCGCCGAATTATCACCCCCTGCCGGTTGTCCTGAACAAGGGCGAAGGGATTTATCTGTGGGATCAGGAAGGCAAAAAATATCTGGACATGATGAGCGCCTATTCCGCCGTCAGCTGCGGCCATGCGCATCCGCGCATCGTTGCTGCACTGCAAAAGCAGGCGGCGCAACTGGCCGTCTGCTCGCGCGCCTATCACAGCGACATGCTCGCGCCCTTCGCGGAAAAGCTATGCCACCTCGCGGGGCTCGACATGATGCTGCCGATGAATACCGGCGCGGAGGCGGTGGAAACCGCCGTGAAGGCCGCGCGGCTCTGGGGCTATACCGCGAAAAAAATTCCGGAGAACCAGGCGGAGATCATCGTCGCCGACGGCAATTTCCACGGCCGCACCACAACCGTCATCAGCTTTTCGACGGAGGCCGAATACCGCAAGAACTTCGGCCCCTTCACGCCGGGCTTCAAGGCTGTGCCCTTCGGCGATATCGACGCCATGCGCGGCGCGATCACGCCGCAAACCGCCGCAATCCTGATCGAACCCATCCAGGGCGAGGCCGGCATTAAAACGCCGCCCGCGGGGTATTTGAAGGAACTGCGCAAACTATGCGATGCGCAAAACGTTTTGCTGATGCTGGATGAAATCCAGTCGGGCCTCGGCCGTACGGGCAAGATGTTCTGCTTCCAGCACGAAGACATCACGCCCGATGTGCTGATCCTCGGCAAGGCGCTCGGCGGCGGCATGCTGCCCGTTTCCGCCGTCGTGGGTAAAAAGGAAGTGATCGGCTTGTTCAAGCCCGGCTCGCACGGCTCCACCTTCGGCGGCAATCCGCTGGCGGCCGCCGTCGGCCTTGCCGCGCTGAACGTGTTGACGGAGGAGGGCATGGTCGACAACAGCCAAAAGCTCGGCGATTATATGATGGAAAAACTGCGCGGCCTCAACAATCCGATGATCCGCGAGGTGCGCGGCAAGGGACTCTGGATCGGTGTCGATTTCGACCCCAAACAGATCGCGGCCCGCAAGGTCTGCGAAAAGCTGATGGAACGCGGCATCCTGTCCAAAGACACGCATGAAACCGTAGTGCGATTCGCGCCGCCGCTGACGATCACGCAGGCCGAAATCGACTGGTGCCTTCAGCAATTCCGCGAGATTTTGCAAGAGCTGACACCCGCCGCTTGACATAACCTTGCGCGATAACGCTTTTTCAATCTTTTGCCCCTAACCTGAAGATCAAGGGAAAGGGACAAAAGATGATTTATCACCTGAACGAATTGCTGACCAAAATGGGCGCACCCGAAGCGCGCGAGAAACCGCGTCTGGAATGGTATTATTTCGACGATACGGACGGCGCGGCGGGCAGCGAGATCGCAGGTTATGCCGATATCCGTTTCGATATGGGCGGGGAGCGTCTGGTGGCCGAATTGAAGGCGCCACGCACCGCCGATGAAATCGATACATCCCCCGATGCCGCGACCCACGACCGTTTCCACATGGTGGCGGAGCGCACCGCGCGCCCGTTTTATTTCCGCATCACCGAAATGTCTTTTGACGGCGAAACCTACACGCGCCCGTCCAAGGCCGTCATTGAGCTCGGCCTCAGCCTGTTCCATGCCCGGGCGCTGGATATTTCCATCCGCATGGTGGAACAAAGCTTCAACAAGGAAGACATGCTGGAGATGAAGGACGAAGACCCGCGCAAGGGCCTACGCAACATTCCCGTGCGGCGCCGCATGGACAAGCCTGCCGAAACGCCCGTCGAAACCTTCGGCGTCGTCATCCCCTTCCGCCCGCGTCATATGGTGGCGCAGACGGGGCTTTGATATTCCTGAATGAAAGTTGACCTTAAAAAAATCGTCTCGAAGATACTGCCTTGCCTCACTTATGGTGTCTTTAGCATAAGCTTTTTCTTGTCTGCATATATTCTATGGACTGGACTTGAAGGTTTTTATATTGATGGAAAAACTTTCCAATCAGACAGAGGGCAAATTGGCTATATCATAGATTCTCTAATTTTTCCTGCAATCCCAACATTTTTTTCTTTGATATTACCATTATTGCTGTTTAAAAAACGCATGCAGGCCTTTGCGCTTTTTTCGGCGCTCGCCTGCTTTTTTCTTTTTGCAATTAGCATCATCCCTGCTTTAGAAGCAACAGTTGGTGTCTCGGGGATGGGATAAGCATGTCAACTCCCCGCCACCGTCATGCCGTCGATGCGCAAGGTCGGCGCGTCGATGCCGTATTTGAGCGTCAGGTCGTTGGCGGGGGTGAGGCGCAGCCACATATCCATGATATTGCCCGCGATCGTCATTTCGCTGACAGGATAGACGATCTTGCCTTTTTCGATCCAGAAGCCGCGCGCGCCGCGGCTGTAGTCGCCTGTCACGGGGTTCGCGCCGGAGCCCATCATCTGCATCACGAAAAATCCTTCCTCGATATCGCCGATCAGCACATCGACGGGCACGGCGCCCGCCTGCATGTAAAAATTCGCAGGGCGCGGGGACGGCGGCGCGCTGGCGCCGCGCGCGGCATTGCCCGTGGTCTGCAAGCCCAGCTGACGCGCGGAGGAGAGATCAAGTAGCCAACCCGTAAGCGTGCCGTCGTCGATGATATTGCGTTTTACAGGCGCAACCCCTTCCGCATCGAAAGGGTGGGAGCGCATGCCGCGTTTCAGAAACGGATCATCCACCACCGTCACGCCCTTTGCAAAAATATCGGCGCCCATTTTGTTTTTCAAAAACGTGGTGCCACGCGCGACCGCCCCGCCCGAAATCGTCCCGGCAAGAGAGCCGATGATGCCGCCGGATACGCGGTTGTCAAAAACGACGGGAACTTGCTTCGTTTTACCCTTGCGCGGGTTCAGCGCCTTGACCGCACGGCCGCCTGCCGCCGCACCGATGGCGGCGGGGTCTTTCAGATCCGCAAGAAAGGTCACGGAGTCAAACTCATAATCGGTTTCCATCGCCGTATCCTTTCCCGCGATGACGGAAACGGACAGGCTGAAGCCCGAAGCGCGATAACCTTGCGCGAAGCCGTTGCTGGCGGCGTAATAAACCGTTTCGCGGCCCATGTTGCACTCCGCCCCTTCGGAGTTGGTAATGCCCGAAACGGCGCGGGCGGCGTCTTCGGCCTTGTCGGCCATTTCCGCCATTTGCTCTACCGTCAATTCGGTATCGTCGTACATATCCAGATCAGGGAACGTCGTGGCAAGCTGCGCCGCATCGGCAATGCCGGCAAATTCATCTTCAGGGACAGCCTTGGCCATCGCGACGGCCCTTTCCGCCATCTCCGCCAGCGTTTCGGGCTTTTTGTCGGAGGAAGAAACGATCGCCTGCCGCTTGCCGACGAAAACGCGCAAACCCACCTCCGCCTCTTCCGAGCGGGTGAGAGATTCAGGCTTGCCCAGACGGCGCTGCACGGCGACGGAGGATGAATCCGCCAAAACCGCATCCGCCGCCGTCGCGCCAAAACCCTTTGCCCGCCGCATCAAATCGGAGAGAAGGTTCAGCATTTCGGGATTCACCGATTTGGAATCATGCGTTGTCATGGCTTTTCCTTATGTCCTGTCTTGCCGCAAAAAAAAACGGCGAAAATCATATAGGACAATAGCACGCGCAAAAAACCCGCGCCTATATAAAAAAGCAGACAGCCATTCTCATTTATTTTTCAAGGACAGCGGGCGCTTGACCTGCAACGGTTTTTCGAGTTTTTGCACATTTTTCATCATGCCTTGCAGTTCTTCCGCGCGTTTTTGCCTGGCTCTGTTTTCAGCGGCGATCCGCTGTTTTTCTGCCGCGATCTCCGCCTGCACGTCAGCCGCTTTTTGCAAGCGCTCACAAAGAGCGTCATACTCGGCGATCACCTCCGCCTTTGCAGCGCGGATATGGCGGGGGTCGTCGAAACTGGGCATATCACACCCGAAAATATTGCGCCACAGGACATCTTTCAGCTTTTTCGACTGGGTACGCTGCTCTACTTCCTCCAGCACCTTGATAATGACCTTGCCCTTGACCTGCGATGCCGCCAGTCCCCAGAACACGATTTGTCCCTTTTCCGCCTCGGTCAAGGGATTTGCCCGAACGGTTTCAAGGCGCGCAAGGAAACTGTTTGTGATTTCTTCATAACGGTCGTCTACCGGGTGGCCCATTTTACCTCTCTTCTTTGTCTTTATGCCTGATCGGCAGCCGCCGTTTTTTGCGCGGGCACGAAGCGTTCCGCATGCTGCGCGCCTTGCGGCAGGTCGATCAGTGTCAGGTGCAGCCGTGGCGCCATCGTAGGATCTTCGAAAGCCTGACAAAATTTATTGAGCGTTTCGGAGAAACGGTTGATCGCATCCACAGGTTCTGTATCGTATTGCGGGCGTTGCAAAAGAATGGCGAAATCCTGCGGGCTGATGCGCGCGATCACGTCCGACTGGCGGCGCATGAAAGTCATTTGCGCGGTCAGCTTTTCAATCACGACGTCATATATCTCCGGCGCCAGACGCGCCTGCAATTCCGCCTGGTTCGTCATATGGATGAAAACGATCAGGCTGCGCTCCCCATAACGGAAGGCGCGGTCGGTGGCGGAAAGAAACAGCTGGTTGAACGCGTTCTTGCCGATCATCCCGCCTGAGGAATGCACGTCGTTCTCGCCGCTCGCCAGCTTGCGGCCGATGGACAAAAGGCGCTCGGCATTGCCGATCTTCTGTTCCAAGTCCTGCGTGGAGAGCGGCTTGTTGAGCACATCGTTGGTGCCGGACAATACCGCCTCCTCCGATGTGGCGGTTTTAGAGAGCAGCATGATGTAGGGCTTGACCGGCGTGCGGATGTTTTTCCAGATACCGATAATGACGGGACGCGCTTCCGCCATCGGCGCGGGGTCGATCAAGATGCAGTCGAAGGAACCTTCCCGGATCAGGTCGAAGGCGGTGTTTTTATTGGTTTCCGCAACGACCGTATGTCCCTTGGCTCCCAGCTTGGAAGAAATAAGCTGGTTGGTAAGAGATTCGCGGTCGACGACCAGAATTTCCATGAAAAATCCCCTGACTTGCCCCCACGGGCTCTCCAAAATACTGTACCCGTTTTTGGTTAAGAAAAAACGCATTTCCATGAAATCACCGCATTTTCGGGGTTTTGGCGGTGATTTTGCGATCGACAGCCTCTCCATAATTTCTGTATTTGACAAGCCCCCTTGGGCTGGATTATACACATGTCTACTTTATCCGCGCCCAAGTGGCGGAATTGGTAGACGCGCCAGCTTCAGGTGCTGGTGATCGCAAGGTCGTGGAAGTTCGAGTCTTCTCTTGGGCACCAAATTTACCGGGCAGCATCGCCCGGTATTTTTGTTTAAGGGCATATATCTGATAGACGAGGAGGCACGATTCCATGTCCGTTACCCTGCACCACGGCGACCTGCCGGCAGATGTTTCCTTTGGCGATACCGTGGCCATCGATACCGAAACGCTGGGGTTGAAACCTCGCCGCGACCGCCTGTGCCTTGTCCAGTTGTCCGCCGGTGACGGCACTGTGCATCTGGTGCAGTTCAGGAAAGGCCAATACGACGCCCCGAACCTCAAAAAACTCCTGACCGACCCGAAAGTGACCAAGCTGTTCCACTTCGGCCGTTTCGATATCGCGATCATGCAACAGTATCTCGGCGCCACCGCCTCGCCCGTTTATTGCACCAAGATCGCCTCGAAACTGACGCGCACTTTTACGAATTTCCACGGGCTTAAAAACCTGTGCAAAGACCTTTTGTCCATCGACCTCGACAAACAGCAGCAAACGACCGACTGGGGCGCGGATGAATTGACGCCCGCGCAAATGGATTACGCGGCATCCGATGTTTTATATCTGCACCGGCTGCGCGACGCATTGAACGATATGCTGGCGCGCGAAGGCCGCACGGAACTGGCGCAGGCCTGTTTCGATTTCCTGCCCGCCCGCGCGGTGCTGGATTTGAAGGGCTGGGAAGAAGAAGACATCTTCGCGCATTGACGGCGCAAACATACGAATAGGCAAAAAGAGCGCGGAAGCAATCCGCGCTCTTTTCACGTCAGGCCCCCTTCCGAGGCCTTGTCCGCAAATCAAACCCGCAAAGCGAGCTTAGTGGAGGAATTTGTTGCAGGAGTTCTCGAAATCCCGGAGTTGCTCTTCCGCTTCTTCTTCGGCAAGGCCGTAGCTTTCCCGGATTATGCCCAGAAGCTTCTTGCGGTCGCCCTCAACCTGGTCGATCTGGTCGTCGGTCAACATGCCCCAGCGTTTCTGGGCTTCGCCTTTAACCTGTTCCCATTTACCTGCAATAATATTCTTGTTCATCGTTCTCTCCTTTTTGCTTGTATGTTTTTTCGCGTTCAGGTGAACGGTTGCGGTCGCGCCGTTGCAGGCGCGTCGCTGTTCGATCAGCCAACGCACGGAAATGATCGAATGTTCCGGAATCTTCAGGAGAGTTTGAATTTCAAAGGTTTTTTTCGAATGGCAACCGGCGCGGCGCTGCCGTTCCGCAATTTGGTAATATCCTGTTCCATTGCTTTTCGGGCGTCGTCCGCGCGGGCCTGTTCGGCGGCGGCAATCGCGTCCGCATGGCGCTGCGTGTGCTTTTCAATCAGCTTCAGCACCCAGGTATGGCCCTTTTGAAAGGCAAGATCGCCCGCGGTATACCCGTCTTTGTCGCGGATGGTAATGTCCGCGCCATGGGCGAGCAAAAGATCCATGAAACTTTCCGATGCCCCGCGCGCCGCAAAATGCAGCGCCGTATGCCCGTCGTTGTTCTGCGCGTTTACATCCGCTTTTGCGCCCAGCAGCAAGACGGCGACATCATAGGCCATCGTACCGGAACCCGTCGCATAGGTTAGCCCCGTATTGCCGGAACCCGGATCGCGCCAGTGCACGGCGTCGGGCCTCTGCGCCAATACGTCAACGACGTCGTCCACCCTGCCGTTCCAGCAGTTGATGACGAAAGCGCGCTGTTCCTTGTCGGTGGCATTCACCACGGGTACGGGTTTTGCAGGGGCAGACATGATGATATCTCCGGTTAAGATTTAAACTTTATGGGTTTTTTACGCACCGTGACCGGCGCTTGCGTACCATGCCTCAATGTCTCGACCTGCGCCTTTCGGGCCTGCTCTTTGCGGAAGCGGAATTTATCGAATTCCGCCGCTACGGCCGGCCGGCCGATGGATCGGGCGATCTCTTCCGCCGTCTTTCCTTCCGCGTTCAGAATGGCCTGATCGGCACCGCGGTCCAGCAACAGCGCGACATGTGCCTCAGATCCGTTCCGCGCGATTACCGCCAGCATCAAGGCCGTCATGCCGGCATCGTTTTTCACATTGATGTCCGCCCCGGCGTCGAGCAACAAGGCCGCCATGCGGCAATCCTCGATCCCCAGCGCAGCCGCATGCGTCAGCCCCGTATCGCCTGTTTTATTATGACGCCAGTGAACGGCGGCCGGATTTGCCGCAAGCAGGCGCGCCGCTTCTTCCACGTCATTCCGCCAGCACAGCATCGTGAATGCGCTCTGCTCCTGCGCGCCGGGGGTTGCCGGTTTGTCCGTCATCGTAAAAAACGATCCTGCGTAATGATTCGTTACAAATTCAAGGCGCTTATCATTCCATAAATTATAAATTATGTCAAATATGTAATGGAAGGGCTTAAAATTGACATAATTGCAAAAATTTGATAGAAATCAGCCTGTTTTCGCCGCATGATGCGTAACGGCAAGGCTGCGGTCGAAAGCGTGCAAAACAACAGCCCCGCGATGCCGATAAAAACAAAAAACGACAGGATATAAACAATGTCCCCGAGCTCCCTGCCCCAAACCGCCGACACGACGATCGTCACGCTGGACGCCGCTGCCGAGAGCAGCCTGAAAAGCGCCCGCCGCGTGCTGGAGATCGAGGCGGAAGCGCTTGCCGCGCTTGCCGCCTCCCTTGGCGCCAGCTTCCATGAAGCGATTGAAATGATTTCCGCCGCCGAGGGCCGCGTGATCATCACCGGCATGGGCAAGAGCGGCCATGTGGGCAGCAAGATCGCCGCGACCTTCGCCTCCACCGGTACGCCCGCTTTCTTCGTGCACCCGGCGGAAGCCAGCCATGGCGACATGGGCATGATTGTGCGTGGCGACGTGGTGCTCGCCCTTTCCAATTCCGGCGAGTCCAAGGAACTGCTGGACGTGATCGAATACACTCGCCGCTTCGCCATCCCGCTGATCGGCGTGACGAGCAATCCGCTGTCCACCCTTGGCAGCAAATCCGACGTGACGCTGCTGCTGCCGGGTTGCCCCGAGGCCTGCCCGAACGGCCTGGCGCCCACGACATCGACGACGATGACGCTGGCGCTCGGCGATGCGCTGGCGATCACCCTGCTGGAGCGCAAGGGTTTCAGCGTCAAGGACTTCAAGATCTACCACCCCGGCGGCAAGCTGGGCCAGCAGCTGATGCGCGTCAGCGAAATCATGCACACCGGCGACAAGCTGCCGATGATCGGCGAAAACGCCTCCATGGTCGAGGCGATCGACATGATCAACCAAAAAGGCTTCGGCTGCGTGGCACTGATCGCGGCGGACGGTACGCTGGCAGGGCTGATCACCGACGGCGACCTGCGCCGCCATCTGGGCGACGGCCTGCTGCAGAAAACCGCCAGGGACATCATGACCAGAACGCCGAAAACCGCCACGCCCGATATGCTGGTGGCCGAAGCCATGGCGCTGATGAACGACCTGAAGAACAGCTATCGTAAAATCACCTGTCTGATCGTGCTCGACGCCGACAACAAGCCGGCGGGCCTGCTGCACCTTCACGACTGCTTGCGTGCCGGGTTTGCGTGATCTCCACGAAAAACAGATTTGGCGATTATGAGACCACCCGCAGGCTCAGGGCCTTCGGCACGGGCTATACGTGGTTTGTGCGCGTGCTGCGCCTTGCGCTGCCGTTGCTGGCGCTGGTGCTGATCGGTATCGTCATCGCGCGGCTGATGTCCGACCCGCAAAAACCGACCCTGACCACCGCCGACCTGCCGCAGGATGAAAAAACCATGGCCGGCCGCATCGAAATGGTTGCGGCCAAATACCAGGGCATGGACGGCGCAGGCCGCGCCTATACGATCGCCGCCGATACCGCCAGCCGCGACACGCAGAACGCCAATGCCGTTTTGCTGCAAAACCCCGCCGCCGATCTTGTCATGCCGAACGGCGATAAAATCGCCGTCCGCGCCGATCGCGGCCGTTACGATACGGTGACGGCCGACATCCGCCTGCAGGACAATGTCGTACTGACCCATGACGACGGCTATGAAATGCATTTGCACGATATTGAGGGCAATGTCAAAACCCGCACCGCCATGACAGGAGAGGCTGTTTTCCTGCAAGGGCCCGCGGGCAAACTGGCCGCGGCAGGCATGGATATCCGGGACGGCGGTGATATGATCGTCTTTCAAGGGCCGATCGCCCTAACCCTTTACAACCTCGACAAGGGGCCTGGAAAGGGGCTCGGCAAAGAGGGGCCCGGATGATGCGCAAAACCTTTTCCTTGTTCTGCCCCGTGCTCTGCGGCCTGATGCTGCTCTCCGCCCCCGTTTTTGCGGCGGTGCCCGCCGTGCCGCAGGACGGCAACGACCAGCCGGTGGAAATTTCCGCCGCGCAGTCGCTGGAATGGAACCGCAAGGCCAAGACCTATACCGCCCGCAAGGACGCCGTCGCCAGACAGGGCGACATGCAGGTGAAAAGCGATACCATGACCGCGCATTACGACGAGACAAAGGGCGCAACGGAGATCACCCGGCTGGTCGCCAGCGGAAACGTCGAGATATCTTCCCCGCCCTATACGGCCTACGGCAACCTTGCCGAATACGACGTCGCCACGCAAACGGCATCGCTGACGGGCGATGACCTGCGCATGGTCACGCCGGAAGAGGTTCTGACCGCCGCGGAAAAAATCGAATTCGACGCCGTCCATAACAAGCTTTCCGCCATCGGCAAGGCGATGGCCCGCCGCGGCACGGACAGCCTGTCGTCCGAGCGGCTGGACGCCTATTTCATGCGCACGCCGCAGGGTAAGACCGTTTTGCAGCGTATCACCGCCGACAGCACCGTCACCATCAAGACCGCGCGCGAAACCGTCACCGGCAGCAAGGGCGTTTATGACGCCGCCACCGGCAAGGCCGTTCTGACGGGCAATGTGCGCATTTACCAGGGCGAGAACTGGATCACGGGGGAGCGCGCCGAAGTCAACCTGAAAACCGGCATCAGCCAGCTTTTCGCGCCGGCGAGAAACACGGAAAACCCGGAAGAACCGCCCCGCGTGCGCGGCGTATTCTTCCCCAAAAAAAGATCGGACCGCTAAACAGCATCATGGGCAACGAGACGAAAAACCCGCCGCAAAAAAAGCGCGAACCCAAACTGGTCCATGAAGCGGAAGGTCTGCGCGTCGAGCATTTGATGAAGCGCTACAAGCGCCGCCCCGTTTTGCGCGATGTATCGCTGACCGTGAAGCGTGGCGAAGCCGTGGGCCTGCTGGGCCCGAACGGCGCGGGGAAAACCACCTGCTTTTACATCGTCACGGGGTTGATCGAGCCCGACAGCGGCAGCATCAAGCTGGACGGCAAGGATATCACCAAACTGCCCATGTACCGCCGCGCGCGCATGGGCATCAGCTACCTGCCGCAGGAATCCTCCATCTTCCGCGGGCTGAACGTCGAGGATAACATCCGCGCCGTGTTGCAGGTCGTCGAAGGCGACCATCACCGCCGCGAACACATGCTGGAAGAGTTGCTGGCCGAATTTTCGATCACGCACCTGCGCTTCACCCCCGCCGTCGCCCTGTCGGGCGGGGAGCGCCGCCGCGTGGAGATCGCCCGCGCGCTTGCCACGCATCCGCAGTTCATTTTGCTGGACGAGCCGCTGGCGGGGATCGACCCCATCGCCGTCGGCGACATCCGCGATCTGGTCAAGCATCTGAAAAACCGGAATATCGGCGTACTCATCACCGACCATAACGTACGCGATACACTGGATATCGTCGACCGCGCCTGCATCCTGCACGGCGGCCAGGTCCTGATGGAAGGCCGTCCCGAGGACATCGTCAACCACAAAGATGTGCGCCGCGTCTATCTGGGCGAGAAATTCAGCCTGTAATATCATAAATAGCCCGGCTGCGCTGCCGTTGAAACTGCGCGCGCCGCCGCGCGGTGCAACCGCGACCGGGTTTTGTTTGTTTTTTGAAAAAGCGCCCAACCCTGCTATATTTATAGACAGGGGAGTTTAGGCAACAGATGAGTATCAACCAGCGTTTGGACATTCGCCAGGGGCAAACCCTGACCATGACGCCGCAACTGCAGCAGGCGATCAAGTTGCTGCAGATGTCCAACCTTGAGCTTGCCGAGTATCTCGAAGCCGAGATCGAGAAAAACCCCCTGCTGGAAAAAGACGACGGCCTTTCCGCCGCTTCGGAAGGAAACGAGAATGCCGAGCGGCAAACCGATGATGCCGGCGCGCGCGGCCGCGACGACGGCGACGATGCCTTTGCCGCCGACAAGGCCGCAGCGGACGACCGCCCGCTGGATACCGATTTCGACAATGTTTTCACGGGCGCCGATATGGCCGAACAGCCGGGCGGCTATGACGCCTTCGCCACCGACAGCTTCGCCGGCGTCGGCGCGGGCGGCAACCTGAAATTCGACAACCCCGAAAGCGGGTTCGAAAACACGCTCGCGCGGGAGGAAAGCCTGCGCGACCATCTGATCGACCAGATCCAGCTGGAGATCGACAATGCGGGCGACCGCGCCATTGCGACCGTGCTGGTCGATTATCTGGACGAAGCGGGATATATCCGCGCCGATCTGCCGGCGCTCGCCGCACGCCTCGGCGCCGCGCTTGCGCGTGTGGAACGCGTGCTTGACCAGTTGCAGCGTTTCGATCCGCCAGGCCTGTTCGCCCGCAACCTCAGCGAATGCCTGGCCCTGCAATTGCGGGAACGCAACCGTCTCGACCCCGCCATGCAAAAACTGCTGGAAAACCTGGAGCTTCTGGGCAGCCATGATCTCAAGAAGCTGCGCAGCCTGTGCGCCGTCGACGAAGACGACCTGAAGGACATGATACTGGAGATCAAATCGCTCGACCCCAAGCCGGGGCTGGCCTTCGACCATTTCGTATCGCAAACGGTGGTGCCCGACGTGCTGATGCGCCCCTTGCCCAAATCGCGCGGCGGCGGCTGGGCGGTGGAGCTGAACAGCGACACCCTGCCGCGCGTGTTGGTGAGCCGCACCTATTACGCCGAGATCACCAAAAACGACATGGGCAAGAAAGACAAGGAATATCTGACCCAGCAACTGAATTCCGCCAACTGGCTGGTCAAGGCGCTGGACCAGCGGGCCGAAACGATCCTGAAGGTCGCAACCGACATCATCATGCAGCAGGAAGCCTTTTTCATCTACGGCGTCGAATACCTGAAACCGCTGGTGCTGAAGGACGTCGCCACCGCCATCGGCATGCATGAAAGCACTGTCAGCCGCGTCACCGCCGGCAAGTATATCGGCACGCCCCGCGGCGTGTTCGAGCTGAAATATTTCTTCTCCTCCGGCGTTTCTTCCACCGACGGCGCAGCGGCATGGTCGTCCGAAGCGATCAAGGCGCGGATCAAGACCCTGACGGATGCGGAGGATCCGGATAATATCCTGTCCGACGACGACCTCGGCGCGGCGTTGAAAGCGGAGGGAATCGATATCGCCCGCCGCACCGTCGCCAAATACCGCGAGGCGATGAAAATCCCGTCTTCCGTCCAAAGGCGACGCCAGAAATCGGTAAAATAACCGAAAACACAAAAATCACCTTAAATTATTGATATAAAATAATAAAACATGCTTCGCCCCCTCCTTAACCTTGACTTTACCAATACGAGCCTATAATAAAATCATGGCTTAAAATTCTATCCGCGTCTAAGTTTCAGGGCCGGATTCGTTTGCAACTTTAGCAAGGTTTTCAAGAATGCAACTGACAGTCAAAGGCAAGCACCTCGATGTGGGGGACGCGCTGCGCGAGCACGTGCGCACCAACCTGACGAACGCGACTGAAAAGTATTTCCGCGACAGCGTCGAAGCGACCGTCACCTTCACCAAGGAAAAGAACCACCGCTACAAGGCCGATATCTCCATCCACGTCGGCCGCGGCATGGTTCTGGCGGCAACCTACGAGGCGGACGACCCGTATCCGGCTTTTGACGTTGCCACCCAGCGCGTGGCGAAACGCCTGTCGCGCTACAAGGATAAGCTCCGCGATCATCACCGCACCGAAGATACGGCGGAAGTGTTGCACGCGGCCTATACAACATTCCAGACTCCGGAAGAAGAAGCCGAAGGCGGCGAAGAACCTGCGATCATTGCGGAAATGCAAATGCAGATTCCGACGCTCGCCGTATCCGACGCCGTCATGCGGCTCGAGCTTGGCGACATGCCGGCCCTGTTGTTCAAAAATCCCGCGCACGGCGGGTACAACATGGTGTACCGCCGCAAGGACGGGAACATCGGCTGGGTCGATCCGGACAGCACCAGGAAGGCGTAATTTATCGGCGGAAAACCTTAAAAACCTCTCTATGAGGGAAAAACGTCCGGCGCGTCCGCTTGCGGCGCGCAAGGATGGTTTTCTGCGGTATCACGGATCTTTATGATTACAGCAGACTTGATTATTCCGAACCTCCCGGCCTCCAGCAAAAAGAAGGCCTTTCGCGCGATCGCGGAAGAAATCGCCGACAACATCGGCGGCGATCCGGATGACCTTCTGAACGCACTGATGGACCGCGAACGCATCGGCACCACCGGCATCGGCTGCGGCGTCGCCATTCCGCACATCAAGGTGCCGAATACGGAGCGCATGTACGGCGTATTGGTGCGGCTGGAAGAGCCCGTGGATTACGATGCGATCGACGGGGAGCCTGTCGATATCATCTTCATGCTGCTGGCCCCGGCCGAGAGCAAGACGACCCAGCACCTCAAAATGCTGGCGCATATCTCACGCTTCCTGAAAGACGAAAAGACCTGCACCGCCCTGCGCGCCGCGCAGGAAGTCGGGCACATCACCGCCCTGCTCGCCGAATGGGCGAACAGCCAGGCGGCCTGATTTAGAGATCTTCGATTATCCGGATCAATGCAAGGACACGATGTCCAGTTCGTGATGCTGTGCGGAAAGGCGCAGGGAGACAGGCGTATCCTGCACGGCCAGCGCCGTGCCGTCGGCGGCATGCAAGACCCAGGCGGGCTTGCCCTTGACGGTGTATTGGCGCACGTAACCCACTTCCTCGAGCCCCAGATCGCGCAGATCGTTCTGCGTCATGCGCAGGGCGATGTCCTTTTGCGTTTCGATTTCGTTTTTCATGGCGCTACCTCGTATAACCTTCGTTTTTATTCTTCTTGTTATTCCTTGCGCGCCGCATCGGCGGCAACGTCGATGGTTTTGTTCTTTTTCGCGTCTTTTGCCGACTGGATTTTGATCGTCTGCACCGTCGTTTCGGGCAGCAAGCGGCGCAAATCGATGTTCAGCAAGCCGTTGTCCAGCGCGGCGCCGACAACCTCGATATCGTCGCTGAGGATGAAGGCGCGCTGGAACTGGCGCGTCGCGATCCCGCGGTGTAGGAAAACACGGCTGTCTTCCTCGTCCTCGACGCGTTTCTTGCCGCGGATGACCAGTTGGTTTTGCTCCAGCTGGACGGAAAGATCGTCCATGTCAAATCCCGCGACCGCAATCGTGATGCGCAATTGCGTTTCGCCGATCTGCTCGATGTTATAGGGCGGGTAGCCCTCGCTGGAAGCACGCGACGCACGATCCAGCGCGCGCTCGAACTGGTCGAACCCCAGCAAAAAAGGACTGTCGAAAAGGGAGAGTCGTCTGCTCATATCATCCGGCTCCTTATATCCAAGCGAGCGTCTCTTGGAACCCCGCCCCCATCATGGGCAACGGGCGTTATCCATATACATATATCATATACGCCCTGCCTGCAGAAAAGCAAGCAAAGCTATAAAGCAAGGACTTTTCAAGACTTTAACACGTGGCAAAAAAGGGCCTCTCAGGCGCCCGGTTGCGGCGGTTTGGGTTTTGCCGGTTTGGGCGGCAGATTGCCGTTCTCCAGAAGAGTCAAGGTATCCTCCAGCGCGGTCAGGGCCTGTTTCATGTAATGACGTTGGTTCTCCTTATGCGCGACGCGGATATACTGGTCGCCGATGGGATGTTTTTTGAGCCACCATTGCGCCTGATCGCGACTGAGCGGCTCATAGCCGATGTCAAAATCGCGGGCGGCGATCTGCAAGGCCTTGCGCACATCTGCAAAAGCGCTGGCGCGACCGTCGAGCCCTGCGACGCGCGTAAAATCGGATGCCACGGCATTCACGGGCTTGCGTGGCCGCGATGGCCGGTAACGTTTGCTGACGCGGGCGAAAACATCCTTCAGCGGCTTGTCTTCCTTCAGGTCGGCGGCGACCATGATGGCGGCGGGCAGCCAGCGGCATTTTTGTTCCATCTCGATGATCTCCGGCATGGAAAGATGATCGGCTTTGGAAAAAGCGGCGCCCTCTGTGGCAAGATCGTCCATTTTGCTGAGCAGCGAATCATAAATCTCGCCCAGCGCCTTTTTGCGATCTTCTTTGAATTTTTTGTCCATGAGATTTATCCTTTTTTTGAAAATGCTTTTTCCACCGCTTCGAAGGGCAGCAAGATGGAATTATGCCGCGCGGTATAATCCCTGACAGGCGCCAGCAATTTTAAATCCGCCCAGTCGCCCGTCGGCAAAATATCCGCGCCCGACAGCATCGCCGCCATTTCCGCGCCTGCCGCCGCGACCTCCGCCCGCGTTTTGCCGATAATGGCCGCGGCCATCACGGCGACGACGGCTTTAGTGAGCGCGCAAGCCTCGACATCAAAACCGAAATCCGTCACACGAGCACCGTCCAGCGCCAGATCGACCGTCACTTCGCTACCGCAAATAGGGCTGACCGCCTGCGCGGAAAGGTCGGGGTGCGCAAGGCGCCTGGGCGCCGCCGCCTTGGATGACAAAGCGATCAGCGACTGGTTGTAGACCGCCGTCAGGGCATCGTCCGCCAGCATGTCGGGCGTATCCGTCATAACGGATTACGCAACGTCCTTGTTGTGATAAGGCACGGCGCCGGCGACGTCTTTTTTAGTGAATACGCGGTCGCAATAACCGCAGACGACCGTATCCTGCCCGTGAAAAGTGTAATAAACTCTGGGATGGCCGAGCGCGCCGCCGCCCCCATTGCAAGCAATGGTTTCCGCATCTTGCGGCACCAGAAATATTTCCGGATCGGGTGTCGTCATTTTTTATCTCCGTTTATTTTTTTGTCCAGCTGATGTTGCCGTCTTTTTCAAAAACAAGGCGGATGCCATGCGCGCTTTCCAGCCGGTCGCGGATCGCATCGGATGTTACAAAGTCTTTTGCGGCGCGCGCTGCCTTGAGCGCTGCGATCTCGGCAGGGTCGATATCGGCGCTGACCGCATCGGCGGCAAACCATGCGGCGGGCTCCTGCTGCAACAAGCCCAGCATCGCGCCCGCCACTTTCAGTTCCGCCTTCACGCGCGCTTTGTCATTGGCGCCGTCCCCGAACTGCTTGGCGATTTGCGCCAGTTCCGCAAAGGCCTTCGGCGTATTCAGGTCGTCTTCCAGCGCGGCCATGAAGGTGGGCGGCGGATCCGCCGGCACGTCCTCAACATCGGCATAATCGCGCAGGTAGCCGTAATAGCGATCCAGCGTTTTTTTCGCCTGATCAATCGCCGCACGTGTGAAATCGAACGGCTGGCGGTAATGGGCGGAGAGCAAAACGAAGCGCAGGGCCTCCGGCGGGTATTCGCGCACAAGGTCATGCACCAGCAGGAAGTTGCCGAGAGATTTTGACATTTTCTGCCCCTCGACCATCAAATGCCCGTTGTGTAGCCAGTAGTTGACGTATTTCTCGCCGCCGTGCGCGCAGGTGCTTTGCGCGATTTCGTTTTCGTGGTGCGGGAAAATCAAATCCTCCCCGCCCGCATGAATGTCAAAATGGGGGCCGTTGATCGCGGCGTTCATGGCCGAGCATTCAAGGTGCCAGCCGGGCCGGCCGCGGCCCCAGGGGCTTTCCCAGCCGGGCTGGTCGGCAGAAGACGGTTTCCACAGTACGAAATCGGACGGGTCTTTCTTATACGGCGCAACTTCCACGCGCGCGCCGGCGATCATGTCGTCACGGTTGCGGCGGGACAGCTGCCCGTACTCCGGCCAGGACGGCACGTTGAAAAGCACATGGCCTTCCGCCGCATAGGCATTGCCGTTTGCGATCAGCTTGCCGATCATGTCGATCATCTGCGGGATGTAATCCGTCGCCCTGGGCTGGTGATCGGGCAAGGCGACGCCGAGCGCGCCCATGTCCTCATTGTAAACCGCCGCGTATTTTTCGGTGACGGATGAAATCTCCGCGCCGCTTTCGGCGGCGGCCTGAATGATCTTGTCGTCGATATCGGTAATATTGCGTGTATAGGTCACATGCTCGTCGCCGTAGATATGCCGCAGCACCCGCGCGAGCAAGTCGAAAACCACCGCCGGACGCGCATTGCCGATGTGCGCATAGTTATACACCGTGGGGCCGCAGGCATAGAGGCGTACGTTCCGCGCATCGATGGGTTTGAACTCTTCCTTTTGACGAGAGAGGGTATTGTATAAATAAAGGGTCATGTTCAAGATCAGTATTTGAAGGTCACGTAGAGGCCGGCGCTTTTTTCGGTCATCACAGGCTGAGCGGTTTGCACATAACCGTTGAATTTCTCGAACTTGAAAAACCGCGCGACCGGCTGAAACAGCGTTTCCCCCGCGCCGGGCCTGGCAGGATCGAAGTAAACGTAAAGGGTTGCCGCGCCGGTCTTTTTACAATAGGTCACCACGCTGTCGAGCTTGGCAAGCGCATCTTGCTTTTCCATGCCGCACAGGTCGAGCTTCACCTCCGCCGCATCGACGGGCGGCAGGTTGGCCTGCATGTTTTGTAGAAACTCCATGGAAAAACCTCTTTGCAAGGGGTATGACTATTACTACCATTATTCGTATAGAAAAATGAGCCTTAAAATGCCCGAAAACAACCCCGCCGCCGCTGAAAATACCGCTTTCGACCTGATTTTAAAAAACGGCACGGCGGCAACGCCTGCCGGACTTATCGAAACGGATATTGCCGTCACGAACGGCAAAATCGCCGGTCTTGGCAACTATAGTCATAAAACAGCCAAGGAAAAAATCGACTGCAAAGGCCTTACCATCCTGCCGGGCGTCATCGACAGCCATGTGCATTTCCGCGCACCCGGGCTGACACACAAGGAAGATCTCTCGACCGGTTCCCTCGCCGCGGCCTTCGGCGGCGTGACAACGGTTTTCGAGATGCCGAATACCGATCCGCTGACCATCACCGCCCGCACACATCAGGAAAAACTGCTGATGGCGCACGGCGCTACATTCTGCGACCATGCCTTTTTCATCGGCGGCTGCGATGCGAACGCGCATTACCTGCATGAACTGGAGCGTCTGCCGGGCTGTTCCGGCGTCAAGGTTTTCATGGGATCCTCCACAGGCGCCCTTCTGGCGGCGGAAGATGAAACGCTTTTGAAGATTTTTAAAAGCGGCACACGGCGCATCGCCTTGCATGCGGAAGATGAAACACGGCTGCTTTCCCGCAAAGCCCTTGTCGAGCAAAGCCGCGACGTGCACGATCATCCGACCTGGCGCGACGCCGAATGCGCCCTGCTAGCCGTGAAACGCGCCGTGAAGCTGGGCCGCGAAACGGGCCGGCGGTTGCAGTTCCTGCACACCACCAGCGCCGATGAAATGGCGTTTTTAAAGGATCATAAGGACATCGCAACGGTGGAGACAACGCCGCAGCATCTGACTCTTTTCGCGCCCGATTGCTATGACCGCCTTAGCACCCGTGCGCAAATGAACCCGCCGATCCGTACAAAGGCGCATCAGGACATGCTCTGGCAGGCGATCAACGACGGGATTGTCGACAACCTCGGCTCCGACCATGCGCCGCATACTTTGGAAGAAAAAGCAAAGCCATATCCTGCCTCCCCCAGCGGCATGCCCGGCGTGCAGACCATGCTGCCCGTGATGCTGACGCATGCGGCGAACGGAAAATTGTCTTTGCCGCGCCTTATCGATCTCTTGTGCCATGGCCCGCAGCGCATTTACCAAATCAACAACAAAGGCCGCATCGCCGCCGGATATGATGCCGATTTCGCGGTGGTGGATTTGAAAGCCGAACGCACCATCACCGATCGCTGGATCAAAAGCAAATGCGGCTGGACGCCTTTCGACGGGTTCAAAACAAAGGGCTGGGTCATCGGCACAATCCTGCGCGGCAAGATCGTCGTTTGGGAAGACGACGTGCCCGCCGAAATCGCCGCGCAGCCGCCCGGAAAGCCCGTGCGTTTTGCCGAAACCTTGATAGAATCAACCATAAAGGACGAAGCGGAGATTACGCCTCCCAGGCTGGCCTGTTGCACATGATAAATTATTTATTTCTTTTTTATCAATTAGTTACATTTCCATTCCTTAACAGAATATCACCCGTTTGATCCTCGTTACATAAATTGTTAAAGGGATTTAGATACAATTTTAATTAAGTTGTCGGTTTCCTGTTCAGGGGAATGAATCAGAGCGGCGTCATACGAAATTCGGGGTACACAGGGGTACTGTTTGGCTGAAAATCGCAACGATAACCTGCCGGCCGGCAAGGCCGGCACCGTGCCGTCCGCGCGGATCAAGGATCAATTCCGCACTGCTTCCTTCTGGCAGGGCTTTGTCTCGCCCAAGCAAATCTGGCGCAGCCGCATCAGCTGGCGCATCACGATTACCGTTTTTCTGACCCTCGTCACCATGTGGGCCATTGTGCTGATGGTGAATGTGGAGGATTTCAAGCAACAAAAGCTGCTGGAGCTGCGGAATAACACGCGCGTATTCCTGATTTCCTCCATGGACAATACCCGCGATCAACTGGCCAGCCCGGTCAAGCCGGAGGCGGCAGACAAGCTTTTTGCCGAAACGGATATTACCGGCCTTGCGATCTACGGCCTTGATCATAACCTGATCCAGATATACGGGCAGCAAACGGTCTTGCAGCCGTCGCATAACCCGTTGGGCGCAAAAAAATCCTACCTGACGGCGGATGAAGCGCAATACGAGGTTTTGTTCTCCCCCAAGGAAATCGGCAGGCCCTATTACATATCGGTAAAGATCCACACCTACAGCATCTATCCGGTGCTGAACCAGTATATCCACCAGTCGATTATTATCCTGTTCATGGTGTCGGGCCTTGTCACCAGCGTCTTGATGCTCGCGCTCGGTCACTGGCTGCTGGAACCGATCATGGTTTTGCGCAACAACCTGCTGAACGCCGCCAAGAACCCCGAGAAACCCGATACCCAGCGCCCGCGCCATGAAACGCGCGACGAAATCGGCATCGCGCTGCGCATCGCCAACGACCTGATCCGCCAGAACGCGCATAACCTGCGCAAGCTGCGCTCGCAGGCGGAAGATAAAATCCACAAGCTCGCCTATTACGATAACCTGACGGGCCTGCCGAACCGCACCTTCTTCCTCGAAAAACTGGAAGACGCCATTCGCCAGAAAGTCGTGGAGGAAGAGCACCGCCTTGCCATTTTCGCCATCGACCTTGACCATTTCAAGGACATCAACGATACGATGGGCCATGAATTCGGCGACAAGCTGCTGGAAGCAGTGGGCAAGCGACTTGTCAAGGCCCTGCCACCGGGCGCGCTGATTTCCCGCGCCAGCGCGGATGAATTTACTGCCATGGTCGTGCTGACGCCTGATACGCCCGAAACGGCGGAGCTGGCCGACCGCATTTTCAACGCCATGTCCGAACCGGTGAGCATTTTACAAGAGCGCTTCCAGGTACGCGCTTCCGTCGGAATCGCCCACTGCCCCGACGACGGCATGGAAAGCCGCCAGATCATGAAAAATGCCGATATCGCGCTCAACCGCGCCAAGGAAGAAGGCCGCGATACGGTACGCTACTATTCCGAAGACTTCGACCTCGCGGTGCAGCAGCGCTTCCAGATGCTGCGCGACCTGCGCAATGCGCTGGACGACAACCAGCTGCGCCTGCACTTTCATCCGCAATTCGATTTGCGCACCGGCCAGCTGATCGGCGCGGAAGCCCTGCTGCGCTGGTGGTGCCCCGACAACAGCAAGGAAGGCGGCCGATTTATCTCCCCCGCCGAATTCATTCCCGTCGCCGAACAATCCGGCCTGATCGTGCCGATCGGCGAATGGGTCTTGAAAACCGCCTGCAAACTCAACAAATCCTGGCAGGACAAGGGCCTGCCGCCCTTTCGCATCGCGGTCAACATCTCCGGCGTGCAGTTCCACCGCGCCGACATCGTGCGCCTGACGGCGGACGCGCTGAAGGAAAGCGGCCTTGATCCGCAATACCTGGAACTGGAAATCACCGAAAGCGTGTTCATGGAAAACATGCAGATGGCGATCGATATTCTCGCGCAACTGCACAAGCTGGGCGTGGAGCTGGCCGTGGACGACTTCGGGACGGGCTATTCCTCCCTCAGCTACCTGCGCCAGTTCCCGATCGACCGCCTGAAGATCGACCAGTCCTTCATCCGCAACGCGCTGATCAACAGCGACGACCGCATGATCGCCAAAACCATCATCACCCTCGGCCACAGCCTGAACCTGAAAGTCATCGCCGAAGGGGTGGAAACCATTGAGCATGAGGATTTCCTGCGCGAGGAAGGCTGCGACGAGGTGCAGGGCTTCAAATACACCAAGCCGCTGCCGCAGGACCAGTTCCGCGAATACGTCATGAACTACAACCGCAACCTTGCCAAAAACACTCCCCTGCACGTCGTCGAGGAAAAGGGCGCGTAACAAAACCCCTTACAACCGCCCGCTTCCGCATAGCTTTTCCACGCCGCCTGCGCTATGCTTTTGCGAAGGGGAGTAATTGCACATGGCCGGTCTTGTTTCACATCCTTTGACATCCGCAACAGGCCTGACGGGCGTGGCCCGCGTACCGGGAGATAAATCCATTTCCCACCGCAGCCTGATGATCGGCGCGCTGGCGGCAGGCGAAACGCATATCATGGGCCTTTTGGAAGGGGAAGACGTTTTGCATACCGCAGATGCCCTTCGCGCCATGGGCGTTGTCATCCGCCGCCCCGAAAAAGCGGGCGGCATGTGGCATGTAACCGGCGTCGGCGACAAAGGCCTGCAACAGCCTGACGGCGAGATTTATCTCGGCAACAGCGGCACGTCCACCCGTCTTTTGATGGGGCTGGTGGCGGGCTACCCCATTGCCGCGACCTTCACGGGCGATGCCTCGCTGAGCCGCCGTCCGATGGGGCGCGTCATTACCCCGCTGGCGGAAATGGGCGCCGATATCAAGGCCGCCGACGGCGGCAAGCTGCCCCTGACCGTCACGGGGACGGCGACGGCGAAACCCGTCCGCTACACCCTGCCCGTCGCCTCGGCACAGGTGAAATCCGCAATTATCCTGGCGGGGCTGCGCGCGGCGGATGAAACAACGGTGATCGAACCGCTCGCCACGCGCGACCATACGGAGCGCATGCTGAATTTCTTCGGTGCAAGCATTTCATCTGTCCTACAAGAAGACGGCACCAATGCCGTCACCGTGACACCGCGCCCCGCACTGATAGGTCAGCATGTGATCGTGCCCGCCGATCCCAGCTCAGCCGGCTTTGCCGCCGTCGCCGCGCTGATCACGCCGGGATCGGATATCGTTTTGCCGCAGGTCTCTGTCAACCCGTTGCGCACGGGGCTTTATACGACCCTCATCGAAATGGGCGCCGACATGACGTTCGAGAACGAACGCGATCTATCGGGCGAGCCCACGGCCGATATCCGCGTGCGCCACAGTACGCTAAAGGGTGTCACCGTGCCCGCGGCACGCGTACCGTCGATGATCGACGAATTCCCGATCCTCGGCATCGCCGCCGCTTTTGCGCAGGGCGCAACCTATATGTCCGGTCTTGAGGAACTGCGTGTGAAGGAAAGCGACCGTCTTGCTGTTATGGCGACAGGCCTGACCGCCGCCGGCGTGGACCTGGAAATGGGCGAGAGCAGCCTGCTTATCCGCGGCGGCGCGGGCGACAAGCCCAAAGGCGGCTGCCTGATTGCAACGCAACTCGACCACCGCATCGCCATGAGCTTTTTGATCCTCGGCATGGCAACGCAAGAACCTGTGATGATCGACGATGCCGAGACGATCAATACCAGTTTTCCCGGCTTTGCCGATCTCATGAATGCGCTGGGCGCCGACATCCGTCCGGCGGCGGCGGAAGCCGTTTCCGCTTAAACAACATCCGCAGGAAAAACGGACCGCGCATAAAACCCGTGGACGCAAATGTACCCCTATCGCACCGGTTTCACAAAAATCCCCTTTAACTTCGATTCGCGCTTTTTTCCAAAGACTTCGCCTTTTTTATTCAGGCGGCACGGGGAGGAAGTCCCGTAAGATCATATTGAAATATATGAGTTTTGTATGGTATATAACCACCATCGTTGCAACAGCCTTAATATTATGTTAACCTTTTTGAATAAAGGGTTAACTATGAGTTTGGCTTTCGTTTGGGGGATTTTACAGATATGTTCAGCGCGTCGTTTCGCAAAACCGATTTCATTCCCCCGCAGCAATCTGCCGCTGCGGACACGCCACAAAAAAAGGTCGTTATCGCCGTAGACGGCCCTGCTGCCTCCGGCAAGGGTACGCTCGCCCGTCGCCTCGCGGAACGTCTGGGCTATGCCTATCTTGATACCGGCGCGCTCTATCGCGCGGTAGGCCTTGCCACGCTGGAAACCGGCGGCAACCCCGCGCAATGGTCTGACGTGTCCATGGCGGTCGACATCATCCGCCGCAACCTGACGCCGGAGCTTTTGTCCAACCCTGCCTTGCGTACACCCGACGTTTCCGATGCGGCCTCCAAAGTCGCCGCGATTCCCGAAGTGCGCCAGGCGCTTTTGGATTATCAACACGAATTTGCCGCCAACCCGCCCGGCAACGTCGGCGGCGCCGTATTGGATGGCCGCGACATCGGTACCGTGATCTGCCCTGATGCAGATATCAAGTTTTTCGTCACCGCCTCGGTGGAAGAGCGGGCGCGCCGCCGCTTCGAGGAATTGAAAACCACCAGCCCCGACAAGGGCGCGACGACCAATATGGCGCAGGTGCTGGCCGATCTGAAGCGACGCGACGCGCGCGACCAGAGCCGCAGCATCGCCCCGACGCTGGCCGCCGCCGATGCCTATGTGCTGGACACGACGACCCTGAATATCCCGGAAACGCTGGACGAAGCGATCAACGTCATCCGCGCGCGTTTCCTTGCCGAAACCAACGACAACAAACCCGCCGTGTTGGGGGTGTGAGTTTTTCTCGAAAAAGATTAAATAAAAACCCGCCCTTCACCTTGGTGGTTTTTTTTACTTCCAGCCGCCACGCCACGTGCCGTCACCGATCGGGAAAACGGCGGGCGGTGTGCTTTCGCCGTGCGGGCGGATCACAGGGCCGAAGCCCATGGCCAGAATGGGGCCGATGACGGGAATGACCGTTGCCAGTAATGTCCAGAATATTTTGGCCGGCAACCCTGCAGTATTTTTATGCCAGACACGCCGCAGGGCGATCGCCAAAAACAGCCCATGCAGAGATAAAACCATCACGCCCTTTGGGGCGAGCATAACCTCCAGCATGTTCAAAATCTCCTGCGAAACTTATTTTTCATAGACTGATTAACATGTGCGGTAACCCGCCCCTTTTCCTATTTTATCGCAATACCCTCCCAATCACCCGCAAAATCGGCAAAATCGGGAGTGTTTTTGGTGTTTTTCGCAGGATTCTCAGGGGTTTTTATTGACTCTGGGGTGCCAAATCCCCTATCACTGACGCCAACGATGCTGGGGCTCGGGTGCCGCATGGCGGCCCTGGCAACGTATTCTATACTGAAAAGTGAGATCCCCCAATATGGCAAAAGTAGCCGCAAAACTGATCGATGATGTTTCCGTCAAGGACATCACCGGCGAAAGCACGAGCTTTGAAGCTCTTCTTGACGAAACCCTGAAAGACGTCACCTCCTTCGAAGGCAATGTTGTCGAAGGCACCGTGATCGGCGTGGATGACGATTTCGTCACCCTCGATGTGGGCCTGAAATCCGAAGGCCGCATCCCCTTGCGCGAATTCGGCGCCGCCGGCGTGCGCGCGGAAATCAAAAAAGGCGACAAGGTCGAAGTCTTCGTCGAGCGCCTGGAAAACAAGGACGGCGAAGCCGTTCTGAGCCGTGAAAAAGCCCGCCGCGAAGAAAGCTGGGTTCTGCTGGAAAAGCAGCACAAAGCCAACGAGCGCGTCACCGGCGTTATCTTCGGCCGTGTCAAAGGCGGCTTTACGGTCGACCTCAACGGTGCCGTCGCATTCCTGCCCGGCTCACAAGTGGATATCCGCCCCGTGCGCGACATCTCCCCGCTGTTCGGCACCCCGCAGCCCTTCCTGATCCTGAAAATGGACCGCCAGCGCGGCAACATCGTTGTCTCCCGCCGCGCCGTTCTGGAAGAGTCCCGCGCCGAAGCCCGCTCCGAGCTGGTGTCCAACCTGAAAGAAGGTCAGGAACTGCAAGGCGTGGTCAAGAACATCACCGACTACGGCGCGTTCATTGACCTCGGCGGCGTGGACGGCCTGCTGCACGTCACCGACATTTCCTGGAAACGCATCAACCACCCCTCCGAAGTCCTGACAGTCGGCCAAACGGTTAACGTCAAGATCATCCGCTTCAATGAAGAGTCCCAGCGCATCAGCCTTGGCATGAAGCAGCTGGAAGGCGATCCGTGGAACGATGTGGAGGGCAAGTTCAAAGTGGGCGAACGCTACACCGGCCGCGTGACGAACATTGCCGACTACGGCGCCTTCGTCGAACTGGGCGATGGTATCGAGGGCCTGGTGCACGTTTCCGAAATGTCCTGGACGAAAAAGAACGTACACCCCGGCAAGATCGTATCGACCAGCCAGGAAGTGGAAGTCCAGGTTCTGGACATCGACCTTGGCAAGCGCCGCATCTCCCTCGGCCTGAAGCAGTGCACGGAAAATCCGTGGCTGAAATTCGCGGCCGAGAAGAAATCCGGCGACGTTCTGGAAGGCGAAATCCGCAACATCACCGAATTCGGTCTGTTTGTGGGCATCGGCGACCAGATCGACGGCATGGTTCACCTCTCCGATCTCTCCTGGAGCGATGCGGGCGAAGAAGCGATCAAAGGCTTCAACAAAGGTGACACCGTCAAGGTCAAGATCCTTGAAATCGACGCGGAGAAAGAGCGCGTTTCCCTCGGCATCAAGCAACTGGACAGCGATCCGTTTGCCGATGCGCTGGGCGGCGTCGCCAAAGGCGCCGTCGTCACCTGCACGGTGACCGCGACGAACGACAAGGGCATCGAGGTTTCCGTGAACGAGAAGCTTTCCGGCTTCATCAAGAAGGGTGACCTCTCCCGCGAGCGTTCCGAACAACGTCCGGACCGTTTCGCCGTGGGCGAGAAAGTCGATGCGAAAGTGCTGAAAGTCGACCGCTCCGGCCGCAAGCTGGAACTGTCGATCAAGCAAAAGGAAATCGACGATGACAAACAGGCGATGGCGGAATACGGATCCTCCGATTCCGGCGCGTCCCTGGGCGATATCCTTGGCGCCGCCCTGCAGAAAAAAGGTGCTGCTGCTGACGAGGCAGAAGCTCCGAAAAAAGCCAAAAAAGCAAAATCCGACGACAGCGCCGAATAAGCCCTGCCGAAAGATTACCGCTGAAAACAAAACCCCCGAAGGCAACTTCGGGGGTTTTTTTACCTGCAAAGGCAATTAACGCCAGACCATCAGATCCTGCCCATGGTTGTTGAGCCAGCCGCGCGCCGCGGGGACGTCTTTGGTGAGCGTGGCACAGAGCGCCCAGAACTTGGGGCCGTGATTCATTTGCTTGCGGTGGGCGACTTCATGCGCGACCAGATAATCCATGACCGCATAGGGCGCAAGGATCAGCCGCCAGGAAAACATCAGCTTGCCGTCCGGCCCGCAGCTGCCCCAGCGGGATTTGGGGTCAAGGATGCGCACCGCCGAGGGGCGCAGGCCCAGCTTCGCCGCCTTTTTATCAGCAAGAGCGGACATGACGCGGAAGGCTTCCTGCTTCAGAAAATCCCGCACGCGGCGGTTAAGATGCTCGATGCCGCCGTGGACGATCAAACGGTTGCCCTCCAGCCGCGTCAACCCGCGGCCTTCCTTATGCGTGAGGGTATAAACCTCCCCCGCGATGCGCAGGCGCATGCCCTCGGTGAAAACGCGCGCGTGCGGCAGCTTGGCGCGCTGCTCGGCGATCCACTGGCGGTTTTCACGGATAAAGCGCTGCGCGCTGGCCAGATCGCAGCGGCGCGGCCAGGTGAGGACGATATCCCCCCGCCGCTGATCGAGGCGCAAGGCAAGGCGGCGCGCGCGCATGTTCGGCACGACCTTCACGCCGTCGATGCTGGCGGGCGGGGCGGGTTTTTTAATCTTCAGTTTACGCGTGAGCGTTTTGAGCATCCTGTCCTGCCAAGAAACGGTTAAGCGCGTCGATATAGGCGCGGCAGGAGGCGACGATCACGTCGGCATCCACACCCACGCCGTTATAGCTGTGCCCCTGACCCGTCAGGCGCACGTTGACCTCGCCCTTGGCGTCCGATCCCTGCGTCAGGGCCTTGAGGTCGTAATTCGTTAAAACAATGTCGTCATGCGGCACCAGAATGCGCATGGCCTTGAAACAGGCATCGACAGGGCCTTTTCCGACCGCGCGGGCCTTTTGCCGCATGCCGTCGATATCGACTTCCAGCTCCGCTTCCTGCGGGCCGAAAGAGCCGGATTTGACGCCCATGGAAACAAAAGAGATACGTTCCCGCGGCAGGCCTTCCGTCGCCGTTGCGATGACGACGAGGTCATCGTCGCTGACGCGGCGGCGACGCTCTGCAAAATCCTGAAACCGCTGGAAGGCGGCGGCAAAACCCGCATCGTCCATTTCGAACCCAAGGCTGCGCAGCTTGGCGCGAAAGGCGCTACCGCTGGCGTATTTCCCGATGACCAGGTCCGTCTTGCTGCGCCCGACGGATTCCGGTGTCATGACTTCATAGGCGCGGCCGTCCTGATGGATGCCGGATTCCTGCGCGAAAACATTGATGCCGACGACAGGTTTCGACGGCGACAGCGCAAAGCCCGACAATTCGCCCAGCAATTTCGTCGCGCCGACCAGATGTTCGGGAATGATGCCCGTTTCATATTGCAATTTGTCCTGCCGTGTGCGGACGGACATGACGACTTCTTCCAGCGCGGTATGGCCGGCCCGCGCGCCCATGCCGTTCAGCGTCACGGTCACCTGCCGCGCGCCGGCCTCCACCGCCGCCAGCGTATTGGCGAGCGCAAGACCGAGATCGTTCGGGCAATCGACGGACAGCACGGCGCGGTCGATGTTCGGCACGCGGTTTTTCAGGGCGCGGATCATGCCCGCAACTTCCCCCGGCACGCCGTAGCCGACAGTATCGGCAAGGTTGATGACCGTCGCGCCTGCCGCAATCGCGGTTTCGACGGCGCGGCACAAAAACTCCTCTTCCGCGCGGGTCGCGTCCTCCGCCGTCCATTGTACGTCGCCGGTATAACGGCGCGCGGCGGTGACGCCGTGACGCACGGTATCCAGCGCATCCTGCGCGGTCATGTTCAGCTTGTGCCGCATATGCTGCGGGGAGACAGGCGTAAAAACATTCAGCCGCGCGCGGCGCAACGACTGCACCAGCGCCGCTGCCTCGGCGATATCCTGCGGTAGCGTGCGGCAGTAAACCGACAAAACCGCGCTGTGCAGCACACCCGCCGCGCGGCGGATGGATTCCACCGCGGCCATGCCGTCGGCGGGCATGCCGGCTTCGATCACGTCCACACCCATTTGTTCCAGCTTTTCGGCAAGGCGCGCCTTATCCTCCGGCCGCAGCGCGTGGCCGGGGGCGCGATCCCCCGCGAAAAGGGTTGAATCATAAATCCAGATGCGGTCTGCCATGTCTTCTTTTATTGTATCGTGAATTAAAAAGCTTGGAATATATTTTCCGCGCCGCGCCGCGGAAATTTTCAGGCCTCCAGCTTGCGCGCCGCATCGACCAGCATCACGGGGATGCCGTCGCGGATGGGAAAGGCCAGCCCCGCCTGACGGCTGACGAGTTCTTGCTTGTCCGCATCGTATTCCAGCGGCGTTTTGGTCAGCGGGCAGACGAGGATTTCGATCAACTTCGGGTCGGCTTTTTTAACGGGCTGGGGCATGATCCGTCCTTTTAATGACACGTTTTGGGGCTGTCGTCGCAGCAGCTCTGACGCACGGCGCGCTCCAGCAGGCCCTGTAAAATATGCGCCCGTTCGGCAAGGGTCGGCGCCTCCAGCAGCGCCTGTTTTTCTTCCGATTCAAAGGGGCAGACGACACTGAGAGTGGAAATCAGCCGCTCGCAGCCGATCTGGCGGATCTGCTCCCACTGGTCGCAGGACATCTCCATTTGCTTGAAATAGGCATGCAGGCGGTTCACCATGGCATCGCGGCAAATATCCGTGACGGTATCGGGCTTGAAATCTCCGGCAAAGGGCGACCAGTCGGGCCGGGTATGCAAATACCCGCCGTCCGCCGTTTCCACGACAGGGGAGCGTTTAAACCGGCAAACACCTTTGAGGGTGATCAGATACCGCCCATCCTCCGTCTCGCTGAAGGAAACGATCCGCCCCGCCCCGCCGATACCGCAAAGATCGGCGCCCGCGGTTTCGGATTGCGGCTGGATCATGCCGATCATGCGATGGCTGCGCACGGCGGCGTCGATCATGGCAAGATAACGGGGCTCGAAAATATTCAGCGGCAACTGCACACGGGGCAGCAAAATGACGCGGGACAATGGGAAAACCGGTATATCCGTCGGCAGGTCTTTGAATTCAATGTCAAAAGCCTCTGTCATCGCATCCGCCTTTTCACGAAAACAGCACGGCGGACAGCTTGCGCCGGCCCTGTGCCGTCAGAGGATGCGCATTGCCGAGGGCATCGAAAGTTTCCAGCAACAATTTGCGCGCCTTTTGCTCCTGCCATTCGCGGTCGCGGCGGGTGATCTCCACCAATTGGTCGATAGCGCCATCGATATCCAGCACGGCCAGCAGGCTTTGTGCCAGATCGAACCGCGCGGCCAGATCATCGGGCTTTTGGCCGACCCTGGCCCGCAGCGTATCGGTCGCGGCGGTTTCTATATCTTCACCCTCTACCTTTTTCATGAGGAATATCAGGCCCGCCACGGCTTTATCCTGTTTTTGCGCGGGCGTCAACTGGGACAGCAACTCGGCCAGCCCTTCCGGCGATTGTTCACCGACAAAACACCAGCCGATGCCCGCCATCGCCGGCATATGATCGGGCGCAACGTCCAGCACGGTGCTGTAAAGCGCCATGGCATCGGTATATTCCCCGTTTGCCAGATGCGCATCGGCTTTTTCCATCAAGGGGGCGATGTCGATATCACTGTCGCTTTGCGGTTTTGCCGCACCCGCCAGTTTGACGAGCTTGTCGACGAAGGCCTTCAACTCGCTCTCGAGCTTGCCGCCCATGAAACCGTCGACAGGCTGCCCCTGCCAGAAGGCATAAACCGTCGGCACGGATTGAACGCGGAAAATCTGGGCAAGCTCGGGGTTTTTGTCGATATCGACCTTCACCATCCGCACCGCGCCTTTGGCGGCGGTAACCACTTTTTCCAGCACGGGCATCAGCTGCTTGCACGGCCCGCACCAGGTCGCCCAGAAATCGACGATGACGGGCGACGTCATGGAGGCCTTCAGCACATCGTTTTCAAACCCGTCGGTATGCGTGTCATGAATGAATCCCGCGCCTTCGGGGGCATCGGGTTGTTGCAATTGGGTCAAATCCAGCATGGAGGTCCTCGTTATCCAGACTTTTCAGGTGGGCACAGTATATCAGCCCCTTGGCATTCAGATAAGCCCGATGCCTGTAAAATCAATGTTTTTTAAGCCTCGGCGGCGGCAGGCGCGGATTCCAGATCCGCAATCAGTACCGCATAGCCCAAATCCTCGATAAACTTCAAGAGATCCTGCGGGGCAATGCAGGTGGTGCGATCGTTGCGCAGCGGGTGGCAATTGACAGTGTCAAAATCCAGCAGGCGGCGGTCAAGCACGAAACGGACGCTTTGCTGCGCCGCATCATTCACCAGCGCCAGAGGGGTGACAGACCCCGGCACGACATCCAGCGCCGCGCGCAACCTGTCGGAAGAGCCGAAGGACAGCCGTGCCGCGCCGATTTTGGCGGGCAGGGATTTCAAATCCACTGCCGTTTCCGCATGCGCGGTGACGAGCCAGAGCTGCCCTTTCTTATCCTTCAAAAACAGGTTTTTGGTATGGCCGCCGGGGATGCGGTGCTTGAAACCCGCCCCTTCCTCCACGGTAAAAACGGCAGGATGGGCATAGGTAACGGTTTCGATGCCGAGCGCGGCAAAGCGGCCGGCCAGCGGTTCGGGAGTGGGGATGATTTCGGGGATAATTTCTGTCATGCCGCGGAAAATAGCGGCGATCGGACATAAAAACAAGCCTGTCTTGACATAAAATAATGCCCCTTCTAGACTTTCCGGCATGACCCGGACACCCGAAGAAAAACGCGCCTTTGACATGGGCACCGCGCTGATGAAGCTGATGGCAGGCCGCAGTTCTTGCGACGAAGATACCTGCCTGCGCCTGATCGCGGACGGCGCAAGTACGAAGGTCATGGATATCAACGGATATTCGTTGTTGTATTATGCGGCGAACGCCCCCGCGCCCCGCGTGTTTGAAAAACTGCTGGCGGCGGAAACGGATATCGACCGTCGCATGGGATCGGCAAAAATGAGCATCCTGTTCTTTGCCGCCGCGGGCGGTAACATGCCTGTCCTGCAACAGTTGATTGACCGCAAGGCCGAGGTCAATACCGCCGACAGCCGCGGACATACGCCCTTGATGGCGGCGACGATGAACAACCACCCCGAAACCGTGCGGCTTTTGCTGGCCGCCGGCGCCAATCCCGTCATGACGGATTTCGGCGCCAAAACGGCGCTGGATCATGCGCGGGACATGAAACGGCCGGACATAGAACCGTATCTGGCCGAAGCCGTCAAAAACCACGCCGCCATGGCCATCGGCCGCCGTCTGCCGGTGCGCCGCCCGCTGCGCTTCAAGCCGCACTGACCGTCAAGGGATAAAGCGGATGTAACTGCGGTCGTCAAAGGAGACATAGCCTTGCCGCACGCTTTTGACCTGCGGATAAAGGCGGTACATCAAGGGGTCTTCCGTCACCACGTATTGCAAAAAACGCTCCGTTTCCGCCAGCGTCGAGAAAACGCGGGGGTAGCCGTCGCTCGCCAGCACGATTTCGCGCGCATGGTCGGCATTGTAGATATCGATATGCCGCTCGGGGATGGGCGTCCCGTTCATAACGCCGTAGCCGTAGGGGCCGTCGTAATTGGTAAAAATATTGAAGACCCCCATCATAGGCGCCAGCAATTCCCAACTGTTGTCGTTATCGCGCAGGTAATCTTCCGTCTCCCCCTTGGCGAGACGGGCATGGATATAGGCGCGGCGCAACTCGCACCAGTTTTGCTCCTGCGGCAGTATCTTTTCATTCACCGTGCCGTCGATCATGAAGGAGGGATCCGCCACGCGCCAGATTTCGCGGCGAAAGCGCGAATACATCACCATTGCCGCCGCCGGACGGCGTAAAAGATCGCCGAAGGTCTTGTTTTCCGCCGCCGCCGCCGTTTCGGAAACGACGCGCAGCCGCTCGTTCAAATGCGCCACCGCGCCGTAGCCGTCGATATTGCGGGGCAAACGGGCGATTTCCGCCGCGATCGCATGCACGGCAAAACGGCCGTTGGTCATGCCCTGCAGCATTTGCCCGCGGCGGGAGGTCACGCCGTCGAGCACGGCGATAAAGTAATCGGTGACAACGATTTTATCCTCGTTCAGGGAATCGTCGCCCGTTTTGCCTTGGGTAAATTCTTCGATGATCTGCATGGCCCGGTTTTTGCCGCCGCGCTTGTATGGTGAATCCTTATTTTTGAGGATAAAGGTTTCACCTGCCGAAACTCAAGCCGTTTCGGGCGAAAAAGGGCGCGGATGCCGAAAAGTCCGGCCCGCGCGTCACAAATGACACGCAAGGCCGGCGCGAGAAATCAAAGCCCCGAAGTTAAATCCCCGGTGCGTTCGGCCTACCGGCGGCAGGTGGCGCGGGCGGCGTATTATTGTTCGCCGCACGGCGGGGCAGCGCCTTTTTAACAAGATTGACCCAGTAGCTCGCCCCGATCGGCAAGGCGGCGTCGTTGAAGTCGTATTTGGCGCTGTGAATATCGGGCGCCTTGGTGCCGTCGGCCGGCCCCGTGCCCAGCGCAATGAAATTGCCTGGCTTTTTTTGCAAGAAGAAGGCGAAATCCTCCACCCCCAGCGTGCGCGGCACGGCGGAAAGTACCTGTTTGTCGCCCACCGTTTCCTTGGCGACCTCCAGCGCGAATTTGGTTTCGTCCTTGGAATTGACCAGCACCGGATAGCCGTTTTGGAAATCCAGTTCCACTTCCGCGCCGTATTTGTCGGCGGCGGCTTCCAGAATTTCGGTCAACTTGGTTTTGAGCTTTTGGTGCAGCGCGGGATCGAAACTGCGGATGCTGCCGTTGAATTCGATACTGTCGGGCAGCACGTTATTGGCAATGCCCGTGGTCTTGAGAGCGCAGACGGAAACCGTTGCAGGCTCGTCCTTCGGCACTTCCGCTTTCAGCATGGCTTTGATCGCCAGAATCGCCTCGCTTGCGGCGGCGAGAAGGTCGGTGGCATCCTCCGGCCGGGCGCTGTGGCCGCCCTTGCCCTTGAAAACGACCTTGTAATCGTCATTCCCCGCGAGCATCGGCCCCTCGCCCGTCGCCATCATGCCGAGCGGCAGGTTGGGGAAGTTATGCATGCCGTAAACTTCATCGATCTTGAATTTGCTGAAAATGCCTTCCTTGATCATTTCGTTCGCACCGCCGATATGCTCTTCAGCAGGCTGGAACACGAAATAGACCGTGCCGTCGAAATCCTTGTTGCCGGCAAGATATTTTGCCGCGCCCAGCAGCATGGCCATATGGCCGTCGTGGCCGCAGGCGTGATGCACGCCGGGCGTGCGCGAGGCATGGCCGACGCCGCTGTTCTCATGGATCGGCAGCGCATCCATATCGGCGCGTAGCATAATGGCCTTTTTGCCGTTTTCCGGCGTGGCGGGGCCGTCCTTGCCGTGCAATACGGCGACAAGGCCCGTTTTCGCCATGGTATGGATGTCGTCCATACCGAAGGTTTGCAGCTGGCGGCGCAGAAAACGCGCGGTTTTACGCTCGTCAAAGGCCAGCTCCGGCTCCGCATGCAAGCGTTGGCGCCAGAAGGTCATTTCGCGTTTCATTTCACGGATTTTCTGGATGATGTTCATGGCGGGCGGCTGTCCTTTGCGACGTTATTAGAAAACCACACGCTGCACACCGCCAATATATAGAGAACCGGTTGATTCGGTCTTTTATTCTTCATTTTTTGAAGTGGTGGTATTTTGGGATTTTAGGCCGCTTCTGTCAATTCCCGATCTGTACAGATCGTTTTCATAAAAATATCGGATAAATTTTGCAACGATGGCAAATCTTATTTGTTTTTTAACAATCGCGTTCTATTTTGAACACAAGAGGAAAGGATGTGCCCCATGAATACCTACCGCAAGAACATGATGTCCATCGCGATTGCCCTGCTGCTCTCGGGCGCGACGCTTTCCGAAGCCAAGGCCTCGCAAGCGCAGGACCTGAAAAGCCTTGAAGCGGCAAAGATCACCCTGACCGATGCCATCGGCATTGCCGAAAACGCGCAGGCCGGCACGGCGATTGAAGCCGATCTGGACCAGGAAAACGGCAAGACCGTTTACGATGTCACCGTTGTGAAAGACAAAAAGTTTTTTGAGCTACGCATTGATGCCGTGAGCGGTGACGTGCTGCACGTCGCGGAAGACAAGGACTGATCTCCCGACCCGCCGGTTTTTAAAAAACGCCTCGGCCCTTACGGCTGCAGGCGTTTTTTTACGGCCGGATCCAGCTGCGCCATGAATTTTTCAACGGCGGCCGTATAGCTGCCGGGCGTACCGAGCTCGCTGTTGAGGGCGCCGTGGCTCTTGGCCAGCGGCAGGATATCGGCCATGACGCCGAGGCGGCGGCTTTTGTCGACATAGCTTTGCGTCTGGGTGCAAATCTCATCGGGGCGGGTGGTGGAGCAGATACCCAGCCACGGCGAGGCAGATTCATCCACCAGATGGTAGGGCGATGCCCGCGTCCATTCTTCCGGCGCGGCGCCGAAGGCTTCCTTGTAACGCAGCTTCAGCGGGGCGACGGTTTTGGGCATTTGCACCGGCACATCGACGGCGCCCGCATCGATGGAGATCGTACCCAGAACCTGCCGCATGCCCGTTTTCTTGCGTATTTCGGCATCGGCGCTGACGAGCGACACCAGATGCGCCCCTGCCGAATGGCCCATGAGAATGATGCGGTCGGGATCGCCGCCCCAATCGCGGGCATGCGCCTGCACGAAGGCGACGGCACGGGCGATTTCCGCACCTTGCGCATAGGCGTCATAGCCGTCGGCGATCATGGGGTAATTGACGGCGATGAACATGAAGCCCTTCGGCGTCCAGCGTTCGACCTTGTGGGCCGTCGTACTCTTCAGGGCCTTGTCGCCCACGCACCAGCCGCCGCCATGCACCATGATGATGATCGGCGCGGGTTCATTGCCGATGCGCATTTTGGGTTTGAAAATATCCAGCTTGTTGCGCGCATGCGCGCCATAGGCGACGTTGTGAACATCCCCTTTGGGACCGAAGGCACGTTTCCCCAGCGGGCCCGACAACAGCTTATCCAGCCGCATCTTGTGCGCGGCACAGGTTTTACCTTCCCCTTCGCCGTTCAGCAAAGACGACAGCATGCCGCCTGCCTCTCCGCCCTCGACCTTTTCCGCATGGCGCTTTTGCAAAAACTCACGCACGGGGGCCTCCGCCCGGGCCGCGCCGGCGGCAAGAACAAAAACACAGGCAAAAACCAGACAACGGACAGGAAAGATCATGGCGGTTTCCTTTACGGCGGATAAAACGCATATGGCATGATACGGCATGGCAGAATGAAATCCTGCGCCATCCCATTTTAACCATTTTAACATTTTTGGAAGAAAATGGAGCGGATGAAGGGATTTGAACCCTCGACATTTACCTTGGCAAGGTAACGCTCTACCCCTGAGCTACATCCGCATCGCATAAGATGCGCCGCTTTTGGACAAAAGAATCTCTATCCGCATCGGCAGGCACTAGAAATATGACAGTCGCCCCGTTTTGTCAAGAAAGCAAATATCGACGCCGCGCTCCATTATTCCACCATATAAATCAAATACTTAAATAAAAAAACACCCGCCGGCTATGTTGCACGGCGGGTGTTTGATGTGTAGCAGTATGGGGAAAATTATCCCTGTTTCGGTTTTTTAATGACCGGCCAGTTCATTTTCGCCTTTTTGTCGGACGTCAGACCGGCGTTGTCGTTGGCGGGCTTGCCCGCCGCCTTGCCGAAAACGCGGCGCAGCGGGTTGGTGACTACGCGGGCGAAGAAACCGTCCTTGTGTTCTGCCTCTTCGCGCAGTTGCTGCGCGCGAATGCCGGAAACCGGTTTTTCACGCAGCGGCTTGCCCGTTTTCAGCATGGTTTCGATACGCGCCACCGTGCGCGGATCATGCACCAATTCCATGAAATGCTTGCGCTCCAGCGCGCGCAGGTAGTCTTGCGATACCTTCACACCGGGGCCGGCCTTGTCACCGCCCGTCAGGACACGGCCGACCTTGTCGGAGACCACAACGTCATAAGGCGTTGCCTGGCCTTTGAGGAAGAAACCGTCAACCGCCATATTGAGCGCCGCCGCGCCGGCAGGACCGGGCAGGGTCATCTCGTGCGGCACTTCAGGCTTGAAATCAACCGCGAGTTCCAGCGCCTTTTTCTTCGCATCGGCGAGCAGGCGGGATTTGTTCATCGTCACGCCGTCACTTTCGCGCAGGTACAAAAGGTCTTTACCTTCAAAAGCAGACAGGCCGACCTTGGCCGTCGAAATGGTTTCGAAAACCGTCGCGACCGGCGGCATCGGCCCCTTGGGCAAGCGCTTGCTCTGCGTGGCGCGCGTCATCAACTCGGTCGAGCCGCCCCAGGCGGGCAGCAGACCGACGCCGACCTCGACAAGCCCCATATAGGTTTCGGCATGCGCCTGTACATGGTGCGAGTGCAAAAGGATTTCGCAACCGCCGCCGAGCGCCTTGCCCGAGGGTGCGGAAACGACGGGGAACGTCGCGTATTTCAAACGCTTCAGCGCGTCCTGCCCGCCCTTCACCATTTTATCGACGATCCAGTATTGCTTGGCTTTCGCGGCCAGCATGGCGACGCCGATATTCGCGCCGACGGAGAAATCATCGCCTTCGTTGTGAATGACCAGCGCCTTGAACGGTTGGCCGTCCTTGCCTTTCCTGCTGCCTTTTTCGATGATGTCACAGGCCTGATTGATAGTCTTCAGGGTATAAAGATCCAGCGAATTCATCTTTGAGGTAAATTCAAGGCACAGCACGCCGTCACCCGCATCCCACAGCGCCGCGCCCATTTTGCCGATGCCCGGAATGCTCTTGGTATTGTTGACGACGGGTTTGGAAGCGCGCTTGATGTCGGAGAGCAATAGCACACCTTCGGGGCGCTTGACCTCGGCGTAATCGCCGTCCTTGGTCAGGTACTGCAACTTGCCGTTTTCGGTTTTGTAGAATTTTTTGCCGGCGGCTTTCTCGATAAACGCAGGGACTTGTTCGCCTTCCGCTTTCAGGCGGTTGATGAAGTAATCCACACCCAGTTTATCGAGCATTTCAAAGGGGCCGTCTTTCCAGTTATAGCCGAGCTTCATGGCCTGATCGACGTCGGTGATATTGCCGGAAATGGTATGCACATGTTCCGCCGCATAGCACAGCGTCTGTTTCAAAACCGCCCAGGCGTAATCGCCGCCCTTGTCTTTGGTTTCGACCAAAGCTTTCAAACCGCCCTTGCGGGCGTTATCGGCGGCCTTCATTTTCGGCTTCGTGGCGGGGCGCTCCGCACCCGTATCCAGATCAATCGCCATTTTTTCGCGCTTGTCGTTCAGACGGTAGAAACCGCCCTTGCCCTTGCGGCCGGTATAACCGTCGGCGATCATTTTATCGATCACGGCGGACTGGCGCGCGATCTTGACGTAACCGTCGTCGGCAGGCAGCTTTTCCGTCAGGCTTTTGCTGATATGCGGCATCAGGTCGAGGCCGACCAGATCGACAAGGCCGAAAATGCCCGTTTTGGGAATGCCCATGGGGCGGCCGACGATAGAATCGGCTTCCTCGACGGTCAGCTTGCGGTCAATCGCTTCGTTGATCGAGGCCTGAATCCAGAAGGTGCCGATACGGTTGGCGATAAAACCCGGCGTATCGTTACAAACGACCACGCCCTTGCCCATTTTCTCGTCCATGAATTTCGTCACGTCGGCCACCATTTCGGGGCTGTTGTGCGCGGAGGTCACCAGTTCCAAAAGCGGCATGTAGCGCGGCGGATTGAAGAAGTGGGTGATGACGAAATCTTTTTTGAACTGTTCGCTTTGCCCGTCGATCAGCGTTTGCAGCGGAATGGTCGAGGTGTTCGAAGCAACGATGGAGCCGGCTTTGCGGTTCTCGTCGATTTTCTTGAACAGGTTGGATTTGATCGTCGGGTCTTCCAGAACGGCTTCGATGATTAGGTCGCAATCCTTCAGGCGGTCGAGATGATCCTCGGTATTGCCGGGGGTGATCTTTTTCGCGTTGCGCTTGTGCATCAACGGCGCCGGATTGGTTTTCAGCATCTTTTGCACGGCACCCTTGGCGATCACGTCGCGGTCTTCCGCGCCCTTGGGCACGATGTCGAGCAATTCAACCTCGATCCCCGCATTGGCGAGATGCGCGGCAATGCCCGCCCCCATCACACCTGCGCCGATGACTGCTGCTTTTTTAATAGCCATTCTTAAACTCCTTTAAAAAGTCGGTCACGCGCGTTGCGGTCAGGGTTTCGGGGTGTATTTTTTCAATACCGTCGTAATGCCCTGGCCCGCGCCGATGCACTGGGTGGAAATGGCGTAATCACCGTCTTTACCTTCATCATGTAAAAGCTGCGCGGCCTTGCCCGTGATGCGCGCGCCGGTCGCCCCGAGAGGGTGGCCCAGCGCGATGGCACCGCCGTGCACGTTCAGTTTTTCATCGGCGATTTTCAGCTCGCGCTGGCAGGCGATGGATTGGGAGGCGAAAGCTTCGTTCATTTCAACGAATTTCACGTCATCCATCGTAATGCCGGCGAGCTTCATGGCCTTTTCCGTCGCCGGAATGGGGCCGAGACCCATGACCTCGGGATCAAGGCCCGCAACGGCGAAGGATTTCACTTCCGCCAGAATTTCAAGGCCGTGCTTCAGCGCGAATTCCTCGGAGCAGACCAGCACGGCGGTCGCGCCGTCGGTCACGGGGGAAGAGGTTGCGGCTGTTACGGAGCCGTCCGCCTTGAAGGCGGGCTTCAGCTTGGCGAGATCTTCCGCCGTGGCGTTCGGGCGGGGGCAGCCGTCATCTTTCACAACGGTACCGTCTTTTTTGACGATGGGCACGATTTCCGCTTCATATTTACCGGCTTTTTTCGCCGCAGCCGTTTTGAACTGGGATTTCAGGGAGAATTCTTCCTGCTCGGCGCGGGAAATACCCTTGCGGTCGGCCACGTTCTCAGCCGTTTCGCCCATGCCCATATAGGCGCCGGCATTTTTCTTGTAGAGATCGGGGTTCGGAGACGGGTTGAAGCCGCCCATCGGTACGCGGGACATGCTTTCCACACCGCCGCAGATCACGGCATCGGACATGCCCATGGAAATGGCACCCGCCGCATCATGGATCGCCTGCATGGCGGAGCCGCAGAAACGGTTGATGGTCACGCCGCCGATTTCTTCGGGCAAGCCCGCGTTCAGCACCACCAGACGGCCGAGGTTCAGGCCCTGCTCGCCTTCCGGCATGGCGCAGCCCAGTTTCAAATCGTCGACCAGCTTCGGATCCACGCCCGTTTTTTTCACCAGACCCGCAACGGTTTGCGCCATCAGATCATCCGGGCGCACATCTTTCAGATCGCCTTTCCCCGCAGGCGTAAAGGGGGAACGGACATATCCGGCAATAACCACTTTTTTCTGTTCAGTCATGTTTCGGGCCTCACTATTAAGAACGTGTTGAATGCGGCCACACCCCAAAGCACCGTTTTTTTAGCGTACCGGTTTTTTGATAAAACCTTGTCGCGTTTATTTATATGAGTCGCGCTTTTTGTTTGCGCAAGTATGAAGGATGGATAACGCTACGTAAAGTCGGAAAATGCATTTTTCCATACAGCGTAAAGTTCGGAAAACGCCAAGGATGTACGCATCGCACTTCCCATATTTTTATACATATCTTTTATACTTTATGGATAGCGGCTCACTCTTTTCCCGCTGCCGGCAGGGCCGCGTCGTCTTTCGTCTTGTAGAGCGAATAAGCGATGCCGGCGCCCAGCAGGCTGAAGGTCACGCCGAGCGAAATCCACGCGGGGAATTTCACCAGATCCAGCCAGTCGACGATGAAAACCTTGGAGCCGATAAAGACCAGCACCAGCGCCAGCGCATATTTGAGGTATTTGAAGCGCACCAAAATCACCGCCAACGCGAAATACAGCGCGCGCAGCCCCAGAATGGCAAAAATATTGCTGGTATAAACGATATAGGGATCGGTCGTCAGGGCAAGAATGGCGGGAATGCTGTCGACCGCGAAGATCAGGTCCACGCATTCGATCACGACCAACGCCATCAACAGCGGCGTGGCATAGGTGACCGACTTGCCGTTGCGCTCTTTCTTGATCACGAATTTATTGCCGTGGATATCCTGCGTGACGCGCACGTGGTTTTGCAGAAAAACCAGCACGGGGTTTTTGCCGATATCTTCGTTTTCGTCATCTTTCATGAAAAGCATCTTCACGCCCGTGAACACGAGGAAGGCGGCAAACAGATACAGCACCCAGTGGAAATGCTGCACGATGGATGTGCCAAGCCCGATCATGATCCCGCGCAGGACGATGACGCCGAGTATGCCCCAGAATAACACGCGGTGCTGATATTCGCGCGGAATCTTGAAATAGGCGAAGACGAGGGAAATGACGAATATGTTATCGAGCGACAGGGATTTTTCGACAAGAAAGCCCGTGATGTAGAGGCTGGCATAATCAAAGCCCATCTGGGACCATATCCAGACGCCGTAAAGCAAGCCGATGGTGATGTAAAAGCCACTCATCAGCAGGCTTTCGCGCATCGTGATCGCCTTGCTTTTCTTGTGCATCACCCCAAGGTCGAGGAACAGCAGAAAGAAAACGACGGCGAAAAAAAACACCCACATCCAAAGGGGTTTATCCATTTATTTTTCTCCGTGCTGATAAGAGGTCAATTAGAAAAAGATATCGGCGATATCCTTGACCAGCGGCGCAAGACTATCACTCACCAGCGTGCCGAGCGCGGCGAGGACAATGGCCGTCCCCCAGAAGGTGCGGTAAACGTTGATATCGGATCTGTCGATGGCGCGTTGCCAGAGCCAGGTAAAACCGGGGACGATGCCCGCCGCGAGAAAGATCGCAAAGCCGCGCAGCAGGATGCAAAGCACGTAATCCATCCCCGTATCGCCGGTCAGCGGCGGCTCGCCCGGCCCGAACAGCAGCTTGTCAAGATCGGCATTGCCGATACGAAACGGCAGGCCGCCTTGCTTGATCGGCCCTTCGGTGAAGATATAGGCAGCCAGCACGGAAAGGCCGTACACGATCGCCAGGCCCGCTACGGGGCTTGCGGCCTTGCCTTCGCGCTTGGATTGAACCTGAAATCCTTTGGCGTATTTTTGCGCCTTCAGGCGTTTTTCCGCCGCGCCGACCAGATTGGGTTTATTGTCTTTTTTCCCAAAACCGAACATAAAAAAATCCCTCCGGACAAAGCCTATGGATATGACAAAATAGCGCCCTCGCAACAGTGTAGCGAAACCGTGGATAAAAGAAAAGCGCGAGACAGACGTCTCTCAGAGTCCGCCTGCCGCCGCTTGAGTGGCATTATGCTTTTACGATGTTCTGACGGTCCTCTACGGCGGCGAGCTTGTTGCGCGTATCGATAATAAGGCGCGCGTTTTTCGCCACCATGTCATAATCCACGTTATCATGGTCGGTGATGATCATCACGGCATCCGCCGCAGCCACCGTTTCCGCCGTGAGCGGCACGGAAACCATGCCCGTAAATGCCGCATGCTCTCGCGTCGGCGGCACGACATCGACATAGGGATCGTGGAAAGACAGATCGGCCTGGCGCTTTTGCAAAAGTTCCATCACTGTAAAGCTGGGGCTTTCGCGAATATCGGCGACGTTTTTCTTGTAAGCCATGCCGAGGATCAGGATTTTAGCCCCTTTCAGCGATTTACCGAAACGATCGTCCAGCGTTTCCGCGAGGCGGTTCACGACGAAACGCGGCATCAGCACGTTGACCTCCCCCGCCAGCTCGATGAAACGGGTGGAGATGTTATATTCGCGCGCCCGCCATGTCAGGTAAAACGGGTCGATCGGGATGCAATGCCCGCCAAGGCCGGGGCCGGGGTAGAAGGGCATATAGCCGAAAGGTTTCGTCTTGGCGGCTTCGATCACTTCCCAGATATCGATGCCCATGGCGTCATAGATCACCTTCAGCTCGTTCACCAGCGCGATGTTGACGGCACGGAAAATGTTTTCGGTCAGCTTTACCGCTTCGGCCGTATCGGCGCTGGAAACGGCGACCGTTTGCGCGAGAAACTGGTCATACATGGTCTGCGCGAGCTTCAGCGCCGCGGACCCGTCGCCGCCCACGACCTTCGGGATAACGGCGGTATGGAACTTCGCATTGCCGGGATCTTCCCGCTCGGGCGAGAAAGCGAGGAAGAAATCGATGCCGGAGCGCAAACCCGTCGCCTGTTCCAGAATAGGGCGCACCAGCTCGCGCGTCGTGCCGGGCCATGTCGTGCTTTCCAATACGATCAACTGGCCGGGGCGCAGCGTTTCGGCAATCGTTTTCGTGGTTTCGACCACATAGGTCATATCAGGCTCGCGGTTGCGGTTCAGCGGCGTCGGCACGCACATCAGGATTGCATCAGCCTCCGCAAGCCTGGAGAAATCGGCCGTCGGCACGAAGGCCTCATCCTTCACATAGCCGCCGATGCGGTCGCTGTGGATATTGCCGATATAGGACTGGCCGGCCTTCAGCTTGTCGATCTTGTCGGGATCGATATCAAACCCGACGGCCTTGAACCCCTCGGCGCAAATCGCGCAGACCAGCGGCAGGCCGACATAGCCAAGGCCGATCACGCCGATCGTCGCCTTGCGGTCGATGAACATCCGGCATAACCGGTCAACCTTGCCCGCGTCGGCGCCGGCTTCGGTATCTATGCTTGCTGATGTTTGTAATTGTGCGGTCATGGCCGTTTCCCTGATCTTTAAAAACCTCTATTCCGATAAGGGTTTTTACCATATCGGCCCTGTGATGCAAGAATTTCCATGGGCCGCCTTTGCCCTGAGTCCGCCCCGAGCCGCTTAAAATCGCCCTGCCTTGCTCAGGGCAGGCGCCAGGAGCTTTAAAAGATTAAGACAGCCATGGGTTCCGGCGTTCGCCGGAACATCGGTGTTTTTTGAGCGGCATTTCTTTACAGGTGATGAAAAATTCTCAGCCGTGCGCGCGGCGGGGTTGCGGCCAACGATCCGGCGGGAATTTTTTGTTTTTATTCTTGTTTTTGCCTTTTTTGTTCCTGCGGCCCTTGCCGTTGTCGTTCTGCGGCCGGGGATGGTTCGCACCGGGGCGCTGGCCTTGCACAGGCAAAGCGATCACGTTCGCGCTGCCGTTGAAGGCTTTCGTCGCATCCGGCACGGCGGTTTTTTTCGGCGGCTGCGCTTTCACGCCCAGCGCTTCTTTCATCTGCGCCAGTTCGACGTCGATGCGCTTGAAGGTACGTTGCAGTTCCAGCGTTTCCGCGAACGGCAACTCCTCTGCACGGGCACGCAGCTTTTGCATGTCCTTGCTTTGGTAAAATTCGGCGAAGTTGCGCGTCAGGTTCGTGATCTTGCGGCGGTCGGGATAGGTTGCGACTTCGCTGAAAAGGCTGGAGACGACCTTTACCGTTTCTTCCAGCGCGGGTTTCAGGTTCATGTCCGCGTGGTGACGCGCTTTCAGATCGTGATCCAGAATATCGTTGAATATTTTCGAAAGGCTGCGCTTGCCGGGGCGATTGTCGGCGGCGGCCTCCGCTACGGTTTTTTTCTGGCGGCGGGCGATTTCGCCCACTGTTTTCAACGCTTTTTCAACCAGCGGATTTTCACGGAATTCGTTATAGCGGTCGTTGGCCTGATCCACGGTAAAGGCCGCATGGCTGATTTTGCGGAAAGGATCGTTCGGGCGCTGGCGCAACACATCCCAGCGCGCGCCTTTTTGTTGCGGCGGGCAGACGAAACCGGGCTGCTGTTCGCTGCGTTCCGGCACCATCATCAAAATCCATTTGCTCTGGCCGGGCTGCAGGTCGCCGATACGCTGGATGTTGTTCAACGTATTTTTGTATTCGTGAATTTCTTCGGGAAGGAGGATCAGGTTACCGAAGTGGTTCTGGCGGAATTTCGGCTCGACTTCCGCCTTCTGGTCGGGATCTATTTCCTTGCTTTGCGCCCAAAGGCCGGAGCCGGAGCGTTCAATGATATGATCGACGTTGACTTCATAAGGGCGGCCGGTTTCATCGGCGGGGTCCAGCCCTTTGCGCATGCGCTCGATACCGACGTCGCAAATACCGAGCGCTTTAAGATCGTCCGCGTGGTTTTCACCGACGAACTGCAGAAAACGGGAGCGCACATTCTTGAGGTATTCGCTGTGGATGGCGGCGTTTTCGTCCTGGGAAATCTTTGAATAACGTACCGGTACCAGCTTGAAGCCCGCGGGCACGTCATTGACAATCTCTTCGAATTGCGCGCGGCGGGCAACGGCCTTGTCGTAGTTTTGCTGAACCTTCGGATCGATATTGTTCAACGGTTCGGCTTTCAGCTGTTCTTTGCGGAAAGCCGTATAATCGTCGAGATCTTTGCGGATTCGGTCTTGCAGGTCGCTGATGGCAGGAGGAGAAGGATCTTTGCCCGGCGGCGCGAAGCCCGGGGCGGCGGTCATTTCGGTAATCGTGGTCGCCGAAACCCTTTTCGTCAACAGTGCCTCCGTCGTTTAAGCGGTGCAGCGTAAGCGTCTTGCTTTAGTGCTCCCTTTTTATGCGAAAAGGCAGATAAAATCAATGAAATAGTTTACGCGTTTATTCTTTAATAAAATTACACATATATATCAATATATTGGAATATTATTTCAATAATGAGCAAAACGATCCGCAACAGTCCGCCTTTCGGGACAGCCGTTCCTTTTTTTCGCGAATCAACCGTTAAAAAATAAACCCCGCGCGGGCGGCTTTGTTTACATCAACGGCTGCGTGCGGGTAATGCCCTTCATTTTTTTGACATCGCTTTCAATGCGCGCGGCGCCGATGTAAGTAACGCTCATGCTGCGGGCGCGGTCTTTGCCGGCTGCCTGAGCGAAGGACACGCTGAGCACGCCCTTCATCTTCTTTACGTCATCAACGATTTTCCGGCAATCGTTATCGGAAAGGTTTTTATCGAACTCGGCGCGGAAGGCGGGCAACATGCTCATGGGAAGGCTCCTGACGGGTTGGTTGTTTTTATTTGGGCCGCAACGAAAGCGATGGTCCGGCCCGCGCCGCCAGCACTCTCCGGTCACGGGCGGCTTGCACGGCATCGGGGCCGCGCCGGGCGTGTATATCTTCAAACCTGGCGCGCAAGGTGTCTTTTTGTTTTTCCCACGCCTGCAAATGCCGCAGGGGCACGTCGCCGAAAACCGTTCTCGCCCGCAACGCCCCGGCGCGGTCGAGCGCGGTTTGGCCCGCGCCGTTTTGCAGCAGGCTGTTCGCGCCTGCGCGCAGCAGGAAATCCAGCATTTCCGTCCGGCCGTTGCCCGCCGCGCAGGCGGTGGCGATATGCAAGGCCGTCTGCCCCGTTCCGTCCGTCGCATGAATATCCGCGCCAGCCTGCAACAGGCGTCGCGCAAGGTGCCGGTCGCCACGGCGCACGGCAGCATGCAGGGGCAAATCGCCGCCGGCGGACGGCTTATTGGCGCAAGCACCCGCCGCCAGCAGATCGGCCAGCATCTCCGCCCGATAGGATTCGGACATCGACAAATCCGCGACGAAAATCAGCGGCGTATATTTTCCATCGGCGCTTAGCACGTTCGGGTCGGCGCCCGAGGCGAGCATATGCGCCACATCCTGCGGCGTGCCTTGCCGTATGCACTGGAACAATCGCGCGCTATGCGGGGCGGTGACAGGCATCTGTTTTAAAAAACCTCGTCCCAGGCCGCTTTCAGGGCACGGTCCATCTCGGTCATGGAAACCTTGATGCCAAGATCGGCAAGGGATGTCACGCCGTGCTGCGCGATTCCGCAAGGAACGATCCCGTCATAATGCGATAGATCGGGGGCCACGTTGATGGCCACGCCGTGAAAGGCGACCCATTTGCGTACACGCACGCCGATGGCGGCAATTTTTGCCTCGACGCCTTTCTTGCGGCCATAGGGCTGCATGTCGATCCAGATGCCGACGCGGTCGGCACGGCGCTCGCCCTTCACGCCGAAGCGCGCGAGCGCGCGGATGATCCATTCCTCCAGATCGTGGATATAAGCCTTGAGATCCGGCCCGGCGCCGGCATGGCGGCGCTGCAGGTCGAGCATCACATAGGCCACGCGCTGGCCCGGCCCGTGATAGGTATATTGCCCGCCGCGCCCGCTGCGATAGACGGGAAAGCGCGGGTTCAGCATATCGCCAGGCTTCGCGCTGGTGCCGGCGGTGTAAACGGGCGGATGCTCCAAAAGCCAGATGTAATCTTCCTCGCCTTTTTCGCGGATCATGTTGGTCTTCGCCTCCATAAAGGCGACGGCACGGTCATAGGGAACGGGGCGGTCGTCGGAGTGCCAGAACACGGGTTGCTTCGAACGTTTGGCGGATGGGGTTTTGGATTTGGCCGTTTTTTGCGCAAGAGCCATGAAAATCACTTTCTAAAAATAAGAAGCGCCTTGATTTTGAATGTAATGAACATAATCCTTCACACTCTTTTTGAAAAGCCCCTCTTGACATATCCTCCCCCGCTCTTTAGAAAAAATTTCAGCACCTTTACAGCGTTTTTTAGAATCTTTCAATTTTCTGTAAAAGAAAGGAACTGATCCATGTTCAAAGGTTGGTTCAACAAGGCCGCGAACTCATTTGATGAAGTCAAGCAGATGACCACGCGCAAACTGCCCGTGCCCGATCTGGAAGGCACGGACAAATACGTCCAGCTGACTGCCAAGCGCACCAAGGAAGGTTACTGGACGATCCGTATCGACAACAACATCAAGACGGTAACGGCCGGCGTGCAGGAAGTCAGCCGTGCCTATCGTTCCGCCATCGGCAAGCATACGGGCCGCTACGTCACCACGGGCGATGAAGAATTCCGCATGAACTTCGACGCCGCGTTCCTGATCCTGCGCGACATGGAAGAATCCCTGCTGAAATACCGCAACACCCCCGCAGGGCCGGAGCCGGCGCATCACTTCATGGCCGCCTACCGCTTGCTGCCCGCAGGATTCAAGGAGCAGATGGACGATCTGTTCTTCGCCCGCGCCGAGGAAAAAGGCGAGATACTGGAGCCCAAAAAACCGACGGCAATGCCCGCGGCAAAACCCAATGCGCCCAAGCCGCATTTCCCGCCGAATTGATGCGTACCGGCTACTGCCCATTTAAAAAGCGGCCCTTCTGGCCGCTTTTTTATACTCCCTCCGCGAATCTTTACCATAAAATTAAAGAAGGCGGGCAAGAAGGCATGACGGGGGTACACGAGACGGGAATATCCTTGCGCCGCCTTTACCGATCTGCTATTTCCATACGGCAGTTTTAAAACTGTCCTACCTAATCATGCGGTCATGGCGGAATTGGTAGACGCGCAACGTTGAGGTCGTTGTGGGGCAACCCGTGGAAGTTCGAGTCTTCTTGACCGCACCATCTTTCTTTCAGCAAGCTTACAAGTCAAAGCCGCCGCGACGTTTCGGCGCCGGTTTTTTCGGCGCGGATTGTTTGGGGGTTTTACCTTTGAAATTTTCATCGGGGAAATTTTCGTTGGCGGCTTTTTTCAAGCGGCCCTTGGGCGGAACGGAAGAAGCGGCGCTGCGCGGCGGTGCCTGTGACGGCGGCGCGGGCGGCTTGACGCCGGCCAGTTCCAACCCTTCGTTGATCTGCGCATCGCTATAGGGAGCATAACCGTTTTCATGCGCGATAATCGCCTTGACCAGCGGGAAAAGATGGTCGTGGCGTCTCAGGTCCAGCTTCTGGTCTTTGCCAAGCCCCGTATCCCGCGCCACCGCGCTGACATAAGCGGAGGTATTGTTTTCCACCGGCGGCGCCCAGCGGTCGATGATCCCCTGAATCGTATCCAGGCCGTATTTCGCCTGGTAGTTCTGCAAGATGCGCGCCATGGCGCGGATGCCCCATTTGGCTTCAGTGAAGGTGAAAAAGCGGCTGTCGGGCTGGTTTGCGGCAAGGCCTTTCCAGCGGTCGCGGGATTTTTCAATGTTGCCGGGATTGTTGTTGCGCACTCCCCGGCTGGGATTGTGCGGGCCGTGTCTGGACGCCATTTCATTTCCTCCTTCAAGGTATTTTGAAAACCGTTGTTGAAAGCAAGGCATGCGTTTCGTCGCCCCGATATGCTGGCAAGCCCCCCGCCAAAAATCAACCCCGCATGCCGCACAAGAACCGTCCGGTATTAAGGGAATAAGGAATAATCATAAAAAGCGAAAATAAGTCCAAAAGCCTTTAAAACCGTGCTATTCTGCCCATCCATGCGCGCCGGTATGCCGATTGTCATCGCCGCATCCCGATCGCCGCGCTGTATTCCTTCAGGAGTTTTTTTCGCATCATGGCTCTCAAGAAAGATTCGCTTTACGAAGCGGCACTCGAATATCACCGCAACCCGAACGGCCCCGGCAAGATCGCCATCGTGCCGACCAAGGCGATGGGATCGCAGCGCGACCTGGCGCTCGCCTATTCCCCCGGCGTTGCCGCACCCTGCGAAGAGATCGAGGCCGACCCGAACGCGGCGGCGGAATATACGGCGCGCGGCAACCTTGTTGCCGTCATCACCAACGGCACGGCCGTGCTGGGCTTGGGCGACATCGGGCCCCTCGCGGCGAAACCGGTGATGGAAGGCAAGGCCGTCCTGTTCAAAAAATTCGCGGGCATCGATGCGATCGATCTGGAAATCGACGAAAAAAACATCGACAAGATCGTCGATATCGTCGCCGCGCTGGAGCCGAGCTTCGGCGGCATCAACCTTGAAGACATCAAGGCCCCCGAGTGTTTCGAGATCGAGCGCCGCCTGAAAGAGCGCATGAACATTCCCGTGTTCCACGACGACCAGCACGGCACGGCCATCATCGTCGGCGCCGCTTTCACCAACTGGATGAAATATTCGGGCCGCAAGCTGAAGGACGTGAAGCTCGTCACCTCCGGCGCGGGCGCATCGGCCATGGCTTGCGTGAACCTTTTGCTCGCGCTCGGCCTGCCGAAGAAAAACATCACCCTCACCGACCGCGCGGGCGTCGTGTACAAAGGCCGTAACGAAAGCATGGATCCGGTAAAAGATCAATTCGCCCAAACGACCAAGGACCGCACGCTGAAAGAAGCGATTCGCAATGCGGACGTTTTCCTCGGCCTCTCCGCTCCCGGCGTCCTGACGGGCGAGATGGTGAAAACCATGGCGGATGCGCCGCTGATCATGGCGCTGGCGAACCCCACGCCCGAAATCATGCCGGAGGAAGCGCGCGCCGCGAAACCGAATGCCGTCATCTGCACGGGGCGCAGCGATTACCCGAACCAGGTGAACAACGTCCTGTGCTTCCCCTTTATGTTCCGCGGCGCGCTGGATGTAGGCGCGACCACAATCAACGAGGAAATGAAGCTCGCCTGCGTGCGCGCGCTGGCGGAGCTGACCATGGCGGAAACCAGCGCCGAAATGGCGACGGTTTACGGCGACGAGCCGATGCAGTTCGGCGCGGATTACCTGATTCCGAAACCTTTCGACAACCGCCTGATTCTGGAGCTGCCGCCCGCCGTCGCCAAGGCCGCGATGGATTCCGGCGTCGCCACCCGCCCGATCACGGATTTCGACGCTTATCGCGCCAGCCTTGAAAAATACGTTTTCAAATCCGGCCAGTTGATGCGCCCGATTTTCGAGCGCGCATCGCACAACCCCAAGCGCATCGCCTTCGCCGAAGGGGAAGAACAACGTGTGCTGCATGCCGCGCAAACGATCGTCGACGACGGCATCGGCTTCCCCGTCCTGATCGGCCGGGAGGAAGTCGTCACCACGCGCATCAAGCGCATGGGCCTGCGTATGAAAAAGGGCGTAGACTACGCGCTCGTCAACCCCGAGAGCGACCCGCGCTATAACGATTACTGGACGACCTATCACGACCTCATGCAGCGCAAGGGCGTGACGCCCGCGATTGCAAAGCAGGCCGTGCGCACGCGCAACTCGATCATTGCCGCGCTGATGGTGCATAAGGGCGATGCCGACGCGCTGATCTGCGGCACGATCGGCCGTTACGACCGCCATTTCAAATACGTGACCGACGTCATCGGCGCGGGCGACGATACCTGCACCTACGCCGCGATGAACGTGATGATCCTGTCCAAAGGCACGTATTTCCTGTGCGACGCCTATGTCAATCCGAACCCGACGGCGGAGCAGATTTGCGATATGACCATCCTCGCCGCCGCGGAAGTCCGCCGTTTCGGCGTAGAGCCTAAAATCGCGCTGCTGAGCCATTCGGATTTCGGCAGCATCGACCGCCCCGATACCGTCAAGATGCGCCGCGCCGCGGAAATGATCCGCGACCGCGCGCCGGATCTGGAGGTGGAGGGCGAAATGACCGCCGTTGCCGCTTTCTCCGAGGAGGTGCGCAACATGATGTTCCCCAATTCGCAGCTGAAGGGGCAGGCGAACCTCCTGATCATGCCCAATATCGATGCCGCGAACATCACCTTCCACATCATGCGCGAGCTGGGCGACGGCATTACCGTCGGCCCGCTGCTGCTGGGCGCGAAAAAGCCGGTGCATATCATGGTGCCGTCGGTGACATCACGCGGGATCGTGAACGCGGCAGCCTATGCCTGCGTATGCGCGCAGTTGCTGGAAAAGGACAGCCTGCCGCTGCCGGTCGCCGCTGTCACCGTCAAGCCGAAGGCCAAACCCGCGCCGAAGAAAAAAGCCAAGCCCGCCCGCAAAACCGCGGCGGCAAAGGGCAAACCCGTCAAAACGGCGAAAAAACCGACGGCAAAACCTGCGAAACGGAAGCGCGCCTGACCGCCGGCGCGTTTCTTTTCTAAAAGCATCCAACCGTCGCAAACGGAACAATGGCAGAGATTGAAGAAGAAGAAAAAGAAAGCGTGATTGATCCCCCCCCTCACGAGGAGGAAGATCAAGCCCCTGTGGAAAAAACCGCAGAGGAACATCTCGGCCTGACGGACGATTTCATCCGCGATATTATCCTTTTGCTGGAGGAAGACCGCACGGACGACATCCGCAAAGCCTGCCGGGACTTGTCCGACCCCGATGCCGCGGAACTGCTGACCAAAGTAGGGCCCCTGCGCCACCGTCTTGTCGATATTCTGGAGGATGACCTTTCGCCCGAGGCTTTCTCCTATCTCGGCTATGAAATCCTGAACGATGTATTGGGGCATATGTCAGGGCCGCATATCGCCTCCATCGTGAACGCACTGGAATCGGACGATGCGATCAACCTGATCAACGAGCTCGACGAGGGCCGTCGCGCCGAAATTCTGCGACACCTGTCGCGCAAGGTGCGTGCCGTGGTGGAGGAAGGCCTGAACTTCCCCGAGGAATCCGCAGGCCGCCTGATGCAGCGCGAATTCGTCGCCGTGCCGCAATTCTGGACGGTCGGCAAAACCGCCGATTACCTGCGCGCGGCGGCAGATGCCCTGCCTGACAAATTCTACGACATCTTCATCGTCGACCCGATGCATAAGTACGTCGGCTCCGTCGCGCTGTCGGACGTGCTTTGCACGCAGCGCTCGCTAAAAATGGAATCGATCCTTGATGAAAATCACGTCAAGATTCCCGCCGCGATGGACCAGGAGCAGGTCGCGCATTTGTTCCGCCGTAAAGACCTTTTGTCCGCTCCCGTCGTGGATGACGTGGGCCGACTGATCGGCGTCATCACCGTTGACGACATCGTCGACGTTATCGACGCGGAGGCCGAAGAAGACCTCTTGTCCATGGGCGGCGTGACGGATTCCGACATTTACAGCTCCACACTGGCCACCGCCCGCGCGCGCTCGTCATGGCTGATGCTCAATCTTTTGACCGCCTTCGTCGCCGTCAGCGTGATCAGCGTGTTCGAAGCCTCGATCGAGCAGATCGTTGCGCTTGCCGTGCTCATGCCCATCGTTGCCTCCATGGGCGGCAATGCCGGCACGCAAACGCTGACCGTTGCCGTGCGGGCCCTCGCCACCAAGGAACTTTCCTCCGCCAACGCCTGGCGCGTCATCGCCAAGGAATGCCGCGTCGGCCTTTTGAACGGCAGCTTCTTTGCCGTGCTGCTGGGCCTTGCCGTCTGGTGGTGGTTCGAAAGCGTCACGCTGGGGATCGTTATCGGCACCGCGTTGATTATCAACCTTCTGATCGCGGGGTTTTTCGGCGCCTTCGTGCCGATCACGTTGCACCGCTACAAGATCGACCCCGCCCCCGCCGCCGGCATTTTCCTGACCATGATGACGGACGTGATCGGATTCTTCGCCTTTCTGGGACTGGCCACGTTTTTCCTGCTGTAACTCAAGGCTCTGAAATAAAACAATAGTTGATATATGTTATGGACAGTGTTGATGACGTCCCCTATGCTTTACAGTTTAGAAACCCGCTACATCAGGATGATGTCTTTCCCATGACCGGCCTTCGCAAAACAGCCCGTGGCGTTTTTGAGAAAAACGACATTGCCAAAGCCATAACGGCACTGGCGATAGAAGAACGCCGCGCCAAATTGCAGGAAGCCGCGGCCGATAACAACGTCGATGTACTGAACGCCATTCTGGATACAGATCCCACGCTCATGAACGTACGCGACGACAGCGGCTGGACGTTGCTGCACAGCGCGACAGGCTGGTGCGCGGTGGAGGTCGCCGAGGAATTGCTGATGCGCGGCGCCAATCCCGACAGCCCGGATGCCAAAGGCCAGACCAGCCGCGAACTGGCGCATCAGCTGGGCTTTGACAGCCTCGCCCGAAAAATGGACGCCATCCCCCGCGACGCCAAACGGCGCGCGGAAATGCGCCGCGCCAAAGAGGAGCGGGAAACCCTGAAACGCGACATCTCCACCATTACAACCGGCACGCCCGAACCCTGCCGCATCCGCAAACACCCCCTGCGCATAAAACCCAAGCCGCCGAAACCTGCGTAAATGTATTGCGCTGCCGCAATACACTGCCGATTCCGTAAAAGATTCGCGCGCGGGGATGGCTCGACCTTGCGCGGCAATTTTTGTATGGTGGGGCATGATTTTCCCAGACCGGAGATAAAGACGATGACGGCCCCCACCGCCCATGCAGAAAAGAAAGCCCCCGTGATGACCGAATCCTATACCCCCAAAGCGCTTGATTACCCGACGCTCTCTTTCGATCTTGGGGAGAATGCGGCGCTGATCCGTGAAACGGTGCGCAATTTCGCGCAAGACAACATCACCCCGATCGCGGCGGAGGTCGACCGTGCCAATGCATTCCCGAACGGCCTCTGGGCGGAATTCGGCAAGCTGGGCCTTTTGGGTATTACGGTGGAGGAAGAATACGGCGGCTCCGGCATGGGGTATATCGAGCATATCATCGCGATGGAGGAAATCTCCCGCGCCTCGGCCTCGATCGGCCTTTCTTACGGCGCGTTTTCGAATCTTTGCGTCAACCAGATCCGCTTGAACGGCACGGAAGAGCAGAAAAAACGCTACCTGCCCGATCTTTGCACGGGGCGCACCATCGGCGCGCTCGCCATGTCCGAGCCCGGCGCGGGATCGGATGTCGTCTCCATGAAGCTGCGCGCGGAAAAAAAGGGCGACAGCTATATTTTGAACGGCAACAAGATGTGGATCACCAACGGGCCGGATGCCGACACGCTGGTCGTTTACGCCAAAACCGATCCCGCGGCCGGATCGCGCGGCATGACCGCCTTTATCGTCGAAAAAACCTTTGCCGGATTTTCGACGGCGCAAAAGCTGGACAAGCTCGGCATGCGCGGATCGAACACCTGCGAGCTGGTCTTCCAGGACTGCGAAGTGCCCGCCGACAACGTGCTGGGCGAAGTCGGCCGCGGCGTGAACGTCTTGATGAGCGGACTGGATTACGAGCGTGCCGTGCTGGCCGCCGGTCCCATCGGCATCATGCAGGCCTGCATGGATGTGGTCATTCCCTATTTGCACGAACGCAAGCAGTTCGGCCAAAGCATCGGCGCCTTCCAGCTCATGCAAGGCAAGCTTGCCGATATGTACGTCGCGCTGAACACCGCCCGCGCCTATGTCTATGCCGTGGGTCAGGCCTGCGACCGTAAGCAAATCACCCGCAAGGATGCGGCGGGCGCGATTTTATACGCGGCGGAAAAAGCCACCTGGATGGCGCTGGAGGCGATCCAGTGCCTCGGCGGCAACGGCTATATCAACGAATACCCGACCGGCCGTTTCCTGCGTGATGCCAAGTTGTACGAAATCGGCGCGGGCACATCGGAAATCCGCCGCATGCTGATCGGCCGCGAATTGTTTAAAGAAACGGCCTGAGCCTTTAAGGGGAGGTTTTTCCCGCGCGCACGATGTTTTGCAACGGCACGGGCTTGCCCGCCCGCGCGGCATCGCGCAACGCCTGACGTGTCGCATCGCCCTTGACCGACCATTTGTAAAGCGCGGCATCGGCATCTTCGGTGAAGTAAATCTCGTTCACTCTGGCGATGATCCCGGTACGCGCTTCGGCGAATTGTTCTTCGGTCAGTTTTCCTTTCGCCGCCTTAATCGCCGTTTTTTCCATTTGCATCAGCACGTCACGTTCCCGCGCCGGCAGAGCGGCGAAGAAAGCCGTTTGCAAGGCTTTCATCGACGTTGCCGTCGCAAAATCGCTGCCGTAGGCTTTGCCAAGATAACCGTCGACCGGATGATCCGCCGCCGGCGTATTCTTGCCGGCCGTAATCTCGTTGAATTTTTCCAGCGTCGTGCCAAGGCGGAACGGAATCGATTGACCGTTCAGAAACTGGTATTTGTAATGGTCGAGTCCGTCGATCATCAGCTCGGTAAAAAGGCTGCGGCAAAAGGCGGCATCGCTTTTAAAACTGTCCAGCGGATTCTCGCGAATAAATTTCTGAATAGTGCGGTAAACGGGCGTACGGCGTTTGTTCAGGTCATCGACAAAGGCGCTATTACCCTCGGCCTGTTGCTTGACGGCGGCGAGGGTTTCAACGGTGCAGGCATCGGCCTCTCCCATCATGCGCGTCATGAAAACGGCACGGGCGCGGGAAACGGCGAAGGCATCGTCATTCTCCTTGTAATAAGGATCGTCAAACTGCGTGACATGACGCAATTCGTGCAAGCCTGTCAGACTCATGCCTTCCCTGTCGCCGTTATTGGTGACACAAACTTCCGAAGGCCTGTCCGGACGCGGCGGCGTTGCATAGCCGAAGCCGTTTTTCATCAGTCGCGGATGGCGCACGTATACGGGTGTGCCGAAGCTTGCGGCCTTATCCAGCAACTCCTGCCCGCCCGCAAGACCGGCAATGGCTTGCAGCATGTCGGCGCGGCGATCTTCGTGCGTGCCGTGCTTGCGCTGGTACGACCATTCGCGCAGTTGCACCACCCAGCGCGCCACAGCGCCCGTCGGCATATCCGGCCCCGTCCCGGCCGTTTTTTTCGCATGGTCAGATGTCACGTCAGCCCCGATCATATTTCACATAGTCTATCGCAAAAAGATTAACAGAACCAGTCCGTTACGTACGATGCCGGTAAAAAACCCGTTTTTCAAGGCCGCGCCGCCAGCACAAGAAATTCGCGGTTGCCGTCCCCACCCGTAATGGGGCTGGGGATGACATCCGATAACAAAAAGCCCGATTCTTGCAAGAACCGCAAAACGGATTGCACGGCGGCCTGCTGTACGGCCTCATCCTTCACCACGCCGCCCTTGCCAACGGCATCGCGCCCCGCTTCGAATTGCGGCTTGATCAGCACCACCAGACGCGCGCGGGAGGAAAGTAGCGGAAATACAAAAGGCAACGCCTTGGTCGCACTGATAAAGCTGAGATCAACGGCCAGGAAATCGATTTTTTCGGGCACATGCTCTGCCGTGATATCCTTGACATGCAAGCCTTCGAGATTGACCACCCGCGCATCGCCGCGCAGCTTTTCATGCAGCTGGTCGTGCCCGACATCCACGGCATATACTTTCGCCGCGCCGTGATGCAGCATCACATCGGTAAAGCCGCCCGTGGAAGCGCCAAGGTCAAGACAAACCCGCCCCGCAATATCCGGTGCGTAATGCGTGACGGCATGCGCAAGCTTCATGCCGCCCCGCCCGACCCAAGGGTGCACCGCACCCAGCACGGCGATATCGTCGTCCTGTATTGTCGCATATGACGGCTTTTTTTGCACGGTGCCGCCGACGGTGACAAAACCTTCGCGAATCAGGTTTTGCGCCCTGGCGCGGCTGTCCGCCAGCCCGCGCATCACCAATGCCTGATCCAGCCGCATATCAGATGCTTCCCGCGGCGAAGGCATAACCGACCGATGCCAGCACGATAAGCAACGGCGGCAATTTATATTTTTGCAGCAATGCGAAAGCGATCAGGATAAAGGCAAGATCCGGCGGCGATACAAAAGCGCTGCTGAGCACAGGGTAGATAAAGGCACTGGCCAGCAGGCCCACTACGGCGGCGTTCACCCCCGCCAAAGCGCCGGCGGCGCGCGGCACGGCGACGATGGATTGCCAGTAATGAAAACCCGCAACAGCGACCAGAAACCCCGGCAGGAAAATAAAGCCGAGCGCCAGCAGCCCGCCTGTCACAGGCGCATCCGGCAGCATCACGGCGCCGAGTCCCGCGGCGATGGCGAAAAGCGGGCCCGGCAAGATCTGCGCCGCGCCGTAAACCGCCATGAAGGCATCATTGCCGAGCCCCGAGGACGCATGCAGCAAAGGCAGCACCACATGCCCGCCGCCGAAGACCAGCGCCCCTGCGCGGTAAAACGTGTCGGCGAGCGCAAGCTGCGTGCCTTGCATAACGCCCGCCGTGACCGGCAGGGCAAGAAGCAGCAGGACGAAAACAAACAAGCAGCGCAGCGCCGTTCGCGGCGCGACAACGTTGGCGGCGGAAAAGCCCTGCGGCAGCGGCGCATGGCGGCAAAGATATACCCCGCCCAAAGCACCCAGCAACAAAACAGCCAGCTGCGTGAATACCCCGCCGAACAGCAAGGTGATCGCAAAAACGATAGCGCCCAGCGCGCGGCGCGGCCAATCGGGGCAAAGTTTCGGCGCCATGATCCAAACAGCCTGCGCCACAATCACCGCGGCCGCGATTTCCAAACCATGCAGCAGGGCATCGGGCGGGGCGGCGGCAGACAAGCCCCGGACGGCCGCAAACATCAAAAGGGCTGAGGGAAGCGTAAACCCCAGAAAAGACAGCAGCCCCCCTGTAAATCCCGCGCGCTGCAGACCGATCAGGAAATTGACCTGACTGCTGACCGGGCCTGGCAAAGCCTGACAAAGGCCGACCAGCCCCGCGTAGCTTTCCGTTGTCAGCCATTGGCGCTGCCGCACATAGGCGCGTTCGAAATAACCGAGATGCGCGACCGGCCCGCCGAAGGACGTCAACCCCAGACGCAGGGAAAGCCAAAAACATTCCAGCGCGGCATGCTTCGCGGGAACGGGAACGGTCATGCCCTGAGGCCGCCCGATACCTGCGCGGCGCCGCCCAAGGCTTGCATGGCGGTATCGGCGATATGTTTGGCGGTCAGGCCCGCCGCCGCATATTGTTTTTGCGGGCTGTCATGGTCGATATAGGTATCGGGCAAAACCATGGGACGGACGCGCAAGCCCTTGTCCAGCAGGCCCGCCGTTGCCAGTTCGTGCAGCACGAAGCTGCCGAAACCGCCGATGGCGCCTTCCTCCACCGTCACCAACACTTCATGGTTTTGCGCAAGTTTGTGCACGAGGCGACGATCCAGCGGTTTGGCGAAGCGCGCATCGGCGACGGTCACGGAAATACCCTGCGCCGCCAATTGTTCCGCCGCCGTCATGCATTCCGCAAGGCGCGTACCGTAGCTCAGCAGCGCAATCGTCGCGCCCTCGCGCAGGATGCGGCCCTTGCCGATCTCCAGTATCTCCGGCGTTTCGGGCATATCGATGCCGACGCCTTCGCCGCGCGGATAACGCACGGCCGTCGGCCCCGCATCATAGGCCGCCATGGTGGCGACCATGTTTTTCAACTCCGCTTCATCGGCCGCGGCCATCAGGACCATATTGGGCAGGCAGCCCAGATAGGCGATGTCAAAGGCGCCCGCATGCGTCGCGCCGTCCGCGCCGACCAAGCCCGCGCGGTCCAGCACGAAGCGCACAGGCAGGTTTTGCAAGGCCACGTCATGCACGACCTGATCGTACCCGCGCTGCAGGAAGGTCGAATAAATGCTGCAAAACGGCTTGTATCCTTCGGTTGCAAGCCCTGCGGCAAAGGTCACGGCGTGCTGCTCGGCAATACCGACGTCGAACATGCGCGCCGGAAATTCTTGTTGAAACAGATCCAAACCCGTTCCCGACGGCATGGCGGCGGTGATGGCGACAATTTTGTCGTCCTTGCGCGCAGCGTCAATCAGGCTGTCGGCGAAAACACGGGTATAAGCGGGCGCATTGGCCTTGGGTTTGGCCTGCGCTCCCGTAACGACGTCGAATTTGGCAACGCCGTGCATTTTGTCCGCCGCCGTTTCGGCAGGGGCGTAGCCGCGCCCCTTTTGCGTGACGACATGCACAAGGATCGGGCCTTCGTAAATGGAATCCCGCACGTTTTCGAGGACGGGCAACAGATGGTCGAGGTTATGCCCGTCGATGGGACCGACATAATAAAAGCCGAGTTCTTCAAACAAGGTGCCGCCCGTCACCATGCCGCGCGCGTAACCTTCGGCCTTGGCGGCGGCGCGTTGCAGCGGGGCAGGCAGTTTGCCCGTGATTTTCTTGCCGATTTCGCGCAAGCCCAGATAGGGGCGCGAAGAAATAAGACGCGACAGATAGGCGCTCATCGCGCCCACGGGCGGGGCGATCGACATATCGTTATCGTTCAGAATAACGATCAGCTTGCTTTTAAGGGTGCCCGCGTTATTCATCGCTTCGTAAGCCATGCCAGCGCTCATCGCGCCGTCGCCGATGACACAGATCACGCGGTTATCGCGGCCGTCAAGCCCTGATGCCACCGCCATGCCAAGGCCTGCGGAAACGGACGTGGAGCTATGCGCCGTGCCGAAGGGATCGTAGATGCTTTCCGACCGTTTGGTAAAACCCGAAAGCCCGCCGCCCTGACGCAGCGTGCGAATGCGGTCGCGGCGGCCCGTCAGGATCTTGTGCGGATAGGCCTGATGCCCGACATCGAAGATCAAGCGATCGTCTGGCGTATTAAAAACGTAGTGGATCGCCGCCGTCAGCTCCACCACGCCCAGCCCCGCGCCGAGATGCCCGCCGGTGACGGAAACCGCGTCGATCATTTCCGCGCGGAGTTCATCGGCCAGTTGCGGCAGCTGTTTTTTATCCAGCTTGCGCAGGTCTTCCGGCAGATGAACGGTATCGAGCAGCGGGGTTTTCGGCATGACAGGTTTTCCTGATTCTCGGGATTTTTTATTCTTTAAAGTCATTTGTTATAACGCGGCAGCGAAGGCATGTGAATGAAAAACGCCTGTTTTAAATCCGCGCCTTTTGCAATCATGAATTGCGCATTGCTATACGGGCGCATGTATAAGGGTACTGATGTATGCAACATATTGTTATATATGGTTTTATGATATAAAAATACAACCTTAAGTTTAAAATCCAGCATGGCCCTTGCCGCCCTACGCGGGATCTTGAAAAGGATTGGCTCCATCAATACATCGGCCACCACCATCGCCGCCGCCCGTGGAGAAGCAAACCGCCACCGCGGAAATCACCGGCAACGTCCATCTTGCCGCCAAGGGATCGCGCGATGTATCGGAGAATGTTTTGCAGATGAAAACCGCCGCCATGCGCACGGCATCGGCGCAGGTGCTATCGCGCGAACCGAATCCCTGAAGCAAAAGGTGGATCGGTTCTTCAGCGACATTCGCGTCGCCTGAGATTAAACGCGGCGTTCCAGCACGTAATGCGCGAGATCCTTCAAAAGATCCACGCGGCCGCCGTCGAAAACGCGCAGGTGCGCGATGGATTGCTCGACCAGCATTTCCGCGCGCGCACGCGCCTGTTCGATACCCATGGTGGAAACGAAAGTCGCCTTCTTGCCATCCTGGTTGACGGGCTTGCCGGTTTCCTCCGCACTGCCCTGCACGTCGAGCAGGTCGTCCGTCACCTGGAAGGCAAGGCCGAGGTCGTGCGCGTAATTGCGCAAGGACTGGCGATGCGCCGGATTGGCCTTGCCGAGGATCGCGCCGGCCTCGCAGCAGAAAGCGATCAGCTTGCCGGTTTTCATGCGCTGCATACGGCTGATGGTGCCGACATCGAATTCCTTTTTCTCGCCGATGAGGTCAAGCATCTGCCCGCCGACCATGCCGTGCATGCCGATGGCGCCCGCAAGGTTCGCCACAAGCTCGATCCGCACGCGCGGATCTTCGTGGGTTTCAGGGTCGGAGAGGATTTCAAAGGCGATCGTCAGCAGCGCGTCACCGGCCAGAACGGCGGTCGCTTCATCGTATGCTTTGTGCAAAGCGGGCTTGCCGCGGCGCGTATCGGCGTTGTCCATCGCGGGCAGGTCGTCATGCACCAGCGAATAGCAGTGCACGAATTCGGCTGCCGCCGCTACGCGGCGCGCGCGGCCCTGGTCCACGCCGAAAACCCGCGCGCTTTCCAAGACCATGAAGGGGCGCAAGCGCTTGCCGCCGCCCAGCGCCGCGTAGCGCATGGCGTCAAACAGCGGCGCTTCGGCAAGATCGGTTTCCGGCAAAAGGCTGGAAATGGTTTTGTTGACCTTTTCCCGGCATTCTTCCATCGCTTGTTGCAGCTTGGGCGAGGCCTCTCTTGGTGACGGCATGCTGTTATGATCCTGTGACGTTTCGTTTCTCGGGTATCCCTTTATAACGCAGGATGCGGCGTAAATAAATGAAATCGTTACACGAAAGCGCGTTTTCGCGCCTGCGGTCACACAAAAGCCTTATCTGTAAAATTTAAGCTTGGAAACTTATCCGGCATCGCCAAGGCTGAAGGCCTCGGTCTTCGGCGTGCCGTCAGCGGCAAGGGTGATTTTCTCGATCCGGCCTTGCGCTTCCTTCAGCTTTGTTTCGCACAGCTTTTTCAGCGCCATGCCGCGCTCGTACGCCTCGATCGAGGTGCTGAGATCCGCCGCGCCTGTTTCCAGCTGGCGCACGATTTGCTCCAATTCCGCCAGCGCCGCTTCAAAGCTGATATCTTCGGGTTTTGATTTTGTCATAACCTTATCCTCTTTTCGTTCAGGCAGCCGCCGTTTCAGCGGGCAGCAGGCCCAGTTCCAGCTCCAGCGCGCCGCAAAGCATCTGGCCCAACATGATGTGCATCTCCTGGATGCGCGCCGTGGTTTTGCACGGCACGTTCAGCAGAATATCGCAGAGCGGGGGCATTTTGCCGCCCGTTTCGCCGGTAAAGCCCACGGTTTTAATGCCCATTTCGCGGCATTCCTCCAGCGCCTTGAGGACGTTGCCGCTGTTGCCCGATGTGGAAATGCCGATCGCAAGATCCCCCGCGCGGCCCAATGCGGCCACCTGGCGGGAGAACAAATGCTCGAAACCGAAATCATTGCCGATGGCGGAAAGCGCGGAGGTATCGGTCGTCAGCGCAATCGCCGCAATCGGCGCGCGATCTTTCTTGTAACGTACGGTCAGCTCCGTCGCGAGATGCTGGGCGTCCGCCGCGCTGCCGCCGTTGCCGAAGAAAAGAATTTTGCCGCCGCCGCGGATGGTGTCAGCGGATGCGGCCAGCAAAGCCTCGAAAGCGCCTTGCAGATTTTGCCGCGTTTTTTGCAAGCATTCCGCATGTTCTTCGAATTCATCCTGCCAGAAGTCTTTGACGTTGAAAGTCATGGCTTGATCCTTTTCAGCTCGTCTTTCAAAAATTCAACACGGCGGCGCTTAGGGCCGGTCACCGCCGTCACGGTTAAAGGCCAGCTGTTCCGGCGTCAGTTCAAACCCGATGACGACCTTGTATTGCGGTGCGCTTTCGCGGTCTTGCACCGGCAGGCGCAACCTGTGTTCTTCGCGCATCTGACCCGCCTTGCCCAGGTAAACCGCATGGGTGCGGCTGGCATCCACGGCGGCAGCGCCCTGACGCTTATTATCGAAAGGGACGGTAGTGGAAAAACTTTGTCTTTGCAAGACTTGCTCATCCGGTCCCAGCACGGCGACAAAATATGGGAAATTAAAACGCTTGAGCTTTTTGCCCTCTGCGCCCTGCACGGCCTGGAAATCGATCATCAGCGCAAAATCCACCTGGCCGTCGCGCCAGGCGCAGCCGCCGCCGTAGTTGACCACGCGGGCGGAGGTGACAACGTTTTCAATGCCTTGGGCTTCGCCGTCCTTGAAAACCGTGATGCCGTCCGCATCTTGCAAAATGCCCGTGTTCGGGCAGGCGACGCCCGCATCCTTGGGATTGCCCGCGCAGCCCGCCACAAGCAGCACGACAGCCAGCGTTGCGAGAATACCGGCGCGGGCAAGAGTACCGGAACGGAATGTCATGGTTTTCTCCATCAAGAACAGGGGTGAGATTGCGAGAATACGCCCTTCCAAGGCTCGACTCAAGTCTGCGATCCGCCTATATTCCCTTGCATGACAACAGCGATCGACAAGCCGAAACTGACCATCCTGCTCGCCCAGCCGCGCGGTTTTTGCGCGGGGGTGGAACGCGCCATCGATATTGTCGAGAAAGCGCTCGCAAAATTCGGCGCGCCCGTTTATGTGCGGCATGAAATCGTGCACAACAAACACGTGCTGGAAGACTTGCGGGCCAAAGGCGCCGTTTTCGTCAAAGAGCTGGACGAAGTGCCCGCGGATGCGCCCGTCATCTTTTCCGCGCACGGCGTGCCGAAACGCGTGCCGGCGGAGGCCGCGCGCCGCAACATGATTTACATCGACGCCACCTGCCCGCTGGTCAGCAAGGTACATCGCGAGGCGGAATTGCACCATCGCAACGGGCACCACATCGTGCTGATCGGCCATGCGGGCCACCCCGAAGTCGTCGGCACCATGGGGCAATTGCCCGAAGGATCGGTGACGCTGGTCGAGGATGTGGCAGACGTTGAAAAACTCTCCTTCCCCGCCGACGCGTCGCTGGCCTATGTCACGCAAACGACATTGTCCTTGGACGATACGGCCGATATCGTCGCGGCCTTGCAAAAAAAATATCCCGCCGTCGCCGCGCCGAAAAAAGAAGATATTTGCTATGCCACCACCAACCGCCAGATGGCGATTAAGGACATCGCGCCGAAAGCCGATGTCGTGATCGTGGTGGGATCGAAAAACTCCTCCAACTCCAACCGCCTTGTCGAAGTCGCCCGCGCCTACGGCGCGAAGGAAGCCCTGCTCGCCGACCGCCCGGAAGACGTGCCCTGGGATCGCTTAAAACATATCCGAACGCTCGGGCTGACCGCCGGCGCCTCCGCCCCCGAAGTGCTGGTGCGGGGCATGATCGATGCTGCGCGGCAGCATTTCGATGTGATCGTAGAAACCACCGTTGTTGCGGAAGAAAACATCACCTTTAAAATCCCGCGCATTCTGGCGTCGTGATTCTCCGCCACCGTCATCGCACACAAATTAAGCCTTGCATTTAGGCAAGGCGCGCTTATATTGTCCCTGCTTTCTGAAATTACATATTTCTGTCGTTCGTTAGTACGTTTTCGAGATAAAACGGTTTGTTTGGAAGATAGAGGGTCTGAACAACACGAGAATAAAACGGAAGGACTTGTACCTATGGCGAAAACTTATAGTCTCGCAATCGAAGTCGAGAGCGCCCATATCGATCATGGACTGGGGTATCTTATTTCTTTTGAATTCGCAGGGAAACAATCTCCCGAGGAACACCCCGATTTTTCCGCCTGGTCTTCCCAATTGAAAGACGCCGCCCTGCGCGCCGGCGACCAGCCTTTCAACCCCGACCCCTATACGCGCAAGGTCGCGATTGCGGAACTGATGTACGAAATCGAAAAACTGAACAGCGCCTACGATTTCAAGATCGATGCGCACGGCGCGGCTCCTGCCGTGACGGTGCAATCTTCCAACCCGCAGGACAGCCGCATTTGCATCAATTTCGCCGATGAAGACGGCCAGCTGGACGTGACCAGCAAAAAACCGCTGGTCTCCATTCCCGGCCGCATTACCCAAAACGGCAGGATCACCGTACTGGAAGGGGCGGAACGCCATTTCCCCTTCACGCCGCTGCGCAGCTGCGCCACGCCGCCTCCGAAAGCCAAGCCGCAGCATCCGCAGCGGTAAACACGTCATTTCCGTTTTGCCTTTGGCGTATGATGGGATAATCTTTGTTCCATCATGGCTGTCTATACGCGCATCACCGAAAACGATCTGAAGGATTGCCTTTCCCGCTTCAACCTCGGCGTGCTGGAAAGTTTCGAGGGCATTGCCGACGGCGTGGAGAATACCAATTACCGCCTGACGACCGACAAAAGCCGCTATATCCTGACGCTGTTCGAAAAACGCGTGAACCCCGAAGAGCTGCCGTTTTACCTGTCGTTCATGGCGCATTTACAGCAAGCCCGCATTGCCTGCCCCGCCGCCGCGACGGACAGAAACGGCAACCGCGTTTTTACGATCAGCGGCAAACCTGCGATCATCACCACTTTTCTGGACGGGCAATGGCCGAAGGACGGCATCACCGCCGCGCATTGCGCCGCCGTCGGCGCCATGCTGGCGCGCATGCACAATGCCGTCGCCACCTTTAGCATCAAGCGCCGTAACGCCATGGCCCTGCCCGCTTGGCGCAGCCTGATACATGCAACAGCGGCAGAGGCCGATACGCTGGAGGAAAACCTTTTCGCCGAACTGGATGCCGAACTGGACGTGCTGGATAAAAACTGGCCGCGCAACCTGCCGCGCGGCGCGGTGCATGCCGATCTTTTCCCCGATAACGTGTTCTTCACCGGCACGGAAATTTCGGGTGTCATCGATTTTTATTTCGCCTGCACGGATTTGTTTGTCTATGACCTGATGTTGACGCTGAACCCATGGTGTTTTGACAAGAATGGTACGCTTGACACAGAAAGATCCGCCACGCTGCTAACGGCCTATCATGCCGTGCGGCCTTTGAGCGCGGCGGAGATCGAGGCTCTGCCGCTGATGGGGCGGGCAGCCGCCTTGCGCATTATCGCGACGCGGCTTTACGATTGGTTCAATCCCGCCAAGGATGCCCTTGTCACGCCCAAGGATCCGCGCGAGCATATCCGCATTTTGCGCCATCATCAGCAGGTGACGGATATCGTCGGTTACGGATGGGCGCCGTGAAAAAAAGTATGAAAAAAGTGGCGCTTTTTACCGACGGCGCCTGCAGCGGCAACCCCGGCCCGGGCGGCTGGGGCGCTTTGCTGCGCTATAACGGCCATGAAAGGGAAATGGGCGGCGGCGCCCCCGATACCACAAACAACCGCATGGAAATGACGGCCGTTATCGAGGGGCTGGCCGCCCTCAAATCCCCTTGCGCGGTCACGCTTTACACGGACAGCAAGTATGTCATGGACGGCGTGACGAAATATCTGGAGAGCTGGAAGCGCCGCGGCTGGAAAACCGCCGATAAAAAAGAGGTCAAGAACCGCGATCTGTGGGAGCGGCTGGAGAGCGAAATGGCGCGTCACAAAGTCGATTGGGTCTGGGTCAAGGGCCATGCGGGCCATGCGGAAAACGAACGCGTCGACCGGATTGCGCGGGACAATATCCCGCCGCCCGTCATCGAGGAAGAAGCCATTACCGAAGAATAATCAGCGATTGTACGTCGGGCGCGCATCGTCGCCCTTGAACCCGTCGAACACGCCGCCGTCACGGCGCGGCGGCAAAAGGGCCCCGTCGTCCGAGCCGCCGAAAAGGCGTTGCAGCATGCCGGAAAAGCCGTCCGAGCCGCGCGCCGCTGCGCGTTGCAAACGAGGAGAAAACATGGGAACCGGCACACCGAGCGCGGCCTGCATATAATCATGCCAGATACGGGCGGGATAGCCGCCGCCGGAAACGCGCTCCATCCCTTCGTTGTTATCCTTGCCGAGCCAGACGCCCGTGACAAGCCGGTCGGTATAGCCGATAAACCAGGCATCGCGGTAATCCTGCGATGTGCCGGTCTTGCCCGCGACATGGCCTTGCGACAGCTGCGCCGCCTGCCCCGTGCCCCGCGCCACGACCTGCACCAGCATGCCGTCGAGCGCGCGTATGTCGCGCTCGGTAAACAGGCGCGGCGCCTCCACCTGCATATGCTGGTAAAGCTTGTTGCCGTCGGCATCTTCGATGCTCAAAACCGCATAAGGCCAGATGGCCTGCCCGCCGTTGGCGATTACGGCATAAGCGTTCGTCAACTCGATCAGCGTCGTCTCACTCGCGCCGAGGCCGCTTGCCAGCTCCGCCCGCAGCTTTTGCAAAAAGCCGAGGCGACGCGCCACGTCGACCAGCTGCCCCGTGCCGATCGTATCCAGCAGGCGTATCGTGGCGGTATTAAGCGACAGGGCCAGCGCATCCGTCAGCGTCACCGTGCCGTAATATTTGCCGTCATAATTCTTGGGGCGGTATTTGCCCGCGGTGATCGGCGCATCCTCGATTTTATCGGCAGGGCTGAAGCCCGCTTCGATGGCCGCCAGATACACCATCGGCTTGAAAGCCGAGCCCGGCTGGCGCATAGCCTGCGTGGCACGGTTGAACTGGCTTTCGGTATAATCCCGTCCGCCGATCATGGCGACGACGGCGCCGTCCGGCGTCATGGTGACAACCGCTGCCTGCACGTCCTTTTCGTCCTCGGGCAGTTTGGCAAGGTTAGCCGCGAGTTTTTCCTCGGCCAGAATCTGCAAGCGCGTATCGAACGTCGTGCGCACGATGATGTCGCGGTCGTTATGGCTGACGAAACTGTCGATCTGGTTGATGATCCAGTCGGCGAAATAACGGTTGAGATCGCCCGCTTCCCCGCTGCCGGCAAGTTCCACCTTGCCGCGGTCAAGTTCCTGCTTTTTCTGCGCTTCGCTGAGATAGCCCGCTTCCTCCATCGCGCCGATCACGACACGCGTGCGGGCACGGGCGAGCTTGGGATTGACAGCGGGGGAATAACGCGACGGCGCCTTCAAAAGCCCGGCCAGCATGGCGCTTTCCCACAAGGTTAGATCCCGTGCCGGCTTGTCGAAATAGGTGCGCGCGGCCGCATCGATGCCATAGGCGCCGGAGCCGTAATACACACGGTTCAGGTAGGCGGAGAGGATTTCGTCCTTGTCATGGCGGAAATCGATAATGAGGGCGAGCAGCGCCTCCTGCACTTTGCGGCGAACGGTTTTATCGGGCGTGAGGAAAAGGTTCTTCGCCAACTGCTGCGTGATGGTGGAGCCGCCCTGCACGAAGCGCCGTGCCTTCAGGTTCACCCACATCGCGCGGGCAAGGCCGAAGGGATCGACGCCGATATGGCTGTTAAAACGGCGGTCCTCGATCGCCAGCACGGCATGGCCGACATAGGGCGGCAGGTCGCGGACATTCACCAGATCCCCCTTCAGGCCGCCGTAACGGGCGATCATCGTGCCGTCATGGGCGAGGATGGTGATGCTGGGCTTGTTGTTCAGCGGCTGCACCTGCGACGTATCGGGCAGGTCGTAGCAAAACCAGCTGAGCAGCAACAGGCCGCCCGCAAAAGCGAACAACGCCGATGCGACAAGAAACCGGCCCCATGAAAAACCGCGGACGAACCTGCGGCGCTTGCCGCCGCCGTTCCCCGAAGCTTTTGTTTTGCGGGCCGGTTTTCTTTTTGTCGAACGGGTTGTTTTGCCCTTGCGTGTCACAGAAAAATACGGGTTTTCTTACGCCGCGCGTTCCAGCGCAATCGCCGTGGCCTCGCCGCCGCCGATGCAAAGGGAGGCAACGCCTTTCGTTGCGCCGCGCTTTTCCATCGCCGCGAGCAAGGTCACCATGATGCGCGCGCCCGTCGCGCCGATCGGATGGCCGAGGGCGCAGGCGCCGCCGTTGACGTTCACCTTGTCCGTCGGCAGGCCCATTTCCTTCATGGCCGCCAGGGTCACGACGGCGAAGGCTTCGTTGATTTCGAAGAGATCGACGTCCTTCGCGCTCCAGCCCGTTTTGTCGAACAGCTTTTTCATCGCCCCGATGGGAGCAATCGTAAATTCCGCCGGTTTTTGCGCATGGCTGGCATGGCCGCGGATGGTGGCGATGATTTTAAGGCCGCGCTTCTCCGCTTCGGATTTGCGCATCATGACCAGCGCCGCCGCGCCGTCGGAGATGGAGCTGGAGGTTGCCGCCGTCACCGTGCCGTCCGCACCGAAGGCGGGCTTCAGGCCCGGGATTTTCTCGGGTCGGGCACGCTTCGGGCTTTCGTCTTCCGTCACGGTCACATCGCCCGTTTTGGTCTTGAGAACCACGGGCGCGATCTCGCCGTTGAAATCGCCGTTCTGGGTCGCATCCTGCGCGCGCTTCAGGGATTCGAGCGCGAAATTGTCCTGGTCTTCGCGCGTGATCTGGAAGTTACGCGCCGTATCATCGGCGAAAACGCCCATCAACTGGCCTTTATCATAAGCGTCTTCAAGGCCGTCGAGGAACATGTGGTCCATGACCTTGCCGTGCCCCATGCGCAGGCCGCCGCGTGCCTTGTCGAGCAGGTAGGGCGCGTTCGTCATGCTTTCCATGCCGCCGGCAACCATGATATTGGCAGCGCCCGCGAGCAGGCTGTCATGCGCCAGCATCGCGGCTTTCATGCCGGAGCCGCACATTTTGTTGACGGTGGACGCGGGCACGCTGTCGGGCAGCCCTGCCTTGATCGCGGCCTGACGCGCGGGCGCCTGGCCCTGCCCTGCCTGCAGGACGCAGCCCATGACGACTTCCTCGATATCTTTCGGCGCCAAGCCCGCGCGGCTGACGGCGGCCTCGACCGCGATCTTGCCGAGGTCGGAGGCAGTCAGCGCCGCAAATTCACCCTGAAACGCGCCGATGGGCGTGCGCGCCATGCCGACGATAACGACGGGATCTTGTTGCTGTGTCATGGAAACGTCCTTTCCGAAAAAGAAAAAAAATGCGCGGCGCTGCCCCTTCGCCTTGCGGCGCACAAATACAGCACTGATTTAATCAGGCGGCGATATGAAATCAACCGTTTTTCACCATTTTTAACATAAAGAAAAACGCATGTATGCGACATCCCGGAAAGCCATTCCGGTCTTTTTAACGAACAAAAAGATGGGTGGACAATGTTTCTGTTACATTCGTACCTTTTTGATTGATAATGATAATATCAGCTAGTATTGACGGCTACAAGTCAATGCTATAAGATTATCATATGAGGATAAGATATGAAATATGGCCAATCGCCCGAGCATACTTTGGAATTCCTCTTGGCTTTCGATGGGCGCATCCACTGGATGGAAAGCGGCCATTGGCTGAAATTCGAGATAAAACGGGTGAAGGTGTCGCCAGCAAAGCCGCATGGCCTGTCCTATTCCTTCACGCTGCACAACCCGGAGGGCGTGAGAATCATGGGGTTCGATAACGCCCACAGTGTTGCAGCGGTGGGCTCGAAATTTAAAGAGCAGCCTGTAACACATGACCACTGGCACAGAACAGAGAGCGATGCAGGCAGACCCTATAATTTCTCTTGTGCAGACCAGCTGCTTGCCGACTTTTTCGCTGAAGTCAGACGGATTCTCGGAGAACAAGGGCTGTCAGATGCAATCGTTAAGGTTGAGGATAGGAGAGCAACATGACGGAACATAAAGTACAAAGCCTGGACGATCTTGAAAAACAAATGCGCTCTGTCGCACGCGGAGAAAAACCTGCGCCTAAAGATGCAGCAAAAGCCAGCTTTAACTCAGTTGAAGCCCTTATTCGGATTTTAACTCCCGAAAATAGAAGTCTCTTATCCGTTATTCGTGACCAACATCCTCAATCAATAGCTGATTTAGCAAGAATAACCGGCAGAGCATCCCCTAACCTTGTTCGTACCTTGGCAAAATTGGAGGCATTGGGTTTGGTTCATTTGCACACTGTAGGAAAAAAAACCGTGCCTACAGCTCTCGCAGAACGACTGCATATCGAGATCGACCCATATACAGTCAATGACCGGATTCAAGTAGGTTAAACCTGCCTTTAACCCCTACCAGCTGCGGGTGAAAATGAATGTCGCGCTGTGGTCGGGGGCGGCGGCGGAAAGGCCGATACGGTAACCGGCCTCCAGACTGTAACCGCCGCCGAATTTGGCCTTTACGACGGGGCCGATGGCATGTTCCTGCGCGCTGTAACCGTCCTGTTGCGAAAGATTGCCGAAATCGTGAAAGAAATCGAGGCCGATGGCGGTTTCGCCGCCGATTGCTTGCGTGATCTGGCTGCGCCATTCGGCGCTGATGCCTTTGCCCGAATCTTCGCCGATATCATGGCCGAAAATCTGGTTGAAACGGATATTGAAGCCGCCGAGAGGAAATTCCTGATAAAAACGCAGGGAAATATCATCGGGTTTTTTATCGCCGTCCGCAAAGGTGTAGTTCAGGCGCATGCCGCCGTCCCAGCCGTGGTTTTCACGCTTGATGAAGTGGAAACGGTTTTGCCAGCTGAGGCCCGCGGCTTCGAATCCGTCGCCCTTCCGCCTGTCCATGACGTAAACGAGGCGGGCGGCGTAAAGATCGGTAAAGGCATGGTCGATGTGTACGCGTGTACGTATGCGGTCGTCATGCGAAGTGCTTTCGTCGTCAAGGGAGCCTGCAAGCCGGTATTCCACGGCGGTTTTACCCTTGTCGACCGTTGCCCCGCCCACGGCGCTGCCGGTATTGGCAAAACCCGCGTCCGGCAATAACAACAAGCAAAGCGTACAGCATATGAAAAATAAACGGGACATTTTATCCTTGTTCCTGATGAGCGTTATACCTGCCGCGCCCTATGAGACACCGGCGGCGCGATGCATATAAGCGGGAAGCCATACAGACTATTTACAAAAAAGCAAACCCCTTCCGTAGCAAAGGATGGGGCAGCCTTTTACGCAGAAAGGCGGGTTTTGGATCTTATATAGGCAGCGTCATTCCCGAAAAAAGCAGGCATCCGGAAAGCTGTTAAGGCCGACTATGCTTCGGGTGTTTGCGAAAAAACCATGCATGAACGCCGATGGACGTGAACGGATATGGCAATATCATGCCGAGGCGACGCCGAGGAATCTTCAACAGCTGTATCTGTCCCGAAGGCCGAAGATTCCTCACGGCGTTCGGAACGACAGTTTGAGATAACTGTGTCATTCCGGCGCAAGCGGGAATCCGGGCGGCTTGCCTGGCTCTATAAGCTGCGGTGACAGCATCTTTGTGCTGCGATCCCGTTATAATGGCGGAGAAGACATTTCCCTGCCGCCGCGCCGCGCATAAAGAAAGGGCGGTCCGAAGACCGCCCCTCTTTAGTCCGTATCCGTTTATGAGAGCAGGTAAACCTGCACATCATTAGAACTGGATGTCGGTACCCAGCGTAACTTGGGTGAATTCACCCTCGGTTGCACCACCAGGCAGACCACCAGCCGGGTTTGCAGCTTCACCCCAAGCAACGGCACCACGGAAGGTCATGCCAGGGCCGAAGGTGTAACCGCCACCAATGGTCGCTTTGTAGCTGTCGATATCGCCAGCCGCTGCATCGTCTTCACGATCCAGGTAGGATGCGCCGACGTGGTAGGGACCGTTGTCCCAAGCAGCACCCAGAACCCAAGTTCTGGTATCGATGTTCAGGCCGACTACATCTTCTTCATCCAGCCATGCACCACCGAAGGAGAACTGGTTCCAAGCGATGTTGAAACCAACGTTCCAGCCTTCCGGATCACCCGTAACAGGTGCGCCAGGCGTAGATTCGTCAGCTGCGGAGTAGCCAGCACCCAAGGAGATGCCAACGCCTTCAAATTCGCCGTCCCAGCGGGCAGCAACTTCCCACAGGTCTTCGAATGCAGCAACGGGAGCAGCCAACGGTGCGCCGTTCAGGATACCAACAGCCAGCTCAGAGCGCGGTGCGTAGGAGAAACCAGCCTGGAAGCCGTTGAATTTCGGCGTCAGGTAGGTGAAGCGATCAACGGAGGTATCAACCGTTACACCTGCCAAAGCAGCGATGGAAGCTGCGTTTGCGGACGGGTTGGAACCGAAGTGTGCGTGATCGTAGTCAAGGGAAGCCGTTGTAACACCGGCACCTGCACCAGACGGATCAAAGGTGAAACCTTGGATCGTGGAGCGCAGACCGTCTACGTTGCTGTCAGCGGAAGGCGCAGCAACCTGCAACAGGTAAGCAGCGCCGTCTTCGTTACCGAAGTTCACGCGGCCCCAGCCGCCGGAGAAGTAGGCGTAGGATTCGTCGTTGTTGTTCTGGTTTTCGATGTCTTGCTCGATATGAACACCAACGGTCAGGCCGTTGTCGAGCGTGGTTTCACCGGTAAAGTGGATTTCGGTGTTTTTGCGGATGAACAGGTCATCAAAGCCAGCGGCAGGTGCCGTATCTTCGTCTACGTATACGCCGTAGCCGGAGAAGTGACCACCGAGGTCGAGTTTGAGGTCAGCTTTTGCCGGGGACGCGATCAGCGCCGTCGCGACGAGAGCCGTACCTGCGAGAAGTACTTTTTTCATTTCGTTTTTCCTCCAAAGTGCCCCAAAGAATTTTGGTGCGTTTTTGACTTGAAGCGAGGGAAGCCCGAGTGGGCCGCTTGCTCGCCGTTAGATCAGGAATATCGCTGTCATCCCCCTATCGTCAATCATTGCAAGGCTTTTCCGCATACAATCGACAAGGGGTGTGACTAAAACGCAACAAGGGGGTTCTCCATATTTAGGTAAAATATAGGCAGGGTTTTTGGCGGTTTTTCTTGATTTTTTGGGGCTTGCTTTCTTCATTATAGCATATCTTTGTCGTAATGTGGACGGCATGTTGTTCCCCTCTTTTGCTTCTCTTCATGCCCTTCCGCGGCGCGGCGGGGAATCTTCAACAGGCTGTGTTTGTCCCGAAGGCCGCAGATTCCTTAGAGGCGGCGTTCGGAATGACACTGCACAGAGAGTGTGACTTGTCATTGGCCTATGCCGTTATTTATGCTAGAAAAAGCGGCGCTCTGCATTATCACCACCTTAACAAGAGTATTGCACATGACGGCTTTTCGTTTGGTTTCCCTGTTCCTTTGCCTGCTGGTTCTCGCCGGCTGCGAAGGGGTGCAAAAGGAAGCATCCTATCCGACGCGCCCCGAAGGCACGGACAAAATCGTTTACAGCGACCAGGAACGCGAAACCATCTGGGGCGACGGCAAAAGCCTCGGCAGCAAGCTGTTCGGCCTCGGAGAAGAAGACTCCTCGCAGGCGGGTGGCGTCGGCATCGGCGTGAACAGCTTTTTGTGGCGCGCCTCGCTGGATACGATCGCCTTTATGCCCATCGCCTCGGCCGACCCCTTCGGCGGCGTGATCCTGACAGATTGGTATGAAAACCCCGACCAGCAAGGCGAGCGGTACAAGCTGAACATTTATATTCTGGACCGCCAGCTGCGCGCAGACGGGCTGCGCGTGGCGGTTTTCAAGCAAACCCGCGAAAAGACGGGCTGGCGCGACGTGGGCATTCCCGCGGATATGGCGCTGAATCTTGAAAACGCCATCCTGACCCGCGCGCGCGAACTGCGCGTCGCACAAATGGGCCGCGACCGGTAATCCCCGCCCCCTGACTGACAGCCCGCGCCGTGCCTGCCGACACCGGCGGACAGGGTGCCTTCGCGCAAGACTATGGCTTGCCGCGATTGCCTTGGCGGGGGGTTGTCTTTATACTTTCAGCTGCTTTCAATACGCTTTTGGGGAAATGCACATGCAAGACCGTTATAACGTCAAGGAAACCGAAGCCCGCTGGCAACAGGCCTGGCGCGACCGGAAATCTTTCGAGGTCAAGGAAGACTCTGCGAAAAAGAAATTCTATACCCTTGCCATGTTCCCCTATCCGTCGGGCCGCCTGCACATGGGGCATGTGCGCAACTATACGCTGTCGGACGTCGTCGCCCGTTTCAAGCGCGCGCAGGGCTTCAACGTTTTGAACCCGATGGGCTGGGACGCCTTCGGCCTGCCCGCCGAAAATGCCGCGATCGAAAACCAGACGCATCCCGCGAAATGGACGTATCAGAATATCGCCGTCATGAAATCGCAGATGGACATGATGGGTCTCGCGCTCGACTGGAGCCGCGAAGTCGCCACCTGCGCCGCCGATTATTACAAGCACGAACAGAAATTCTTTCTCGATTTTCTGGCGAACGGGCTGGCCTATCAAAAGGAAAGCTTCGTGAACTGGGATCCGGTTGAAAACACCGTGCTGGCGAACGAGCAGGTTGTGGACGGTTGCGGCTGGCGCTCCGGCGCGCCGGTGGAGCGCCGCAAGCTGAAGCAATGGTTCCTCAAAATCACCGATTTCGCCGATGCGCTGCTGGCAGGGCTCGACACCCTGCCCGGCTGGCCGGACAAGGTGCGCCTGATGCAGGAAAACTGGATCGGCAAATCGCAAGGCCTCAATTTCCGTTTCGACGTCGTTGACCGGAACGAAGAGATCGAGGTTTTCACCACCCGCCCCGACACGCTGTTCGGCGCGTCCTTCGTCGCGCTCTCGCCCGACCATCCGCTGGTTGCCGCGCTGGCCGAAAAGGATTCCAAAGCGGCGGATTTCATTGCGGAATGCCGCCGCCTCGGCACCTCCGAAGCGGTATTGGAAACGGCGGAGAAAATCGGATTTGACACCGGACTTGCCGTGAAGCACCCGTTTATCGACGGCAAGACGCTGCCCGTTTATATCGCCAATTTCGTTTTGATGGAATACGGCACGGGCGCGATCTTCGGCTGCCCCGCACACGACCAGCGCGACCTCGATTTCGCCCGCAAATACGAACTGGAAGTCATCCCCGTCGTGCAGCCCGAAAACGAAATCATTATTATCGAGGACGAGGCCTATAGCGGCCCCGGCGTTTTGACCAATTCCCAATTCCTCGACGGCATGCCCGTGGAGGAGGCGAAACACGAAATCATCAAACGTATGGAAGCCGCCGGCAAAGGCAAGGGCACCACGCAATTCCGCCTGCGCGACTGGGGGGTCAGCCGCCAGCGGTATTGGGGATGCCCCATTCCGATCATCCATTGCGATGATTGCGGCATCGTGCCCGTGCCGGAAAAAGACCTGCCCGTGCTCTTGCCGGAAGACGTCTCCTTCTCCACACCCGGCAATCCGATCGCCAATCATCCGACGTGGAAAAACACCGCCTGCCCCGCCTGCGGCAAAGCGGCGGAGCGGGAAACGGATACTTTCGATACCTTCTTTGAAAGTTCGTGGTACCAGTTCCGCTATTGCGACCCAACCAATGCGGACAAGGGCTTTGACAAGGACAAGGTGCAGTACTGGGCGCCCGTCGATCAATATATCGGCGGGGTGGAGCATGCGGTCATGCACCTGCTCTACGCCCGTTTCTTTACCCGCGCGCTGAAAAAATGCGGATATCTTGATTTCGACGAGCCTTTTACCGCCTTGTTCACGCAAGGCATGGTCACGCATGAAACCTATAAGGACAGCGCCGGCAAATGGCTTTATCCCGCCGACCTTAAAAAGGAAGGCGACGGTTTCGTGCATGCGGCAACGGGGGAGAAAGTCACCGTCGGCCGTATCGAGAAAATGTCCAAATCCAAGAAAAACACGGTCGACCCCGTGGAAATTCTGGAGACCTACGGCGCCGATGCCGCGCGGCTTTTCATCCTGTCCGACAGCCCGCCGGAGCGCGATCTGGAATGGACGGAAAGCGGGATCGAAGGGGCCTGGAAATACGTGAACCGCCTCTGGCGTCTGGCGCAAGCAGCCGATTATGCCGGCAGCGGCGGCGATGTGGACGGCCTGCGCCGCAAGATTCACGGCACCATCGACCAGCTGACGCAGGATCTCGACAAATTCCATTTCAACAAGGCGGTTGCGCGGTTGCGCGAATTGTCCAACGCGCTGGAAAGCCACGCCAATGCCAAGGGCGACGGCGCTGTATTGAAGGAAGGGGTCGAAACGCTCGTCAAGCTGATGTCCCCGATGATGCCCCATCTGGCCGAAGAGCTCTGGGCGCAGATGGGCAACAAAACGCTGGTCGTGGATGCGTCCTGGCCTGTCGCCGATCCCGCCTTTCTTGCGAACGACACGGTCACCATCGGCATTCAGGTGAACGGCAAGCTGCGCGCGACCATCCGGCTGCCCCGCGATATCGACAAGGGAGAAGCGGAAAAGATCGCGCTGGAGGAACCCGCCGTCCAAAAGGCGACCGAGGGCAAAACGCCCAAGAAAGTCATTGTCGTGCCGAACAGGATTATCAATGTGGTCGTTTAAAAGACACGCGCCCGGAAAACAGATCTTGGGGCTGGCGCTGTGCCTGCTGCTGGCAGCCTGCGGCTTTCAGCCCATGTACGGCAAGAAAGCCGGCGGTCGGTCCATCGCCGCGATACACCAGAGCATCCGCATCGAAAACATCCCCGACCGCGACGGGCAGTTTCTGCGCAACATGCTGCTGGACAGGCTGAACGACGCGGGCCGCCCCGCCGATGCGCGCTATGTCCTGCATGTCGCACCGCTGAAAAAGGACATCACCAACCAGCTGGTGCAAAAGGACGCGACCTATACCCGCGCGCTGATGAAGGTTTCGACGGATATCCGCCTGGTCGATACCGTTTACGGCACGACGGTATTGGAGCGCCCGTTCCTTTCCTCCGGCAGTTACAACCTTCTGGACAACCAGCTCGCCACGATCGTTTCACGTGACAGCATGACCGATAACCTTCTGCGCGAATTGTCGGACAATATCGTCACCGCTATTGATTTACACTTTGCCAAGGACATGCGGTAATGAAGCTGGCTTTTCGCAATATCGAGGGTTTTGTCCAGAAACCGACGCCTGATATTGCGGCCGTGCTGCTCTACGGCCCCGATGAAGGGTTAATCCGCGAGCGCATGAAAATCCTCAGCAAAAGCGTTGTGGAGGATGTGAACGATCCGTTCAACGTCGTGGAGTTTTCGGCAAGCCAGTTGCTGGAAAGCCCTTCCCGCCTGCTGGACGAGGCGCAATCCATTTCCATGCTGGGCGGGCGGCGCGTCGTGCGCCTGCGCGAGGCTTCGGATAAAATCGCCGCCATTGCCAAGGACGCTCTCGCCGCCCTGAAAGAAGGCGATAACTTCGTGCTGATCGAGGCGGGCGAGCTGCCCCCCCGCTCCGCCCTGCGCCAGCTGTTCGAATCCGCCAAAAACGCCGTCGCGCTGCCCTGCTACGTGGAGGACGAGCGTGACATTTCCCGCGTTTTGAAGGACGCGCTGAAAGAGGAAGGCTATAACATGCCTTCCGATGCGCTGGTTTATATGGCGGCAAATGTCGTGGGCGACCGCGCCGTCGCGCGCAGCGAAGTGCAAAAGCTGGTCACCTATATGGGGGCAAACCGCAACATCACGCTGGACGACGTCATCGCCTGCGTCGGCAACAGCGCCGCGCTGTCTTTGGACGATCTTTCCAAACATGTCGCCAGCGGCCAGTTTGCGGAGGCCGAACGGGTTTTGTCTTTCGTCCTGTCGGAAGGCATGCCCGCCGTGACGGCGTTGCGCACGCTGCAAAATTATTTCACGCGGCTGTTCATCACCAAGGCGCGCATGGATAAAGGCGAGAACATGGAAGCCGCCATGAAAAAACTGCGGCCCGAAGTGTTCTGGAAGCAAAAACCTGCCTTTGAAGCGCAGCTGCGCGGCTGGACGATGGAAAACCTGCAAATGGCGCTGAACCAGCTTGTCTCCGCCGAAGCGAAATGCAAACAGACGGGCAGCGATCCCGAAATTCTCTGCGGCCGCGCCATCCTCGCCATTTCACAAACAGCCGCCCGCGGCATGCGCCGACGGGCGTAATCTTTTTCAAGGCTTTCTGATTTTCAATCTTTGCATAAGAGGAATGCCTTTTGGCAAGGCTGCTTGCCCGGCGTTTTCTTTTTCGGTTGCAACGGGCGGTTTTACTTCCTGCGCTTGCGGCAAGACTTTGTCTTTTGGCTCAGCATCGATATTCCGCATGATGGAGGGTGCCTTATTGACGAGCCAGACGCCGATATGTTGCAAAGCCTCCTCCGACTCCTTAAAAGATTTAGAGTCGCTGCCGGTTCGATCATGGCGCCGCGATGCGTCACTAGCCGAAATGCGATCTTTTTCTATGGTTACAGACAGTTCGGGATAGACAGGGTACGAAGAACGCATATTTTCATGTTCGGCATCTTTTGGCCCGATCGTTAAAGTCAGGAAATGCCGGAAAACCTGATTGCTGTTTCGCCTGACATGAATCCGCCGTCCTTGGGCGTCCGGAGGCACCTGTTTGAGGTGCTCTGCGAAATCGAAAATCTTTTTACCGAACTGCTCGGCCTGCGCACCCGCAAGGCGCTCTTCTGCATCGCGGTCTTGACGGGCCTTGTTTTGCGCATGAACAACCGTATCTGCCTGTGCCGCCAAGGATTTTAAAAAATCACGTGAAAGATCGTCCCTCATAACAGCCCCTCATGAAAATACGGTTTCAGAGCATTGTACCACGGAATAGTCTTTATGACAAAAAATACAGCTAAAGCGTTATTATTACAGAAAACCTAAAACTGCGGTTTTTTCAGCTTCTTTTTCTGTCCGGCGGCCATGACGGCGCGGACATGCGCATCGATTGTTTTACGTGATGCCTTGCTTTCGATTTCCGTCAACTTGCCCTTGGCGGCGGCGCGCTCGAAACGAGACATCAGGCGCATGGTTTTGATCACATCGTCGTTGACCGGCTTCATGACTTCGCGGGCAAGGTTGAAATCGGATACGCCCGCCATGTAATCGGGCGCATCGGCGGTGATGCCGGCACGCAGGATTTTGCGCAGGTTTTGCAAATGGTATTTATCCGCGGCGGCGGCCGGCTTTTTCTTCGGCGCCATCCGCGGCGTCGTATAGAGAGCATGATACTTGCGAAGGCCGCTGCGGTCGTATCCGTCAAGGTCTTCAAGCTCCGCCAGGAAGCGGGTGCGGATATTGTCGAGATCCTCTTGCGCATCGTTCTTCGTTTTTTCGCGGAAGTGATCGTTGATTTTTCGAATGTCCTGCGGCGACAGGCTTTTGGCCGGATTGAGATCGGCAAGGTTTTTCGCCATATCCGCCGCCTCGGCGAGATGCGCGGCGGCGCGGTTCATGCGCGTCACGATCATATGCGTGAAGGCATAGGCATCCGCTTCCTTGATGCGCGTGGTGATCAGCTTGGCTTGCGGACGGCTGTATTCACCGCGAAAGTCTTCGGCGCCGATGCCCAGCACCTCCATCTGCCACATATGGCGCAGCTCGTGGATCAGCGTCGGGGCGACCTGTTCGGGCGGGCGCAGAGGCTGCAAGCAAATGCGCGTTTTCCCGGGAGCGGTAGAACGCACAAAAACGCCCGTGGTGCGTGTGCCGATCAGGCCGGCATCGAAACAAACGGGAATATTCTTTTGCGCCGCCAGTGTCAGCAGTGCCGCCGTTTCCGGCCATTGGCGCAGGTAATCCTTGATGTCTTCGAGCTGTTTTTCCTTGACGGATGCAGGCGTCAACGACCAGCGCAGCTGTGCCAGTTTTTTGTGGAAAAAGCCCGTCTCCGGCAAATCAACCGCCGCGGCGCGGGGTTTGGCCGAGGCGCAGGATCACATCGTCGAGTTGCTCGAGCGATTTGTAATCGACGATCAGCCGCCCGCCCTTGCCGGGCGCGCCCTGCTCCACCGTCACGCGCATGCCGAGCCGCCCGGTGATTTTTTGCTCCAGCGCCAGAATGTCGACATCCTTTTGCGCAAAGCCTTTGGTTTGCATGTGCCTGGGTTTCGGCTTGCCGTCTTCGAGCTGCTGCGCGAGCTTTTCCGCCTGGCGCACGCTGAGCCCGCGCTTGACGATGACGGCGGCAAGCTCCTCCGCATTTTTGGCGCCGACCAGCGTGCGCGCATGGCCCGCCGTCAAGGCGCCCGCCTGCACCATTTTGCGCACAGATGCGGGCAGTTTCAAAAGCCGCAGGGTATTGGCGACATGGCTGCGGCTTTTGCCGAGCTGCTGGGACAGCATTTCCTGCGTATGGCCGAATTCCTCCATCAATCGCTCGTAGCCTTCGGCCTCTTCGATGGCGGAAAGATCTTCGCGCTGCAGGTTTTCGATCAGCGCGATTTCCATCGCCTCTTTATCGGTCAGGTCGCGGATGACGACAGGCAATTCGTGCACCTGCGCCTTTTGCGCGGCGCGCCAGCGGCGCTCTCCCGCCACGATTTCATACATCGTGCCCGACAGCGGCCGCACCAGCAAAGGCTGCAAGACGCCGTGCACAGCGATGGAATCCGCCAGCTGGTCGATCATCGCATCGTCGAAATGCCGGCGCGGCTGGTATTTGCCGGGGGTCAGGCGGTCGACGGGCAGTTTGCGCGGCGGGGCGCTCGGCTGTTCCCTGTTGCCGGTGAATTCATCGGCGCGTTTGACCGGGGCTTCCGCGGCAGGCGCGGCGGCCTTGGCGGCTGTCGCCTTCACCGGATCGGGCGTGCGCGCCGCCGTTTCTTTTTTCACGTCGCGGAACAGCGCATCCAGGCCGCGGCCGAGACCGCGTTTTTTTGTATTGTCGGCGCTCATGCCATAGCTCCTTCTGCTTTGGCCGCTTCATCAGCAGCGTCTCTGGCGGCGGCATCGGCCGCCTTCTGGCGTTTCAAAATCTCGCGGGCAAGGTGGATATAAGCCTGCGAGCCCGTGCAGCTCATGTCGTAGACAATGGCGGGCAGGCCGAAGGACGGCGCTTCGGAAATGCGTACGTTACGGGGAATCACGGTTTCATAGACCTTGTCGCCGAAAAACTCTCGCACGTTATCGGCAACCTGATTTGCCAGATTATTTCGTTTGTCATACATGGTGAGCACGATGCCCATCAGCTCCAGATCGTCATTAAAAGCGTCCCTGACGCGATCGATGGTATTCACAAGGTGGCTGAGGCCCTCCAACGCATAAAACTCGCATTGCAACGGCACCAGTACGCCATCGGAAGCCGCAAGGGCGTTCAGCGTCAAAAGATTCAGCGCAGGCGGGCAGTCGAAGACCACATAATCATAGTGGCGCGCGGATGCCCGCAGTGCAGTGCGCAGACGGAATTCGCGGTTGTCGGCGTCGATCAGCTCGATCTCCGCACCCGATAAATGCATGGAGGACGGCACGCAATACAGCCCCGGCACCTTGGTCGGCGCGGCGGCATCGTCCACGGTACATTCATCGAAAAGCAGTTCATAGGTGCCGTTGCCCCGCTCCGCACGATCAATGCCGAGACCCGTGGAAGCATTGCCCTGCGGATCCAGATCAACGACCAGCACCTGCTTGCCGACAGCCGCCAGCGCGGTTGCGAGATTGACGGCCGTCGTGGTCTTGCCCACGCCGCCTTTTTGATTGGAAATGCTGATATAACGGGTTTTCTTTAAAACGGGAGAGGTCGCAACACCGTCTGCGCGTTTTGCGGCGGATGTGCCGGCATGTTCCGGCAGGTCATCGTTTTTGGGTAATGGTTGTGTCATGAAAGAGAGATACCCCGAATCCCGCGCCGCGGGCAAGGCAAATAATATTGCCCAACGGAGGACCTAACCCCATGTTTCACGTGAAACATGGCTGAAAGGCGATCTACCTTTTATTTAAGTTACTGATTTTTATAATTTTTCCGGCTAAGTCGGTCATGCTGGGGTATGTTTCCACCTCAAACGACCAGGTTTTGGCAGCCTTGTCGATTTCTTCCTGCGCCTGCATGCCCTTCATAAACAGGCCATAGGCTGTGTGGCCGGGAGTGCTGAGAAAATCCATATAGGCCAACAGATCCTTCAGCGGCGCCAAGGCACGTGCGGTAAAAACATCCGCTTCAGGAATATCGCATTCCTCCACCCGCATATCATGGACGGTCACGACGGTTTTTGTTTCACGTGAAACTTCACGCAGAAAGGTCGCCTTGCGCACATCGGATTCGATCAGGTGCACTTCCCGCACACCCAACATAGCCAGCACCAGACCCGGAAAGCCCGCGCCGGAGCCCATATCGACCAGCCGCACGTCCACATCCGGCATATAGCGGAACAATTGGGCGGAATCGAAAAAATGTCGCTCCGCCACCGCATCCAGCGTGGCCGGGCCGACAAGATTGATGGCCTTTTGCCATTTCATGAGCAAGTTTTGATACACACCCAACTGTTCCACTGTTTCACGTGAAACATAGAATCCGTGGCGCACGAAAATCTTGTCGAGGCTTTCCTGCTCAAGCAACGTTTTTTTCCCCATCCCGTCCCGTTTTTTCACGGCGTTTGACATGCCGCAACAGCGCCACCAGCGCGGCGGGAGTCACACCGGGGATACGTGCCGCCGCGCCCAGTGTATCCGGCGCATGCTGGCGCAGCTTCAATTGCATCTCGTTCGACAGGCTGCCGACGGTGCCGTAATCCAAATCTTTAGGCAGGGCCAAGGCTTCATCGCGGCGGAAAGCCTGAATATCCGCCTCTTGCCGCTGGATGTATCCGGCATAACGGGCGTCGATTTCGACCTGCTCCGCAATATCCTGCGCCACGCCGGCCAGTTCTTCGGGCCAAATGCCGCGCAAAGCGTCGAACGTAATATCCGGATAGCGCATCATGTCATGGGCGGAGCGTTTGACGCCGTCCTGATTGACCTTGAAGCCTTTGCGTGCCAGCTCCACCGGCAGCACCTGCAGGCTTTGAACTTTTTCGCGCAACGCGGAAAGTTTTTGGTGCTTTTCCTCAAAAGCTATGGCGCGTTCCGCCCCCACCACGCCGATAGACAGCCCCGCCGGCGTCAGGCGCTGGTCGGCGTTATCGGCACGCAGCAGCAGGCGGTATTCCGCGCGGCTGGTAAACATGCGGTAGGGCTCGGAAACGCCTTGCGTCACGAGATCATCGATCAATACGCCGATATAACCATCCGCGCGATCGAGAATAAACTCTTCCCCGCGCCCGCCCGCCGCCAGCGCGGCATTGATGCCCGCCATAAGCCCCTGTGCGCCCGCCTCTTCGTAACCCGTTGTGCCGTTGATTTGCCCTGCAAGGAACAGCCCCGGCACGGCCTGCAGTTCCAGCGTGCGTTTCAGTGCGCGCGGGTCGATATAATCGTATTCGATGGCATAGCCCGGCTCGATAATCTCCACCCGCTCAAGCCCCGGAATGGTGCGGATCAGCGCGGCCTGCACAGCGGCAGGCAAGGAAGTCGAAATACCGTTGGGATAAACGGTATGATCGTCCAGCCCCTCCGGCTCCAGAAAGACCTGATGGCGTTCCTTATCGGCAAAACGCACGATCTTGTCCTCGATGGAAGGGCAATAGCGCGGCCCGCTGCTCTTGATCTGGCCCGAATACATGGGCGCGACATGCAGGTTATTGCGGATGACCTCATGCGTCTTGTCGTTGGTATATGTAATATGACAACTGATTTGCGGTACCGTAATCTCGCGGTTCAGGAAAGAAAACGGCACGGGCGGGTTGTCGCCCGGCTGCTCCTCGCAAACCGACCAATTAATCGTGCGGCCATCCAAACGTGCGGGCGTACCTGTTTTCAGGCGGCCCATCGGCAAATTCAGCTTTTCCAGCGCCAGCGCCAGACCGACGGACGGTTTTTCGCCAATGCGGCCCGCCGCATGCGTTTCCGTGCCGCGGTGGATGATGCCGCGCAGGAAAGTGCCCGTTGTGACAACCAGCGCACCGCAGTGGTACGTCGTACCCGCAGATGAAATAACGCCGCAGATATGGCCGCTGCCATCGCGCAGAATATCCTCCGCCCCTTCCCCAACCATGGAGAGGTTGGGATAGTCGCGCAGGAAAGCCTGCATATTTTCGCGGTAGAGCTTGCGGTCGGCCTGCGCACGCGGGCCGCGCACGGCGGGGCCCTTGCTGGCGTTCAGCATGCGGAACTGGATGCCGGCCTTGTCGATCACGCGGCCCATAACACCGTCCAGCGCGTCGATTTCCCGCACCAGGTGTCCCTTGCCGAGGCCGCCGATGGCCGGATTGCAGGACATGACGCCGACCGTATCGATTCGATGCGTCAGCAGGAGCGTTTTCGCCCCCATACGCGCCGCGGCCGCGGCCGCTTCACAGCCCGCATGCCCGCCACCGATCACTATCACGTCATATTTGTTATTCATTTCAATAGCTTGCTGTAAAAATAATATTATTACCGAAATCGACAATAATATTATACATACGATTGTTCATAAAAGAGACAAACCTGCGCTATACTGTGGGTAAGTACGGCAGATCGCCTTTTTAAGGAAAATATATCTACCCTTAAACACAAGGAAAGACAAGAGCCTTATAGCATGTCGCAGATGGTGGAAAAAGAACAGCTGAACGCATTAACCGGAAAGCTTGGCAACAGCTTTGCGGCAGTGGCGATGCTCAACCGTCTGCAAAAGGCCTTCATCGGCGGCCAACCCGAAGAAACACGGGAAAAAACCACGGCCATGGTGGACGCCTTTCTCGGTGCCGCCGCCCGTCTGAAAGTACGCGAGGCTGAGTTCAACAACCGCCCCCGCGACACCGCCGCCGCTTTCAACCTCAAGGTCAATCTGCGCAGCCCCGATCACTTCAGCGCCATCCGCGAATTCAAGGGGATCGCCGAAGAACTGGTCGCGATGGATCCCGTCAACGGCCAGAAACTGGTGAAGGCCGTCGAAAACACCATCACCGCAGCGCCACAGCGCAAGGCTGGTTTTTAACACTCTGCAACGCCTTTCGCCGAAAGCTTGCCGCAACAATGCCCGCACAAAACGGCCTTTCCGTCTGGCATAAATCCGAAAAACACGGTATTGAAATCCCATAGCCGCAATGTGATTTGCAGGAAGGTGCCGTTCCGTTCCTGTCCACCCATCACCAAAGCGAAAAGAAAGCATGTCATATGTTTAGAAAATCCATTTTTGCCGCATCCGCTTTTGCACTACTCCTCACCCTTGCCACCCTGTCTGCCGCCGCGCATGTGGAAAACCGGAACCGGCCCGCTTCCGAAAGCCTTACCGAATGCACAGTCATTTTTCAGGTCTATGCCTTGATGGCGAAAACGCAAGACAAGCCTGAAGAGATGATCGGCTACTTTAACAAGGCCGCCGCACGGTTTCGCGACGCCGCCCTGCAAGCCGCCGGGAAAGAAGGCGCCGCCGACCCAAAAGCGCACGTGACCGGGACTTACAACGACCTTTTGCCTAAATGGCAAAAGAAATACGCCGCCATTACAGGCGAGGATGTCACCGCCATGGCGGAAGAAACGAAAAACATCATGGAATGGGTGAGCCACTGCGGGACGCTCGGCCGCGAAGCCGGCATCCTGCCCCTGCCCGAAGAAGAAGCCCCTGTTGAATAAATCATGCCCGCTTTACGCGGGGCATCCGGAAAGGCGGAAGGCCGTCATAATGATTGCGAAGATTAAAAAACGCGGGTTCGAATGCCCGCGTTTTTTAATTCCTTCGCGCGTTATCTTACAGGTCAAGCCCTTTCGTCTTTGCCGGTACGGGCTGCTTTTGCCTGTTTTCATTTATGGCCGTACGATCCGCGTTAAACGCACCTGTCAGCTTTACATTCAAGCTGCGGCGCGTGGATGCCTTATGCGAAAAACCGTGCAGGCGTTGCGGTGCCGCCGCGGCGGGTGTTTTATCGAACAGGCGGGAAACCATTTTGGCCGTCCCGCCGACCATCACCCCCAGCGCAACGCCGCTCCAGCCGACAATCGGCGCGGCAATCTTGCCCAGAAACAATCCGCCGACGCCGCCCGCTGCCGTCAGCGCCACGGTTGCGCCCGTGCCCATCGTGCCCGCAACGGCGCCGTAGGTCAGGTATGCACCGACGCCAAGGCCGATTACAGGGCACAGCACAGCAGAGGCGATGCCCGCCGCGACCGTCAATCCGCCCATGCTCAAAGCTATTTTATCGGATCGTTTCATTCTCATTCTTCCTTTTTAAAAAAGTCATGCCGCTACGGCATAGTCATTAATTTTATGCAGCAGTTGCGCGCGGGTTTCGTTGTCGAGAAAGGCTTCCTCCACCGCGTTGCGAGAGATTTGCAAAAGCTCTTCCGTCGTAAAATCGAAGTAATCGCGCGCGATTTCGTACTCACGACCGATGGAGGTGTCAAAAAACGTCGGATCGTCGCTGCCCAGCGTCACCTTCAGCCCCGCGTCGAAAAAGCGGCGCAAGGGATGATGCGCATAATCAGGGTATACCTTCAGGCAAATATTGCTTGATACGCAAACCTCCGGTACGGCATTGATCGCGCGTTGCTCTGCGATCAGCGTTTCATCCTCCGCCGCGCGCACCATATGGCCGAAACGGCGGATCGCCAGCAGGTCACGCGCCGCGCGGATGCTGTCCGGCCCTGCGGCTTCCCCCGCATGTGCGTTGCGGTAGGGCAGTCCGGCAATATCATAGGCGGGCTTGAAATCCGCCACCGTATAGGCGTTTTCATCTCCCGCCATGCCGAAGCCCGTCACCAGCGGATGCGGATTGTCGCGGGTGATTTCAGCCACGCGGATCGCGGCTTCCGGCCCGTAATGACGCACGCAGGTTGAAATGAAACGCGTTTCAATGCCGGTTTCCGCCTTTGCCTTCCCGTAGGCTTCGGTCAGCGCGGCCAGCAGTTCGGGATATTCCAGCCCGACCATTTTGCCGTGATCGACGGAAATGCCGATCTCCGCATAAATGCAGCCTTCTTTCGCGCTGCGCACTAAATAATCGTACGTAAGATCAATATAATCATCCGCGCCGCGCATAACGGATGTCGCCTTGTCGTAGGCATGCACAAAACCCAATAGCGCGCCTGCCGCCGTGCCGTCGTCCGGCCATTGGAAACGCTGCCTGCTCTCGTCGATCAGTCCTTCGGGAATCTCGATGCCGTTTTTCGCCGCAAGTTTTGTGACCATGACGGGGGAAATCGTCCCCTCCAGATGCACATGCAAATCCACCTTGGGCAGGCGCGAAAAATCGGCCATGGTTATACGGCCTCCAGCACGGTTGCGATGCCTTGGCCGCCGCCGATGCACATGGTGGCAAGGGCGATGTTTTTTTGTTCTCGTCCCAACAAGCTTGCAGCCTTGCCCGTAATGCGTCCGCCCGATGCGCCCAGCGGGTGGCCCAGCGCAATCGCGCCGCCGTCCAGATTGACCTTCGCCTCGTCCGCGCCCAGCTCGATCAGCACCGACAGCGCCTGCGCTGCAAAGGCCTCGTTCAGCTCGATGATATCCACATCCGCCATGGCGAGACCTGCCCGCGCCAGCGCCTTGCGCGACGCGTCGACGGGGCCGATGCCCATGATTTCAGGGGCGCAGCCGGAAACGGCAATGGCGCGGATGCGCGCCATGATCTTCAGCCCGTTGGCCTTGGCGAACGCTTCCGTCGTCACCAGCACGGCAACGGCGCCGTCCGTCAGCGGCGATGCGGTGCCCGCCGTGACTGTGCCGCCGGCATCAAAGGCGGGATTGAGACCGGCAAGCCCTTCCCGCGTGGTTTCGGGGCGAATGCAGCCGTCTTCGCTGACTGTCAGGCCGTCAGGCGTCGTCACGGCAATGATTTCGTCTTTCAGCTTGCCCTCAGCGCGCGCAGCCGACGCTTTCTTTTGCGACAAGACGGCAAATTCTTCCTGCCTTTCACGGCTGATGCCGTATTTGCGGGCAAGGTTCTCCGCCGTTTCCCCCATGCTGATATAGGCCTGCGGGAAGGTTTCCGCCAAAGCCGGGTTCGGCAAGGGGTTGAAACCTCCCATGGGAATGCGCGACATGCTTTCCACCCCTGCGCAGATAAAGGCATGCCCCGCACCCATCTGGATCGCGCCCGCTGCCATATGCACGGATTGCATGGAGGAACCGCAGAAACGGTTCACCGTCGTCCCCGCCACCGATAGTGGCAGTTCGGCGATATTGCCGATCAGGCGGGCGACGTTGAATCCCTGCTCCCCTTCGGGAAAGGCGCAGCCGACGATGAGGTCTTCAATCTCCCGCGCATCCACGCCGGTCCGTTTGACCAGTTCGCGCACGGCGAGGGCGGCAAGGTCATCGGGGCGCACACCGGCCAGATCCCCCTTCGCGGCGAAGTGGAAAGGCGTGCGGACATAACCCGCGATCACAACGCTGTGCTGCATGTCAAAAAACCCCGTGTTTTAAGGTGCCAAAATCAATGTATAAACAATATGATAGACAAACCCCGCAAGATCAAGCGAAGATCGGGCGGCAAAACAGTTCAAACCTTTTGGAAAACGGCAGATATCCCATGACAGACGACATCATTCCCCACCCGCTTTATACCGTCAGCCTGCGTTTCAAGGATACCCTGTCCGGCACACTGGCCGAGCAAATCGGCAACCTCTTGGAAGACCATGCCGTTTCCGTGCTTCTCCATAATCACGAATCCGCCGACGGCGACCGCTGGTCGGTGACGCTGACGACCTATAACGCGCCCGATATAAAGCGGCTTATTTCCCTGCTCGACGGTTTTGCGCAGGAAAAAGGCGTGCCGCCGCTGCTCGCCGAAAGCGATATCGTTTTTGAAAAACTGCCCGAAAAGGACTGGTTGCGCCATGTGCATGAAAACTTCCCGCCCGTGGAAGCCGGCCGGTTTTTCGTCTACGGCTCCCATTACGACAGCGCAAAGCCGGATCACCTTGTGCCGCTGTGCATCGATGCCGCAACGGCTTTCGGCTCCGGCGAGCATGAAACGACCAAAGGCTGCCTTATGGCCTTCGATAAGCTCGCCGCGCAAAACACGTTCGAAAACGCGCTGGATATGGGCTGCGGTTCGGGCATCCTTGCCATCGGCATCACCAAAATATGGCCCGAAGCAAAGGTCACCGCGGTCGATATCGACCCTGAATCCATCATCGTCACCGAACGCCATGCCGAAATGAACGGCTGCAAGGATAAGATCAAAACCGAAGCGGGCAATGGCTACGCCGCCGCGATCGTCGCCGCGAACGCCCCCTATGACCTGATCGCCGCCAATATTCTGGCCGGTCCCCTGATGGACATGGCGCCGGACCTTGAAAAATACCTTGCGCCCGGCGGGTACGGCGTGCTTTCCGGCCTTCTGGGGCGACAGGAAGCGGATGTGGCCGCCGCGCATGCCGCCGCGGGGCTTGAGCCCGTTGACAGCATCACGATCGGCGAATGGCGCGCGCTTGTGCTACGCAAGCCTTTGGCTTGAAATTCCGGAACGGTTTTGGTCTTTTTTAAAAAGCGTTCTATAATAGATATATCGGCTATTTCGGGAGTTTTGATGGGTATGAATCCGGTTTTAAAGCATTTCCTTCTCGGCGCTGCCCTGCTGCCTTTGCTGGCGGCCGCCGCGCCGCAACCTGCCGCCGCGCAAGGCCCCAGCATTTTTGAAATCAAGCGCAGCGAAGAAGGCATGCCCCCGCTGACCGAGTACGAAAATATTCCCCCCGGCCTCATGATCCCCCCGGAAGAATCCAGCAAGGTTTCCGATAATGTTTCGGACATCGAACTTAACGGCCCGAAAGACACCAAACAGCTGCGCGTCGAATATAATTATAACCAGTGCATGGAAATGTACCTGGAGGGAAAATACGACCAGATTTTCTCCAGCCTTGAAATCCTCTCCGCCGGCGGCCACCGCCCCGCGGAAGAGCTGCTGGGCATCATGTACCGCCTCGGTCAGGGCACCGAGAAAAATCACGACCGCGCGAAAAAATTGCTGACGGCAGCGGCAAACGCAGACCGCCCCGTCGCCCAGCACCATCTGGGAATCATGTATTATCTTGGCGAAGGCGGGGAAAAGAACCTGGTCGAATCCCTGACATGGCTGCAACTCGCCACCATTCTTTACCAGGACGGGCCGGAGCGCAAACAGGCCGAGAACGACCGCGACCAGGTCATGACGAACCTCTCGCGCCGCGACCGCGACACGGCTCTTGGTATGGCGCGCGAATGGCTGCAAAAACGCGGCATGGGTCACCTGATGGATATGCGCTGACGCTGGCTGTACGCATCATGTCGGCATAATATCTCAACTATCCGCTATTTTTACTTACAGAAAAAAGCCCCTGACCGTTCAACCTGTCAGGGGCTTTTACCTAGGAAGAAAACGATTTTGGTATGGCTAGGTACCAAAGGCCGTTTTGAATTTCTGCGTCGCTTGCGCCTTGGCCAAGGAAGCGCGGTCGTAAATGTAACCCGCCGTTTGGATGCCCATGTTCGGATTTTCACCCATAGCGGCGTAAAGCCCGCCTGTCACACCTTGAAAAACGGATTTCAGTTTTGCGCTAAACGTGTCTTTTTTCGGTGCGTTGTCATTGGACATGAAAATTCCCCTTAAAGGCCGAAACCTGATTTGTTAACGATATGTTAACATTAGGGTGATTCAGGGAATATGTCAATTTTAATCAAAAACTTTTTTGATTTTCAATGAGATAGGAAATATCCTGCTGGATGTGTTTTAAATGTGTGTGGTTAAACGGATCACAAGGGCGGCGCATAACGGGGCTTCTGAACCGCATGCCGGAAAGATAATTCTGCCCCACCGGCAAATGCCCCAGCAGCGTAAGACGGTCGCGGTCCAGTCGATGGCGCCCGATCATCCCCGCGCTGCGCTTGTCCAGCAAAGCCATGTCCATGCGCTCCAACGCCATATGGTCGCAAGCATCCACGCGCTCGGCCACCGCAAACCATTGCAGAAACGCCGCACGCAAGGCCGTGCCGTCGAACTGGTGGCGCGGATGCGTCGATGCCGTGCGCGCAAAGGCAAGAGCGATATCGCCGTTCGCATCGGCCAGCATATGCCGCCAGAAAAATCCCGGCCCCGCGGCGCGCAACTCCCAGGCGATCATATGCGTGACGGCTTCCACATCCGCTTCCTCGACACGGCAGTAACGCAGGAAATCCCGCGGCAATAACGTCAAATCGGGCGCGGCACCGCGGTAATAATGCCAGACACGGCGCAGGCCCGCGGCAAATGCGGAAAGATAGCGGCTGATGCCCTTCTCCGTACGCTGCAGGGACGACGGCTGATAGCCCAAATCCAGATGATTTCGCTGCGGGTAGTAAAAACTCGATTGTGGATCCAGCAGCGGATCCAACCCGACGCTCACATCCTGCACAACCGCGGTTTTAAGAAGACAGCGTCCCGTCATGCTTTGATCGAGGATCAAAGTCAGGCTGCGCAAGTACGATTCAAATTCGTCGCGCAAGGGATGGAGGAGCAAACTGCCGGCTGGGGCAGCGCCGCGCAAAGGCGCGGCAAGCTTTTCTCCGTCCAAAAGGCTTTGGAGCCGAAAGCGTATCCGCTCTTCCCCGCACCTTTCAAACATGTGGCACCTCCGGCGTTGCTTAGTGGCGTTTCGCCTCGCCGCGCTTTGCTTCCGCTGCGAAACGGGCAAAATCCACAACTTCCGCCGACAGCTTGACCGATTCCTCGATCATCTGCTTTTCCTTTTCCTGGAAACTGCGCTCGAACTTGATGAACCACAGGAAATTCGCGTTGGAACGGTCTTCCACGGTCGCATAGCAGCTGTCCAGCGGGGTGCGGCTTGCCTTCATGGACAAATAATTACGCCCCTGCGGCAGTTCCCCCAGACGTTTGAACAAATCCATGGAAACGCGTGCCCGCTCCTTGGTCGACTTCATATAGCCCGCTTCGTCCAGCAGCATCTGGTGGATCATGCGCTTGTCGTGGATTTTCGTGCGGCTGTCCTCGAAAAACTTGTCGTAAGCGGCCCGCGCGGCCTCGCCGTTGTTCAGCGTGCGAAAATCCGACTGCGCCTTGATCTCGAACGTGCGGCTGACGTCCGCCATGGGCGATCCGATCATATAATCCCATGCTTCGGAGATGCCGTTCAGCTTCAACTCCCATGCGATCTTGATCGAGATCATCAAGGTATCGGCCTGCTGGGCGCGGTTGACCAGAATAGCCTCGTCCGGTTCGAAATCCATCGGATTGACCAAGGCGCCCGTACGATACTGCCAACTGCGGCGCAGTTCGCGCGCCAGCAGGTTCAACAGGTCGCCTTTCGGGCGATAGGGGTTCAACGTAATGACGGGTTTGTCCGCGCGCGGATAAAACTGCGAAGCGGGAATTTGCGCATCATAGATGATATCAACATTGTGCACGGCCGCTTCCTTCAGCAGCATCTCGCCCGTGCGGCTTTGCATCAGGATATCGCGCAAGCCGGCAATGGCGACGACATCCGCCGGCAGGGCTGCGCCCTCGCATACAGTGCGCTGATCCAAACGCCAGTCCAGGCTGGCCCGGTGGGAAAGATGGCGCTCCTTGCCGGCGCGCAATCTGCCGCTGACATCCTTGAACCGGCGCTTGTCCGGCCCCGTCGTGCCTTTATTCCCGTCGCGATCTGCTTCTTTGCCCATTTTAAATCACACCCTCTATTTTGACTGGCCGTTCTCTAAAACGTTCCGGATTCTTGATCCTTTGTTTTATCCGTTTCGGGAAGCGGCAGTTTTTTCCCCTTTTGCACCTTCATCATGGCCCAGACATGGTTAACAACCCTTTTCCACAGGGAAAAAAGCAGGATTCTTCTATGATTACGTAAAAATATAGGCAAACAATGCCTATATACGGGAACAATCGCTAAAGAATTACCTGAAAAATTCAGGCGCGCGGCGCAGCACCGGCAAAAGGCGGGGGTGATTCGATTTTCCCGAAGCGTGAAAGAATATTCAGACAGGCCAAAAGCATGGATTTTTGCATCCAGCGCAAGCGGGGCAGTTTTTCCGGCACGGCGCGATAGGCCTGATCGGCAAAATAGCCGCTGACCGCGCCCAGCATGGCGCAAAGCTCTTCAGCCACTGCTTCATCGGAGGAAAAAGCGCGGCCGCCGACCTCTTCATACGCCGCGATGAAGTCTTCCGCCGCGCCGATCCCGAGGGACTCCGAATGCGCGGAAATAAAAACAAGATCGAAAAGTACCGGCCCGATGCAGGCATTCGGCCAATCGACAAGATATGTCCGCCCTTGGCCGAATAAAATATTGTCCATGCGCAAATCGCCGTGGATCAATCCTTCCGCATAAACGCGCGTCGCATTATCGGCCTGCAGGGCGATCAATATTTCCAGTGATTGCGAAAGCCATGCCGCACCTTTGCCCGCATCCGAAAAAAGCGACAGGAATTTTTCCCGCACCTTTTCCTCGTCCGCCAGCCGCCGCCATTTCTTGTCGTCGTAAAAAAAACCGGCAATAAAGTTTTGCGCGCCCGCCGGCAATAACACATCCGGCGGCACGGCACATTGGTGCACCTTGACCAGCTGCGTCATAATATCGCGTATCTCCGGTGCCGCAGGGGCGATGGGGTCGGGCCGGATATATTCCCACAGCCCCAACGACCAGCCGTCTTCATCGTTGTCGGTAACGAAACTGTAATAGGCGGGGGATACGTCCTTTAATACGGGCAGATTTTCATAGGCGGCGATTTCCTGCCGCAAATGCTGCGTACCATGCGCCGTTTCGCCGGGATGCGTGCCTTTCGCAAAAACCTTCAGGCCTGAATCGAGCGTTAAGACATATCCCGCGGAAGCGGAAAAACTGCCGTAGGCGATATCTCCCTCTATAACCTCGCCCGCAAGGCGGCGGCCGATTTTTTTGAGAATATCTTCGGGGATATCATCGAAAGCCGGTTTGGTCTCCGGTGTTTTCGGTTCGGCAAAAAGCGGTTTCATGGACGTTTACGCCGCGGAATCCTGAAGGATCGGCATGCCTTCGATCTTCAGCTCTTCCTCCGACATGCTGACCAGCCCGTCGGGTTTCACATGGATGCGGGTTTTGAACAGCGAATCCTTGAAGACCATAAAAGCCTCCAGATTATAAGTGCCGTCGGAATCCTGGCTGATCACCGTTACGGGCTCCAGCATTTCTTGCATGACCTTGCGCCCTTGCAGCGGCGGCTCGACCTGCCAGCGGATATCGTCAATATTCTCGATGATCAGGAAACGCCCGTGGCGGCCGCGCACGTAATTGAAAAAGAATTTGACGTAGCTCACAACGGTGCGCTCATCCACCTTGATCGGCGCTTTTTCATTCGTCTCGTAAATCGCCTGGTTCGTCCAGTTGATGACGTTGACATCGCCCGGCTTGTAAATCGCATATTTGCGGGCGGCCGGCACGGCGGACAAATCCGTCAGTTCCATGAATTCATAATCGTTGTAAAAGGGCAGTTTTTGCGCGCGGATGGCAGTATTTTCCTCGCTGAACGGCACGGGTTCCAGATGCGGATTGACTTCGCTCAAAACCCGCGCGGCGCGTTCTGCATCCAGTTTTTGCCAATCTTCGCTCATAGCACCTGTCCCCTTTATCCTGAACCATCGTATCGGGAATAAAACGGTCTGAAAAGGGTGAAAGACGGATTCTGTGGATAAACGGTCGTATAACCCGCCGCATAAATACACGGATAAAAAATATCCGGCTTTACCGTGGAAAACCCGTCGGATTATGAGTCAGGATATACAAGCGGGACTCCGGAATTGAATAACGGGGATAAATCCATTTCACGGAATCTTCATTTATCCCCGTTTTACACAAACGCCTTCCATATTGATTTTCAAAACCAATTTATGCCTTATCCAAAAGCAGCTATGCATATCTTTGCATTTTTTAAAAAATCCCCTGTGCACAAGCTTGTGCATCACGACTTATCCCCGTCATCCACGTGTCAACTGACTCCAACATCTTTCTTATATATACTTTTTATTTATAAGGGGTTCGGATCGGATTGCTTTTCAGAAATAAAAAAGGCTAGGGTGCAGTCAAAGGAATAATCCATGACGGCAGTTAACGTACATACGCCCAAAAAGATGCTCCGTTCCCTGAAAGGGGAAGTGACGGCGGATGTTCCCCTATGGCTCATGCGTCAGGCGGGCCGTTACCTGCCGGAATACCGCGCGCTGCGGGCGAAGGCCGGCAGCTTCCTGAAGCTTTGCTATACTCCTGAAATGGCTGCCGAGATTACCTTGCAGCCCCTGCGGCGCTTCGATCTTGATGCCGCGATCCTTTTTTCCGATATTCTGGTTATTCCCCATGCCCTGGGTCAGCCGTTGGACTTTGTGGAAGGCGAAGGGCCGAAGCTTGACCCTCTTCCTGATCTTGCCGCTTTCGATGCGCTGGATGTGGAAGGGTTCGAGAAAAACCTGTTTCCCGTTTATGAAACACTGGGCCGCGTGAAAGCCGAACTGAATCCGGAAAAAACGTTGATCGGTTTTGCCGGCGCGCCATGGACGGTTGCCTGTTATATGATTCAGGGGCATGGCGGGGGTTCTTTTTCCCGCGCGCGGGAAATGGGCGCGGCAGACCCTGCGGGCTTTACGGCGTTTTTGGAAAAGCTGGCCGATGTGACAAGCCTCTATCTGCTCAGCCAGGTCAGGCACGGCGCGGATGCGGTGCAGATTTTCGACAGCTGGGCGGGGTTGGTGCCGCAAGAGCATTTCGACGATTGGGTCATCCGTCCGACCAGGCGCATCATCGATAAAATTCGCCGCGCTTATCCCGCTTTCCCTATCATCGGCTTTCCGCGTCAGGCGTCAGGCCGTTATGCGCGGTATGCGGCTGAAACAGGCGTTTCAGGGCTTGGCCTTGATCCCGATGCCGAATTTGCCGATCTGCCGAAAACGCTCTGCCTGCAAGGCAATCTTGCACCGGAAATCCTGCTGCGGGGCGGGGATCGAATGGCGGCGGCGGTGCATGAAATCCTTTCCGCATCGGCAGGGCGGCCTTATATCTTCAACCTCGGCCACGGGGTGATCAAGGAAACGCCGCCCGATCACGTGGCGCAACTGGCGGACCTTGTTCATGCCTGTAAACGCCCCATATAATCCGTACATGAAAAACGATCCTTCCAAAACAGCGATTGTCCTGATGAACCTCGGCGGGCCGGACAAGCCGGAATCCATCCGGCCCTTCCTGTTCAATTTCTTCATGGATAAAAACATCATCGGCGCGCCGAAGCCGATACGGCATTTGATTGCGCGCTGGATTTCCTGGTCGCGCGGCAGGGGCGCGGCGAAAACATCCTATGACGCACTGGGCGGCAAATCGCCGCTGCTGGAAAACACGGTTGCGCAGGCCGATGCGCTGCAGCGCATGCTGGACGATGCGGGCATGCAGGCGAAAATATTCGTCAGCATGCGCTACTGGCATCCCATGTCGACGGAGGTCGCAAAAGCCGTTCAGGCCTATGCGCCCGATAAAATCATTCTGCTGCCGTTGTATCCGCAGTTTTCGACCACGACGAGTTTTTCCTCCTTCCAGGACTGGCAGCGCAGCGCCGAGGCCATCGGCATGGATATCCCGACGGAAAAAATCTGCTGCTATCCTTTTGCGGAAGGTTTTATCAAAGCTTCCGCCGTACGGGTGCGCGATGCGCTGGCAAAGGCGCCTTCGAAAACGCGCGTGCTTTTCTCCGCCCACGGCCTGCCTGAAAAAGTGATCAGGGGCGGCGATCCCTATCAATACCAATGCGAAGAATCCGCCGCCAAAATCGCCGCCGCAGTCGGCATCGAAGATCTCGACTGGCAGGTATGTTATCAAAGTCGCGTCGGCCCCCTGAAATGGATCGGCCCCTCGACCGAAGAAGCGCTTGATAAAGCCGCTGCCGATGGTGTGGGCGTTATCGTCTATCCCCATGCCTTTGTGAACGAGCATGTCGAAACCTTGGTGGAGATCGAGGAAGAATACCGCGCCTATGCCCGTGAAAAAGGCATCCCCTACTTCGATCGCGTGCCGACAGTGGCGACGCACCCTGCGTTTATCGGCGCGTTGGCGAAACTGGTGACGGAACGGCTGGATAGCGGCAAATCCGCGCGCATTTGTCCGGTGACATTCAGCCGCTGCGGCTGTAGCCTGTGACAAGCAAGGGACGTTAAAGCATGACCGATTTCATTCTCGACCATTACGACTGGATCAAGGCCTTTCATCTGATCGCGGTGATTTCATGGATGGCGGGCATGCTCTATTTGCCGCGGCTTTTCGTTTATCACGCCGATGCGGAAAAGGGCTCGGAGCTTTCCGAAACGCTCAAGATCATGGAACGCAAGCTTTTGCGCGTCATCATCAATCCAGCCATGGCCGTGACCTGGATTTTGGGCCTGTCGATGCTTTTTGCCAATACGATCTTGCTTTCTTCCGGCGGCTGGATGCATGTGAAACTGACAGCCGTCTTGTTACTCAGCGCTTTTCACGGGTATCTCGCGCGGCGGCGTAAGGTCTTTTTGCGCGATGAGAATGAAAAATCGTCAAAATTCTACAGAAAAATCAACGAGATACCGACCATTTTGATGATTCTGATCGTCATTATGGTCATTGTGAAGCCGTTTTAAGGTTTTTTAAAACAAAGCCGTGATAATCTGGACAAAAGCCGATAAGTTCTTTTTGACAGAGATATGGAATTTTGATACTTTGACCCCATCCGCCGAAGAAGGCAATTTCTGTCTTATTCAAGATATCACCCCTTAAAGTATATCAAGACACTTTCCGGCGTGACTTTTGTGCTTTCCGCACAACCTTATCTTTTCAACATCATCACAGACCAAAAAGATTTTGTGATTAAAAAAACTCAACCCCGAATTCAAATCAACAAGAGAGCATTCCAGTGGTAAAACGCACGCGTCACTCAGGCGGCAAACATGGTGGTAACGGCCGCAACCATGGCAATGGCGGCAACGGTAACAACAACAATGACTCGCACGAGCCGACAGCCGAGGAAATCGCCGCCGAGGAAGAAGCCGCCCGCCGCGACCCCAACATCAAGCCGATGGACCTGCAGGAGCTGAAAAGCAAATCGCCCGCCGAACTGCTGGAATATGCGGAAGAGCTGGATATCGAAAACGCCTCCACTTTGCGCAAGCAGGAGATGATGTTCGCGATCCTCAAAAGCCTTGCCGAGCAGGATATTCCGATTTCCGGCGCGGGCGTGCTGGAGGTTTTGCAAGACGGTTTCGGTTTTCTGCGCAGTCCTGAAGAAAACTATCTGCCCGGCCCGGACGATATTTACGTCTCCCCCAGCCAGATCAAGCGTTTCGGCCTGCGCACCGGCGATACGGTGGAAGGCGAGATCCGCGCGCCGAAAGATAACGAGCGCTACTTTGCGCTTTTACGCGTCAACCAGATCAACTTCGATGCGCCCGATCAGCTGAAACACCGCATCAACTTCGACAACCTCACCCCGCTTTATCCCGATCGCAAAATCCAGCTGGAGCTGGACGATCCCACCGCCGGCACCATCGGCACGCCGCAGCGCCGCAACAAAGGCCCCGCGCAGGTGCAATTGCAGCGCGTGATCGAGCTCGTCTCTCCGCTCGGCTTCGGCCAGCGCGCGCTGATCGTCGCGCCGCCGCGCACCGGTAAGACGGTGATGATGCAGAATATCGCCAATTCCATCGAGACAAACCATCCCGACGCCTATCTAATCGTGCTCTTGATCGACGAACGTCCCGAGGAAGTGACCGATATGGCGCGTTCAGTGAAGGGGGAAGTCATCTCCTCCACTTTCGACGAGCCGGCTGCCCGCCACGTGCAGGTCGCCGAAATGGTGCTGGAAAAGGCAAAACGCCTTGTCGAGCATAAGCGCGACGTCGTGATTTTGCTGGATTCCATTACGCGCCTCGGTCGCGCTTACAACACGGTCGTGCCGTCTTCGGGTAAAGTGCTGACGGGCGGTGTCGATGCCAATGCCTTGCAGCGCCCGAAGCGTTTCTTCGGCGCGGCGCGGAATATCGAGCAGGGCGGCTCGCTGACCATTATCGCAACGGCCCTGATCGATACGGGTTCGCGCATGGACGAGGTGATCTTCGAGGAATTCAAGGGTACGGGCAACGCCGAAATCGTGCTTGACCGCAAGATCTCCGACAAGCGCGTCTTCCCCGCGATCGATATCCAGAAATCCGGTACGCGCAAGGAAGAACTGCTGGTCGAGGAAGGCACGCTCAGCAAAATGTGGATTCTGCGCAAGCTGATGTCCTCCATGGGCACGGTTGACGCCGTTGAATTCCTGATCGACAAAATGAAAGATACGAAGAACAACGACGAGTTCTTCAAGATCATGAACCAGTAATCCGTTTTGCAATAACAGGCTTTCAATAAAAAGACAGGACCGGCTTTTCTGGCCGCCCTGTCTTTTATTTTTGTTTGATGCTCTCGGTTATTTTCAAGCATTGAACAGCAGCGCAGAAGTCGGACGGGCTGAAAAATCTTTATTTCTTCAGTTTCAGGCCTGGGCGTTTACCCTTTGCGCGCAAGCAGGCACGCTTTTCAGCGGCGCGGTCGCGGGCGGCTTTTTCCCGTGCCGCCTGTTTGACGGCATAGCGGTTGAACATGTCACGCATTTTCTGCTTGCCTTCGGGCATTTGGCGGCTGTCAACGGCGATATCGGGGGCCGTATGACCGGCTTTGTTTTCGGCATGCAGATCCGCACCTTTTTCCAGCAGCTCCAGCAACACAAAGGGCTGCTCTTCTCGCAGCCAGCACCGCACGGCCAGATGCAGCGGTCGGTCGCCGGATGTATCGGCTGCCTCAATATCCGCGCCGGCCTTGAGCAGCGTACGCACGATTTCTTCGGATTTCCAAACGGAAGATTCCGCCGCCACATGCAAGGCCGTGCGTCTGTTGTGGTCGGCCAGCGTCGCGTCCGCGCCGTATTCAAGCAAAAGATGGATCGCGGAAATACGGTCGTACCAGCTGAGCCCTGCCAGATGCATCAAAGGCGTACACCCTGTTTCGTCCATGCGCACATCGGGATTTGCCCCTGCCGCCAGCGCATCGCGCATGGCGGGAATGTCAAACGCCGTCATGGCGCGGATGAGCGTGTCGTCGATGGGGCGTTTTGCTGGGCTCATGGCTTAATCCGATTTGCGCACTTCCTGCCAGCGGCATTTTTCCGCCACCAGCGGGGCCATGCCGCCGCGGGAAACGCCATCGGTCAAAATGCCGATCACCCGCTCGTCTTCCAGATACCCGTTATGCGCGGTCAAGGGATCGGCAAAGCTGGCGGTGCCGAAAAAGCTGCGCATGGCGGCGACGTTCAGACTGACGTTCACGATCTGCGGGCAGATGCGGCTGTCGATATGCTCGCGTGCGAAATTATCCGGCACAGGGTATGACAGGATATCGTTCGGATCGCTGAAGGCGATGATGTCGAGCCCTTTCAACACCCGCTCTGCCGCCTTGGGCGCGCCGGCAGGGCAGTAATCGGCAATTCTGTCGGTTACGGCGGGCGCGGCGCGGCCCAGCTGCAACAACGGCAACTGGTTGGCCATCATGTAAACGGTGAATTTCTTACCGGCGACGGCGGCGCGGATTTTTTCATGCGTCGCGTGGGAAAGGCCGCTTTTATTCTCCGTGGCGAAAGACTGGATCGTATCGATCGTGATCCGGCTGCCCAGGCTGTGCGTGATGAAGAAAAAGTCGTCGCGTGCGATATTGTCGAAGACATCACCGTTTTCCGCCCGGCAAGCATAGGCGCCGTCTTTCTCGGGCAGGTTTTGCCAGTTGTGCGTGAACATCCAGCAAACGGATTCGCGCACGGCGGTTGTGATTTTATCATGCCCGTTGCCCATATAGATCAACAGGTCCGGAACGGTGCTGTTCAGAAACCCTTTCATCTTCTTGTTGATGCCGGAACGCTCCAGCCCGTCCGTATTGTCTGTATCGTAGGCGATGCTTTTCTTTTGCATCTCGGTAATGCCGGACCATGTCAGCTCATAGAACAGCATGGTGTTGCCGTTATCTGCGGCGGCGTGGCGGGAAATGCGCAAAACGCCGATGGAGTCGAGACTTTCGGCGCCGGTGCTGCCGGGTGGCAGCAAAAGAATGGTTTTGATCTCGGGGTCGATGACATCCATGCCGAGGGCCGCGGTCAGGCGGTCGCGGAACCGTGCGGAATAGCCGGGCGTGTGATGGCTGATCCCGTGCACCATCAGCACTTTGGTGATGCCGCCGGTATTTGCGTTTTGCGTGGCGGCAATGCTTTGTCGTAGGCCGGGAAAGGCGGGACCGTCCATGCGGCACTGACGCGTATCTTCCGCCTCATATTTCAAGACGGCTTCCGTCACGCCGCGCGAAATGCCGGTGCAACCGCCTTGCAACAGGACGGAAGAAAAAAGCGCGCTCCATACCGCAGCGCGGTAAAAGATTGTCCGCATCAACCCATTCCCAGTTTTTTCAGGATATTCAAGAGCCATTCCGGCTGCGCCGTTGCAAGGAACGCCGGCGCCAGCCAGCATATCAGCGTTGCCGGCAGGGCGAACAGCCCTTGCCGGCCGCTTGCCGGCAGGCCGCGGTCTTTAACCTGCACGCTGCCGGGCAATACTTTTTTCAGGGCGGCGGCGGCAATCAGCTTGATCAGCAGAATGGTCAAAAGGTAGCCGAGCGCCCAGATGCCGACATCCGCCAAAACCAGATGTTGCAACAGGTTATTGTCGCCCATCAGGTTGGCGACCCCCGTGCGCAGGCCCGTCAGGTAATAAACCGCGGCAATCATGCCGCTCAGTGCCGTGCCGACGGCAAAACCTTTCCAGCGCGGCCCTTCGCTCAGCGCCAGCACGGCCTGATAGGCATAGTTGATCGCGGCCTTGGCGTAGGTCTCACTCAGCACCAGCGGGTATTCCCTGGCGAGTTTTTTATAAACATGCCCCTTGGAATGATGCGCCGTGCCCGCCAATACCTGGCGGATCGCCTTGAACCGGCAGGCCGTGGCCATCAGCGCGGAAACCGCCATGGGCCCCTTGGAAAGTTTCATCAGCGCGGAAATGCCGGGCTTGATCTGCTTGTCGAGCAAGGGTTCGATTTCGATGATGCGCCCGTGCAATCCGGCGACGATGGCGGGATGGTTCTTCCCCTCCACCGTGAATTCGACCTGTGCGATCGGCAACAGCGCGACGAAGGGAATGACCAGCTTGTCCTGCGTGACCTCCGGGATCAATATCAAAATCTCCGCATGGCCGTCGATGGCCAGTTGCTTGACGCCGAGAATGTCGACAACCTCCAGAACTTCTGGCGGGATGACGGCGCGGTCGAGCTGGAAAAAGGCTTCGGCATGGAAATGCGCATCGAATACATGCGTCCAGAATCCGCTGCGGTCGCATTCCTTGCAGGGATTCTGCCCCTGCCCGTTGCATACGGCGCATTTTTGTTCCCGCCGCCCCAGACAGCCCTTGCACTGGTCGCGCCCCGTGCCGCCGCATTTGGTGCAGGGCGGGCGCGAGCCGTCACTTTTTTGCAATTGTCCCGAACCGTAACAGAAGGCGCACTGCATGAATCCGTTGCCGTTGCACATGGTGCAGGGCGAACTGCCGTCGCCGCCGCAGCTGCTGCAGCGGCACATGGTGCTACCGTTGCATTTCAGGCAGGTATCGATAACCGAATATTGCTTGTGTCCCGCTTGGATCTTGAACTTATACGGATCCGCGCCGAAGCTCTGGCCGGGCTTGGCGGAGATATTCTCGATCACTTCCTTGCGCACGGTTTCGTTGCTGAGAAGCGTCGTGCACATGCCGGTCGCATCGTTCATGACCTGATGCTTGGAGCCGCATACTTCCCCCGCAGGCTGCTTGCCCTTCAACTGATTGGCGCTGACATCGGGTTTCAGCGCAATCGTCATCGTGCCGGGCACCTGATGCACGACGGTTTCATGCCGCAGCATGCGCACCTGCGTTGCCTTCAGCCCGTTGCCGTCTAGCATATTGGCAAGATCTCTTAAGGCTTTTTCCGGTATTTGGAAGTGTTCTTCCGCGGGTTTATCGGGCAGCTGCTCCTGACGCGTTGACATGGAATATGATCGCTCCCGCTACCAAAAAAATCAAGACAAATGCTTGCCAAGGAAACTTGCCGTGCGGTCGTTCGCGGTCGCTGCCATGGCGGGGTCGTAATGCTCCCCGCCCACGCGGGCGAAGGCGTGGTTTACCCCCTGATACACATGCAGGGTGATGTTATCCTTGCCGGACAGGGCGTCGAGGATTTTTTCACGCGCTTCGGGCGGCACGAACTTGTCCAGCTCCGCGATATGCATCAGCAGCGGTTTGGAAATACGGGCGGCTTCGCCCAGCAGGGCGTCAAGGCCGACACCGTAGTAACTGACGTTGCAATCCGCATCCGACCGTGTCGCCATCAAGTAGGCAAGCTTGCCGCCCAGGCAATAGCCGATGGTGCCGGCCTTGCCTGTCGTGCCGTCATCCTTGCGGATGAAATCGAGCGTCGCCTTGAGGTCTTCGATACCGAGATCGACATCGAAGCCGTTGAAAAGCTCGAAGGCGCGGGCCCATTCGGCTTCGGTCTTGTCGGTCAGTTCGATACCGGGTTCCTGCCGCCAGAAAAGATCGGGGCAGACGGCGACATATCCTTGTTTGGCCAAGCCGTCGCAAATTTCGCGCATGACATGGTTGATCCCGAAAATCTCCTGGATCACGACGATGGCGGGGGCTTTTTCAGCATTTTGCGGACGTGCGATATAGGCGCTGAAATGGCCGTCGTCCTTTGCGCCGATCTCGATCCTGTCTGACATAATAAATCCCCTTGTTTCCGTCTTGCTTACGTTGGTGCAAATCCTATCTAAGACTACCGCTTTCCGCCTACAGGTCAAGAGACCGGCCCGCATGCGTGTGGATATTTACGCCGTTAAGTTCAACCATCGTTTGCCGGTGGGCGGTGGCGGCCGCCGCGCAGAGCCTTGATCATGTCCTTCAGGTTGTCGGCGGAGGCGGTGGGCGGCAGGCAGCTCTGCCCCGGGCAAAGATAAGCCGCTGTTGCGCCGTCTTGCGGTGTTTTGCCGTAAACAGGATGCGTTTTCGGCAATACCGCGCTTTGCGGCGCGGGAATATGCACCAGATGCGGCGCGGAGACGTGGCGTAGGCCGTAGAGGAAGTCCTGCGCCTTTCCGTCCCCGCCCGCGGCAATGTAAAGCGTCAGCGGCATTGCCGCCGCCAGACTGTGGCGGATCAGTGTCGCGCGTGAAAAGTAATGTCCGGGGTTGAGGGCGGAAAAGGCGCGTGCCGTTTTCTCCGCCGTATCCAGCGCGGCCATGTCGCCTGTCAGCAGGGCAAGGCGGTAATAAACCCCGACCATCACGGCATTGCCGGCAGGCACCGCGGTATCATCCGCCGTTTGTGGGCGCAGAGGCAAATCCGTCGCCGCATCGGCGGTCATGTAAAAACCGCCGCGTGCGGTATCCGCATAATCGCGCTCCACAATGCCGCGCCAGCGCTGCGCGTCGTTCAAGTATGCCGCTTCCCCCGTGTGTTCGAAAAGAGCGAGGGCCGCCTGCATCATGGCGGCATAATCGTCCAGCGTGGCGGGATGCGCGGCGCGCCCGTCGCACCAGACATGCCGCAGCATGCCTGTATCCGCCGCCATCATATGTTTGCAGGCAAAGCGATAGGCCTGCGCGGCCATATCCGCCCATGAGGCCTCATCGAAAACAAAGGCCGCCTTTACCAGCGCCGCGATCATCAGCCCGTTCCAGTCGGCCAGCACTTTGTCATCCCGCGCGGGCGGGATGCGTTGCCGGCGGTGAAAACGCAGCTTGCGGTGCAGCGCGCCGAGCTTTGCTTCTTCTTCCTCCCCCCGCCATGCGGGATTGGCGAGACGGTTCGGGATGCTGTATCCCGGCCGTTCGTGCCAGTTGCCGTAGGCGGTGATGTCCATGGCTTCGCGATAAAACGCGGCATCGCTGCCGAGCGCGGCGTCGATGTCGCCCGCCTTCCATATATAATAGGCGCCTTCCGCAACATGGCCGCTACCGTCGTCGCTGTCGGCATCGAAACTGCTGGCAAAGGCGGTCAATCCGTCTTTTTCGCCGTCTTTTTCGATGCTAAGGCAACGCGCGGCCCAATCAACCGTTTCCCGCACGCGCGCGGCAAAAAGCGGATGCTGCGTTTCGCGGTAGACTTCGGACAGGAGATCGATGAATAACGCGTTGTCGTAGAGCATTTTCTCGAAATGCGGCGTCAGCCATTCGGTATCGACGGTATAGCGGGCGAAACCGCCGTCGACGTGATCATATATCCCGCCCTGGCACATGCGCGTCAGGCTCAAGAGCGTCGCGGCTTTATAATGGTCCTCCCCCGTGCGCAGGTAGCAGTCCCACAGCAAGGCCTGCGCGGGCAGGTTGGGAAATTTGGGCGCGCCTTCCTGCCCGCCGGCAAAGCCGCCGTGCACGGGGTCGATCAGGCGCATCAGCAGGCTGCCGATCTCCCCGATCCTTTCGGGTAAAACCATCTGTCCCGCCTGCCCGTCCTGCAGCTTTTTCAGGGCCTCGGTCATGGTTGCGGTGTTATGCGCGACTTTTTCCTTTTCATCCGCATAGCTTTCGGCCACGCCGCGCAGCACTTCGCGAAAACCCGGCAGGCCGTGGCGCGGATATTGCGGGAAGTATGTGCCGCCCCAGAAGGCTTCCGCATCGGGCGTCAGGAACATGGTCAGCGGCCAGCCGCCCTGCCCGCCCATCAGCGCGAGCGCGTTCTGGTACAGGCTGTCGATATCGGGGCGCTCTTCCCTGTCGACCTTGATATTGACGAAGAGGCTGTTCATCACATCGGCGGTGGCGGGATCTTCAAAGCTTTCATGTGCCATCACATGGCACCAGTGGCAGGCCGCATAACCGACGGACAGCAAAACGGGTTTTCCCTCTGCCCTGGCCTTGGCAAAGGCTTCCTTCCCCCAGGGCATCCAGTGCACGGGGTTGTCTTTATGCTGCCTCAAATAGGGGCTGGTCTCGTTTCCCAGAAGATTCATCTTGTCCGTCATGCTCCCTTGCCCTACCTTAACGGATGAAAAGGAAATTCAGCAATGAACAATCAAAAACTTTTCCCGGAGCCTTTTTTCGAGCGGCATGTTTTTTCTTGCGGGAACGAGCGCCCCGCAGGGCATCCGCGCGGCTGTTGCAAGGATCGCGGCGGCGTGGAGCTGCGCAACTATATGAAAGCGCGCGCGAAGGAAGAGGGCATCGACGGCATTCGCGTCAATGCCGCGGGCTGTCTTGACCGTTGCGAACTGGGTCCCGTTTTCGTCGTTTATCCCGAAGGTGTCTGGTACAGCTGCCAGTCCCGCGAAGATGTGGACGAGATCGTTGAAAAACACCTGAAACACGGCGAAATCGTAACACGCCTGCAACTGACGAACGACCAGACAGAGCTGCGGCCCGAACAAAAGCGCGCCGCCGAATAACATGTCCGCCTTGCCGAAAGATACGATTTATGCCCTTGCCTCCGGTGCCGCGCGCGCGGGCGTGGCGGTGGTGCGCGTCTCCGGCCCCGCGGCACGGGCGGGGTTTGAAAAACTGACGGGCAAAAAAAAACCGGTGCCGCGGCATGTCTATTACGCCGCGCTGAAAGATCCCGCGACCGGTATATTGCTCGACCGCGCGATTGCTTTTTATTTCAAAAGCCCTGCCAGCTTTACGGGCGAGGATACCGTCGAATATCACCTGCACGGCGGCAAATCCGTGATCGACGGCGTGCTGGTCGCCCTTGGCAAAATCGACGGCTGCCGTATGGCCGAGCCCGGCGAGTTCACGAAACGCGCTTTTGAAAACGGCAAAATGGATTTGACGGAGGCAGAGGCGATTGCCGACCTGATCGCCGCCGAAACCGAGGCGCAGCGCCTGCTCGCGCTCGACCAGCTGGGCGGGGCGCTGGCGAAACTTTATCAAGGCTGGACGGAGCGTCTGGCGGGGATTCTCGCGCATCAGGAAGCGGAAATCGAATTCCCCGACGAAGACCTGCCCGAAGGATTGGCCGCGACGCTCGCGCCGCAGGTCGAAGCCTTGCAAAACGACATCGCCGCGCATCTGAACGACCACCGTCGCGGCGAAATGCTGCGCGGCGGGGTGATGATCGCCATCATCGGCGCGCCGAATGCGGGCAAATCCAGCCTGCTCAATGCCCTTGCCGCGCGCGATGCGGCGATTGTTTCCGAAGAGGCGGGCACGACACGCGATATCATCGAAGTGCATCTGGATCTCGGCGGTTATCCCGTTATTCTTGCCGATACGGCGGGCTTGCGCGAAACGGAACACGGCATCGAGGCCGAAGGCATCAAACGCGCCCATGCGCTGGCCGAACGCGCCGATTTGAAAATCGCCCTTTTCGACGGTACACGCGATGCACCGGATGAAGCCACGCTGCAAATGATCGATAATCATACGCTGACCGTTCTCAGCAAGGCCGACAAGGGCATTGTTTTGCCGTTGGACGGCTATCCTGTTTCCACGGTGACGGGGCAAGGCATAGAAGATTTTCTAAAGGCGCTGACCGCATGCGTGCGCGGCATGTTTTCGGGCGACCGCGCCGCGCCGCTGCTGACCCGCCAGCGTCACCGCGCCGCGCTGGAGGAAGCTTTCCTGGCTTTGCAGCGTACCCTGAAAGCCGATCTGCCGGAGCTTGCGGCGGAAGATATGCGTCTTGCCCTGCGCGCGCTCGGCCGCATCACGGGGCGGGTGCATGTGGAAGAACTGCTGGATAAAATCTTCCGCGATTTTTGTATCGGTAAATAAACGGCTCAGGGATGCGGGCGTTTGATCGCCAGCGGTTTGCGTACGGAAATCTTTTCCTGCGTTGCCAGATCCGCCGCCGTTGTTTGCAAGAGCGTCGAGGCGACGACGCGCCGGTCATCGGTGACGATCTGCCCGATATACCATTCATTTTTGGCATCGCGCACGATATGGACGTTCAGGCGGTCGGGCTTGAATTCCATTGTCATCATGCTGTGCGGCAGAACAAGGCGATACTCAATGCCGAGGCGCGTGGTTAAATCCTCTAACGCCTGCATGACGCCTTCCTTCGGCAGGGCTGGTTCATGCACCTCGTCCAGCGGTTTGCCGTCCTTGTAGTTGACGATTTTCGTCATCGCGACGCGCCGGCCGGCCAAAGGGCCGAAGGATTCACGGAGCGCGTCAAACGTCAGGTTTGTCATTTCGGTTTTCCCAGGCGCAATTTCAATTGATGCATAATGCGAATACCGTGCTGTACCTCTACGGTCGGGGGCGCTTCCATCGCCGGTATCCCAGCGGGAGCTTGTTCGGGCGGTTTTGCCTTTGCCTGGAATTCATGGGGCAGCAGGCTCATTTTCGGTTGGCCCGAATCGTTCGCCGCTTTGGCGATGGCCCAGCCGGTTTTATCCTCCGCCTGTTTTAATGTGATGTTCACGCGGTTCGCAAAAAATTCCTTGGTGCCCAGCGTGGTCGGTGTCCACAGGCGAAAACGCAGGCCGTTTTCCGCCGCAATGCCTTCCATTTCCGCCAGCACAGGGTTTTGCGCGGGATCGGCGATCAGGGCGCGCTTTTGTTCCCCGAAATTGTTCAAGACCACGGTTTCGGTCAGTTCGATTTTACGGCCGTAAAATCGTCCGAACAGGGCGTCGAGATCTACGTCGGTCTTTTGCATGTCGGGGAATCCGCATCTTGGACGGTTATTCTTTAATCCCCTGTTTAACAGATTCGAAAATTATGTCAAAAACTAAAATACAACATACTGATATTAATATAATTTTTTGTCCGCTTGCACCGGGAGCGGAAACGGCATAATAATAATCGAAACCCCCGTGACATTTGTGGTTTCACCCCGCCGGAAGACAGAATGACCTGTCGGACGGTGCGTTTTTGCGCGTCCAAATATAACGACCGGAGTTGAACCGATGAGAATTGAAGCCGAACCGAAGCTGGATTTTGACGATGTGCTGATCCGCCCGAAGCGTTCCCGCCTGAAATCCCGCGCGGAGGTGGATCTGAACCGCACTTTCAAAACGCCGCATGCAGGCGTGGATATTTCGGGCGTGCCGGTCATTGCCGCCAATATGGATACGGTCGGCACAACTAAAATGGCGGCGGCGCTGGCCGAACACAACATCTTCACCGCGCTTCACAAGCATATCCCGATGGACGCGTTGCAGGCCGCCAATATCTCGGGCGCCTTTTCCTTCGTCACCTTCGGCATCGAGGATATCGACAAGCTCGACGACGTCATGAACCGGCTGGGCAGCAATTCCATTAACAAAATCTGCCTCGATGTCGCCAACGGCTATACCGAGAACTTCGTTGACTTCATCAAGCGCGTGCGCGAGCACCACCCCGGCAAGGTCATCATGGCGGGCAACGTCGCCACGCCCGATATGACCGAGGCGCTGATTTTGGCAGGCGCGGATATCGTGAAGGTCGGCATCGGCCCCGGTTCCGCCTGCATGACGCGCGCCATGACGGGCGTGGGTTATCCGCAGCTGTCTTCCGTCATCGAATGCGCAGATGCGGCGCACGGCCTTTCCGGCCTGATCTGCGCGGACGGCGGTTGCCGCATGCCGGGCGATGTGGCAAAGGCTTTTGCTGCCGGTGCCGATTTCGTCATGCTGGGCGGCATGTTCGCCGGTCATACCGAAACGCTGACCGAAGAACAGCTCGCCGTGCTGGCCGAAAATGACAATCAGGTTGAATATTACGGCATGTCGTCCGAAGTCGCGATGAATAAATACGCGGGCGGCATGGCCAAGCACCGCGCCTCCGAAGGCCGCGTGGTGCGCATCGATTACAAGGGCGACGTTGCGCATACCGTGCAGGAAATCCTCGGCGGCATCCGCTCTGCCTGCACGTACGTCGGCGCTTCCAAGCTCAAGGAGTTTTCCAAGCGCGCCAGCTTTGTGATCAAGAACAGCCGTTGAGCGATAAAAAGCGTTTATAAATCCATAGAGCGGGGCGTGTCATGCGCCCTGCTTTTTTTTCGTATTTTATAACCGGGCATGTATAATGAAGTGAGGTACCCGGCAAGAGAAAGGCATTTGGGCATGTCCGATACGATGGTTTCTTCAAGGCGGTTTCAGGGCGGATGGCTTTTGTCCCCCGGTTACGACCTGACCCTCATTTTCGGCGTTCTGGCGCTGGCCATAGGCTCCGGCGTCACGGTCGCCTTGCGCCCCGACTGGTTCGTCTACGTCTTGCTGGCCGATCTCTGGCTTTTGGGATACCACCACGTTATTTCCACTTTTACCAAACTGGCCGGTACGCGCGAAGACCGGCAGGAAAACAGGTTCCTGATCTACTATCTACCCTTCATCGTGCTGGGTGCCACGGCCGGTATCGGCATGACGGTGGGCGTCTGGGCGATCATCACGATCTATTTCTTCTGGCAATGGTATCACTATGTGCGCCAGTCCTACGGCATCGCCGTTTTTTACATCCGCAAACAGGAAAAGCCGGCCCCCGATCCCGCTGCGGAAAAATGGCTGAACAATCTTGTGGTCTGGTCCGTGCCCGTATGGGGCGTTTTGTATCGCTGCGCCCAGGGTTGGGAAGAATTCCTGTTCCAGAAGATATGGCTGCCGCCCGTTCCCGTTTTCGTCGTTCAGGTTGCAGGCGCGGTCGCCCTCGCCAGCACGCTGGCCTGGGTCGTCACGCGCGTGATCGCATGGTCGCAAAACTGCCTGTCTTTGGCGCATACCTTTTTTGTGGCCTCGCACATTTGCGCCTTTTATGTCGGCTACATCGCCATCGAGCATATCAATATCGGCTGGCTGACGGCGAATATCTGGCACAACGCCCAATATGTTTTGTTCGTCTGGCTGTATAACACCAACCGGTTTAAAAACCCGTCGGCGGAAACGAAAGGCGTCTGGATCGCTTGGCTCAGCCAGCGCAGCCGGAAGCATATCCTTGCCTATTTCGCTTTTTGCCTCGGAGCCACATCGGTTTTTTATGGCGCGCTCACCTACGGTTTCAAAACTTTTGCGCCGAACAAGGAAGTGCTGCTGATGCTCTATGTCCTCGCTTTCCAAACTCTTAACTTCCATCATTACGTAGTCGACAGCATGATCTGGAAGGCGCGCAACAAGAAAAACCGCGCCGTCATGGACGTCAAAGGCGCATGAAGCCTGAAGGGCAGAAAATAGACGCGCTGGACGGCCTGCGGGCGCTGGCCGTCTTGCTGGTTTTCATCCGCCATGCCGCCCATACCTATCTTACTTTTTCCGGCATCCCGCCCGCTAATGTGAACGGGCATCCGCTTTGGCATTTCATGCTGAACGGATGGATCGGCGTGGACTTGTTTTTCGTGCTGTCCGGCTACCTGATCACGACCTCCTTGCTACAGGCGCGCGATCATGACTGGAAAGTTTATGCGCAAAAACGCTTTTTGCGCATCGTGCCCGCCTATGTTTTCGTCCTGCTCGCCTGCGTGCTGGGCGCTTTTCCTTTTTATGCGGTGCCCGCCGAAAACATAAGCTGGCGCATTTTTTATCATCTCCTCTTTTTGCAAGATTACCTGTCCGCGGACATCAATGTGGTTTTCTGGTCGCTAGGCGTGGAAGAAAAATTTTACATCGCGGCCCCCTTCCTGATCTGGTGGCTTGCGGGCCGCCGGAAGGAAAAGACGCGGCAGGCACGCGTACTGGGGATCGTGCTGGCACTGGCGGCGGCGGGATATATGCTGCGCTGCCTGTCTTTTATACAGGCGGCGCCCGATACCTATGTCGCTTTTTTCACCCATGTCCGTGCGCCTTTTCATGCCAACTTTGAAACGTTGGCATTGGGTGTTCTGGTGGCTTTTTGGCGCCGGAGCGGTGGCGAAATCACGAAGAACGCGGCACGGGCTTTCTTTTATACGGGGTTTGCGGGTCTGCTGCTCTTTATGTCCGCGCAGAACATGATGCTGGAAATATCTTTAAGGGATGTGCTCTTGCAACCGCCGTTGATCGCCCTGCTGATGGCAGGGATGGTTTTCGCCGTGGTTGCCGGATACGGCAACAGGGTTTTGGTCAATCCGGTCGCCAAATACATATCCCGCATATCGTATAGTTTTTACCTTGTGCATTTCCCGCTTTCGTTCCTGTGTTTCCACTGGTGGCGCGAAGCAGGGGCGACGTCTTTCGGCTTTTATATGGGATTGTATTTCGTCGTCAGCTTTGCGATAGCGGCGATATGCCATCATGCGGTCGAGCAGCCTTTCCTGAATTTAAAGGACAGTCTGAACCGCAAGCCGTAATGGCGGCGTCGGCTTTTACAGCGGCGCGGTTTGCTTGAAACGCAGCGGTTTTAAAACCGTTATCGGTTTTTTGATCCCGACGTGCATGCCGTCTTTGCGCTGTTTTCGCATCAGTTCGACAATGTCGGTCATGCCGTAATGCTGCGCGTCCCGGTACGCGCTGCGGCCGTCATCGTCGCGCAGATCCATATCCGCGCCGACGGCTAGGAGCTTTTCGACATAGCGGCGCCCTGTGCGGTGGTTGCGCACGGCGTGCATCAAGGGCGTGACGCCGTTTTCGTTACGGCTGTCGATTTCCACGCCCTGCTCCAGCAAAAACATGAAACTGTCATAGCGGTCGAACCCGACGGCCGAATGTAACAACCGCCAATCACAGGTGCGGCCGCGCGGGTCGATCTCCGCCCCTGCGTCCATCAGGATACGGGCGCAGTCGACGTGGTTGTTTTCAATGGCGCAGGCAAAGGCGGTGCCGCCGTCCTTGTTGACGGCATCGACGGGGCTGCCCTGTGCCAGCAGGTATTTCAGGATTCCGGCCTTGCCCCCGCCGGCGGCTCTCATCAATGCGTTGCAATTGTCGATCGTGTCTGTCGTTTGGTGAATGCCGTAACGGCTGACGAATTTTTGAACGGTGGGCAGGTCGTCCGCGCCGATCGCGCGAAACAAGCCCATCAGTTTTTCCCAGCTCGGCTTGGTGCGGCCGGTGACCTTATCGAAGGCTGTGAGAAGAGCTGTCTGCATTTTGCGGGCTTTGTGGGTGCGGCCGGTTGTCAAAGCCCCGTATCGGATGGCCGAATACGGGGCTTCAAATGTGTGTGTATGAAACAGGAGGTATATGACTGTTTCGGTGAATCGCGTTTCGAGCCGCGCCTCACCGAAACAGTGAGAACCTTTGTTCCTCCAGCATCAAAAGGATGCTTTTTTATATGCTTCCAACTTTACGCTGTCAAGAAAGATTCTGAAAATAAATTCCCGACACGTAGTTGCCGCAATATATGGGTCGCGGCCTGCCCGGATTCAAGAACGGCGGTTTGAAATAACCTCCGCCGGAAAATAAGAACCCCGCCCTGATATTTCAGTTGGCGGGGTTGAATATTTCATTTTTAAGTTTTGCTACCTTCACGCAATGCAAAAGGGGAAGGTGGATGCTGGCCTTTTTTTATAGGTGGGACCTCTATTATCGTTATTGTTATCGTTTTTTATAGTTAGGTATGTAGAAACCCCCCGGCTTCAGCATCTGAGCATGGCGATTTTCTATCATACCAGCGTTCAAGAAAGCAAGAGTTCTTTTCATAAATTTAAAATGATATTTTTAGCGCTGAAAAGATAATTTTAATAAAAAGTAACAATCCTGCGCGACGGAAAATATCCGAATAGCGACATAAAATTACCCACCTGTTTTCCAGCCTCTTTCGGACGGTTTCGGCAGACCCCTTCGGAAGAATCGCGAAAGGCCCTTTTTAAAGGCTTTGGACACGAAAAAAGATGCCATAACGCGCCAGATAACAGTTGACCAAAGATAAAAATATCAGTAGTTTGCCTTGCTTCATTGAGAAGCAACCGAAAACGATATCGAATTGGATTCGCAACATGAAAAAGACGTCGTCACTCAAATCGCTGAAAACGCGTGACAAAAACAACAAAGTGGTTCGCCGCCGCGACGGCAAGGGCAAAATGCGCCTTTACGTCATCAACAAGGACAACCCGCGCATGAAAGCCAAGCAATAATCTCCCTCTTGCGGGATTATTGGACGCTGATCCTTTGCCGCCATCGGCGCGGGCAAGGGAAATTCAAGGGGAGCGGGCGACCATGTTTTCTAAACTGCTGGGACTGATGTCCACGGATATGGCGATTGACCTCGGCACGGCCAATACGCTGGTCTATGTGCGCGGGCAGGGTATCGTCCTGAACGAGCCTTCCGTTGTCGCCATGCAGTTTATCGACGGCCGCAAACTGCCCCGCGCCGTGGGGGAGGACGCCAAGCTGATGCTGGGCCGCACCCCCGGGCATATCATGGCCATTCGCCCCTTGCGCGACGGCGTGATCGCGGATTTTGAAGCCGCGGAATTCATGATCAAGTATTTTATCAGCAAAGTGCACAACCGCCGCAGCTTCGCCTCGCCGCGCATGGTGATTTGCGTACCCTCGGGCTCCACTGCCGTCGAGCGCCGCGCCATTCAGGAATCCGCCGAAAGCGCCGGTGCGCGCGATGTCAGCCTGATCGAGGAACCCATGGCCGCCGCCATCGGCGCGGGCCTGCCCGTGACCGAGCCGACTGGCTCCATGGTCGTGGATATCGGCGGCGGAACGACCGAAGTTGCCGTGATCTCCCTCGGCGGCATCGTCTATGCTCGCTCCGTCCGCGTCGGCGGCGACAAAATGGACGACGCGATCATCAGCTACATCCGCCGTACCCACAACCTGCTGATCGGCGAAGCGACCGCCGAGCGTATCAAAAAAGAGATCGGTTCCGCCTGCCCGCCCGAAGAAGGCGAAGGCCGCATGATGGAGATCAAGGGTCGCGACTTGATGAACGGCGTGCCGAAAGAGCTGGTTATTTCCGAGCGCCAGGTCGCCGAAGCGCTGGCTGAGCCCGTTGGCGCGATCATCGATGCGGTCAAGGGCGCGCTGGAACACACGGCGCCGGAACTGGCCGCCGATATCGTGGACCGCGGCATCGTCATGACGGGGGGCGGCTCGCTGCTGTCCAACCTCGATTACGTCCTGCGTTATGCAACGGGCCTGGCCGTAACGGTCGCGGATGACCCGCTGTCCTGCGTGGCGCTGGGTTCCGGTCAGGCGCTGGAAACGGGCCGCAAACTGCAGGGCGTCCTGACCAAGATGTACTGACGGGGCCGACGCCGGCCCTTCTGCAGACCTCTTCCGGTACTTATATGCCAAAAAACGCGCAGACGGACGTATTCAACATGGATTTCAGGGGTTTATTCGAAAGCCCCTTTGCTTTTGTTAAGGAATCATTGCTATAATAAAAGGCAGAATAGATTTTCTATCTTAAATATCTGCCGCCCAAGGAGTTAACCGGTGTCCCGCCGTGCCCGCAAGCCTGCGCTCGACGCATTACCCATCCGCAGCCTGACCGGCCGTTTGACACCCGCGGTATTGATTTTGCTGTGTGTGACGCTGGTCGGTTTTCACAAAATGGGCTCCCTGCCCGTCGAGCGTTTGCGCGTTTCCGTGACCGACTTTATGGCGCCGGTGTTGGCCGCCGTTTCCAAGCCCTTCGCTGTCATGGCCGATTCCTTTGACGGCCTGACGACCATACGCGAGCTCAAAGCCGACAACATGCGCCTGCACGAGGAAAACGCCAAGCTGCAATTGTGGTATGAATCTGCCTTGAAATTGCAGGCCGAAAACCAGTCCTTTCGCGAGCTGTTGAACGTCAAGGCGGATCCCGCGCTGGTCTTCGTGACCGCGCGCGTGATTTCCGACCCCGGCGGCGCCTTTGTGAAAAGCTTCCTTTTGCCCGTCGGTAAGAAAGACGGCGTGCATGAAGGCAACGCCGTGCTGTCGGGCCACGGGCTTGTCGGCCGCGTTGTCGAGGCCGGCAACCAGTCCGCCCGTGTTCTTCTGGTGACGGATCTTAACTCCCGCATTCCCGTCATGGTGCAAAACACGCGCACACGCGCGATTCTGGCGGGCAAAAACGGTGATCTTTTGCAGCTGGAGCGTTTGCCGATCGACAGCGGGTTGACCGTTGGCCAGCGCATCGTGACCTCCGGCGACGGCGGGCAATTACCCCCCGACATTCCGATCGGCACGATCGTCGAGATCGGCCCGAAGGGCGTCTGGGTGCAGCCCCTGACGAACATTCACAAAGTGACCTATGTGCAGGTCATCAATACCTCCGTCGATCCGAGCCTCATCACGGGCGATCTGGCACCGGCGACGACGGCGCCCTAAAAGGGTTTTAAACGCACATGCCTCTTAAACGAAACGAAGGCTGGCGCGATCCGCTTCTTGCCATCACGGCGCGCCTCGGGCTTACGTTCCTGATCGGTTTCGTGCTTTTGGTGCTCAGCGTTTTTCCGATTCCGACCGGCCATTTCGGCGATGTGCGCCCGGGGTTCATCCTCATGGCGGTGTATTACTGGTCGATCATGTGGCCGTCGGTGATGACGTATCTGACGACGTTCTTGATCGGGATCGCCTTCGACCTTCTGGCGGGCCTGCCGCCGGGCATGAACGCGATGACCTTGCTGATGGTGCAGGCGGTCACGCGCAGCCAGCGCAAATTCATGCTGGGCCAGTCCTTCCGCGTGATCTGGGCGGGCCTGGCGCTCATGGCGTTTTTGACGGCTTTTATCCACTGGCTGGTGTTTTCCTTGCTGCATGAAACGCTTTTGGGGGCGCAAACGGTGATCGTGGGCGCGGTGCTGACCTGCCTTTTGTTCCCCGTCATGATGCCGCCGCTGACCGCCTTCGGCCGCTGGATCGCGGATAAATCCTCCAGACTGGCCTGATCGGTAAAATCGGTCTAATATCGCTCCTGTAATTTTAGGAACCCGCATGAACAGGGATATGGAACGGTATAAGGAGTTTTCCCGCCGCGCGCTGATCATCGGCGCGGGACAAACCGCCCTGTTCGGCATTCTGGCGGCGCGGCTGGGCTATTTGCAGCTGGTGGAGCAGGAAAAATTCCAGACTCTTTCCGACCGCAACCGCATCAGCACGCGCCTCATCCCCGCCGGCCGCGGGGAGATCATGGACCGCTTCGGCGTGCCGCTTGCCATCAATACCCAGAATTTCCGCGCCTTCGTCGTGCCCGAGCAGGCGGAGAACGTCGAAAAGACCCTCGACCTTCTCTCCCGGCTTATTCCAGTGACTGAAGAGGAAAAGCAGGAAGTGCTGGTGGAAATGACGCGCGTACGCCAGTTCACGCCCCTGCTGGTCAAGGAAAACCTGACATGGGACGACATGGCGCGCGTCGAGATGAATCTGCCGCGCCTGCCCGGCGTTTCCATCGACGAAGGGGAGATCAGGTCCTATCCCTTCGGCGCGGCGACGGCGCATATCATCGGGTACGTCGGGCGCGTGAGCCAGACGGAGCTGACGGGTGATCCCATCATGTCCCTGCCGGGTTTCCGCATCGGCAAGAACGGCGTGGAAAAGGAATTCGACCAGATTTTGCGCGGCACGGCGGGCAGCGTGCAGGCCGAAGTCAACGTCGTCGGCCGTGAAATCCGCGAATTGTCGCGCACGCCGCCCAGGCGCGGACAGCGCCTGACGCTGACGCTGGACGCCGACCTGCAGATGCAGTGCCAGGAGATTCTGACGCGCGAGCAAAGCGCCTCCGCCGTCATCATGAACGCGCATAACGGCGAGGTTTACGCTCTTTGTTCCCACCCCGGGTTCGACCCGAACCTTTTCAGCCGCGGCATTCCCGCCGATGTCTGGGAAGAGTTGCTGGCCGATAACCGTCACCCGTTGATGAACAAGGCGGTTGTCGGGCAATATCCCCCCGGTTCGACTTTCAAGATGGTGACGGCGCTGGCGGTGATGAAGGAAGGCATCGGCGCGGGCGAACGCGTATTCTGCCCCGGGCATTACATGCTGGGGCGCGATAAATTCCACTGCTGGAAGGCGGGCGGTCACGGCCATATGAACGCCGTGCAGGCGCTAGAGCAATCCTGCGACACTTATTTCTATGAAATGGGCAAGCGCATCGGCGTGGACGCGATTGCGGCCATGGCGCGGCGTCTGGGGCTGGGCGACAAGCTGGGCTTTCCCCTGCCGGCCGAAGGCGCGGGGCTGATCCCCGACCGGGCGTGGAAAATGCGCGCACGGCGGGAGCCCTGGCATCAGGGGGAGACGCTGAATACCGCCATCGGCCAGGGGCATGTTTTGACAACGCCCTTGCAACTCGCCACCATGACGGCGCGGCTGGTCAATGGCGGCAAGGCCGTCAAGCCCCTTCTGGTTCGCGCGACCGAGGAAGACGGCAACCTGTTGCGGGAATGGCCGGATATCGGGATCGATCCTTATCACCTGCAAATCGTCATGAAGGGGATGGACGCCGTGGTGAACGCGCCGCGCGGTACGGCGCTGGGCGCGCGCATGACGGAAAAGGGCTTCAGCATGGGCGGCAAGACCGGCACGGCACAGGTGCGCCGTATTACCGCCGCGCAGCGCGCCGCCGGCATCAAGAACGAAGACCTGCCGTGGAAATACCGCCACCATGCGCTGTTTGTCGGCTATGCACCGGCGCAGGATCCGCAATATGTGGCGGCGGTGGTGGTGGAGCACGGCGTTGGCGGCAGCAAGGCTGCCGCCCCCCTCGCCCGCGATCTTCTGGCCGCGACGTTGAAACGCGATCCGCAAAAAATCCACACCGTCGACGAAGCGATCGAGGAAGCCTTGCGCAAGAAGCACGAAGAACAGGAAGCCCGCAGGAAGGCGCCGGCCAAAAACGCCGGCCGCCGCGGAAAGCCGCCGGGGTAACGGAACATGTCCTTTAAAAATCTCAGCCGCGACAACATGACCCTGCCCGAAAAGTTTTTTTCGATCAGCTGGCCGTTTGTGTTCCTGCTGTGCTTGGTGGCGTTTATCGGCTATCTCTCGCTTTATTCCGCCGCCGGTGGCAGCAACGACCCTTGGGCGGGGCCGCATGTCGTCCGCTTCGCCGTGGGGTTGCTGGGGCTGACGGTCACGGCGATGATCGATATTCGCTTGTGGATGCGCTTCGCCTATTGGATATACGGCCTGATGATCCTCGCGCTGGTGTTTGTCGAGATCAAGGGGCATATCGGCATGGGGGCGCAGCGCTGGATCGACCTCGGCTTCATGCGTCTGCAACCGTCGGAGATCATGAAAATCGTGCTGGTGCTGGCGCTTGCCCGTTTCTTCCACGGTGCCGCGCCGGAACAACTGAAAAGCCCCGTTTTCCTGCTGATCCCGATCGGCATGGCGCTCCTGCCCTTCGCGCTGGTGCTGATCCAGCCGAACCTCGGCACGGCCTTGATGATCTTGCTCATTGCCGTCGCGATGCTGTTCCTGGGCGGGGTCAACCGCTGGTATTTCATGGTGCCGGCGGGCGTCGGCATCGCGGGCTTTGCGGCGATCTGGCCGTTTCGCGAGGCCTTTTTGAACTGGCTGCTCAGCTTCCTGCACGATTACCAGCGGCGGCGCGTCATGACGTTTCTCGACCCGGAAACCGATCCGCTCGGCGCGGGATATAACATCGCCCAGTCCAAAATCGCGCTCGGCTCCGGCGGGTTGACGGGCAAGGGCTTTTTGCAAGGCACCCAGAGCAAGCTGAACTTCCTGCCCGAAAAGCAGACGGACTTCATTTTCACCCTGTTTACCGAAGAATGGGGCTTTATCGGCGGCATCGGCCTGATCGGCCTTTTGATGCTGATTATCTTCTACGGCTATATCATCGCCATGAACTGCCAGAACCAGTTCGGGCGGTTGCTGGTCGTGGGGATTATCGTCAACTTTTCGCTTTATATTTTTATCAACATCGGTATGGTCATGGGATTGCTGCCCGTGGTCGGTGTGCCGCTGCCGATGGTATCGCACGGCGGTTCTTCCATGATGGCAGCGCTTTTTGGTTTCGGGCTTTTGATGTCCGCCCATGTACACAGGAATGTGAAGTTTACAAGGCGCGGTCTCGATATGATCTGACCCCCGGTAAAGACGTGTGAAATACGGATATAAAAAAATGGCAAAAACCCCCGTTAAAACAAATAAGAAACAGACCAAGCCCGCCGTGCGGAAAAAGGCGGCAGCCAAAGGCACGGTGGCTGGAAAAGCTTCTGCCGCCAGGCCTGCGAAACGCCTTTTGACCAAGGCCGACCCTGCCCCTTTCCGCATCGAAAACCAAAAGGGCAAGGCGCAATGCCTGATCGTCTGCGACCATGCCAGCAACCGCATCCCCGCAGCGCTCGGCACGCTGGGTCTTTCCAAAAAGGACCGGGAAAAGCATATCGCCTGGGATCCGGGCACCGAAATCATCGGCCGCTATCTCAGCGAACAGCTGGACGCGCCCGCCTATTTCGCCACGTTTTCGCGCATCGTCGTCGATGTGAACCGCGGCGCGAACAGCCCCGAATGCATGCGCGAGGTCTATGACCATATCCCCGTGCCGGGCAATGCGAACCTCAGCCGTGTGCAGAAAAGGCAGCGGATCGACGAGATTTTCAGTCCGTACCATAAAAATCTTGCCGCGCAAGTGCAGCGCTTCCTGAAGAAAAAGCGCATCCCGATGATCATTTCCGTGCACAGCTTCACGCCGGAAATGGACGGGTACCGCCGCCCCTGGCATATCGGCATTTTGTGGAACAAGGAAGACGACATCGCGCTGAAGCTGGTCGACAACTTGCGCGCGCAAAACCCGACGATCATCATCGGCGAGAACGAACCCTATTCCCTGAAGGCGGAAAACCTGTCCAAGAACACGATCGGCACGCATGCCGAAAGTCGGGGCCTGCCTTATGTGATCGTCGAGTTCCGCCAGGATCTGGTCAAAACCAAACGGGATGCGCTGAAATGGGGGAAAATCTTCCTCGACGCCCTGACGCCGATTTTGGCGGATCCCGACACTTACCGCCTTTACCGCGCCCGCGCGGGCAAACCCGCGGCGCAAAAAGCCGGAAAGAAATCCGTGTCCGGAATTTCCAAAAAGCCGGTAAAACGGGCGGCGGCCAAGGGCGCGGCGACGGTACGCAAGCGCGCAAAGTAAACATAATACAGGCGATGCCCTCTTCGCTGCGCCCTGCCCCGCATCGGCGCAAAACCCAAGTTTTGCTTGGGTTTTAAAAGGCCGGTTGATATACTTCACCGCATCATATATCTAAAGTCATCTGACCGATTTTAAGGGATGGGAAGCCATGAAATTCACCATTGACCGTGCCGATCTGCTGCGCTCGCTCAACCACGTCCACAGCGTCGTCGAACGACGGAACACGATTCCCATTCTGGCCAACGTCCTGCTGCAGGCCGAGACGGATTCCCTGTCCCTCACCACCACGGACATGGATCTGGAGATTGTTGAATCCACCGCGGCCAAGGCCACCCAGTCCGGCGCGACGACAGTTCCCGCCCATACGCTCTACGACATCGTGCGCAAGCTGCCCGACGGCACCACGGTCGAGGTCAGCAGCGGCGCGGGCGATACGACCTTGCAGGTGAAGGCTGGCAAATCTACCTTCCGTCTCGGCTGCCTGCCGACGGAAGACTTTCCCAAAATGGGCAGCGCTGAAAAATTCGCCTATACCTTCGCCCTGCCCGCCGGTGATCTGCGTACGCTGATCGACCGTACGCGCTTTGCGATTTCGAACGAGGAAACGCGTTACTACCTGAACGGCATCTATCTGCACGCCGCCGAAAACGAAGGCGTTTCGGTGCTGCGTGCGGTTGCGACGGACGGCCACCGCCTCGCCCGTTTTGAAATGCCGCTGCCCGAAGGCGCGCGCGACATGCCGGGCGTTATCATTCCGCGCAAGGCGATCAACGAAATCCGCAAGCTCATCGACGAAGCCGGCGATACGATCGAGATCGGCCTGACCGACAACAAGCTGAAATTCAGTTTCGACCACATCACGCTGACGACGAAGCTGATCGACGGCACCTTCCCCGATTACGAACGCGTCATCCCCAAGAACAACGACAAGGTGCTGGAGGTCAACCCCGCCCTGCTCGGCAGCGCGGTGGATCGCGTATCGACCATTTCTAGCGAAAAATCCCGCGCCGTGAAACTGACGCTCGGCGGCAAGACGATGACCTTGTCTGCCAATTCCCCAGACAGCGGCAGCGCGTCCGAGGAGATCGAGATCATGTTCAACGCAGGGCCGATGGAGATCGGCTTCAACTCTGCCTATTTGATGGATGTGACCAAGCAGATCGAGGGCGATGGTTGCCGCATGTCCCTTTCCGACCCCGCCTCCCCGACCATTATTCAGGATGCGAGCGATACGTCTTCCCTTTATGTCCTGATGCCGATGCGCGTCTAAGGGCAAGAGCATACGAAACAAAAAAGCGGCTCATACCAGCCGCTTTTTTGTTGTTTAGAGCGCTTTGTCCCGTGCGGCTTCTTCTCGTAAAGCATGCCGCGTTTCAAAAAAGGTGATCAGCGTTTTTATCGCCGTCAGCACGGCCACGCCCCAGATGCGCGCGCCTTGCGCCGATATGATCCACACGCCGATAAAACCGCTGATGAAAAGCGCGAACAATGCGGCATAGGGTCGCAGTACAAAGGGTGCCCTGTCCTTTGTCGCATAGGCACGCGACAGCAGAAAGTCCGTGCAGAAATAAACCGCCTGCCAGCAAACGGCAATCAAGAGCATCTGTGCGAAGGGCATGTTTTCTACGACGACCATCATCGGCACCAAGGGGCTGTCAAGCGGTCGGGTCGGCGTATCGGGGGGCAGGAATGTGCCGACGAGAAAACACATCATCACGATAAAAAAACCGTAGTGCAGCGGAAAGAATATCATATCGGCAACGCCGGCGGCGGCCATGCCGTACCGGCGGTGGTAAACGTCATGAATAAAAGCGATGAAAAGCTTCAGCACCGCAAAGCCCGCAATGGCGATGAGCTCCACCCAGTAAAAAGCCATCACGTCGAAGGGGCGCCAGACCCCTGCCCCCGCCAAAGCCAGCGGCAAGAGATTGAAAAAGAACATCACGGCATAACGGAACGCGGCGCGCATGATGAAATCATAAAACAAAAAAAGCGGCTTGTCGCAGCCGCTTTTTTTTAAATCGTCCGGGAAAGGATTACATTTTGAATTCTTTGCCCGATTTGCGGTCAAAGCTCTGCGGCTTGGGCGGCAGGTTCGGGTACAGCGAGGAGTTTTCCAGCGCGCCTTCATCATAGGTTTTGCTGCCGTCGACAACCAGGATGGCCTGGCTGAAGCCGCCTTTCGCTTCATCGGCCGTGATGCCCATCAGCTTCAGGGCGACATCGAGATCGCGCGCGACTTCATGCAGCTTGATATAATTCGGCAGTTCCTTAATGTCCTGCGCGGAAAAGTCGGTGAATTCCGTCGAGATAGGCAGGCCGAACTTTTTGATCGGCGAATATCCTTGATCCCCGCCCGCGGTCAAGGCGTCGATGATCATGGGGTTTTTAACCTCGGGGTTGCGCTCGCTGGCGTTTTCAACATAGCGGGCAAAATTATTGAATTCCTGTTCCAGCGCGCGCGGCACGACCATCGCCAGCTGGTTGAAAATATGGTCGAGCTTTTCCAGTTGCAACTGGTTGCGGCGCGGATCGTCCAGCGCGGGCTCGATCAGGTCGCGAATGCTTTGGCCGAGGGGCTTTTTATCCTCGTTTTTGTTGTCATTGACGGCCATGGGGACTCTCCCTTTTTTCCAGCGTTGTCCTGTTCTGATGCACTTTGGAAATTATATACTTTTTCGTATTATTAATGAAATATTAAAATCCGTTTCCCGAAAATTATGAGAAATATAATTACAAACCAAAGGGTTTTGATTGGCTTTAGCCATTGAAAAGATTATAAATATGCAAAGGATGAAAACCCGTGGCATTGTGCCTGAAAAAGATCAGCTTAACAAATTTCCGTAACTATGAAGCGCTGCGTCTGGACGTGCAGGACGCGCGACTCGTCGTGCTGGCGGGGGAAAACGGGGCGGGGAAAACGAATATTCTGGAGGCCGTCAGCCTGCTGGCGCCCGGCAAGGGACTGCGCGGCGCCGATCTGGGCGATATGACGGCCCGCCAGGCGGCAGGCACGCCGCAAACCGTCTGGGCCGTGGCGGCTGAACTGCAAAACGCGGCCGGCAATGCGGTGCGGATCGGTACGGGGCTGGACCGCCGCGTCGACGGTCGTCAGCGCCGCGTGGTACGGATTGACGGCAAGGACGCGGGCGGGCAGGGGGCTTTGTCCGCCCATGTGGCTGCCGTCTGGCTGACGCCGCAGATGGAGAGGCTGTTTCTGGAGGGCACCGCGGCGCGGCGGCGTTTCCTTGACCGTCTTGTTTTCGCCCACGCGCCCGATCACGTCACGCATCTCAACCGCTATGAAAAAAATATGCGCCAGCGATTGAAGCTGTTGACCGATGCGGGCACGCACGACCCCAAATGGCTGGATGTGCTGGAACAGCAAATGGCGGCGGATGCCGTCTCGATCGCGGCGGCGCGGCAGCATCTGCTGGCGCGTCTTGCGCATCACCTGGCCGAGCTGTCGGCGGTGCAGTCGTTGTTTCCGTCGCCGGCCATGATGCTATCTGGCAAGCTTGACGGAATACTGTCAAAATCCTCCGCCTTGCAAGCGGAAGAAAACCTGCAAGAGGCTTTGCGTCAGACGCGCCGCCACGATGCGGAAACCGGCCGCACGGCGGAGGGCGCGCATCGCACCGATCTTGTCGTGCATTACGCCGGTAAAAACATGCCTGCCGATCAATGCTCGACAGGGGAGCAAAAGGGGCTCCTTGTTTCCATCATTCTGGCGCATGCGCTAATGATGCAGGCGGAAAAAGGTTTCGTGCCCTTGTTGTTGCTCGACGAAGTCGCCGCGCATCTTGACGGCGCGCGGCGCGCGCAATTGTTCGAACACCTCAAAGCGCTGGACGGACAGATATGGCTGACGGGAACGGATGCGGGGATTTTCCGCGATCTCGGATCGTCCGTTGCCGTTTTCCGGCTTGCAGACGGCCAGGTGCTGTCAGTGTAGCGCAGGGCATATGTTTTAAAACCAAGAAGGACTTAAACTTCAAATGCGTCACGAAAGGTAACGCCGAAGATTTCTCGGCTGTGCCTCGGAATAACAGTGAAAAATTTGCGTCCGTTAGCGTTCATGTGCGGTTTAAAAAATAAAAAGCCCCGCCGTTTTCATGGCGGGGCTTTTTTAAAAACCGCTTTCGGATCAGCCGATGCCGAAGCTTTTGCCGACGCGCCACTTGCCGTCGGTGCCTTTTTCGATATGGGCGTTCACGCGGTCGGTACGGTAATCCATCGTGCCCATCAGACCCGGCCAGAAAAGGCGCAGGGACAGGCCGTGCTTCTTCGCTTCATCCTGCATTTCCTTGAACAGGGGCTCATCCTTGTTCGCAGGTTCGACAACGGTGAAGGTCTGTTCACCGATATGCTTGAATTTGATTGTTTCGGTACGCTCGGTCATATCGACTTCGCGGCCGGCAAATTTGTTAAAAATGTGGCTGACGTCACGTTGCATGATTTTCTCCGTATAAAATTTTTTATATCGGCTGAACGGTAAGCGGGGAAGATCCGCCTTGATCACCCGATGGTGAATTTGCTGCTGACACGCCATGCGCCGGCGGCATCTTGTTCAAGATGCGCATTCACGCGGTCGGATCGCAGATCTCGTGTGGCAATAGCACCCGGCCACAACAGACGCAAGGACAAACCGTTCATCTGCGCGGTTTGCCGCATGTCCTGCAGGACGGGGTTGTTTTTATCTTCAAGGGCGAGACAGCGGTAAGTGCGGCGGCCTTTTTTAAACGATTCCTCTCTCAAAGGGATTTCCTGGCCGGCAAATTTATTAAACTGACGACGAACGTCGGGATGCATAAAAGCTCCATAAGCAGTTTCGGATGCCGGTACACTACGACAAATCGGCGCTTTGGGCAAGCGCGGCGGGGCAGGGCGTCCGGAATATGCCTCTTTATAGATTCCGTAAAATAAAACCGCTTTGCAACCCCTTGAATCGCCGCGGGAAAAACAGGTGGGGGAAAGGGGCGGGAGATAGCATCTAAAACTTTGATTTTTTTATAAAATCCTGCGATATTAGACATCGCGTTTCCGCCGCGTTTTTGGTATATTTTATAAACAGAATCCATGTATGCATGACAAAGGATAACGACATGACCGAGACGGCAAAAAAGCCCGGCAAACAGGCCGCTGTCGATGATTACGGCGCGGATTCGATCAAGGTCCTGAAGGGGCTTGATGCGGTGCGCAAACGCCCCGGGATGTATATCGGCGATACCGACGACGGTACCGGCCTGCACCACATGGTCTATGAAGTTGTCGACAACGCGATCGACGAAGCGCTGGCCGGTCATTGTGACGGCGTGGAAGTGACATTGAACCCCGACGGTTCCTGCACCGTGCGCGACAACGGCCGCGGCATTCCCGTTGCCATCCACAAGGAAGAAGGGGTTTCCGCCGCGGAAGTCATCATGACCCAGCTGCACGCGGGCGGCAAGTTCGACCAGAACTCCTACAAGGTATCGGGCGGCCTGCACGGCGTGGGCGTTTCCGTTGTGAACGCGCTGTCCAAAACGCTGGACCTGCGCATCTGGCGCGACGGCAAGGAATGGCATATGCGTTTCGCGCACGGCGTTGCCGAAGCGCCGCTGAAGGCCGTCGCCGATTGCCCGCGGGACAAGACGGGGACGGAAGTGACCTTCCTGCCGTCCGAAGAAACATTCACGATGACGGAATTCAGCTTCACGACGTTGGAACACCGCCTGCGGGAACTCGCGTTCCTGAACTCTGGCGTCAAAATGCAGCTGACAGACAACCGCAAGAAAGAGCCGCGCAAGGCGGACTTTCTGTACGAAGGCGGCCTTATCGCTTTTGTCGGTTTTCTCGACCGCTCCAAAAACGTTTTGCACAAACCGCCGATTTTCGTCAGTGGCGAACAGGACGGCATCACCGTCGAAATCGCCATGGAATGGACGGACGCCTATCATGAAGACGTCGTGTGCTTTACCAACAATATTCCGCAGCGCGACGGCGGGACACACCTCTCCGGTTTTCGCGCGGCCTTGACGCGCACCATCAATGCCTATGCGGAGCGCACAGGGCTGACCAAAAAAGAAAAAGTCGACATGACCGGCGAGGACATGCGCGAGGGGCTGACCTGCGTCGTTTCCGTCAAGGTGCCGGACCCGAAATTCTCCAGCCAGACGAAGGACAAGCTGGTTTCCAGCGAAGTGAAGCCGGTTGTCGAAACCGTCCTGGGCCAGCAACTGGCCGACTGGTTTGAGGAAAACCCGGCGGATGCGAAAAAAGTCGTCGGCAAGATCGTCGAGGCGGCCAGCGCCCGTGAGGCCGCCCGCCGCGCGCGCGAGCTGACGCGCCGCAAGGGCATTCTGGATGTCTCCTCGCTGCCCGGCAAGCTGGCCGATTGCTCCGAAAAAGACCCCGCCGTTTCCGAGCTTTTCATCGTGGAGGGGGATTCCGCGGGCGGTTCCGCCAAACAGGCGCGCAACCGCAAGAACCAAGCGATCCTGCCCCTGCGCGGCAAGATTTTGAACGTGGAGCGCGCACGTTTCGACCGCATGCTCGGCTCCGCCGAGATCGGCACGCTGATCACGGCGCTCGGCACCGGCATCGGTCGCGACGAGTTCAACATCGAAAAACTGCGTTATCACAAAATCATCATCATGACCGACGCGGACGTCGACGGATCGCACATTCGCACACTGTTGCTGACGTTTTTCTACCGCCAGATGCCCGAGGTGGTCACGCGCGGGCATCTTTACATCGCCCAGCCGCCGCTTTACAAAGTCAAGCGCGGCAAGGGGAACGAGCGCTATATCAAGGACGACCAGGAGCTTGAAGGCTTCCTGATCGACAGCGCGATCGAGGATTTGCGCTTCAAGCTGGGCCATGGCGAAGTGACGGCGGGTCTCGACCTCAAGCGCATTCTGGGCCTTGCGCGCAGCGTGAAGCTGAATATGGAGCCGATCGTCGACCGCATCGGCCATCAACATGTGGTCGAACAGGCGGCCGCCGCCGATGCCTTCAACCTTGAAAAGCGCAATCAGGCGACGGCGGATGCCGTGGCCGCGCGGCTGAACAATATCGCGCCCGTATACGAGCGCACCTGGCGCGGCGAGGTCACGGTTGAAAAGGGTTTTGTTTTCACCAAAACCGTTCGCGGCGTTGAAACCCGCATCGAGCTTTCCCCCGATTACCTGAACGGCAGCGACGGTCAGCGCATCGCCAAGGCGATCGAATTCTTCACCGAATTCTTCGCCGCACCCGGCAAGCTGCAGAATGAAGACGGCAGGAACACGCCCGTTTACGGCCCCTACGACCTGTACAAAAAGGTCATCGAAGTGGCTAAAAAGGGCCTCAGCATCCAGCGTTACAAAGGTCTTGGTGAAATGAACCCCGAGCAGCTGTGGGAAACGACGCTGGACCCCGACATGCGCTCGCTGTTGCAGGTGAAAGTCGACAAGGAAGACATGGCGTCGGAGATTTTCTCCACCCTCATGGGCGATATCGTCGAACCGCGCCGCGATTTCATTCAAGAACACGCGCTGGAAGTGCAGAATCTCGACGCCTGATCGCATAAGATCAGGCGCCATAAAAGAACGCGGCTTTCAAAAAAGCCGCGTTTTTGCTGTCAGGAATTCGGCCAGCGTTTATAGGGGTGGGAGGACAGCATGGCGTTTTTATAGCGCGGATCGTCCGTGACTTCCGCGCCCAGCCAGGCAGGCTTGTCGAAGGGCGTTTCGGATGCCGGCAGCTCGATCTCGGCGAGCGTCAGGCCCGCGTTCTCCCCTTCGAAAACGTCGATTTCCCACGTAAAACCGCCGTGCCTGACTTTGTGCCGCGTTTTGCTGATCGTGCCGGGCAGGCAAAGCGGCAGCAGCTTTTGTGCATCGGCCTTCGGGATTTCGTATTCGAATTCGGGCGTTTCCAGCGGCTTGTCGGCGGGGGCCTGCCCCTTGACGGTCAAAAAGGCTTTCTCGCCCGCGATGCGCACGCGCACCGTGCGTTCCGGTTCTTTCGACAAATAGGCTTGCACGTATTGCGTGCAGTCCGATACGTTTTCACGCCAGCTTTCATTCAATACCAGAAATTTGCGCTCGATCTCGACGCCCATATCTTATGCGGCGGCCTTGTTTTTGGCATTGTCGCCGGCTTCCGCCTGCAACTGGCCTTTCATGAAATGCCGGCGGCACAGGGAGATGTACATGTCGTTGCCGCCGATGGCGATCTGCGCGCCTTCGCAGACGATCTCGCCCTTGTTCGTGACGCGCGCGGTATGGGTCGCTTTGCGACCGCACCAGCAGATGGTCTTGATTTCCTCCAGATTGTCGGCAAAGCGCAGCAGCGCTTCGGAACCCGGGAAAAGCTTGCCCATGAAGTCGGTTTTCAGGCCGTAGCACATGACGGGAATATTCAACTCGTCCACGATGCGCGCGCAGTCGAAAACCTGTTTTTCGGACAGGAACTGCGCTTCATCGATCAACAGCGCGTCGATTTTCTTGTCCTCGTTCATTTTTTTGATAAAGGCGAAAATATCCGTATCGGATGCGAAGGTTTCGGCATGCAGGTCAAGGCCGATACGCGCCTTGATCTTGCCTTTGCCGTCGCGGTCGTCCAGCTCCGCCGTCATCGCCAGCGGGTTCATGCCGCGCTCGAAATAGTTATAATGCGCCTGCAAAAGCTGGGTGGATTTGCCGGAATTCATGGCGGCATATTTGAAGTACAGCGAGGCCATATAACGCTCCTTAAACGCTTCGATGCGGATCTTGACGATGATGCCGACATCATAGCGCAGCGGGGCGGGAGAGACCAGACGGAAAAACCCCACAGGCCGCAAAACGAAATTATCATGCGCCGTAAGGAAGCCGGCGACGGCGCGGTGCTATCAGGGCAGGGGAAGCAAGGGCTTTTCGGTGCGGAAAATGCTGTAGCTGCGGCGGATGCCCGACATTTCCGAGGTGATAACGCCGGACTGCGCGCAGGCATCGTCAAAAGCCGCATAGCCGCCGCCCACGTTCGTCGGCAGCGCCGAGCTTAAGCGGATGTGGTTCAGCAAAAGCGGGTTGCCCGTTTTATCCGCTGCAAGGCTTGCTTTGGAAATATTGTCAAAGCCGAAAACGAACGATCCCGCCGCGCCGATGCGGTCGTTGCCGAAAACGGCGGCCAGATAGGGCACGCCGTTATTCAGCAACAGCGATGCGCCTTGCAATACGTTATAGTCGCCCGCATCGGTTTTGATGGCGGGCAGCATGGCATCGCGCAGCGGCGTGCCGAGGTAATGCCAGGTACGGCCGTGATCTTTCGAGGCGATCATGATGATTCTGTCGGGCGTTTGCTTGTTCATGACAAAGGCGGACAGCGTCATGACCAGCGTTTTATCGATGTAAACGACGCTGGGCCGCGCGTAAAAATATACATCCGCCAAAGACGGATGCAAATCAGACAGTTTCGTTTCCACGATTTGCGAATAGGGGAAGGGCGGGCTTTGCGCGCCGGCGCTCAAGACCCATTGCTCCGTCGACCAACCGTCGGCTTTCAGCGGGTCGGCGGTATATCGGTACACGATCGCGCCGTAAAGCCGCGCAAGATCCGTCCTGCCCGCCCAGAAATACTTATAGGCGAATACCTTCCACTCCTTGCCCTTGTCGTCGGGATCGTAGACAAGGCCGGGCGTTTCAATGCGCCAGATGCCCGAGGCGACGGGCGTTTTGCCGTCCGGCCCGATGAGCGTTTCCCCCCGGGTCGGGAAAGGCGTGGAAATCTGCCGCCAGGTCGTGCAGTTCGTCGGCTGCTTGTCATAGGCGAAGTAGATTTCGGTGCGCAGATCCTGCGCGTTGCCGAGGGGCGGGTTGACGGCCGTATAGGCCATGAAATGCCGCCGGCCGTCAAA
>Ga0206101_1000010_pt1 | contig 193370 bp, 141 predicted proteins | sample 1B0metagenome_FD_148613 | JGI IMG/M metagenome (GOLD analysis project Ga0206101, IMG submission 148613) | Enriched microbial communities from leaf-cutter ant dump, University of Wisconsin, Madison, United States - 1B0 | ecosystem: Environmental > Terrestrial > Nest > Insects nest > Nest dump... | reverse complement strand
CGGCGATGTGGCGGTCGGTCACTGCGTACGTCAGCAGCTTCAGGCCGCTCACCGCGCTGTCCGCAAGCTTCGATGTCGTCACCGTCCCGTTGGCGACCTTCGAGGTCGTCACCGCGTTGGCAGCGAGCTTCGGGTTCGTCACCGAACCATCCGTCAGATCGCCCGTCACGATGCTGTTGGTCAGATTCAGCTTCGAGTATGCGATCGCTGCTGCCGCATTGACATCGGCATCCACGATCGTGCCGTCGGCGATCTTCGCGCTCGTCACCGCGTCGTTGGCGATCGTCGGGTTCGGATACGTGCCCGTCAGATCGCCGCCGGCCGGGCCACCCGGGTTCGGAGCGGACCAGACCACGGTGGTTCCATCATAGGTTGGAGCCTGGCCGGTTCCGGCGCCAGCCGTGCTGATCTTCGGCAGCGTCACCGAACCGTCGGCGATCTTCACCGTCGTCACCGCATCGTCGGCGATCTTCGCGCTCGTCACCGAGCCATCCGTAAGATCGCTCGTCACGATGCTGTTGGTCAGATTCAGCTTCGAGTACGCGATCGCCGCTGCCGCATTGACATCGGCATCCACGATCGCGCCGTCGGCGATCTTCGCGCTCGTCACCGCGTCGTCAGCGATTTCGGTCGTGCCCACTGCACCATCGGCGATCTTCGTGCTCGTCACCGCGTCATCGATGATCTTCGGCGTCGTCACGGCATCGTTCGCCAGATCCATCGTGCTCACTGCACCATCGGCGATCTTCGTGCTCGTCACCGCGTCATCGATGATCTTCGGCGTCGTCACGGCATCGTTCGCCAGATCCATCGTGCCCACCGCACCATCGGCGATCTTCGTGCTCGTCACCGCGTCGTTCGCGATCTTCGGCGTCGTCACGGCGTTATCGGCCAGCTTCGACGTAGTCACGGCACCATCGGCGATCTTGGCATTCGTCACGGCGGCGGCGGCGAGATCGCTGGTATTGACTTCACCGTCGGCGATCTTCGCGCTCGTCACCGCGTCGCCCGCGATCATCGGGCTCGGGTACGTACCCGTCAGGTCGCCGCCGGCCGGGCCGCTCGGCGGGAGGGTCAACGGAGCGCCGGAGAGCTTCGAGTAGCTGATGCCGTTCGCAACCTTGGCGTCGGTCACGGCGCCGGGAGCCAGTTTCTGGGTGGTCACGGCTTCATTCGCGATCTTCGGCGTCGTGATTCCGAGCTCGGAAACACCGATCTGCGCCATTGGGCCAAGACCATCCTTGATCGAGATCGAAGGATCGAGCGCGACGACGCCCTGAATGCTTCCCGCCCCCGCGCTCGTAGCGATCGTCAGGCGGTTCCCGCTGCGGGTGACGGTCGTTCCGCCGGCGCCGACAATCTCCACATCGCCGGTCACGCCATTGATGTTCGCGACGCCATCGCTGTTGATCGCAATGGTATTGCCGGACTGCGAGACGGTCGTGTTGCCGCTCCCCACCACCTGCAGGTCTCCTGAAAGTCCGTTCACCTTCGTGACGACCCCGCGCGCATTCGGCGAGACCGAATCGGCGACATCAGCCAGGGCCGCGCGCATCGCGTAGGCTCCCGTGGTGAAGGCCGTCCGGGGCGAAAATTCCCGATCGCTCTCAACGGTGATGCCGAGATAGTACGGGCGGTCGAACTGCAGCGTGTTCGGCAGCGGCGTCACCGTCCCGATGGCCACATTGAACACACCGCGCACGAACGAAACCGTCTGCGTTTCGGTATACAGGATATTGCCACCTGTCGGCTCGTCGTAGATACGCAACGTCATAGTACGGGCACCATCAGGGACGGGATTCCCGCTCTGGTCGGCAAAGACCCCCTGATAGGTGATGATTCTTGGGACCTGGGCAAGGGCGTCTCCTGTCACCATGAAGGTGAACAACGCCAGCGCAGGTAGAAGGGACCTCTTCAGCATAATGCGTGTGAGTTAGGTTAGGGATAGTTTAGGGACGCATCGATGAGGATCTCACGCCCGTGTGAGTCCTGCCGGACGCGCATCCGGAATATCGATGCAGGGCCATAATGCACCGCCGCTCCAGCAGCGCAGGCCATTGAACGAGAAGATCCGGGATGATTGCGACGCAGGCAGGGCAGCACTGTCCGCAGGGCAATGATTGAATTGATATGTTTCGGAGTGCAAGGAGAGAACGCGCCGAGGAATATCAGAGGTTGCAGACGGCCATGACACAGGCCTCATAACTGCGAAAAAGCCTGGATTTCTTCTGGACAGGATCATAGCCTTTTCACCGCCAAGCGTATGGACATTGCCACGATGCTCTTCACCGCCAACCGACCAGGGCTTTCTCCGACTGCATGAGGACCATACACATCATGGACCGACAAATATATATCCCGCTGGAATCACCTGTCAAGCGTTTTTACAGAAATCGGACACGGCAGATCGTGCGATGCTGCTACAGAAGGCGAAAATCGGCGTGGATTTCAGGTTTTTACACCTTCACCACCGATCGAGCCGGCCGACACGCCTCATCATGTTATGGAACCATCAGCAATACGATGCGACAATTTGCAACGAGGAAGTCTCCCCACCCATCTTCCCTCGCAGAGCCGGCGTTGCCGCGATATGCCGGATCGCACACTCCAGCAATGGCGCCGGGCAGATGGCGGATGGATATGCCGCAGAGGAATTTCCCTCCGGTTTCCCCGGACCATCGGCGGCTTCGGCCCGCATGGTGACGAACATGCGGGAACATCCGCCGCCCGGCGAACGAAGGTTTCATCACGTCTTCGTCAGGACCTATCTTGCGCGCCTGGCGCACCGAGCCCGCTGCGGCGGGGCGGCCCCACAATCCCCATTCTCCGGGTCATCCCCGTGCTCCGGGCATTTCTCATGTATCGCATCATCCTGTCATACAGGAAATCAGATGGGACGCTATATCGCATTTCTCCGCGGCATCAACGTCGGCGGGCACACCGTAAAGATGGACCGGCTCAGAAAGATCCTGGAGGACTCCGGACTTGAACACGTGGAGACATTCATCGCGAGCGGGAACGTGATAGTCGAGTCATCGAAGAAGGGAGCGGCGCTCGAACGCCACATCGAGGGGCATCTCCGCGAGTCGCTTGGCTACGACGTCGCCACCTTTGTCCGGTCGGACGCCGATCTGGCGGCGATCGCCGGATATCAGCCATTTCCGGTGGAGGACATCGAATCCGCTGGCGCATCGCTGTATATCCTTTTTACACACGAGCCGCTCTCTGCGGAGCGCCGCAGGAATGTGCTGGAGTTGAGCACCGGAACCAATGAATTTCATGTGCACGGCCGGGAGGTCTACTGGCTGTGCCGCACGAAGCTGAGCGACTCTCCATTATTCAAGCGGGGCCTGACCGAAAAGGCGATCGGCGTTCCGACGACCTCGCGCAATGCGACGACGATACGGAAACTGGCGGCGATCTACGGCGCGAAAAGCAGGCCGAAGGGCACGCGCTGAATATTGAAGGTCGATGTGCATCCGGCGCGGGCGAAGGCGTCCACAACGCCGTGACGCCGGATACACCTGATCCATGCGATCATTCCGGAAACCGTCTGAGCTGTAACGGAATATCCGAACGGCGGGATCATATTCCTGCCGCTCCCGATCGGCTTCCCGGTTCTATTTCTTGTAGAAATGGATATAGGCATTTCCCCTGGCGACATCCCCGCCACCGATATTATAGAACGGCCCATATTTCTTCACCCATTTCAGCGTACTCATGGTGGGATGGGTATTCAGTTCGGATTTCGGAGACAGATAAAACCACTTCACGCCCGCATCGCTTATTTCGGAATCGAGCGGAAGGAAATTCTCGATAAAATGATAGGGCTTGAGTATCTTCTCGACACCACCATTTCCCGGTTTGGCCTTGTGCACCTTTTCGCCGCGCTTTCCTACCTCATGAATCGCGCCCCGTGCACGTAACAGCTCGCAGGTTTTGTCCGGGTCCCATTTTTCCGGCGCGTATTTATCAGCACTGGAAGGATACAGTCCGGATGTCTCTCCCCAGGATACTTCGCTCACCGTTCCCTCCTTCTTCACGGGACAGGTTCCCTTTGCAATATCGTCCCCCGCGAGCTGGCGCTGCACCCCGTGCGACGCCCCCTGCTGCACCACATGCGTAAGCTCATGCGCCAGCAGATGACGCCCGCCGCTGCCCGACGGGTCGTACTCCCCCGCACCGAAGACGACATGACTGCCGACGGTGTAGGCCCTGGCGTTCACGGCACGCGCCGATTCTGCCGCCCGGGCATCGGTGTGCACGCGCACACTGCCGAAGTCGTGGCCGAACCGCGGCTCCATGAACGACCTGGCGTCGCTGTCGAGCGGGCTTCCGGCACCGCCGATAACCTCGTGCACCACCGGAGGAGCCTCGACGGGTGCGGGACCGGCTCCCGATTCCGCCCGCATCACCCCCTTCTTCTCCTCCTTCCCGCAGTCGGCGCACATGCGCCGCACCTGCGCATCGCTCATCCGCATCACCCGGTCGGCCGTGCGGTCGGCCTCCTGTTCGTACGCGTCACCCGGGTGGCTCACCGTCAGTTTCGCCTGCAGGGCAAGCGGTGGCGCTGTGGCGGGGGCTTCCCTGCGGAGCAGGGAGGAACGCTCCGGCCGTAACATGTTCGTCAGCGCATCGCCGACAGAAACCGCAGTTCGTTTCTTCTCCGTGGCCGCATGCTGGTACATAGGTTCCTCCGCATGAAGCGGCCGGACAGGTTGCAGCCGACCGCCTATATGGTGAATTGTGAGAGATGTGGGGGTATATCACGCAACTCCGGCGGGCCTTCCCTGAAGGAGATGGCCCGCCGGCATATCAGATCACTCGTGCTCCTGATCCATCGCAGCCTCGGCCGCCGCGACGGCATCCTTCGCGGACATCCTGCCGACCGCGACCTCGACCATATATGAGCCGAACGCATCGGCGCCATTCTGCGCGGCGATGATCACATTCTGGACAAGTTCGGGGGATAGTTCCGTCCCGTCGTAATCCACACTCGACCGGTACAGCACCCGCCCATCATCATAATCCATCTCGAAGTTGCCGATCAGGATGCCATTGTTCGCGCGGGTAAGGAATTCCGCCACCTCCGCGCGCCTCTCCGGCGGCACCTCGACGCCGAATTCGATGTAGAAGACGAACTGATCCTGGTCCTCCAGGACATGCGCCACCGCCCCCTCATACAGATCGTCGGCGAGCGCCATGATATATCCGCTTCCCCCTTCGAACTCCTGGGGCTGCAACTCGTAATCGTCCAGGACTGCGCGCACGGTCTCCAGGGGGGACGATTTTCCCGGACGATTCGATTCAAACGTTGCCATAACTCTGTGTCGTTGAAGTTTCTCGATGATCTGGATCACTTCAACATATACTTTTTCCTGATATTTCTCATGTGGGCCTGGACGTCGGCGTTGGTCCATCCCGGCGGGAAATCCCGCACATCCTTTATGGTACTGTTCTCCACGCTGTTGCCCACCCACAGGTTTTCCACGTCGTTGAAGAAGGCGCGCAGCAGCGCCTGGGCCGCCTCCTGAATCTTTGCATTGCTGAGCCCACCGACCGTGACGGACTTCTTTTCCAGAAGGACCTTCGCCTCCTTCGGCTCAAGGCCGTTGAGCGTCGATTCCAGATGCGCAAGGAACTCCTGCGACGGAACGATATGCCGCCGCGCCTCGGTCACACGCAGCAGGGGGCGGGAGCTCACATTCTTCTTGTGCAGGTCCGGGAAGTTCGCGCGCAACTGCTCCTTCGTCGCCAGCCGGAATCCGGAGGGGCGCCGCAGCCTGATTCTCACCTTCCGCACCTTCCTTGCCGGCGGCCCGTTTCTCGTCGGGTTCACCATCCCGCGGATATGATCGATCTCCTCCACCTCGGTCGAGCTGTCGGTGATGAGATCGAGCTGCACCAGCCGGTAGCGTGTTCTGATGTCGGCAAGCTGCCGCCTGACATCCTCGCCCGTCTTCTCCTCGTCCTCCAGCAGACGCTGCGCCTCGGCCATGCCCCGGTCGAGATCGGCCCCCTTCTGCTCCGGCGTCCTCGTATCGGCTCCGGGCGCGACTTCGGGAGCCGGCGCCGTTCCCGGCGTTCCGAATGCCCTGGCAAAGAGCCTGCGCGCCATCATCACGATCCATTCCACCACCTTCTCCAGCGCCTTCTCGATGGGGACGCGAAGCTTGCTGATGATGTCGGCCACGGCGTCGCTTACCTTCCCCAGCCCGGCGATGCGTGCAAGGAAGCTGATCACGAGCGTCAGCAGCCCGGCCATCGTCTGCTCCACGCGGCCGGCCGCGGCGGCGATTGCCCCGCCGGCGATGGATGCCATGGAATCAAGGAAGGCCATTGCCACCTGCCCTATCTGCCGCAGCCGCTCCACGAAGAACATGATGGTGTTGTAGATGGCGATGACTGCCTGGATGAAGGCGCCGGCCGGGTTCAAGCTGGAGACCAGCATCGTGATGGCCTTCTGCACCACCTTCTGCTGCACGAATCCCATGATCTGCCCCATCACAAGCTCGCGCAGATCCCCCAGGCTCTCCTGAATCCTCTCCCACGCGGCCGCCGGCCCCTGCGTGACAAGCGTGGTCACGATCTCGAATCCGGTCTCCATCGCCTGCACCGCCTGCTCTCCGACCACGCGCACCAGCTTCGCACGGAGGTTCTGCCAGGTGGCGCCGAGGACGCTCAGCACGAACCTGATGATCTCGCGCATGCTGAATGCCTGGGGCAGATAGATACCGGTGCCGGCCATCGTTCCGGTAAGCCAGCCGATCAACGAACCACGCAGGTGCGCCGGGAAATTGGCGGCGAACTGCCGGAGGCCCTGGATTCCCGCGCGCACCAGATTGCCGACGAAGCCGATGGGATTGCGGATGATGGCCTGGAACGCCCCCCCGGCGCGGCGAACATAGGGTACGGCTCCCGGCGCCACCACCTCAAAGATGATCTGCAGCAGATGAAATACCTGGTCGCCAGCCCACGCGATGAAGCGGCCCGGGAAGCCGGCGAACACCCGTGCGACCTTCGCGAACGCCGCGACCGGCGTGATCAGATCGGCAAGTTCGAGCGACTGAAGCGCCTGCATGAACGCCGACGGTATCTGGCGGACAAAGGCCGCGAGCCCGGCCAGCGCCCCCTGGAACCAGGCCCATGCACGGGCGACGGCGCCGGATCGCCTGATGTCATTCCACACATCCTCCCGCCCGATCAGCTTCATGAAGCCGCCGATCAGCGTATCGGCGTTGCGCGGATACGGATCGCCCGTCATCGGGTCCGCTCCGAGCACCGCCTTCAGCAGATCGTAGCCGCGCGTACCGGAGACGAGCCCGGCCAGCGGACGAAGCACCGCCTCGCGGATGAACCGGAGGATTCCGGCGCCGAGGCTTCCAACGAACGATATGAGCCGGTCGATCGGATCGGTGACGATCCGCTTCGCGCGGGACCAGACGCCACCCGGATTGATGAGATCGCCAAGGCCAAGCGAGTCGATGAAGGCATCGAACGCCCTTCGGATGGAGCTTCCCACCATCCCGAGCGAGCGGATCTGCGACTCGGCCCACGCTGCGGCGCGGTCGAAGATGCCATAGCCATCCAGGGCACGACGGATCAGGAAGCCGGCGGGAAGGATTTCGATTGCGGCGCGCAGGATGTTCGCGGCGCTGCGATCCACGCGGCTCATGTTGATAGGATTGACGCCGAGCACGATGGTGAAGAGGCGGAAGCCCGGAATATCGTTCGCCCTGTCGGCGAAGAACCCGGGCAGATCGCCGAAGCCGAAGCGCTGCAGGTGCATGGGCATCCGCTGCGCCACGTGTACATCGGCGCGCCGCTGGATGACGCTCCCCTGCTGGATCGTGTGCGTCAACTCATGCGCTATCAGCTCCCTTCCCTCGCTGCTCTCGGGCCGGAACCGGTCCCGTCCAAAGAAGATGTGATCGCCAACGGTAAATGCCTGCGCGCCCAGCTTCCGGCTCAGGACGGCCGCCTTCTCGCCTCCATGTATCCGCACACCGCTGAAGTCGGCGCCGAAGCGCGGCTCCATGAACCGGCGGACGCTATCGGGAAGAGGGGTGCCGGCCGCCATGCTGCTCCCGATAGCGCCTGCGAGCTCGGGTCCCGCCACGGGTTCGCCCTCGTCGCGCCGCGCAATGACATCCATGCGCCCCCCCTTTCCAATCAGCACGCCGGCATCGGCGAATCGCCCGATCGATGGAAAACGCAGGCCGGCAGCCGTCACCGGCCGGGGGTCGGAGCCTCTGGCTCGCCGGAGGATTCCGGCCCGATCGCTCCGGATAGCCGGCACGGCGCCTTCCGGAAGAGCCATGCGCACGATCTTCCGCGCGATGGCATCGGCCTCCCGCTCGGCGGGATCGTTCGGCGAGGAGATCCTGCCGAATGTCTGGACGCGCAGGGGAGTATGCACGGCGCCATCACGGCTCCGCGCGAATGCAGCGCCGGCCGCGGGCTGTGCGGCGGCACGGGAGGCGGCGGGCACGTTGATGGGCGTGCGCGCCTTTGTACTGGTCTGTGTGGTTTCCACGCTTGCGGATCAGTTGTTGCGATGATGATGGCCGCAGCGCAATGCAGCGGCAGGGTCGGGCGATCACATGTTCTTCCCTTCCTTCACGAATTCACGGCGTATCCCCTCCTCCACGTCCTCGGCGGTGATGACGACATCGTTCCGACTCAGCGCCTTCAGCGACGAGTAGCGCACCACGTTCATCACCGTCCCGCCGGAGATCTCATATTTTTCGGCGAGGCGGCCGAGATCCACCCCCTCCCCCAGCACGGCCCTGGGAGAGAATGCCCCCTGCCAGATACGCCGGCGTTCGGCGGGCTTCGGCATGGGGAAGTAGATCACAGAATGGAAGCGCCGCAGGAACGCATCGTCGATGTTGCTCTTGAAATTGGAAGCGAGTATCACCACCCCGTTGAACTCCTCGATGCGTTGCAGGAGGAAGCTGATCTCCTGGTTCGCGAACCTGTCGTGCGAACTGTCAACGCGCGTCCGGCGCCCGAAGAGCGCATCGGCCTCGTCGAAGAAGAGTATCCAGCGCCTGTGCTCGGCCATGTCGAACACCCTGGCGAGATTCTTCTCCGTCTCGCCGATGTACTTCGAGACCACCATGCTCAGGTCGATCCTGTAGACATCGCAGTTGCAGTATTTCCCGAGCAGGCAGGCCGAGAGAGTCTTGCCCGTGCCCGGCGGGCCGTAGAACAGGCTGGTGAAACCGGGGCGGAGCTTCTGCCCCATGCCCCATTCGCCCAGGAGCGTATCGCCGTGCTCCAGCCAGTCGCGGATCTCTTCGAGCTGGGCGATGGTGGAGGCAGGGAGCACGAGATGACTCCAATCGAGCTGTGTCTCGATGCGCCGCGCAGGGAATTCGCTGTTGAACCCGGGCCGCCGTTCCGTGCCGGCCGTAAAGCGGTGGAGATAATCGCGAGAGATCGCGAGTGCGCCGCTCAGCGCCGGCTCGTTCTCCGATGTCGGCGCCAGCCACAGCACATCATGACGCGCGAAGAGATGATCCCCCTCGAACATTCCGAGCATCCGAAACCGCACGGCGAGATCCTCGCCCGCCAGGATGAACAGCGCGGTCTCCCCGGTGGGAATGAATCCGCCGTGCGTGGCGCCATGCCAGCCGCCGAACTCGGTGCAGCCTCTATCGGTCGCCTCGTTCCTGATCCACAGCACATCAAGCATCTGCGGGCGGATGTGGGGGATCAGTGCGAGAATGAGCACCAGGCGCTCCTCGGCCGAAAGGCCCAGATCCTCAACAAACCTGCCGTACGAGCCCTCCCCGGGCTCAGGCGGGGCGATCGGCTCGGGGGACGAATCGGCGCCGTCCGCATGGAAATATGATTTCAGCCGCGCATTGAGCACGCGCGCAAACCAGTCGAGCTCGCGCTCCAGATCGGCCGCATTGTCGTTCATGGTCGCTCCCATTCCACATAGATCGGTTCCGGCATCCACGGCAGGCTGACGATGCTGATGCCCCAGGGAAGCTGCAGCAGCAGCATGTCGTACGGCGCCGGCTCCACCTGCAGCCGCCACCCCTTCTCCCCCCTGCGGAGCAGCCCCCGGCGCTGAAGGAATGCCTCGCGCAGCACTTCGGCCGACGTGGACCGCAGGGCGCTCCAGTGATCGATGACGGCGCCCAGCAGCGCCCCGGCCTCGGCGATGTCCCCAGGACCTATCAGCCCTTCGGAAAGCAGAACGGGCGTATCAGGCTGCCTGCCAAGCAGAACCTTGCAGAACCCGAGCTCGTACTCGAAGATCTCATCCCGTCCCGTCGCCAGAAGGCCGAGCAGCGCAGCAGCACGGGGAAGCAGAGGATCGGGGAGATCGCGGCATTCCGACCCGAGCGCGCCGATATTGCTGAAGAAATGGGGGATGAATGAATGGAGCAGCACCAGCCCGGCGTGCTGCACGGTGAGCGGCAGGCAGACCTCCTCCATATGCAGATACATGGCCCCCGGGGCCGGCGCATCCGGAACCGCACCGGGCAGGATGGCTGCGACCATCCCACCCGGGGTGTGCTGCGCCGCATCACCGGCGGCATCTCTCCCATCACTGACAGCGGGCTGTCCGCGATCTTCCTCGCGCACTGCCAGACGCAACGACATGGCCGCCGCAGGGGCGCGCACGTTCAGCAGAGCGAGCAGCGCAGCCCGCTCGCCGGGGGTCGAATGTCGTCGTACGATCATTCCGAACCCCGGGACCGTCCCGCCCCCCGCATGACGCAGCCCTTCGATGAGCAGCGCAGCGGCGAGGAGGATGCGACGGTCGCGGCGCAGCGAGTCGGCGTCATCGCCGACAAGGAGATCGATCACCGACGCCGGATCATCGGGCAGCGCGGCAGGCATGTATCCGGCCAGCGTATGAACGAACCGGCGCATCTCATCGCCGGGCATGGCTTCGAGCGTATGCGCCAGCAGGCTCGCCCCTTCGCCGGAATACAGTCCGGCTCCGGCATGGCGCAGATGTTCCGCAAGAAGCGCCGCCGTGATACGCAGCCGTTCCCGGCGTTCCGCCCCGTCCGGCGTTCCGCGCGAAGCCGCAGCAAGCCGTTCCCTCCAGATACTCTCCGGCCACCGGGCATCCGGGTCCGCACCTTCCATCAGCGACGGGAGCAGGCGGATAAGCGCAAGTGTGGCGGCGCTCCATGCAGCGGGATCGCCACCGGCATCTTCATCGCCCGCGGCCCCGGTGCCCGTTTCCCATCTCCGCTCATCGTCCGGCATGGATGCCTTGTACGATGCACCGGCCGGCATTTCGCTCCCCGGCCCGGCGGCATGGCCTGCGGTACGACCGGGCGATGCCGCATCATGCGCTCCCGTACCGTTCCCGACAGTCGTACCAGGCGCCTCCCCTTCACGCTTCTCCCCTGCGGCCGGTTGCGCCTTCGGCGCAGGAACCGGAGTCGTGTCCGCCAGAACGACGCCCCCCGCAGCGGATTCAGAACGGCACAGAACCCGGGCGATCAGCACCGCGGCGAAGCGGAGATAATCGTGCCGGGAGGTTGCGCGGCCTTCCTCCACGGCGATCATCTCCGCAACGCTCGCGACGCCGGAGTTCCCTGCATCAGGAACATCATTGAACAACAGGCGGATGAAGCCCCGCCCCTCCTCTGCACCGAGAAGCTGAAGAAGACGGAACAGGAACGGCGTCAGATCCGGGCCGGGCATCCCCCCATGACAGAGCAGCGCGGCGAGCCGGAGGGCATTGTCACGGCAGATCGCGCGCAGCATCTCCGCCGTCCGCTCGTCCGCGAGCGATGCCGCCCGCCACGGGAGCATGCCGGTGCGGAGATAGTGGAGCGCCATCGCGAAGCGATCCTCCTCCTCGGAGAGCTCCAGCGCCGCATCGCTGCCGGCTCCGGCATGCGGCGGCCACGCGCCGTCGATATCACCTCCCCCGCTCCCCGCCAGCTCCCGCAGCCGCCCGGCCAGGCCGCGCCGGATCAGCTCCGGCAGCATCTCCGCCAGATCCTTCACGGAAGGGACACGGAGGACGAGCTCGATCCGCGGAATGTGCGTTACACAGCCGGGCCGGTCGGCTCCATCGAAGGCCTGCTCCATCGCGGGCCGGAGGCTCTCCTCCCACTCGCTCCGCAGATACCGGCGAATGGCAAATGCATCCGCCGTGGTGGCCGCACCGACCAGCAGGCTCTGTTTACGGATTCTATGGTGGATGACGCCTGGCATCACTTTACATCGTCATGACAAGGAATATCATATCAGAATCCATCCTCAAGCCCTCTGTTCAGCACAACGATGATCCCGCCGACCAGTTGCTGAAAGTTCGTATTGTCATACCGCTTCGCGAGTTCCTGCAGCGAGTTCCGCAGGCTGTACCTGGCATCGTAATTGAAGATGGCGTCAACATTCACTGTGAGCCGGAGCGCCGCACGCTCGCCATCCGTTCCGGGATTCACATCTACATTGTAGCGCGCCAGATAGGTCATGATCTCCAACACCGATGCGACCAGCCGATCCTCCACCACGACGAATTCCTTCAGGTAGGCATCGTGCTCTTCGCCGGTTGCAGCTTCGCTTCGCTGGAGAAGGAGTGCGAGCTTCTGCGCCAGAATGGTATTCTCCGAGACACCCGCGGTGAGATATCCATCAGCGAAGCTCAGTTCGTCAACATCCACGCCGACGAGCGTCGGGGCGGTCGCCTTGCTCACCTGGTCGGCCCGCGGAACCGTGCTCCCCAGCATGCCGATCGAGCTTTGGAAGAGGTCCACGTACCTGTCCTGGAAGGAGAGCTTCGCATCCTGTTGCAGGATTTTTGAATCCACACGGGCATCCAGTTGCTGCATCCCCACATTCACGCGCGTATCCTGTTCCTGCAGTCTGGTATCCACGGTAGTGAATATCTCCGTCCGCACCTGCCCGACGGCGGCGCTCACCTTCGTGTTCACCAGCGTGGCGCGCGACGGCTGCACCTTGATGCCGTTGTCTACGACGAAATCGGGACGGAGGATCGGACGTACCAGCGGCGGCTCCGCCACTGGCTCCGGCACCGGCTCGGGGAGGTAGTAGGGGAGCATAAAATCGGCGATGACGTTGTTCGTGCTGTCGTACACCAGCAGGAAGGTTCCGCCGCGCACCACACCGGCATAATGCTCCAGACCGGGATTGCGGTCGATGAACGACGACAGCAGAAGCTTGTTGTCCTCCTGTTCCTCTCTCCGCCTGATGAGCGTATCGATCCAGGGAAGCCAGGTGGTATGCGTGCTGCTGATCAGCGTATCGAACGGCGTGGAGAATTCGGTCCTGACCACCGCGCCCAGATCGGCCTTGAACTGCCCCGCCGTCGCGACAGTATTCTTCAACGCCTCCTGCCAGGTATTGTCCGTCCTGTACTCCGCGTAGCTGAGATTCAGCCTGTCGCGAACCAGGGCGGCGCCGCTCACCACATCGGAGCTCGTGGTGGCGGCAAGATTCCGGATCGAGGGGCAGTCGCAGTCCTCCGGCGCGGTCACTGCCGTTGCAGGTTCGGCCTCCACCTTTGTCTTGAAGGTGGTGCTGAAGCGCGCAACGTCATCCATCTGTTGTACCAGATCCTGCCGCAGCAGGTAGTGGAGCTGATGAAGCTCCGTGTACTGCGTCGGCGCCTTGATCACCAGTTTCGTGTAATCGGAGCCCGCCATGATCGCCTGCACCGCGATGGGAAGATTGTTCGACCTGACCAGTGATTTGATGGTGTCGAGCACGGCAGTCACCGGCTTCCCCATATGCCCCTCGATGCGGAAGAACGGGAAGCGTCCTATCTGCGAACCGAATGGATTCGCCGCCCCGCCGGTCGCACCGTACCCGGCCGCGTGATACGAGTAGTTGCCGGTCTCCATGTAGCGCTGCGAACGACGGAAATTCCAGGAGTGGTGGAATCCGCTCGCCATGTCCGTCCGGTAGTAGAAGGGTATCGCACGCTCCTCCAGCGGAACATCCTCGCAGGAGCTTGGCGTGATCCGGATCTCCGCGTTCCGATACATGCCGATGTCGAAGTTCCCGATCATCATATCGAGCTTCCGCAGCAGGAACTTCGCATGCTCCACCTGCTGCGCCGTGCGGCTTGCGAGCGGCGAGGGATAGAAGCGCGTGCGGTTCTCGTCGGGATCGGCGCCCGGGACCAGATTGCCGAGCAGAAGATGCTTCGGGAACGCGGCCACGGAGGGGGCGCACCAGGTGGTATCGCCGAAGAGGAGATCGCGGAATGTGTTGTACGTCTCGGCGAGATCCTTCAGGAAGTCGTAGTAGTACTGGATATACTCGCTGGTTCCTGCGAAAAAGGTCCTGATGTCGTTCAGCCGGGCCACCCAGACGCTGGCGGGATCGCCCGAGAGGATATCGCTGATGAGGGCCGAGCAGGCCGGGTAGATCCTGTAGAGCGCGTCCACCAGATTCGTGTGGGTGATCGCGCAGGAGTTGCGGTAGAGCGAACCGATGGCCGAAAGCGTGCCGACATATGAGGTGAGCACCGGCCTGTGAGCCACCACCTCGCCGAGCCCCATGAATCCGGCATGCGCCGTGAAGACGCCGTCGAACAGGGGCTCCGCGGCATTCCTGTGGATCAGGAGCAGCTTGATGGTGTTGAGCGCCATGTTCCCGAGGTTGTCGCAGTCGGTTCCTGAACAGATATCCTCGTCCTTTACATAGCTCTCCATCAGGAGCAGCGCAGTCATATCGCCAAGCGCATCGCCGGTGCCCGAGAAATCCTTCAACGGCCTGGCGCGGTCATCCTCCACTCCGGCCGGCAGCAGCTCGTAGGCCGTGAGCATTTCAGCATTCACATCTCCACCCTTGTAGAGCGGAGGATATGCAGGATACGATTCATCGTACCGACGGAACTGCACGAATGCAGTGTCGGCATCCAGATGGAGCAGATCGCCATCGGTAGTAACGCCGACGCCCCGGCTCAGGCGCACTGCATCGCCGTCGAGGAGAACGCGCAGGCCGCACGCCACGCCCACCCCCATCAGCTTCACGCGCGTCAGGCGGATCTGGTCATCCGCGTAGTCGGCCAGGCTGTTCAACTGCTCGTGCGTCAGCACCTGGTCCTTCTCGAACACGGTGTACCCGGTCGAGATAGTTTCGAGACTTTTGAATATCTGTGTCATGCTGGTCAAATCGCTGATGTTGGTGGTCTAGGTTCGGGAGCGCCTGATGGGATGAAGCGCCGAAGGGGCATTTCCCCGTCAGACCTGCTCCGGTCCGTGGTCAGTTGTCCGTGGGGAGAGCGGCCCACCATGCGGCCCGCGCCGCCCGGCACCTTGAACGGACGGATCGTATTACGAAACAGCCTGCAGCTCCGCTCCCGCCGGGTCATCCCCTCCCGGATCGACATGCGAGGCGTCGTCGCCGGCGCTCATGGTCCCGAGCGCCGAGCGGCCGAGGATGAACCTGGCGTCACTTTCCGGGCTGTCGCAGTCATGCAGACGTTCAGCCGGATGGATGTTCCTCACTTTGAACAGTTCCCGGATGAAGGCCGAGAGCTTCGCCGTCCGGCCGACCGTATCCACTCCCGCCTTCAGGTAGATCCAGTCGCGATAGAGCTGCTGGAACGTCAGCATGTCATCCCGGTTGATCCAGCAGATCTTCGGCAGGATATGCGCCGGCGTCTCCTCGCGGATCACCCGCTCCGCCCAGCGCCGAAACTCCGGATCGGCGAACCGGCAGTCGTAGGCGGGGAGAATGATGTGGATACGATAGGAATAGGGATCGACGTCGAAGCACGTCGTGCAGTTCGGATCGGGACAGATCGGAAGGAAGGGATCGCCCTCCTCCATCGGCCGCAGCAGGATGTTCTCGATCACATACATTCCCTCATCCCCCGGTCCGACGTCCGTAAGATCGCGCCGCGTGAAATCATCGAACCCCAGCAGCGCAGCGAGCCGCAGCTCCAGGCCGGAAACATTACCGGTGTCCCACAGATCGTGATCGCCACTCAGCGAGTGGTTGTAGGCGATGGACCGGCCACCGCTGATGGCGGGATACTGCCGCAGGAACCTGCACTTGTAGGGAATCATGTCTGCGGCATCGTAGCCGAACTGCTCGCGCATGATGTGGACGAACTCATGGAAGCGCTCGGCGAACCGTGATATCAGGTGATCGAGGAATCGGTTGCGCCGTTCGACGAGGGCATCCCGGTCATCGACGTCATCCTCCAGCGCCCGCACCACATCGGCCGCGGGGATACGGTAGATCGTCTCATACCCGGCGAAGGAATCGACGATCTGATGGAAGTACGTGCGCTCCACCGAGCTATCGATGGAGAAGAGATCGGCCACATGGTTCAACTGGGCGCAGTAGTCGGCCATGATCTGATCGAAGAAGAGGAGATATCCCTTCAACTGATGTGCGAGCGCCCTGCGCCTCGTATCCGCGTCGCCGCCGATCCCTGACCTGCCGATACCGTATATCGCCGGGAAATGATTCTGAAAGGAATGGTACTGCGCCGTGTTGCGGAATCTGCCGACCGGGATCTCGATATCGTCGGACGTGGCTGCCGCGGTTCCCCGCGCCGCCAGCAGATCCCACCGTTCCAGAACATCCTCGCGTGCGGGCACGAACGGCATCGCCCGCTTGTAGGAGACGATGCGCCAGCGGTCCCTGTTCAGCCGCGCCTGCATTCCCCCGTTCACCGGTATCACCCACCGGTCGCCGGGCACTCCGGAACTATCCGCCGGGTTTATCAGGATGTCGCGGATCGCCTTCACTCCGTCGATATCCATGATGATGCTGATGATATCGGAGAGCCGTATTTCGGTGCGAAGCTCCGACGCCGCCAGCTCGTCATCGGGAATGAAGCCGTTGTCGAGCGCGGGACCATCGAATATCCGGTCGGTGGTATGGAGCTCGCCATCGGGCATGGTGCGCTCCAGCATTTCAGCGAGCGTGTAGCGGCGTACCGGCGGCGCCAGATACTGCTGCACCTGCAGGAGTATCCGTGCATTCACCTCGGTGACATCCGCATCCGGCGCCAGATCCAGCTCGCAGCAGAGGACGAACTCCTGCGTCGCCACGCCGGTGATCCGCACGAAATCCTCGCAGAGATTGCGATGCGCCTGCAGCTTCCCGTCCGCCTTTCGCATCACCTCCTCCCGCCCCGCATCATCGGTTACATCGTCGCCGAACTCGATGATGACCTCGTACAGCCCCGAGAGATTCACATCGAGGATGCCCTTCGCGCCGGAGGGACGCCCGGCAAGGAGCTCGCCATGGATGGTATCGGCGAAGATGGTCCGCCCGGCCGGAGCGAGCCACGCATTCTGCACCCCGTCGATATCTATCAGCAGCTTCCGGTAGTCGGCCGCGGTAAGGGGGCGGGTCGGGAAAATCCTGCGTGCGGTGAAGAACGCGCTCGCCGGCGGAGATCCGCTTCCATCGGCCGGGGCCAGGAGATCCCGGATAGGATGGGAAGCGCGATAGCCAAGCTCCGTGATCGCATACGCGAGCAGTTCCAGCGTGGTGATGCCGGGATCGTGGACGTTGTAATCGTTCCAGATATGCCGGGCCAGACGCTCCACCTGCTGGAGCCCGGCGACGAACAGTTGTTCGTGATCGAGCAGGCTCTCCTCCGCTCCGGCCGCCGCATTCTTCTTCCGCTTTGGAATCGACAGTTGTGACAGCATGATGTAGTGATGATATCCCTGTACGCTCCTGAATGAAGTGCCGGAGAGCATTCCCCTTGCCGGGGTCCGGCTCCGGTTCGCAGCCAGTCGTAGTGGTACGCTCGGCTGCGCCTCGCTCCGGTTGGCGGGCCGTGGCAGTATGACGGGAGAATCTTCCCACCAGCAACTTATATCTACCCGCCACCCCGGAACCATTCCCGGCGCAATCGCGAGAAGCGATGCGACCATTACAACATGGCGGCGTCGTAAACAGCAGCCACTGGCAACGGACTACTGACACAACCGAGGCCGAACCGCAGGGGAATCCCTTCGGGTGCTTTATTCCGGAACGCGCTCTATGGTGTGGCCGGAATCCGACACAAGCACCATATCCGGCGTTTCGGCGCGCGCCTCGGGGCGGTCCACTCGGACCCGGCTATCCCCGGCATAGCTGTACATCCTGAAATCGGTGACATAGTCAACGTAGGGCAGATCCTCCACCACGTCCAGCAGCACCGACCGGTAGACGACGCCCCCGAAGCTGATGGCCCGCGTGGCATCGAAGGCCCAGGGAGAAAGCGTCCGGATCAGTTCCTGTTCCAGCGCGTTGCGATAGTAGTTGAACTCGTACCCATCGCGGAACCGGACCTTGAAGTCGAGGCGGATCTTCTGATAGCGCGGGTTGCGGACCTTGACGCGCACCCCCATGCCGGCATGCGTCTCCACATGACGTGTGATCCGGGCGATCGTATCCGCGTCGATGCGCGGCTGAAGCGGGTCCAACCCGTTCCTGTTTCTCAGATCGGGGACCACCACGATCAGCACATGTCCGGGAGCACGCCAGACGTCATCCTTCGCATGCGGAATACAGTGCACCCGATGCACGCGGGGAAAGGCATCGAGAATGATCCGCTCGTAATCCCACGCGGTTACACAGCGGTTCTTGTGGCGCTGGCGCTCCGACGTGCGCACATGAAACGCGGCGGATGTCTCCGCCGGAATTCCGCCGAACGAGGCATACGGCTGCCTCACCTTCTTCACCGCCGCCAGCCCATTCTTCAGACGGGCGATGCTGCCGGCCGGGAGAGGCCGCTCCAGATGCACGGGATCATTCCCCCGGTCGATAAATTCGACCTCCACCGCATTGGCGGCGACATCAACAAGGCGGCTGAGCGACTCCACCTGCTGCCGCACCGCGGCGCGTATCCAGATATGCCCGGCCGGGAGCAGGGTGTTGTCGGTGGTGGCGTCGGAGGGGATGATAAGCCTTACCAGCCCGCTGGTGAGGAGACCGTTCGTGGTATCGAGCGCCAGCTCGCCGGCGTCGATCGGCTTCCAGTAATTGTCGCAGAGGACTCCCCACTCTATCGGCTGCGCCTGAAGTTCCGGATCGGCGCTCCCCTCGGCAACCTGGAAGAGCAGGCTCACGCTGTCCCCCGGCGCAAGATCGGCCAGGCCGATGAGCAGTTCCCCCTCGAATCTCTGCGCGGGCAGGATAGGCACCACCCGTTCCGCGGTCGGCTCCAGCCCGCGCCGCAGATAGGCATGTTCGCGCCGCACGCCGGCAGGAGCGAGATGATAGAATCGAACGTCTCCGGCAGCGAATTCCTCCAGCGTCGCGGCGGCGATGCCGGCCCGGCCGGTGTATGCACTGTAGGAGAGCGAGATGCTCTGCACGGCCGGCGTGTAGGGTTCATCGAGCCGCGCCAGCGTCCCCTGCGGTTTCGCGGCCGCCAGGATATTCTCGATGAACTTCGTCCGATAGACGGCATGCAGGAAGTCGGTGTCCAGGAAGAAGCTGATCTCTCCCTCGCGCGCCGGAGGAAGCGTACTCTTCGACGCCGCGAACACCGGCAGGCGGAGGATGTAGCGCTCCGCCTCCTGAAGCGCGCGGCTGCTGCCGGCCACCGCCAGCGCCTGAATCTTCCTGTCGATCGGAACGGCCGTATGGATCGTATCGCTCCCTGCCGCCTTCTCCATTGTGAAACTCAACTCATGTCCGGCGAGCGCATGTGACGTATCGAAAAGGCCGCGAGTCTCCACCTGCTCGTGGCCGGCGCCGTCTCTGAACTTCGCCGTAACTGTGAAGTAGCCGTTGTTCACCTGGGGAAGACCATAGCCGGCGTAGTGCGTGGCGAAGTTCCCCGTGGCGGGAATGTCCTTCCACTGCAGCTTCAGGGCCAGCCGTGAAAGCTTCTTGGAGAATGCCTCGGCATATCCCACAGTAAAGCGTGCACCAGCCGTGGGCTGCGGTCCGAACGGCAGGAAGGCCTTCGTCGGATCGAGCGTTCCGGCATCGCTCTGCAGAGAGAGCGACGTCACGTCGGCCACATCGACCGCGATCTCGGCGTACTGCACGGTGACGCCCTCGAAATCGAGATAGCCGATTGCCGAATTCTCCTCCCGCAGCAGCACCTGCACCACCGGCGCTCCCACCGCGAATGCATGGCCATGCACGGCGGCGACGTAGTCTGCCACGGCCGGCTCGCCGGCATTCAGCACGAACCGCAGTTCCAGCACGCTATCCTTTCCGAGCAGCGACGTCGCGGGAATGGGACCGAGCCACTTCTTCGGCGCCGTGACGAAGACATCGAACGCATGCTGCAGCGCTCCGGCATTCAGCCGCGGGAGACCGGCGCCGGAGAGCGCCAGGCGCAATGTCACCGTACGCACCCCCTCGCTCATCCTGAGCACCGGAGAAGCAAGCGCGAATCCGACCGCACCGGCGGGAAGGTGCCGTCCGCCGAACCCATGCCACCCCTCCCCTTCCTCCAACACTCCCCCCAGCCCGTCGGAGGAGTTGGCGACCGGCGCATGGCGCACCATCCCGTGTTCCCTCCTGTCCAGGTAGATGGTGCGAAGCGAATCGACTCGTGCGCCATTGACGACCGTCTCGCGCACCGGAGCATAGATCATCTCGACGCCGGCCGCGTCCTTTCCGGCGGTAAAGAGATGCTCCGGTCCGACAAGCATGGGAGCGGCTCCCTTCTTCAGTTCCAGCAGGAGGTGGACCCGGTCCGGCACGGCGGCGCGTTCCGACAGGCGCAGGACCTCACGGAAATGGAAGTCGAGATGCTGCGCAGTGATGCCGTTCATGATTTCCCTCGGGCGCCCATACAGCTCCAGGAACGCGAGGAAGAGCGCGAGATGCGGCGGAGTCTCGCCCCCGGTATCCGTCATCAGACGCTCGATGGCGGCATCATCGTATGCGAAGAACTGCGTCCAGTCCGACGGCGCGCCCCCTTCGACCGGATAATGATTGACGAACCGGGCGAACTTCCGGGCGAACCGCAGAAGATCGGCGGTGGTACGTTCCTCCGGGACGGCGAAGCGCACATCGAGCTCCGGCGGCATGCGCTCCTCCCGGCTCTGCCCGGAGTGCGCGAACAGGTTCTGTATGAAATCTCTATCAGCCATGCATCTCCCAGTCGCGGAGGGTTCCGAGGGCGGTGCCGAGCTCGTTGCCATCGGTGATGTTGAACGGGTAGACCAGATTGTAGCGCGAGTTGGTGGCCCTGATCACATAGTCGAGGAAGAGGACCACGCGCCCCTCGTACTGCGCCGTGGTGTCCATGTCGAGCGAGATCAGATCGATCCTGGGTTCGTAGATCAGGATCGCCATTCTGATCCGGTCGATGAACAGGGTCTTCATCGTCGTGCTTATCGGCTCGAAGAGCAGCTCCCGCGCGTCGAGGCCGTACTTCGGATGCAGGAAACGTTCGCCCAGCGCGGTGCCGAAGAGGATCTTCAGGCTCGCATGGATATCCTCCTCGTCCGCGGTCATGACCACCGTGCCCGCACCGGGGGCGAACTCCGGCGGGAAGCTCCATCCGGTCCCGAGGAATGACGTGTAGGCAGTGATCGAATCGTTTGAATCCATTCGTGTGTCCGCTGCTCAGTTTATGATCACGGTCGGCGCTCCCACGGCCGCCATTGCGCCGCAGAGGCATGTATCGGTGGTGCGCAGCGCCGGCTTGCCGCCGATCAGCACCGTGGCGCTTCCGGCGGGGAATGCGCTCGCCGTCGGAACATGTCCCGGAGGAGGGAGTGCGCAGACATGCATATCCCCCGCCACCGCCGCCGGCATTCCGCCGACCAGCACCGTGGGCGCGCCCGGCCCCACGATCGTTCCGCCATGATTGGTGACATCTCCCACGCGCGCAGCCGCAGGCATGACCGCTCCTTCAGTTCAGTTGTACGATGCTCCCCTTCACCTTCGTCGTGGCCGAACTGGAAAGCTCCGCGCCCGACGCCCCCTCCAGTTTAAGATCCGTCCCCCCCTTGACGTTGAACGCCGTCCCCGACTCCATCTTCACCTCCGTATCCGCCTTCATGGTTATCGCCTTGATGCTCCTGATGGTAATGCCGTCCTGGTTCATCGCGATCCCGTTGCCGTGCTGGTCGTCGATCGTGATCGCCCTGTCCTCCTCGGTCAGCGTGATCCTGTTGCCGGCCGGCGTCTCCAGCATCATGATCTTCTTCTCGTCGTTGAAATAGAGCTTCATCCCCGACCGGCTCTGATACACCTTCTCGTGGTTGTCATCGGAGCCCTTCAGGGGTGCCGGCTTCGCGCTGCTGTTCAGCATGCCCAGGATCACCGCCTGCCGGGGATCATCGTTAAGAAATCCCAGCACCACTTCGTCCTCCAGTTCGGGACGGAAGAAATGTCCCCGGTTGTCGCCGGCATCGAGCGACGCCACCCGCGCCCACGTTCCATCCTCGTCGGTGCTTACCAGCGGCATCCGCACCCGCACGCGATCCTCGCCGTCCGGGTCCTCATTGCTCACCACCACACCTATCTGCAGCCCGCTGACGCCGGGGAGCAGGGCTGACGCCTTCGGAGCCGACACTCTCCCATCCCCGTCCGGAAGCTCCCCCACGGAGCCGAATTGTATGTGGGTCTTCCATCCGCTCGCAAGATCGAGATCATGGCGAACGCCCGTCACGAACACATCGCCGTTGAAGCGATCGCCCACACCGGCCAGCTTCACGGTATCACCGGGATTCACCGTCCCCAGCCCCTCGCACTTTATCCGTCCGCGCACCCTTCCCATCTGCGAGAGCAGCCACTGCGCATCGGCCCATGCCTGCGCCTCGTCCACCGCCACCGCCACATGATCGAGCTCGAAGTGCTCAAGATCGACCACCCCGGCCAGATCGCCGCTCGTCACGTTACCAGGACCGCTCACCCCCGGATCGGCCGCCTCCTTCTCCTGCACGCTCTGCCCGGCCGGGTCCCACGTGAAGCTCTTCACGGCGCCGTACTGCCCGCGCGCATCCATCTCCGCGTCCATCTCCAGAATCGTGGAGCCGAACTGCAGCGTGCAGACCGGCGGGCTGCCGAACTTCGGCGCCTTCACCACGACCTTGTCGTCGTTGGTGAGCACCAGCCGCCCGTTCGCCGTGGCGCGCGCCAGCAGGAAATCCCAGTCGGTGCATCGGTACTGTACCTGCTGCCTGTGCGTCACCGATGTGCTCTCCACATCGGCCGGCACCCCCGCATCACCGAGCAGCGAGCTGATGATGTCGCTGTCAGGCTGGTCGAAGAAGTACGCATCCTTCCGCCCGTCGGCCAGCTTCACCGCCCTGTGCCGGCACTCCACCACAAGCTGCGGGGAAGCTGCCTGGCGCACCTTCAGGCTCTGCCGCACCACGATGCCCTTGAAGATCGAGACGGGATCGCCCGGAGGCCCCGCCAGTATCTCCACTTCGTTGCCGGGGAGAAAGGTATCGGCGCCGCTCAGGGGAAAATCACTCTCGGCCGCCATGCCATCGAAGTAGATCAGGCGCGCCGACGCGATCCTGTTGGCGGATTTGGTAACCGTGGCTCCAAGCAACTGGTGCTCGCGCGAAACGGCTTCTCCATCCACCTTCACGGTGAACTCGCGGTGCTCCGCGGCGGTCGGTATCGTGCGTTGCTCTGCGATGGCTATTTCTCCAGCGGTGGAAAGAAGATTCGTGTGCCCGGCGCGATGTCCCGGAAATTGTCGATGCGGTTGGCGCGCGCCACCTCCAGGTAATACCCCGGATCACCGTAGATCCCGTAGCAGAGCGCCGGGAGATTGTCGCCGGCCTTCACCACGCGAACATGCGTCAGATCCGGCGACTGGTCCTTCGCCTCCGCCAGGCGTGTCTGGTCGTCGGCATTGTCCTTGAACACGGCGGTGATCACCGCGCGCAGCGGCACGCCGTCGGGTTTGAAGAGTTTGTAGACGATGGAGGCGCTCTTCAGCACACACCGTTTTATGCGCATGGTTCCCCAGGCAATCTTCAGATACTTGGTGCGATGGATATCGCCGTGATATCCCGTGACCGTCTGGAACTGCTCCACCATCTTCTGCACATCCCCCCGGCTGCCGCTGGCGCCGGTGCCGTCCAGAAAGAAGGTGAGCGTCATATCTCCCGGCTTCAGCTTCTTGAACTCCATCCGTGCGTTCGTGGTCCCGGAGCCCTGCACGTCGTCGTACTCGATCTCGTACGATATCGTGATCTCCCCGGGATTCACGTACGCCTTGAACATCCCGATGCTGCTTCCCGAGTAGTCGGGTTTCTCGTAGGCTTCGATCTGGAGCTTCTCCAGTTCTCCTCGCTCGCTCATTGGTCAGCGCTCCTGTTTCTGCGCAAGGACATCGAGCACACGCTCGACGCATTCGGCGATGATGGCCTGCCGCTCCTGCGGGGCCGCCGGCGCCGGCGATGAACCTGCCGACGCCTGATTGCCGACCTCCACCGAAATCACTATCTCATCAACGATGATGGGCATGGCTATGGCTTGTCGATGGTGAAATACTGATAGTAGAACTGCATGCTTTCGATCACCACGGTGTTGTTCGATGCATTGAAGTCACCCGCCCCCCATCTGGTCGGGTAGGCGTTCGCAAGCTGCCAGGTCAGGAGCGGCTGATGCTCCTGGTTCAGCAGCTTCACGAAGATGGTCCTCGGCTCGATGTCGTGCAGTGAAAGACACTGCCTGATCCAGTCGTGCACGGCGGAGCCCACCAGAAGCCCCCGCTTGAGCACCAGATCCGGATACTTCGCCCGGGCCGGATACTTCTGCACGAAGCGATTCTCCCCCCCTTCGATCACCTCCTCCGTTCCGATTTCGAGCGAGAGCCCGGTGACTTCACTGAAGCGCATCTCGTTATCCCCGGAAAGCCCGGCGATCTCGACCTTGAAGTGAAAGCCGACCGGCGGATAATAATTCGTCATCAGTCGTTCTGGACTTCGAGCCCTTCATGGGCCAGTTCGATCGATTCGATGGCGACTTCGTTGCCCGTGGACTTCAGCGCCGGACCTTCCACTTTTACCGGGAAGGCGTTGTGGATCTTCCAGACCATCACCGGCTGGTGCTCCTCGTTCAGCAGGCTCACCACCAGATCGCGCCGCTCCACCGTGTTCATCTTCACGGTGCTCAGCCACTTCGCGAAATCGTTGTCGCTCTTGATGATCCCACGCTTCAGCGTGACGTTGCTGTACTTCGCAAGCCCCGGCATCTTGATCGACGAATATTCCGGGAACGAACCGTCGCGATATTCTATCGCCTGCTTCTCCTGGGTAAGACCGGAGACTTCCGTGAAGCCGACACGCGTGCCGCCCCACTCCACGATGAAATGAAAACTTGGGAGAGGATATGTTGCTGGCATTGTTATGATTTCCTGGATAATTGACCGGAACCGGACTGCCGTTCCGTTTCGTTATGGTGCGTGATCTCCGGCCGCATCCGCCGCCCGTGCGCCATCGACCGGCGTGCGGCGCGGGCCGGCGGCCGAACTGCGGATTACGACGTCTGCAACTTGTGCGAGAACTTGAGGATGACGAACTCGGCCGGGCGGACCACCGCCATGCCTATCTCCACGTTCATCCGCCCCTCAAGTATGTCCTGCGAGGTCATCGTGGTGCCAAGACCGCAGCGGACGAAGAAGGCGTCCTTCGTGGTGGCGCCGGCCAGCGCCCCCTCGCGCCACTTCTGCGTCAGATAGTTCTCGATCATGCCACGCACCTTCACCCAGGTATTGGCGTCGTTCGGCTCGAACACCGACCAGTAGGTGGACTTCTTCACCGACTCCTCGACCATGTTGAAGAACCTGCGCACCGAAACGTAGCGCCATTCGTTGTCGTTGCCGGCCAGCGTGCGCGCCCCCCAGACCAGCGTCCCCTTCCCGGCGAATGCCCGGATCGCGTTGATCGACTTCCCGGCATTCGCATCCACGTTCAGGTTGTCGGTCTCGTCCGTATCGAAGTTGTACACCGGACCGATCACGTTGGAGAGGCTCACATTTGCGGGAGCCTTCCAGACGCCACGCTGGTTGTCCACCATCGCATAGATGCCGGCGATGGCGCCGCTCGGCGGGATCGCGGAGAGCGTGTCGTTGATTCCCCGGACGATATTCTTGTACACCGGATAGGTGTCGTGCAGCGCCTGCTCGTACGTGCTGGCGTAGGCGCCCGAGGCGGCGATGAGCCCATCGATCTGTCCGTTGATGATGGCGAAGTTCGCGACGATGTTCGGGATGAAGCGGTCGGCCTTGGCCGCGTCCGTCGCCGCCCCCGTCAGATCCGGCGTCGTGGACGCGGACGGCGCCCCGGCATCGAAGAGATCTCCCCACTCCGTAGCGGCCGGGTCGGGATCGATGCCCCACTGTTCCGTGTAGCCTCCGCCGATCGCCGCGGCAAGCTGCCGCTCGTTCGCGATAAGCTGGGTGAACGCCGGGACCAGGCTGTTCGCGATCGCGTTGCCGATCAGCGCGCTGAATTCGGTTCCCGCCACGTCCGCCGAGAGATCATCGACCAGATCCGCAAGCCTGTACAGGAACTGGTGGATCGCCTGGATGTTCCCCGCCGTCTTGTTCGTCTGGTAGGCTGTCAGCAGCGCGGCAAAGCTGGCGTTGATCGAGGGTGATCCGGCGAGCAGCGTGGCAAGCTTCGTCTCCACGGCATCGGCGTCGGCAAGTGCGGCGTCCAGCTTGTTGAGCGTCCCCTGGATGCCGGGATCGCTTGTCAGCGTGGCAAGCGTCACGCTCGTCATCCCCTTCTTGATGACGCCGCGGATGTCGTCGTACGACACGTTCTTCGAGTAGTTCACCTTCAGCCACGGCGTGTAGGCGGCACCGTATTTCAGGTTGTTGATTCCGATGGTGTCGCGGAAGTCGCCCCCCACATAATCCGTGCGCCGCATATCCAGCACGGCCACGCGATCGCCCAGATCGGCGCACTGCTTCAGCGCATGCTGCTGCACGGCCCCCAGCTTGCCGGCATCCAGCCCGGCGGCATCCGGGAAGAGCAGGAGCGTCGGCTCGTCGTACTTCCTGATGGCATCCAGTCCCGACTTCAGTGCGTCGCGGTCGATGGTGTCGCTGTACGAACCGACCGATACGATGTAGCACGGACCGCCGCCGTTGTCGAAGAACGAGCGGATGCTGTCGTAGAGATAATAATCGTTGGTGAAGGCGGCGCTTACGAACTCGTTGCTGTTGTCGAGTGCAACCTCCGCCAGCACGATCTCCGGCGCCCCGCCGAAATAGGTTTCGTATTCCAGAAGGGACTTCACCCGCGTGGGTGTGTTCCGTAGATCACTGGCGACGAGCTTCGTCGCCCGCGCCGTGTACCCGATGAATGCGGGGATGGCGGTCTCGACCTCGGCGACGGATGGCGGGAAGACAGAAAGCTCTTCCACGTACACGTCCGGTGTCTTGTACGTCGGCATAGAATGATTCCTAGGGTTTTGAGATATGGATGATCATGTCCGCATCGGCCCTGTCGGCGCCCGGTTGAGGCAGATGAGTTATCAGAACGTCGCCGTTCCTGCTCAATTGGATCTTCCTCCGTCCCCGTTCCCGTCGTGTTACCGATGTATCCGATCTGAAAAGAATTATTCCGGCGTCATCATGCTCCAGCAGCGAGAGGGGGAGTTCGCTCGCAGTGAAATCTCCGGGCAGCACCGCCGAGAACGTCACCTCCGGCCGGCCCTCCTCTGCATAGCCCGCATCGGCCACCGAAAGAAGTCCGAGGTCCGCTTCGCTGTAATTCTTCGCGATCACGTAATATTTCAGCAGATCCTTTCTGGCTGCGAAATCGATCACGAATTCGGGGGGATGTTCGTAGAACATGTCGTCGATGGTGACATCGATCAATGCGGCGATCCCGCTGCTCCAGAGTTCGGCGTCGATGTAATAGCGCGTCCGCTCCGCGCCGCCGGCGAAAATTTCCTCCACGATGTACGTCCCCGCCGGATATCCGGTCATGTCGAACCCGACCGAATCGGCCGCCTCCGATTCCACCGGTACCATTTTCCATATGGTTCCCGAGGGATCGCGCAGCAGCACTGCGACCGGGCGATCGGTTCCGGAGAGAACATGCGTGAACCTGTTTCCGACCAGGGTCGCCTGTTCCGGCGGGTCCAGACTCGCGGGGTCGCCGGTGTTTCCGTAGATACGCAGCGAGGAGATGAGGCCGTTTTCCGGATCGGTGAAATTCCCGAACCGGGGATTGACAAGTTTCAGCCCGATCCGCAGCCGGCTTCCACCGAGCGGGACGGCCGGAACGCCATGTTCATTCCCGCCCGAAATAACGCTCAGTGCACCATCCCGCTCCCGTATGCACAGCCGTCCGTCGCGCAGCAGTTGCGCGGTCTCGGGGGGAAATGTGAAGGCAAAATCTCTGCACGCCCCGCTGTAGTAGGCATGCGATATGCGCACGGTGAAGAGGACGCGAAAACTCGTGCTCATCGATGTCCGATGTTCGTTGCAAGTGATGTTATGGATGGCCGCACCTCGCCCGGCTCGGCATCCTGCAGAACCACCATACGCACCTTGTAGACGACACAGGGAAGCTGCTTCGCCCCGATGCTCGCCCATATCTGATTGAGCTGCTCGTAGTTCAGCGACTGCAGATCCACCATCATTTTTTCTATCCGCGGATCGAGCGCCGCATCGCGCGATCCGGCAAATACCGGATGCACCTGAAAAAATGTGATCACATGCGCTATGAATTTCAGCGCCTGATCGTACTGCTTGAAATTCGCGGCAAACAGAACATGCAGGTTCAGTTTTATTTCCGGCTCCAGCATCACATGCTGCCCGTCGATGATGGCATGCGTCGGCCGCTGCTCCCTGACGGTGCGTTCCTCTTCTATATTTATCAGGCTGATGCCGATCGTCTCCTCGGAGAACGCATAGCCTCCCGCGGCGTCGGCCACGCGCGTCAGCTTCACCTCCACCGCGGCCGCGCCGCTCCGCGCCAGTATGTACGAGTTCAGTTCGTCCCTGAGGAATTGAAGAGCGATATCGAGCATTGTTCATAGGTGATTCTGGTGGCGCCGTCGGCACTCCCGGCACATCGGGCATGGAGATATCCCGCCCGCGCCCGCCGGTCCCAGCAGAGAGCCGCGGTATCGGATAATGTTCGCCGTGTACCGTCCTTCCGTACCGGCTCCCGCGCCGGACCGTAATCCCGGGCATGCGAATGCCCCGCACGATCCGGCACGATGTTCGCCCCCGGGTTTTCCGCGGCGGCACACACGGAACATGGACCGGGAGTCGCCTGCCGGGCTATGCCCCGTCTATCTCCATCGGTCGATGGATCAGGATGAAATCTGGTATCGCTCCCGGTCGTCTGCCCAGCCTGCGTCACATGCACGACATCATGTGTCGCATTTCCGACGGGAGCATCTGCTCTGTTGATGATACAGTGATGTAGTGGAGATCGTCACGAAACAGATCGCGATCGAGAGAGAGGGGGACCGTGCAATCGTCGGATCGATATCGTCCGCCGGCAGTTCATTCCCGGCCGACAGGGTGCATCAATAATCGGTAGTAACGTTTTCTGTCGTGAAGGTGTCACATTTGCTGCTGGGCAAAGATACAACATCCGCAGGCCCCGGGGGGAGTACATCTTTGTGTACCCTTCTGGCAGGAGGCGGGCCACGGATACTCGATCTCCAGACGGGGAACAATGCCTGCCGGCTCGGCGGGCCATCGTGGCCATGCCGGGATAGCCTTTCCCTGGAATCGGTTATCTTGCCGACGATCCCTCCATGCCGCCCCACCGGCGCATGATGACAACCCGATCCCTTCTCATATCCGGACGCTGCGCGATGTCACCCAAGGCCATACAGGAACAACTGGAACGTACACTGCTCATGGACGGTGCGATGTCCGACGATCTGTACGAATTCGATCTGGCGGATCAGGTGGATTTCCTGATGGATTCGATGAAGGAGGACGATGAGGATTTCATCATAACCCTCTCGCAGAGTGAGGGGAATGTGGCGATGGTGCTGGTGGAGATCTCCGGAGCCGTGCACATCAATGAACAGGCGCGCGAACGTCTGAAGGCGCTCTGGCCGCTCGCGTATGAGAGCAACCTGAAGATGATGATCCCCGATTTCGCCCGGCAGTTGAGCCGCAACGAGCGCCCGCTGTACGGTGTGAAAGTCGCGAAGTAATTCTGCATGCCGGCTCTGCACTATGCATGCCGCTCCGGTGACATCCGCACGTTCACAAGCCCCCGCATGAAGGCCGCGACTTCAACCGCGAACGCTTCAATGAATTGGCGATCCCGCGCACTGCCGGGATTGCCAGAATATGGGGCGATGGCCACGATTTCCCGAAGCCCACCCTCCCGCCGCGCCCCGGTCACGATGTTCCCTTCACGAAAACCGGTTTCGCCGACCAGATGGCGGCTGAACTGGCACGCTGGAGCCCGATCTGGCCCTGTGATGGGCGACGGGCTGGCAAGCCTGCGGGGAAACATGCGGAAGCAATGAAATGCATGCGGATATCATGATAAATATAGTGCGCGAAATTCCATGACGGCCCCATCATTCATCGTACGCCGGGCCGGCCCGGCGTACGCCCCGAACCGACCCGGCATGTTCCGCATCCGTGAAAAATCCTGCGGCCGAAAAAATCATTCGCGCCGCGCCTGATACCGACGTGTGATGTCCGGCAATACGAGGCCGAGAGCCGGGAGGCCGGCATCGTATCACCATTGGCGATGCGCAGAATATGCAGGACGTCCCGCAGCGTGGCATGCGGAGGCCCGGAGCCCCCGGGCCGGCAGAATCGACCGGGGCGCAGTCCCGAAGAAGAGTATGACGGCGGGCAGCGCCAGGGATGGCCGATGAAATCCTGGCATACGCATACTCCGTTGATACATGCGAGTGCGCGAGGACTGTCCTGCTGCATTATGCACGTGCAATATATCGAAGCGACCATCCCGGGAGGAGTACATGGTTGTGTACTCGTTGCTATAGTGCGCAGCAAGGCGCTCCGCTGCATCGGTGCAGATTGTCCCTTCCGTAGACACCGCGGATGGCACCTCATCCTTCAGAGCATTCCCGGACAGCGCTCCACATGCGGACCACAAACGCGGTATCATTATTGATGAGTGTTCCGTGCAGATAATTCCGGCATCAGATCATGGAGGAACCGGCGTGACATTACGTAGCATTATTCTCAACTGCTCGCTCAAGAAATCCCCTGAAACATCTAATACGCAGGCTCTCATAGCAAAGGTGGCGGCGCTTCTCCGGGAGCTGGATGTGGAGTGCGAAGTGCTGAGGATGGCGGATTACAACGTTCCCTTCGGCGTCACCTCCGATGAAGGAGAAGGAGACGACTGGCCGGAGATCCTTGAAAGGATCAGGCGCAGCGATATCATCATCATCGGCACCCCCATCTGGTTCGGCGTCCGCTCCTCCATCGCGCAGCTCGTGATCGAGCGTCTGGACGGCACCTACAACGAAGCCGACGGCGATACCGGCCAGTATCCGCTCTATGGCAAGGTTGCGGGGGTGATTGTCACAGGCAATGAGGACGGCGCCCACCATGCCGCCTCCACGACGCTTTTCAATCTCTCGCATCTGGGCTGCACGATACCGCCGAATGCCGACTGCTACTGGGTTGGAGAAGCAGGCCCCGGACCGAGCTATATCGAGGCCGGCGGCGACCGGCATCTCTACACGAACAAAACGGCGCGCTTCATGGCGCACAATCTGGCATACATGGCGCGGCTGCTGAAGGAGCACCCCATCCCCACCAACCTGAAGGAGCTTCAGGAGGAGGCGAAGCAACTGAGCCGCTGACCGCCGGCGCGGGAATTACCCCGCATCCCGTGCTGCCGTCCGCTTCTGCAATATGTACACTCCGCATGGATGGACACGGACGCCGCGCCATTGCCGGCGGTTTCATCATCGTCCCGTATCTTCGCGCAAAACTTGGCGTGGTCCCCCCGCCCGACAGTCATTCATGATAGACAACAGGAGAAACAGCGTTGGTAGTTATGGAGGATTATCTCGTCATCGCCTTCAAGATAGTGGTGCTGATCCTGCTCGGATTTCTCATCTACTCTCTTCTACGCAAGGGGCTCCGGTTTCTTTTCAGGCGACAGTATCTTCCTTCATCGCTCAATAACGTCATCATCGGCGCCTTCCGGTGGCTGATCATCGCTCTGGTCAGCCTGATGATCCTGCAGCAGGTGGGAGTTACAGTCGCGCATCTGTGGGCGGCGGTGTCGGCATTCCTTGTGCTGGTGGCGGTCGGCTTCGTGGCGGTGTGGAGCGTGCTGAGCAATATCCTCTGCTCCGTACTGCTGATCATCTTCGCCCCCTTCCGCATCGGCGATGAGATCGAGGTGATAGAACCCACCGGAACCGGCGGAGGACTGAGAGGCAGAGTGACAGGGCTGAACATCCTGTTCACGACGCTGGAGCAGGAGGTGGAAGGGAGCGATGCAAGAATGGTTCTGGAAATACCGAATAATATTTTCTTTCAAAAGTCGATCCGGCGGATCATCCGCCCTCACGACGTCACAAAACCCTTGAAGCTGGAGGAAACGGAAGCCTAGTGCGCACCGGAATGGATGCCGTGACGGAAGATTCCATGTCGGCGCACCCGGCACCGTGGAACATCAAAGGGAGAGCACCATCCGGATGCTCTCCCTTCATGGATCAGGACACTACGCTGATCGTAACGCGCCTGTTCCGGCTATCACGGGCAGCACGGATTGTAGTACCAGAACAGCCGCGGCCAGAGAAGCGGCGGACGGAACTGCCACTGGAAGCACAGACACCAGCATCCGCCCCAGGGAAGCGGGATGCAGAGCAACTGGTACGACTTGACGAAATATCGTGTCCCGAGAAAAGTGATCGCGACGATCTGCGACGCGCCCGGAGGAATCTGGAACTGCGAGACCCCTTCCTCCGCAAATATAAAGTCCATCTGTTCCCCGTTATCGAACTCCGCGGTGAATGCCAGGCCCCCTTCGGGAAGCCCGTCGATTCCCGACGCGATCTTGACATCGAAGATTCCGCCCTCCTGCGCCGATGCCGTTCCGCAGATGGCGAACGACATGAGCGAGACGATGGCGGCGGCAAACATCAGGCGGTACAGACCGGCTGCTGAACGTCTCATGATGATGGTCTCCTGTTGTGTGATTTCGGATACAGACCGATCATCCCGGCCTCGTTGAAGCCATACGTAATTTCCACCGGCAACCACAGGCTTCATGCGGCTTCGGTCGGAAATCACGCACAACGAAATCGGGCGATCATTGAATTTTTCCGGAATATTATCATGCCCACCAGGTGGTAGCGAATAATCTTCAATCAACAGGAACAATATGTCTGTCCGGTGTGCATGGACTGAACATCGCAAAGATGGGGTGAGATATTTAATGGCGGGAAATCGGGGGTATCGGACGATGCAAGTATATGCCTTCCACTGCCGAAGCTCAAGTACATCATGATGTACCCCTCCATTTGGGTACCCTGCGATACTTCCGTCGCTGACAATCCGGCATGACGACGTTGTATCGCCCGGCGCGTTCCGGCGCCCGGCCCATGCGCAATCAGCAGTATCCTTCCATGTCACCGATGGCATGCCGATCGCCCCGGATCAGCCTGCGCAATGAGGTGTGTTCCCAATATTGCGACAGGGGCGGAGCCTCGTGAGACTCCGCCCTGAATAATCGCCGAAAGACCTGCATGGCACGTCATAACCGCAGTACGCGCTACCTGCGCCTGGCGGCCCATTCGCGATATTCGTCCGACTGAGTGAACACAGCATATGTGGTGTCGGTCGCAATAATTTCCGGTGAAACGGGAATATCGAGCTTCTCCTCCAGAATATCGAGCATCCTCACCGTCCCGGGATGATCCTGCTGTTCGAGCGAAATGGTCAGCAGGCCGATATACGGCGCGGCGAGCATGGAATCATAGGCCACGAGCCGCTGTAGTTTTTCGCGTGCGCTGCTGTAGTCGCTGCGTGCCATATCGATGTTGGCGCGCACATAATCGAGATAGGGGTCGCCACCGAGGCTGCTGTCCAGCCTGTCGATGGTGGCCTGCGCGCTATCATAGCGTTTCTTCATGATATAATGATCCATCATCACCAGATCCAGGCCGGGATCGCCCGCGAACATATGGCTCATATCCTCCAGCACCTTCTCATATTCCGCCATGTCCGTATTCTGCGCGGCCCGCATGCGGAATAATTGCACCATCTTTTCCTTTCGCGGTTCCGGCGGAAGCTGGTTATAGTAGTCCAGCGTTTCCTGGTAGTTTCCGGCGCGCACAAGTTCCGCCATCGAGTCTATCGCCTTGGTCGTCCCCTGCTGACCGGCCATCCTGCGCAGCAGCGTGGAGATGGAACTATTCTGGCTTGCGGACACGACGCGGACAATCGTCTCGGTGAGCCGCTCGCCTGTCATGTAGATATACACATCACGGATCGTGATCTGTGTGTCCGCACGTTCGCCGAAGTAGAATTCGTAGTAATTCAGCAGCCCGAGCGCATTCGTCGATCTGTACAGCGCCCGGGGATGGCCGTCATCCCAGTGAAATGCAAGCATCCGGAAGCTCCCCTTCTCTCCCATCGCCCGGGCGACAGCGTCGCCGAAGCCGAAGCCCGGGGGAATTTCGTCAAGGAATTCCTGCCGGTCCTTGTCCGTAGCATTGATTCCCGCCGCAATACGATCGAAGACCGCATCGCAATCGAATGCATCGTTGATGATGCCTGGATCGCCGGCGTCAAGCGACGTCGCGACCCGCTCGGCGAATTCCTGGAATCGCGCCTCGCCTGCGCCTACGCGCGGCTCGGGAACCTGGGACATATCCTCGGCGGATGGACCGCAGGATACCGCATACATGGCGGCACACAGCAGCGGGATGAACATGATGCGACGCAGCGGCAGAATCATGATGAAACTCTGTTACATGGGAATGGGATCGGCGTCCGGAAGAAGACCCCGGGCAGTCAATACTCCGTGACTATCAGGGATTATTGCTGATGAAAATTCTGCGTACTCTGCTGCCGCTGGCGATTCCCGGTGGATGCGATCCTTCCCCGCCACCGGATGATCCGCAGGTGCTCTGCAACGATACCACGGTTCGGGAAATCCGCCTAATGCCAGGGGAAAGCTTCGGCCCGTTTGATGCTTCCGGACGCCATATCGTGATTGCCTCCATGAGCCGCCACAGTCTGGAGGATCGGTGCCAGTCCCCCCTGACACATGCGATATGACGTTCGATCCGTCGTCGCTGAAGGAAGCATACAGAGCGCAGTTCGGCGGGAACGGCATGTTCACAATCGGGCTGATGGACACGGAATCGCCCACGCCGCAGGAGCCGTATCTCTCGACGACGAGCTCTGACAACGCGCCGGCGAACCGATGCCCCTCCCACTCCCCGCACGATCGTCCGGGGGCGGCCCGTACGGACCGCCCCCGTTTCGACCGATGAAGTTGCCGTCATCACCGATCGGGGACAGGCATGGCCGTGGCGACCATGCGGCCACCGGCGCGAAGCCGGCAGAATCACCATCATGGATACAGATGTCGAGGCCTCACACTTCACCCCCGTTTCCTGCCGGGAATGGTTGTTGAGCAACGGTACTCCGGAGAGAAGCACGTTGCAACAATTATCGTGCAAAGGTTATCGCACGGACGAAACGCAATGTAGATCGTCCCTCGGATGGATGAAGTGGGCATCCACGAAAATTCCCGGCGCCGGTCGGCACAACAGCAGTTTAACGGATCGACAACGGGGCTATGGTACGGACGTAGTGCAATATCGGCGGCATAATTCCACATGCGTATACGGCGGGAGGATAATAGCGAAGAAATAGAATGAACCGGACGATTTCATCGGTCCTGCTATCTTTTACATCATCATTATTTTATTTTCCATATGGTCGCAAATACGTAAGTTTCGCCGTCCCTCGTTTGTCCTTCCTCGACTGACTGCCTCTACGGGGTGTGAACCACATCCTGTCGTTTCGTTCTGCCGCATACTTCGCACGTACAGCCCCCCTGCCGCACCTGACCGCCTATTCATTCCGGCAGGAACCCGGGGAGCTGGGTGGAACTTCAGGCGACGATCAATATTTTTCTCATGGAAAAGACATGGGCAATCAGCGACAGCGCATCGCGGAAATCGAGGCTGCCGTGGAGCGGGGGGAATACTTTTCGCTGACGATGGATGACCTAAAGCTCGTGATGGACGAGCAGGCGCTTCTTTCGCGCGATGAGACCGAAACGGCGGAGTCCGACATTGGAGATTACCGGGTGCGCGAACATTGCAGGCAGATCGCGCGAAGGCTGGGAAATCTCTCCCGGGCATGTTATTTCCTGATGGAGATCGAACGCTACCGTGCCCATCAGATGGAATCGGACAGGAACCTGTCCGGCAGGGGCGCGCCATCGCATGGCAACCGCAGCGGACATTGATGCCGTCACCATATTTTTCATGTCTTCCACCGCCCGGTACGGATTTCCGAGATCCCGCGCCGTGCTCTACACATTTGCAGGAAAGGCGCCCGGTATTTCCATACCTGCCTCCTCCGCAGATATAGCGGTAGTCTCCGCCTATACCTGCACGGCATTTCTACAGCAGCCGTATCTCCGCTCCCACTCTGACATTGGTATAAAGCGGATCGAAGCCGCTGGTCGATCCGGCGAGCCCGGCGGCGAATTTCGACTCGCCATAGATCCAGATCATGCGCTGGAACACTGCGAGATCGAAGCCGGCCCCCGCCACGAACCCGTATGCATTGCCCCACGTCCCTGGAATAACCCGCGTCCCTTTTTCGCTGGTGATGCGGATGTCATCGCGCGACACGCGGAAAAACGCCGGTCCGCCGGTGAGGTAGAACGATGACCCGGCATCGGCATCGCCGAAGCGGTACCGCAGATCGCCGGCGACGGTGATAACCGACATGGGATAGTTTGCGATGGAATAAACATCGGTGGATGCCCCGTCCCACACATCGGGGTTCCCGCTGGCCAGAACCTCCTCATCGGCCAGATACTGGTCGAATCCCACGGAAGCGAGCACTGCCAGCGGACCGATGCCGATCCCGGCGCCGACGTCGAAGCTCGGCCCCACCCGCTTCGCATCGGGCTGTGAATGATTTACGGAGACGCCCACATCGGCACGAATGATGATCTCCGGAAGCTGTGCGCAGAGCGTGGCGGTTGCGCATACCAGCGCAACGGCGACGAGGAGAAGAACTCGGACAATCATATCGGCTAGTGAAATTGTATTGGAATCACAACGGACGCCGGCCTCAGCGACAGCGGCCTCGTCCCGGCCATACGAGCCGGATCACGAACCGAACAGGCCGGCCTTTACCGACACCGGCATTCAAATCGTGTGCCGCCATCGCATTCCCGCATCCGGCCTGCCATCACGGATTCACCGCTGGTGCAGATCAGGGATCGCTTCCGCCGCCATCCATTCTCTGCCGGGGCAGGAGCTCCGCGATGATCGAAATCATAGGGAACGACCTCCCTCTCCGGCGCCGCCGCATGGAGCCGGACATACAGATATTGTTTCATCACCGATCCTCCCGTGTCATGGAAGAACCCTGCAACCCGAACGGCGGCGGGTGCAATCCGCGACAAGCTATGAGCATATTTGCATGTTTATGCATTATATCTATGCCGAAACCAGCGGTTACGGACCTGAGACGGAGGATGACCGACGCAGCGATCGAGGGGGAGGGTGCATACCGGGAAGGCTGCTATGGGCACCGGAAACGTAACATTCGCGGGCTTGCACGTGCATACTACAAATCCATACGGGAATCGAAGCCTTTCGGGGGATGAGGAACGGCGGATACCCGGAAGATTCCCGTGCCGGAATTCCTTCGCGCCATGTGTTCATATTCCGGGAAAAACTTGCATATTGCCGACCGTACCCCCCCCCCACTGGTACAGGCAGTGTCATACTATGGTGATATCCGGCTCCCATGTTGCCAGGCAGCGCATCGATGCAATCGGAATGTATATGCTCCCTCCTTCTGACTTCCACGATGCCTCTTCCACAACGCCAGATGCCGGCGCACTATGACAATGTAGTCCTCCTCGCCATCACGTTTCAGAAGTGATGGAAGCGGGAAGGATCGGCCGGCGTATGCGTTTCTTGCATAGAACAATCGTGAAAGATTAGCTATGTTCGGGCGCGTTCCCGAAGCAGCGACCATGATGCCAGGCTTCCCGACTATCTCCAGAACAACGGGTAACGCGACGGGTGTTCCATCGCTCATGCCCGCATGTACCTTTATGGCATGCCCTCCCGCCATTACCTAGCACTATGATCCTCCGGATACTAACTATCGGACCGCATCGAGCTATCCAGTCCGCGGCATCCGGACGGTGCATATAGAGAGACAGGCAACCTACATCAACTCATCAAGGAGATGACGATAATGAACTGTAAGTCCTTACCGCTTGCTATGATGGCGCTTTTGGCGACATCTGCGGCGATGGCACAGATTCCCAATACGATCAGCTACCAGGGAGAGCTTCGTGACGGTGGCGGCGCGCTCGTCAATGGCGTCGTACCGGCGCTGACGGTCAGGCTCTATGAAACCCCGACGGGGGGATCACCGGTCTGGAGCGAGACCCATCCGTCCGTGACCGTAACGACGGGGGTGTTCAGCATCATCCTCGGCAAGGGCAGTCCTGCCTCTCCTCTCGATGTCCTCACCTTCGACAAGACGTATTATCTGAGTCTGGAGGTCGGGCAGACCGGCGAGCTTTCGCCGCGCACGGAATTCACCTCGGTTCCGTATGCGCTCAACGCGGCCGCAGTCGCCGACAACGCCGTGAAGACCAGTTCGGTCCAGGATGGCGCGGTGACTGGCGTCAAGGTGGCCGACGCGGCGCTGACCGGGGCGAAGATCGCCGCCGGCGAGGTGGTGAAGAGCATCAATGGCCTGCATGACGACGTGGTGCTCCGCGCCGGCAGCAACATTACGATCACCGAGTCGAACGACACCCTGACGATCGAATCGAATCTGGGCGCCGGCAACATCACCGGCATCAGCGTCGGACCGGGCCTCACCGGGGGGGGCAACAACGGTAACGTGACGATCAGCATCGGAACGGAGGCCATCACGAACACGATGATCGGCTTCCACGCCATCACCGAGTCGAAGATCGCCGACAACTCCGTCATCACCCGCACGATTGCCGACGCAGCGGTCACGCCGGGCAAGATCAACATCGGCGGCGCCCTTCCGGGACAGGCTCTCAGCTATTTCGGCGGCGGCAATGCGGTGTGGGGATATCCCTGGGCCTCGCAGCTTGTGGTTCCCTTCTCGCAGACGGCATCCACGGCTCCCACGATGTTCGCGCTGACGAACACCGGCACGGGCGCGGTTGGATCGTTCACGATCAACAACGGCTCCAGCAGCTCGAACGCCCTGATCGGCACCACCAACGGCAACGGCTCCGGCGTGTACGGCGTGCACAGCGCCAGCACCGGCACGGCAGCCGGCGTCCACGGCGAGTCCAACTCGAATGATGCGAACGCCGCCGGCGTCAGGGGCGTGATCACACCCAGCGCAGCCGGTGGCTTCTCGGCCGGCGTTCGCGGCGTCAATAACAGCACCACCGGCAACGGCATCGGCGTCTATGGCTCGCAGGCCGGCAGTGGCTGGGGCGTCTACGGCACCACGCCGGATGGCTATGGCGTGCACGGCAACAGCACCAATGGCACCGGCGTCTACGGTCTCAGCACCACCGGCACCGGCGTCTATGGCACCAGCACCGATGGCGAGGGGGGCCACTTCGAGGTCACCAACAGCGCCAACAACTCCAACGCACTCACGGCCACGACGAACGGCGGCGGCGCCGCGGTCTTCGCAACGACCACCGGCACCAACCGCGCCGGCTTCTTCCAGGTGAACAACGGCGGCAACACATTCCCGGCACTCCAGGGGGTGACGAACGGCAGCGGTCCGGCGATCTTCGGCGCCAATTCGGGCACCGGCAACGCCGGCTTCTTCCAGATCACGAACACCGCCAGCCCGGCCACGGCGCTCCAGGTTTCCACGGCCGGCACCGGCAACGTCGGCACCTTCGCCAACTCCAACGCCGCCAACAGCTCCACGGCGCTCCAGGTAACGACGAACGGCACCGGCAGCGTTGGCACGTTCACGAACTCCAACACCGCCAACGGGTCAACCGCTCTCGCGGTCAGCACCGACGGTACGGGAGCCGCGGGCAGCTTCAACACGACCAACGCGACGAGCACCGGCCCCACGCTTATCGCCCGCAACGACGGGCTGGGCACCGCCGGCAGCTTCTCCAGCACCAACACGGCCAATCCGGCCACCGCTCTTGAAGTGACGACCAACGGCATCGGCATGGTCGGCGACTTCAGCAACACGAACGCCGCCAACAGCTCCACGGCCATGAATGTTACAACCAACGGCACGGGATCGGTCGGCAGCTTCTCCAACACGAATGCCACCAACAGCGCCGCCGTCATCGCGGCGACCACGAACGGCACAGGTTCGGTCGGCGATCTTTCCAACACGAACCCGTCGAACGCCGCCACGACCTTCGTTGCGACCACGAACGGCACGGGATCGGTTGCAAGCCTCTCCAACACGAACGCCGCCAGCACGGGCAACGCCCTGGAGGTGAGCACGGCGGGCACCGGCAGCGCCGGCACGTTCGACGCATCGAACACGGCCAGCACGGCCACGGCCCTTGCCGTGACCAACGGCGGCACCGGCAGCGCCGGCAGCTTCAACAGCTCGAACACCGCCGCCACCTCGCCGGCTCTCGACGTCACGATGGCGGGCACGGCGCAGGCAGGCACGTTCAACGCCACCAACGCCTCCAGCACGACGGACGCCGTGCAGGTGACCACGGCCGGCACCGGCCGCGCGATCCTCGGCACCCGTGGTGGCGGCAGCGGCATCGCCCTGGCGCAGAACCCCGCAATCCACGGCGATAACAACGACGGTCCCGGCGTGTCCGGCACCAGCACGACAGGCGTCGGCGTCTACGGCGCCAGCACGAACACGCACGGCGTTCAGGGCATCGGACTGACGGCCAGCAACGCAGGCGTCCACGGACGCAACGATGTATCGAACGGCTATGGCGTCTGGGGCCAGAGCATCGGCGGCGGCATCGGCGTCTATGGCACCAGCCAGACCGGCAATGCGAGCCAGTTCGAGATCTCGAACTCCGCAAGCACCGGCGATGCCGTCCGGGCCACGCAGAGCGGCCTCGGCCGTGGCGTGTATGCCCAGATCAACAACACGTCGAATATCGTCGCTGCGGTTCGCGGCGAGACCAACGGCGGCGGCTACGGCATCTTCGGCCAGGCCACGGGCAACGGCAACGCGGGCTTCTTCCAGGTGAACAACCCGGCAAGCACGAGCTCGACGATGAACGTAACGACCAACGGCATCGGCAGCGGCATCACGGTGCAGCTCACGAACGCCTCGAACGGCGCTCGCGGCATCGATGTTCTTCAGGCAGGCGTCGGACCGGGCGTCTTCGCGACCAGCGCCGGCGGCAACGCGGTCTGGGGCATCACGAGCTCGATCAGCGCCGCTGGCGTTATCGGCGACAACACCTTCGGCGAAGCGGTTGTGGGCCGTAACAGGGGCGGCAACGGCGTCGGCGCCGTGGTCGGACGCAACGACAGTTCGGGCTACGGTGTTCGCGGCTTCAATACCAAGAACGGCATCGGCGTGCTCGGCCAGGCCGGCATCAGCGGCGGCACGGGCGTGGGCGGACGGTTCGAAAACGTGAACGCCGCGAACGGCTCCAATGCGCTTGAGGCGGCCACGAACGGCACCGGCTATGCCGCACGGTTCACCAACGTCAACAACAGCTCCGCCACCAAGGGCGTGGCGATCTCGACGACGGCGAACCAGGGGGGCAACGCTCTGCATGTCGAAAACGGCACGATGGCGTGGTCGTATCAGTCCGGATACACTTCGGGCGGAACGATCGACGACGGCACGATCATCATCACGGCGGCAGGTGGATACAACCTCTCGACAACGGTGGTGGACGGAACGAGCGTCTGGGTGGTCAACAACAGCGGCTCGCCGATCACGGTCGATAACGCTCTCGGCGGATCGGTCTCGGTGAACGTCAACCGCGTGAAGCAGTTCATCTTCATCGGCGCGATCGGTGGAGGAACGTGGGTCTCGGCCCAGTAACAGCCCTGTGCAGCATGAACACATCGGCCTCGCCGGACCGGCAATGGTCCGGCGGGGAACCGGTGTCCATCGCGATTGTTCAGGAAATATTCGTTACCTTTACAGGCGTTAACACAGGGAGTGAGAGTTTATCATGAAGAGATTTTTCCTAGGACTTGCAGTAGCCGCCGGCATGGTCGCAGCCGGCAGCCAGGTACAGGCACAGTATACCCTCGTCAAGAGCGTGGTTGCCAACGGCGGCCAGCCGATGTCGAACACCTCATATTCCGTGAATGCCACGATCGGCCAGCCCGTCATCGGCATCACGACCAATTCCTCCTACATCGCCTACCAGGGTTTCTGGTTCCCGCCCGATCTCATCGGCGCGGTGACAGGCATCAGCTATGCGGCCGACGGCAACGTTCTGCATCAGAACTTCCCGAATCCGTTCAAGGAGGATACGAAGATCCGGTTCACCCTGGCCCGCCGCACCGAAGTATCGCTGAAGGTTTTCGGCATGCCGGGACAGGAAGTGGCGACGGTCGCAGAGGGGATCTACGAGGCCGGCGAGCATGAGGTCACGTTCCAGGACCCAACGATCCCGAGCGGAACCTACTTCTACCAGCTCCAGATCGGCCCGCATGTCCTTCGCCGCCAGATGACGCTGGTCCGCTAGGGTCATCGCGGTGTTCGCGAAAACTGCAGGGGGCATTTCCATACGGGAACGCCCCCTCTTCATTAAAGCGCCTGACGGACCGGAACTGCCATGTGCGTGCCATGAAGCCGCCTTCCCAATCGTAACCACAAACTTCCGGGGAATGTTCCAATTCACCGCCCAACGTCGCGCATACACCCGAGGCATGGGATTGGGACCCCTTGCCATACAAGATTAGACAGTGCCACTTACGAAGTAAGAGCAGGTTGCGGGGACGTTCAAATATAGATGAAGGATATCGACAACGGGTACATCTTTGTGTACCACATTATATGATAACCCTGTTGGCCTTGATCATATACGCGATAGTCTGATGCCGAGCAGCACTGAATCGCAGCTGTCCGATGAGTTCCCTGATGGAAGCATCCCTTCCAAGACGATAACCATTACTGCTGATCAGGTCGGGTTACTGATTACCGGCGACTGACCGCGGGTCACTCCCTAACCGGCAGCTTCAGGCTTTTCAGCAGTTCATGCCGGCGGATACGTTTCGATCCCGGAACCAGGACCGCGTTACCGCATGCCGATGCCCACAACGATGGCACCGGCGATGGCGGCGGCGGCGGCCGTCACATCCTCCGCGGCGCATACGGCTCCGATCACCGCAACCCCATGCGCCCCTGCGGCGATCACGGCGGCGGCATTCGCGGCGGTGATCCCGGCTATTGCAATCACTGGAATCCCACCGCATTCTGCAACCTCCCGCACCATCCCGAGCCCCAGAGGCCCCATCCCCACCTCCTTCGACGTCGTCGAAAAGATCGGCCCGAGCCCGACGTAGTCGGCCGACTCCTGCACGGCGATCCTCATATGCTCCGGATTGCGGATCGTTGCCCCGATGATCCTGCCGGGGCCGAGTATCCGCCGCGCGACGGCGACCGGCATGTCCCCCCGGCCAAGATGCACGCCGCCGGCCCCGACCGCCAGACAGATATCGACCCGGTCATTCACCAGGAAGAGCACCCCGGACGCCCGGCAGACCTCCGCCGTCTCCCCCGCCTCCCGGATCATCCTCCGTACATCAGCGGACTTGCTCCGGTACTGGATGGTGTCGGCGCCGCCGCGTATCGCCAGCTCCGCCAGCCGTGCATGCGAATGGGTGGTCTGCAGCACCGTGTCCGTAATGATGTGCAGCCGTCCGATGGTTCGTTCCGTTCGTTCCATGTGTCCGCCGGATATTGCGAATCCCAATTCTCCCTGCTTCTCAACCAGCCAGATTCTCCAGCGCCGGACCGGCCAGCCGGAATACCGTCCACTCGTCCATCGGCACGGCGCCGAGCGCCCTGTAGAAGCCGATGGCCGGTTCGTTCCAGTCCAGCACGGCCCACTCAAGACGCCCGCAGCGGCGCTCCACCGCCAGACGCGCCAGGCGCCGCAGAAGCTCCCTGCCGATGCCACGCCCACGGTATTCGGGGCGGACGAAGAGATCTTCGAGATAGATGCCGGGACGTCCGACGAAGGTCGAAAAATTATGGAAGAACAGGGCAAAGCCGGCAGGTTCGCCGTCCGCCTCGGCGATGATAACCTCGGCATGACGCTGCGGGCCGAACAGCGCATCGCGGAGGAGCTTCTCCGTCGCCGCCACTTCGTGCGCCATGCGCTCATATGCGGCAAGCTCGCGTATGAGCGAGAGGATCAGCGGCACGTCGCCCTCGGCGGCGGCCCGGATGTGAAGTGCAGGTTCATTCATCGGCATGTATGGAATAACGATCAGCCGACGACGGACTGATGCGCCGGCCGGCACCGGGGGAAATCAGATATCGGAGCGCCAGCGGTGAAGGAGCGGGCCATGTCCATGCCCGAGTCCGGGAGCGTGAGCGATGGCGCCGTGGACATACTCCTTGGCCTGCCGCACCGCCTCCGGCAGCTCCAGGCCGAGCGCGAGGCCTGCTGCGATCGCCGATGAGAGCGTACAGCCGGTGCCGTGCGTGTGCCCGGTGTCGATGAAGACTGCGGCGAAGGAAAGGTAGTCGCAACCGTCGAAGAGGATATCCACGGCGGCGGGGGACCGATCCGGGACATCCTCCACAACGATGGGAAGATGCCCTCCCTTCACCAGCACCGCGCGGGCACCGAAATCTCCTATGCGCCGGGCGGCCTCGCGCATGTCATCCATCCCTTCGATCCTCATCCCGGCCAGAATCTCCGCCTCGCCGAGATTCGGCGTCACCAGGCTGGCCAGGGGGAGAAGCTCCGTACGGATCGACTCCACCGCATCCTCGCGCAGGAGCCGGTCGCCGCTGGTGGCGACCATTACCGGATCGAGCACCATCGGAATGCCCGCCGCGCGCTCACGCAGGAACGCGCTCACCAGCCGGATGATCGTCCTCTCGGAGAGCATGCCGATCTTGACGGCATCCACCGCGAAATCATCGAACACCGCATCGAGCTGGGCGCGGATAAGCTCGGCAGGAAGATCATACACCGCACGGACACCGACGGTGTTCTGGGCCGTTATGCTGGTGATGGCAGTGACACCGAAGAGGCCGTGCGCCTCGAACGTCTTGAGGTCGGCCTGGATGCCCGCCCCTCCTCCCGAATCCGATCCCGCGATGGTTAGAACAACCTTCATGCGATGCGATTATTCATGTTGTTGAATGGTGACCGCCCGGGAAAGAATGAAATCCGCGCAGCGTTCACCTTCGGCCTTCATCCCGCCACCGCTCCGCCAGCCGTTCGAGCAGATCATCGAGGGATACGGTCGCCATGGGGTCGAAGAGAGATATCGAGGCGATGCCGTACGCCCCCGCTTCGAGAACCGGCACTACGCGCCCGGCCGTGACGCCGCCGAGGGCGAAGACGGGGATCTGAATCATTGAACAGATATCCCGCAACGCTTCCATTCCGGCGCCGGGATGTCCCGGCTTGGAGCCGGTGGGAAAGATGGGGCTGAATGTCACATAGGCCGCCCCCGCGGCAACCGCGCGGCGCGCTTCGCCGACATCGTGAACCGAACAGCCGAAGCGGCCCGGCCCGGCTCCGGCGGAGATCTCCCGGTGGTCCGGTTCGCCGAGCTGCGCCGACGTGCAATGCACCCACCGGATGCCCGCGACGCGGCGGAAGTTCGTCATCAGCGTCAGGTTCGCCGGAAGCCTGCACGACAGCGCATGCGCGGCAAGCAGCTCGACCGATGCCGGCCGATGCCCGGGATCGCGCAGCATCAGACCGAACGGAATCCCCGCCCATCGCGATGCCAGCTCCGCTATGTGGCCGATGCGCCGGACATCACCCGCAACGGCGATGATGCGGAAGGGAACGCCGGACGCATCATCGGGCGCATGCACCGTCCCGGCCGTTGTTCCCGGCATCCCGCTCATTTTCCCGGCCCGTGGCCTATCATCCCTTCGGTCGGCGAGGAGGCCGTGGCATAGAGACGCGTCGGAATGCGGCCGGCATGGTAGGCAAGGCGTCCCCCCTCCAGAGCCAGGCGCATCGCGCGCGCCATCGCCGCCGGGTGATGGGCGCCGGCCACAGCGGTGTTCAGCAGCACGCCATCGGCGCCGATCTCCATCGCGCGCGCCGCGTCCGAGGCCGTGCCGATGCCTGCGTCAACGATCATCGGAATGGTGATGCGCTCCCGGATGATCTGAAGGTTGTAGGGATTGCGGATACCCATGCCCGACCCGATCGGCGAGGCCAGAGGCATCACCGCGGCGCATCCCATATCCTGCAGCTTCAGGCAGGTGACAAGGTCGTCGTTGCAATAGGGGAGCACCTGGAATCCCGCCCTGACCAGATCATTGCAGGCCTTGAGCAGCTGTTCGACATCGGGGAGCAGGGTATCATCATCGCCGATCACCTCCACCTTCACCAGATCGGTCTCTAGCGCTTCACGCGCGAGCTGCGCGGTCAGCACCGCCTCCCTCGCCGTAAAGCAGCCGGCGGTATTGGGCAGAAGATCGTAGCGGGAGCGGTCGATATAATTCAGGATGGAACCGGCCGCGCGATCGGCGAGATTGAGACGGCGTATCGAGACCGTCACGATCTGCGTCCCGCTCGCCTCCATCGCCTCCAGCATCACCTGCGGGTTCGGATATCGGCTGGTACCGAGCAGCAGTCGCGAGCGATACGATTTCCCCGCAAGTTCGAATGTGTCCTGTTCCGGTTCCATAAATCCCAGTCCACCAACGCGATGAAAAATCCAGATCCATCAGAGCCGCGCCGGCCGGCCGCCGATCCGCGACGCATCGCCCGCGGGAGAAGCAACCCCGGGCGCACCCAACAACGCACCATCCAATTGCGCCCCACAGACATCCGCCTTCACATCCGCCATCTCCTCCCCACCCGCAGCACTCCGCATCCCGGCTCATCCTTCAACTTTTAACGTTGCCCTTTGAACCTTGCATTGTCCTCATCCTCCCTGCATGGCCGTGATAAGTTCGACCTCGTCGCCTTCGGCGAGGATGTGCCCCCCCCATCGGGCGCGGGGAACGACGGAGCCATTGACGGCAACGGCGATACCGGGGACGGCGGGATCGAGGCCATGTTCCACGATCAGCGCCGAGACGGTGGCAGCGGATGTCTCAGTTGTCTCGCCGTTCAGTTGCAGTTTCATGGAATCGCTCCGGAGAAAAGGCATCGAGCCACGACGAACGTTCGCGGCCGAGCAATGACGCGGCAAGGATCTGCGCCGCATAGGGTGAGAAGAGAATGCCATGCCGGTAATAGCCCATCGCCAGCGACACCTGTGCGACGGCCGTGCCGCCGAGCATGGGAACATGGTCGATGGTGGCGGGACGGAATCCGACGTTCGTCTCCACGATCGGCAGTTCATAGATGCCCGGGACGCATTCCCACGCTGCACGGAGAAGCTCCAGGATCTCGCCCGCCGTGACGGACGGATCGAAGCCCCTGTCCTCGCTGCTCGCGCCAAGCACCAGCATGCCGTTCGATTTCGGGGCCAGATACATCTCGGGAGTTCTCACCGCGTGACCGAGCAGCGGCATGGCCGACTGATCGAGCCGCATGATCTGCCCCTTCACCGGACGGATGGCCCGGTCGAGTCCGGGCTGCACCTGCCGGAGCAGTGCGCCATGCGCTCCCGTAGCGATGACGAAGTGACCGGCATGATACCGATCACACTCCGTCCGGTAGACCGTAAAATTTTCATCGAAGCCCCCCTCCCCAGTTCCCTCGACGATCGTTACATTCGGCAGGCGCGCGCATGCGGTCTGGAGCGCCGCGAGCAGGAGCCGGTTGTCGAGCTGATGATCGCCGGCGGAGAAGATGCCCCCGGGGATGCCAGGAGCGAGGCATGGCTCCAGCTGGCGGCAGTCGTAGCCGCTCAGCCATTCCACCGGAAGCCCGAGCTGCCGCTGCTCCTGGTACATGTGCCGCAGCAGCTCCGCATCGTCGCGATCGACGCCCACGATCAGCGTGCCCTCGGTGCGCAGATCGACGCTCGTGCCGGTTTCGGCCTCCAGGGCGGCGACGAATTCGGGATACCGCCGCAGGCATTCGTGGCTGAAGCGGACCAGCGCCTCCTCCTCCAGGCGCGCCTCGACCAGCGGAGCCAGCATGCCGGCGGAGACGAAGCTCGCCCCGCGTGCGGCAGCGCCCCGTTCGAGAAGCGTTACCGACGCACCGGCGGAACCGAGCTCGCGCGCGAGCGTGAGCCCGGCGATACCGCCTCCGATGATACAGAAATCACTCACGTTGTTTTCCATCTGGGATATCCGGCGATGCCGCCGATCGTGGCCGGAACGGTAACAATGCGACCGGCTTGCGTGTTGATTGAGACCGGCGGTGACTGTGCGCCGGGAGATGGCCGGGAATGGAACGAGCCGGAGAATGTGCGATGGAGGATGGATCATGCGTCCGTATTTCCTTCGCCGGCATTACCCGGATCAGGTTCGAGAGTATGATCTCAGCCCCGCCGCACGGCGGAGCACCTCCAACGGACAACGCAATATAGCAGTTGCGACGCTGACGCCGAACGCGGAGGAATCGCCTGCCTCCGGGACCGGCCGCCACGCGCAGGAACAATGCCCCGCAGGCGCGCCGAACCGCGGGGAAACCGTAGCGCCCGGCAACGGAATCCGGCGCCGGAAGAAGACAATCTGCGAGGTCCGGGAACGTTGATCGTATACGCCCATGAAGAGATTCGCTACTGTTTCGACGATTCTGCTCGTGATGCTTGCCGGCCGGGCTCCTCTTCATGCCCAGCAGGAAGCGCCGCGCGGCAATGACGCTCCACGGATGCTGCCGCACCGTCTGGTCATCAAGGTTCAGGCGGGCGATCTTCCACCCGTGGAGCAGGCACGGGCGCTGCTTGCTCCGATGTGGCGGAGCCTTCGCCTCCGTTCGGTCTCGTCATGGCTTTCCCCTGCTCTTCTTCAACCGCCTCCCCCCCGTCTCCTGCACAAGATTTCCGGTGATGCGGCCGCCAGGCTTGGCGGGCTTGCAAGGATCGTTCAGATCGAATACGACGGCGCCCTTCCCCCCGATCTCCTCGCCGCGAAACTCACCGGCATCACCGGCATCGACTACGCCGAGCCCGTCTACCGGCGCACCCTTCAGTTTGTTCCGGACGATGCCCTGCTTTCACAGCAATGGTATCTGGAGCAGGTGAGGGCCTATCAGGCGTGGGATGAGAGCCGTGCCGACAGCACCATCATCATCGCAATCGTCGATACCGGCATCGATCCGGATCATGAGGACCTGCGCGACGCCATCTGGCACAACCCCGGCGAGACGGGGCGCGATGACCACGGACGCGACAGACGGAGCAATGGTCTGGACGATGATGGCAATGGCCTGGTGGATGACTGGCGCGGATATGATTTCGGCGGACACGACGGATATTCGCCCGACAACGATCCTGCTCCCTTCTACTGGCATGGATCGCACGTGGCCGGCATCGCCGGCGCGATCGGCGACAACGCCATCGGCATCACCGGCATCGGCTTCGGCGCGCGGCTGATGTCCATCAAGATCAGCGACGACGAGCAGTACCAGGAACCGCTGCTGACCGGCGGAGCCGACGGCATTCTCTACGCTGCCAGAATGGGCGCGCGCATCATCAACTGTAGCTGGGGCGGGCCGGGCTTTTCGCAGGCGGAGCAGGAACTGGTGGACGTGGTGACGGAGATGGGAAGCCTGGTGGTGGGAGCCGCGGGGAACAACGGCAGCAATCTTTCGTCATATCCCGCCTCCTACCGCAACGTCCTTTCGGTGGCGGCGGTCACCCCCACCGACAAGCGTTCGTTCTTCAGCAACTTCAGCACCAACGTCGGCATCTCGGCTCCCGGCGAGGCGATGTACTCCACCGTGCCGCGCAGCTACAGCGCGAGCGGCTACAGGCGTTCCGACGGCACGTCGATGGCCGCCCCGGTGGTGGCCGGCGCTGCGGCGCTGATCCTTGCGAAGTATCCGGAGCTCTCGCCCGAGGAGATCGTGGCGGTGCTCCGTGCCAATGCCGACGACATCAGCGAGCAGAACCCGACAATGCGGCACCTTCTGGGAAGCGGCAGGATCAACATCGAGCGGGCATTGAGCGTAGGCGCCGACGCCGTGTATGCATCGGTGCTGGACTACCGCGTGATCGAGGAGACGCCCGACGATGTGATCGAGCCGGGGGAACGTGTCGATCTGCACGTGCGCGTGAAAAACATCCTCAGCCCCGTCTCCGGCCTCCGGCTGGATCTGACCGCCCTCTCCGACAATGACGCCGTGCACATCGAGAATGGAACCGCGTCGTTCGGTGATATGGACCACGGCGAAATCCGCGAGAGCGGCGCAGGCACCTTCATCGTGACGATGCCGGGCGATCTCCCGCTGGATTATCGTCTTCCGCTTCTTCTGACGCTGCACGACGATGCCGGGGAGATCGGCACGCGGCGGATAGAACTGATGGTGAATCCGAATTATGCCACGACCGCGTACAACCGCTCGACTGTCACCTTCACAGGGAACGGGCGCATCGGCTTCAACGATTTCCCCTCGAACGAGCAGGGAAGCGGATTCAGGCTTGACACATCATCGAACCTTCTCGCCGAAGGAGGATTGATGATTGGAATTGCGGCCGGGCAGCTTGCGGATGTGGTGCGCAGCTCGGATCTCCTTCATCAGAGCCAGGGCCTGCAGACGGTGGAGCCATATCGCGTCAGATTCTCCGCCGGGGAGGGGGCGGAGATAGGGACGGCGCGATTCAACGACCGGCATCTGAGCGATCTCCAGAGAATCGGGCTGGATGTGCGGCTGACAACCCGGCAGTTCGGTCCCCCCGCCGACAATCTCACCCTGCTTTCCTATACCATTACGAACACCAGCCCCGCTCTCTTCACAACGCTGAACTGCGCGATGTTCCTGGACTGGGATCTGGGGCCGGCGGGTGCGGACGACCAGATCAAATGCGATCTGGAGAACAGGTTCGGCTATGTTTACAACGTCAGGAACACGGCACTCCCCTACGCGGCTGCGATGCTGGTGAGCGACGATCCGATGGCGTTCGCGGCCCTGAACAACGGGCTCCCGCCGCTGACCAATGGCTTCTATCAGACAGAGAAGTGGGATGTCATCTCCAACGGGATCAGGTCGGAACAGTCGCAGGTAGGGGATGCATCGATGGTGATCGGCGCCGGGCCGATAGAGCTGCGGCCGGGGGCCGATACCACTGTGACGTTCGCGCTGATGTCCGGGGCGAACCTGGCCGAGCTTCGGACAACCGCACAGTCGGCACGGGAGATCTTCACCAGAATGGGAGGCACTCCCGGCGGCCCCGTAGTGGTGCCGCGCGAACTGTACCTGGCGGAAGGATATCCAAATCCCTTCACCGACCATATCGACCTGGAGTTCCGGCTGCCGCGCGAGGATTACGTCACGATCGACGTCGTCAATCCGCTCGGAGAGGTCGTCCAGACGCTGACGTCCTCGTTCTATCCGAAGGGAATCCACTCCGTACGTTTCATTCCGGAGGGGGAGGCGGTCGGCGTCTATTTCGTCAGGCTTACCGCCCTGAACCACACGGTAGCCCGCAAGGTGGTGCGGATAGTACATTGATCCGGTCCATTCGCGCAGGTATCTTGTTCGTGAATCGTTATGCATGGATGATCATACTCCGGCATGCGATCATTATTCCGTACCGGAAGCCATCGTTCCCGTACGCCCAATTCATTCGTTCATCCTTCATGATCGTTCGTCTACTGCCGCCGGCTCTGCTGCTCTGCACATTCATATCCCTGGCCTCCGCCCAGACCATCCCCCTGCGGTCATCACCCGATCCATTGCTGCGCGCAAGGCAGGGACGCCTGCTGGTGAAAGTGACCGCCGATCAGTTCGCCCGCGGAGTCACGCCCGAGACGTTCGGCGAAGCCATGACGCGCTTCGGCATCCGCCAGGTACAGCCCTGGCTGAATCCCCGGCTGGTGACATTCCGGCTTCCCGCGTACAAGCGGAATGGCGCCGGAACATACGAGATGCCCGCGCTCGCACTGCGGCGGATCATGCTGGTGGAATATTCCTCGGAAGATGCCCCGGAGGTGGTGGCGGAGGCGCTGGAGCGCTCCTCCGGCGTGGAGTATGCCGAGCCGATCTACCCGCGCAGGCTTCTGTACACGCCCAATGATCCGGAGCTCTTCAAGCAGTGGTATCTGGATTCCATTCACGCCGCAGAGGCGTGGGATGTGGTGCGCGGCGACGGCAGCATCACCATCGCCATCGTCGATTGCGGGATCGAACGGACGCATCCCGACCTGCGCGACGCCATCTGGTACAACCCCGGCGAGACCGGCCTGGACGATATGAACCGCGATCGCAGCACCAACGGCGTCGATGACGACGGCAACGGATTCGTGGACGACTGGTGGGGCTATGACTTCGCCGGACCGGACGCCGAGACGCCGGACAACGATCCTTCGCCGGGCGAGGAGAATCATGGAACGATAGTGGCCGGGATCGCGGGAGCGACCGGCGACAACGGAACGGGCATCGCCGGCGTCGCGTTCGGCGTGAAGCTGATGGCGGTGAAGGTGCTGGACGACGAGAGCTTCGACTCCGCGGAGTTCGCGCGGGAGATGGAGGGAGTGCTCTATGCGGCGAAGATGGGGGCGAAGGTGATCAACTGCAGTTGGGGAGGGCGCGCCTCGTACCGATCCGAACAGGAGGTGCTGGACGTGGTAACGCATGACTATGATGCAGTTGTGGTAAGCGCGGCGGGCAACGACGGGCTGGACGTGCGATACTACCCAGCATCCTACGACGGCGTGCTTTCGGTGGCATCGACGAACCAGATCAATGCCCGGGCGAATTTCAGCAACTACAACTATCGCATCGACATAGCCGCCCCCGGATCGGACATCTATTCCACGTTCTTCGAGTCGCAGGGAAGCTACGGCTACGATCCGGGAGGCACCTCATTCTCCGCACCGATGGTCAGCGGCGCAGCGGCGCTCGTCCGGCTCCGCCATCCCGAGCTCGATGCGGAGCAGGTGCGCGAGGTGCTGCGGGCGGCAACCGACGACATCCGGGCAATGCTCGGACCGTTCTATGCGGACAAAATGGGAACCGGACGGCTGAACGCCCGGCGGGCGGTGGAGCTTGGCGCCACCCAGATCTCCGCACGGATGATCTCCCATGAATTCATCGGTGCAAACGACGACGGCGTGATCTCCGCCGGAGAAAACGTCCGGCTGCGGGTCGATGTCAGGAATATTCTGGCCGGCGCCGGCAATGTCACCGTGACGGTGACACCCCTCTCGCATCCCGATCTGACAATCCAGATCCCGACGACCGACCTGGGAGCGATGGCGGCGCATGAGACGCGCAGCACTCCCGACGGAACGATCCTCTTCATGGTCCCGCCCGGCACGCCCGACAACACCGAGGTCGCCTTCAGCGTGGAAGTAACCGCCGACGGGCGGACGAATCGGGACATGATCCAGCTTCGCGTCTCCCCCACCTTCCTGACCACCGACCTGAACAACATCGCGGCCACGTTCAACAGCGTCGGCAACATCGGCTACAATGGATTCAGGAGCAGCGCCGCCTATCATGGCGACGGCTTCGTGTTCGATCGCGGCGATTATCTCTTCCACGGCGGCCTCATCATCGCCACCGATTCCGTACACGTCGCCGATGTCATCCGGCGGGGTCCGGCGAATGAAGGACTTGAGGATGGATTCCGGACGATCATCCCCTACCGCCTTGAAACGGCGCAGGATTCGAGCATCCAGACCGGCACGGCCCGGTTCGGCGACAATCATCTGCCGCAGGAACGGCGCGTGGGAGTGACCGTGGACATGACGACATACGAGTACCGCACCGCACCGAATACCGTGATCGTATCCTACAGGCTCACCAATACGACGACGGAGGAGATCGCCGGAGCGCGGGTGGGGCTGTACCTGGACTGGGATGTGGGAAGCTCCGGATTCCAGGATCAGGTCGGCTATGACCCCGACAACCGTCTGGGCTATGCCCGGGCCGCATACGAGCCGGACCGCGGCTATGTCGGCGCGGCAGTCCTGACGCCCTACGACGCCAGCTTCTACGCCGTGGACAACGACGCCGACAATGCCGTGACGTTCTTCACGGCAGCCCGGAAATGGCAGATGCTTTCGAGCGGGATCAGGGAGAATTCCGCGATCACCGACATGGCAATGATGATCGGCACCGGCCCGATCACGATTCCGCCGGGACAGGAGGTGACGGTCGCCTTCGCGCTGATGGGGGCGCACGACTTCCAGCAGCTTCGCGATGAAGCGGCGCAGGCCAGGCAGCTATTCGCCCCGGGAAGCGTCGGCGGGGAAGCGTCCGCAGGAACACTCGCCAGCGCTGCCACACCGAACCCCTTCGGCGATGGCACCGTCCTGAACTTCACCATGCCTGCCGGCGGCCATGCACGGCTGGCAGTATATGATATTCATGGACGCGAGGTCGTCACGCTCTTCGATGGTCATCTCCGCGTCGGCGCGCAGCGGATTCCGTTCAACGCCGAGGGACTGCCCGACGGAATATATATCTACGAGATACGGGCGGGGGGCATCATGGAGCGTGGGAAGATCATCAGACAGGGAGGATGAGCGGGTGTGGAAATTTCCGGGCACCACGGGCGCCCACGCCGCAGAACCCGCTGCAAAGCGAAAATCTCCGGCACGCCAATGAAATATCGCGGGATGAATCGCTCCCCGCAGCGCCGGTTCGTACATCACGGACCGGCGTTTTTTGTCGCGTCGCGACGGTTGCGCGAAGAATTCCGGCGCATCGCACCGCACGCCGGCACCACGGCATTCCATCTGCTGCATCTTCCATCCGAACAGTTCCGGAACGAGACAATCACTGAGCAGGAAGGAAACAATGGCAGGACGTCTTGAAAACAAGGTGGCGATAGTCACCGGTGCGGGCACGGGAATCGGCGAGGCGATCGCCCACAAGTTCGCGAAGGAGGGAGCGCGCGTTGTGGTGGCCGGGCTGGTGGATGACCCGGTAAAGGAGGTCGTCGCGGCGATCGGCGATCATGGCGGCACGGCGATCCCGTTCATGGGAGATATCGCCGACGAGGAGACGGCGCAATCGTGCATTGAAATCGCGGTAGAGCGTTACGGCCGGCTCGATGTCCTCGTCAACAACGCCGGCGTCTTTCTGGTAACGGCGGAGACGCAGGATTATCCCGTGGAGGACTTCGACCGAACGATCCACAACAACATCCGCTCGGTGTTTCTGATGACGAAGTTCGCGCTGCCGCACCTGCGGAAAACGCACGGGAACATCATTTCGGCCGGCTCCGAATCAGGGATGATAGGGCTGGCGCAGAACACCACCTACGGCGGCACGAAGGGATGGATTCACGCATTCATGCGGGGCGTGGCGGTGGAGCAGGCACAGCATGGCGTGCGCGCAAACTGCGTCTGTCCGGGACCTGTCGATACGGCATGGACGCACAAGGAGACAGGCCCGATGACCGCGAAGATGGAGCAGATGGTGGTGGAGGCCACACCCCTGGGGCGGCGTGGAACGCCCGAGGAGATCGCAAACGTCTACGCATTCCTCGCCTCGGACGAGGCCAGCTATGTGACGGGAGCGCTCTATGTCGTTGACGGCGGAACGACGATAGCGAAGGGACCGGTGGGCGCCGAGGTGCCGGACGAACTGAAGGAGCCTCCGAAGGGGACGCTGGAACTGGAGCACTCGCTGGATGGCATGGAGGGAAAGGGAGCGCACCGGGTGGAGCCGTAGATGCGTACGGCGGAATGATGTGCTGAAGATCGTGTATGAAGCGGCACCTCCCGTACCGCACGGGAGGTGCCGCCTGTCATGGAAGCTGTTTGCAAGTGTACCCGGGGGATTCCCGGCGTCATCGCGGGGAGCGCAACGACGTGGCGACCTCTCGCCGCATCATGTATGTGATACCCGGCGAGATTCGCTCCGTGACCGCCTCGCAATGGCACCGTACGCGCATGGTGCGGCACCACATGAGAACGGATCACGCCGGCTGGTTCATTTGGCGCTGGCGGCCTCGTATGTCGAGGTATGTCCCGGATCGATGCGCATCAGCTTGCGCCAGATGATGGGATCGCGATAGCCGGTGAAGATATCGGCGTACTCGATGTACTTGGCGTCGTTCAGCACGCGCAGGATCACACTTGGCTGCACGATCTTGTCCACCGCAATCACCAGACCGGTGAAATGCTCGTTGATGGAATCGAGCGCCGCATTGCGATTGTCGGCCATCAGGTCGAGGCCGTTGTAATGATAGTCGAAGATGAACTTGCGGATGGGATTGAACCGCAGATCGGTAAGCTCGCGGACGAACCCGTAGCGCGAGTAGCTGCCGGGGGGCGTCTGTGTTGACCATCCCTCCACATCGGTCCGCACCTGGGCGCGCTGTGCAAGCGTCCAGGCCTTCTCGTACATGGTGGCGCCGCCCAGGTAGCCATAGCTGTCCAGGTCCATCCCCAGCGCGATATATACGTAGAAGTCGATCAGCCCGGTCAGCGGATCGTACCGCGTCTCATCCTGAATGAACGGCTGGCCGCGGTTGTACTGGAAGGTCCAGCCCTCGTCCAGAATCTTCATCATCGCCGAGAGCTTCTCCGATTTGTTGACGTCACGCTGGCTGCCGACCATCAGGCGGGCCCCGTAGAACCCATCGCGCGAGCCGGTAAACACGACGCTGAAGTTCATCTTCACCTTCTCCCCCTCCCACGGCTCGCCGGTCCAGCGTACGGAGTTGATATAGCGCTCCATATCATAGGCGAAGTTCGCCACCTCCTGCTGGGCTCCAAATGAAAGCTGGTCGGTATTCACCGTGACGGTGGCCTCGATCTCCTGCGCGCGCAGAAGACCGCTCCCCGTAACGATGAGGGCCACAAGGAGGGCCGCAGTCGATAAGGATTTCATAGTGACTCGCTGATACATGTTCTTGTTAAGTTGGCGCATGGTCAGTCGTTACCTGATGGCAGGCATATCCGTAGGAACGATATGAATACCAGACGGTTTACCGGCCGGGCGATCGCGCCTCCTCCGGAGAGGATGAGCGCGCCGGCCGAACGAAGACGAATGATGACGTCCACCATTTCCCGACGCGCGCCGCAGGGCTCGGAGCTCCACTCCTACGTTCACCGGCACAGGAGGATTTCGGGCGATCGCGATTTCGCTCCGACCGACGAGCGCCGGGGGCGCCGTCACGGAGCATTCCCCTGTATGATGACCACGGCGAATCTAGTGAAGAAGGCGCATCCATTGAAATGGCCGCCGATCTTCCTTCTCTGGAGCCTGTTGCTGACGGTCCGGGGGAGCGCCCAGGCGCCGGGCTATCCCGGTCCGGCTGAAACGGCACTGGCGGGATCGGTTGCCGCGCGAACCGAGGACCATCGTTTCGCCGGGACCAATCCGGCCGCCCTGTCGGGAACCGCCCCGCTCGCCCTTCTCTCCTTCGCCCCCTCGGCGCTCGGCATCGCCGGTTATCATGAAGAAAACGCTTCAGCGCTGCTCCCCGTCACCGATGTATTTCGCATGGGATGCTCGGGGCGAACTCTGGGCGCAGGAGCCTACCACGAGCTCGGCGGAACCATGCAGGCGGCGATCGATGCGCCGGGTGATGTGACGCTCGGCGCCGCACTCTCCTATCACGCCCTGATGATCGATGGTTACGGTTCGACTGCGGCGGCAACCGTCGATCTCGGCGCGCTCGCCCGCCTGACCGATCGCATCCGCTTCGGTGCCGCAATCAGCAACGTCGGGCGTGCACGACTGCTGGAGGCCGATATCCCCCAGCAACTGTCCTTCGGGTTCGCATTCGACATCGGCACCGCAACCACGATCTCGCTGGATGCACATCACGAGCTCCGCCGCCCGGCATCCCTGGCGCTCGGGCTCTCCACCATGCCGCTGCCGGAACTGATGCTCCGCGCCGGCATCGCGAGCGCCCCGGCCACCATCGCGTTCGGGGCCGGTTACGACGTCAACGGAATTCTGTTCGAGTACGGAGGCGCCTACATCCCCCCACTTGGATTCCGGCATGTGGCGGGGGCCGGCGTCCGATGGTGACCGGCGGCAGACGAACGCGGAAGCCGGATGATCCGGTTCGGAACATGCCGCGCCCGCAGCAAGCTTTCATGAGGCTCCCGGAAATGCGAACCACTCCCCCAATGCGCCCGCTCGCACATTCGTCCGCATCGATCCTGCTCCTGTTCGCTCTCGTCGCTGCGTTCAGCACGCCACTGCGGTCGCAGATCGTCCCCCCGGTTCCGGATGAGCTTGAACCGGTTATCGAACGTGCCATTGAAGGCTCGACGCAGGAGGAAACCGACGCCCCGGAGTTCATCGACGAGCTGGAGCGATACCGCCGGCGCCCCATCGGGCTCTACACGGCGACGGCCGATTCGCTGGCCCGGCTGCCCGGCATCTCCATTCAGGACGCATTCGCCATCCTCGACTTCGTTGACAGCACGGCGCCGGCCAGCATGGAACAGCTTGAAGCGCTCGCGACGCTCGACGCGGAACAGCTTCAGGTGCTCCGCGCATATACATCGCTCCGGCATCCGCGCTTCCCGGCGGCCCCCCGGCGCCTGATTGTCTCCATGCGGACGCGCTTCCAGCAGGACCTTCAGCCGAGGAAGGGATATACGGATGAGGTTCGGCGGCTTCTCCTGCGCCGCGATCCGGTCACAGGCGATCCGCTGGAACCGGACACGGCGACGCTCGGCAGCAGTTATCTCGGCGGGCGGCAGGGGCTCATGATGCGCATACTCGTGACGCACGGCGATTTCTCCGCCGGCATCACCTTCCAGAAGGACCCCGGCGAGCCGATCGTTCATACCGATACCGCCTCATTCGCGTACACACGCGACGAACTGGTGGACCCCGCCGCGCCGGTCTCGGGCATCGACAGGCGGTTTGGAAGCTTCGCGAGCGCACATGCCGAGGCACGCCTGGGCGATTTCACGCTCCACGCCGGAGACTATGTCGCGGAGTTCGGCCAGGGGCTTCTCCTATGGACATCGTTCGGCGGAGCGAAGGGAAGCGATGTGATCAGGAGCCCGTACAAATCGCCACGGGGCATCACAGGCTATCGCTCGGCGGGAGAGGCGTCATTCCTCCGGGGCGGGGCGATCGGGTTCGAGCGGCAGAGTCCGGGACGTACCGGATTCGGCGCCCATCTCTTCTGGTCCAGTCGCGCGCTCGATGCATCGATCGAGGAAGGAACCGACGCGGAGGGAGAACCGGTGCAGCAGATAGGCTCGGTCCGCGAGGATGGCTACCGGCGCACACGCAGCGAACTGCGGAGAAGCGGCAATCTGAACGAGACGCTGTTCGGCGGCAACATGCGGGTGCGCTTCCGCGGCGGCGAGCTCGGGCTTACGGCGTACACCTCCGCCTACGGCATGCAGCCATCCGCCGATCTTGCACGGACACGGGGTACGGGGAGGACGACGATGATCGGCATTGATGGACGCTATGCCCGCTGGGGAGTGATGCTCTTCGGCGAACTTGCACGGGCGACCAATGGAGCGCTCGGCGCCGTCGGCGGCGTTGCAACGGCAATTCATGGCATCGATCTGACGGTGGCGGGACGCTGGCTCCCGGCGACATTCACCACGCCGCATGGCGCCGGGTTCGGGGAATCGCCGCTGCGGCAGCACAACGAACAAGGAATCTATATCGCCGCGAAGGCGCCGATTCTTCCGAAGCTCACACTCTCCTCCTACTTCGATCTCTACCGAATCCCCGAGCGGACCGATCTCGTCCCCTTTCCTCGCAACGGTGCCGACGGCTATCTCCAGTTCGATTATACCCCGACACCGGCACTGAAGCTGGAGGCGCGGCTGCGGAGCGACTCGAAACAGGCGGCACTGACCGTGGCCGATGCACTCGGCCGGGATCGTCGCCGCCTCATCGACCGGACCTCGGCAAGCGGGCGGCTCTCGATGGAATACCTCACGCACGGCGGCGCGTTCCGGCTGCGCGCCCGCATCGAGCGACGGTTCATCGGATCGAGCGATGGAGTTCCCGCCAGCGACGGCGTACTCTCCTATGTCGATTTCCGCCTGTGCCCGATGCCGGCGATCTCCCTCGGCGCACGTGCCGTGCTCTTCGACATCGACGATTTCGATGCCGCCATGTACGAGTTCGAGCAGGAGCTTCCCGGCCGCCTCACGAACCTCGCGCTCTCCGGAGAGGGGAGGCGATTCTATCTCTACGTATTCTGGAATCCCTCGCCCACCTATTCCATCGCCGTGAAGTATGCCGAGACGGTCTACATCGACCGCGAGAGCATCAGCCCGGGCACGCTCCAGGAAATCGCCGGGCCGGTCAGCAACAACATTGCGGTGCAGTTGGATCTGAAGTTTTGAATGCCCGGTATCGTCGGCGGCCGGTTACGCACGGTGTCGGGGGCCGTTTCCGCCGCCCTGGCCCGTTTGCCGTGGGTCCGGTCCGCAGCCAGTCATGAAAATCGCTCGGCCATACCTCCATCAACCGGCATCGGCCCCGCGGCATCCCCGGATGCCTGTGCCATGTTAAACGCACTTCTCCGACCCGGGTCACATCCACCCCGAGCATTCCGGCGTTCCAATAGCGGCAGGGCATGGTTCGTATGTATGCTCATTGTCTTCAGGATCATTAGATTATTCAGCGATATGAACATGCTGCAGAAACGACATGGACTGCTGGCGCTCGCTCTGGGAGCGATGCTGGCGGCATCGGCGCCGGCACTGGCGAAGTCGCAGGGACGGCCATACAACGTGGACGAGATCGTGCGCAAGACCAAGGCGGTGTACAATTCCACCTCTACGGCGGAGATCTCGTTCGAGCAGAGCGGGGCGGCGGGAAATATCTCCGGCACGCTCACCTACGGCAAGGGCGACAAATACCGGCTCGAACTGCCAAAGCAGACGATCATCAGCGACGGCGCGAAGGTCTGGACCTACCTGCCCGAAAAGCGGCAGGTGCTGGTATCGAAGAGCGCGAGCGGCGGCAGCCGGCTGACACCGGAGGATATTCTGACCGCCTTTCCGGGGGATTACGCCACTGAACTGGCAGGCGAGCAGACGGTAAACGGACGGAAGGTCTGGGTGGTCCGCTGCACTCCCGGCAGGGGAGAGAAGATCGGTGATGTCACCCGTGCGGTGCTCTACATCGACAAGGCCACGTACCGTTTTCAGCAGATCGAGGTGGAAAGCCCGACGCTCGGCTCGATGAAGATCAGGATCGTTGCAGCGCAGTACGGCGGCAAGATCCCCGATTCGCGCTTTACGTTTACTGCTCCGCAGGACGTTCGCGTGGTCGATCTCACGCGCTGATCAACATCTGCAGGTATCATGGCGGCCGGGAAGCATCGTGGACATGCTCTCCGGCCATCGCATTTCCGGGATGCCATGTGCGCCGGAACATTACTTCGCGGAAATGGCGGGTTCATCGTAGCTTACAGGAGTGTTTCGGCCGGAACCGGGGGGATCGAGGCTTCTCCCGCAGACGGCTTTTTCCTTCAGTATCCGAATCGAGGAGCAGAAACTGTCACGGCATCCAGTACAGGATAGAGCAGCCCGGCTTCGCCTCCTTCCGGCGAAGAAACAGGCGACGACATGGCAGGAACGATGGCAGCGGACGCGCAGCCAGCTGCTGTGGTTGTGGAATCACCTCACCACCATCTCGCTGCGCGCGGACAATGACCATGTCTTCATGCTGGCGGCGGGCATCGCATTCAACATCATCACGTCGCTGGTTCCCACCATCCTGGTGCTCTTCTTCATCCTCGGCTATGTCCTCGACTCGAACACCATCCTCAATGAGCTGAACCGGTATGCCGAGGTTTACGTCGTCGCACAGGGCCCGCGCGAGGAGATACTCCAGCAGTTGCAGACGCAGATCTCGTCGCTCGTGGAGAACAGGGGCATCGCGGGGGCGATCGGTATCGTCGGTATTCTGTGGAGCGCGTCAGCGCTGGCGACGTCGATTCGCGTGGCGATGAACAAGGTCTTCCGTTGCCGCGAGGTGCGGAATTATCTGATCTACAAGCTGTATGATATCATCGGCATCATGCTGATCGGGCTGCTCGTATTCGTTTCGATCATCACAGGGCCGCTGCTGCATCTGGTGGTGGCGATAAGCGATCGCATCGGCATGGCGCTGCAGCTTGCGGGGCTGGAGGGGCTCGTCACGGAGCTTATCAATCTCGCTATCACATTGCTGCTGTTCTATGTCATCTTCCGCTATGTCCCCTATCAGCGGCAGGAACGGCATATCATCTGGATAGGCACGCTCACGAGCACGGCGCTCTGGGAACTGGCGCGCTATGTCTTCAGCTTCTATCTGACGGAGTTCGGGACGCTGGGGCGGATTTACGGGGCCTATGCGTTCTTCGCCGCAGCGGCGCTCTGGATCTATTTCACTGCTCTCGTTTTCATGATCGGCGCCGAAGTGGCGTATCATGTCAAGCAGAGCAGGTGGAATGCACAGAGAATATTCAATAGAATTTCGCGGAATGGAAAAGAGGAGGCCGAGGGGTAGGGTGATGGTTGCGCCGCCGACCTCGATACAGCACGGGGAGGAGATATATCACGCAAAGGCGCAAAGGGAGAACGGCTGCGCCGGCTCCGGTTGCGCCCCTCGCTCCCAGGCAGAAATCGAACATTCCCTTACTCCGCATCCACCTTCACATCCTGCGTCTCCCTGGGTTTCGATTCCTCCTGCGCCTTCTTCGCGGCGGCGCGCTTCGCCTCCTTTGCAGCGCGGAGCTTGTTGTAGTTGATGGAGGCCGAAAGCGTTATACCCTCGCGGATAATGCCGCGTGCACGCAGGGTATCCTCGGCGACGAGATAGCGCTTGCGGTCGGGAAGGGCCCCGCGCGCCTCAACAGGCACCTGCGATATCGGTATCCAGGCCTCCTCCATGCCCATGGGATCGGCCGGAAGGTCGAGATCGACATCACGATTGGATGCAAGTTCCAGCCACGGTCCGCCACGCTTGCGGGTGAAGTCGAAGATGTCGATGATGAGCACCGGCGTCCCGCTGAAACGGATCAACCTGCCGCTCGAATCGCGCTTCCCCCCTTCACCCCACTTGAACAGCCATTCGGCATCCGGCATGAACTGGCGGACGCACGAATGTGAGACAGGACGCCCCGGCATGTCGAACTGATGGAATGCATTCCCCGCATAGAGGTGGAAGTTCCAGGTATAGGGGAGCTTCCAGTTGTCGTTCAGCGACGAAATGCGCAGGCGGTCCTTCCAGTTCAGCGCGTAGCGGCCGGGAAAGGTCGGCTTCCGCTCGGTCCCGGTGTTGCAGGCCGCAAAACGAACCAGCCGTCCGTATTCGTAGCAGGCATACGCCTGGTACTTGTTGGAAATCACTATCAGCTTGCGGATGGTGTCGGCGGCCGGGTAGCGCTCCGGAAAGATGGAGTAGGCGCGAAGATCGGCGATGACGGTATCGGGTGTGACGATGGTGTCGCCACTGCGGAAATAGCCGAGCTCCTTCCGGTTCAGCGTCGTAACGGCACGATATGCGTCATCCGACTCCTTGGTCTTGCGGTATAGCTTCCGGATCGAATCGAGCACCGTACGGTTGGAAATCGCCAGCCGCGTGTAGCGTATCTCCGGGAACTGCGCTTCGGGCACCGAAAGCTCGGGCAGGGGCGTCGAGGCCGGGGAATCCGCCACGGTATCGTTCCCGGAGATGGCGGCCGAATCCACCGCAGGGACTCCATCCCCGGTTCGGCTGTCTGAGCCGGGGCGCTCATTCTCCGAGCAGGAAACCAGCAGAAACGCCGGAAGAAGGCATACGAACGTCAAGCCGCGCAGCGGTGCGAGCGGTCGGTTGAACATCGATCGGATCATCATCATCGTCGAGCTATGCTTATCTACAGTAAGGTATGTCAGGCACCGGCACGGCGGACCGCTCAGTCGGCCATTCCCGCCTGGAGTTTTGCGGCACGATCGGCGAATTTCAGCGCGGAGATCACAGGATCAAGATTGCCCTCGATCACCTCGTTCAGCGCGTAGTTCTTCGCCTCTCCCTCCAGACGGTGGTCCGTAAGGCGGTTCTGCGGAAAATTGTAGGTGCGAATCTTTTCGGAGCGATCGCCGCTTCCAACCATTCCCCTGCGCTGCGCTGCGTAGGCGCTGTCGCGCTGCTCCCGCTCCAGTTCATACAGCCGGGCGCGGAGCATTTTCATCGCGCGCTCGCGATTCTGAAGCTGCGAACGCTCCTGCTGGCATGCCACGACCACCCCTGTGGGCATATGGGTCAGCCGGACGGCGGTCTCCACCTTGTTGACGTTCTGTCCCCCCTTGCCGCCGGAGCGGAATGTGTCCAGCTTTATGTCGGCGGGATTGATCTCGATCTCCACCTCCTCCACCTCCGGGAGCACCGCCACCGATGCCGCGGAGGTATGGACGCGCCCCTGCTGCTCCGTCTCCGGCACACGCTGCACGCGGTGCACGCCGGACTCGAACTTCATCGATCCGAAGACATCCTCGCCGGAGAGAAGGAAGGAGATTTCCTTGTATCCCCCCAGATCGGACTCCGAGTAATCGAGCCCCTCAAACTTCCATCCCTTCATCTCGGCATAGCGCGAATACATCCGGTAGAGATCGCCGGCGAACAGCGCAGCCTCCTCCCCCCCGGTACCGGCACGGATCTCGATGATACAGTTCTTGGAATCGTCGGGGTCCTGCGGGATTAGAAGATAACGTATCTCCTCCTCCAGTTCCTCCCTGCGGCGGCGAAGCTCGGCATATTCGTCGCCGGCCATCTCGCGCAGATCGGGATCAGCAGCGGTCTCCATCAGTTCCCGCGCCCCTTCCAGTTCCCTGATGAGCCGCGAATACTCCTGGTATGCCTCCTCCACCGGCTTCAACTGGCGCTGCTCGCGCATGGTGTCACGATATGCCCTCATATCGTTAACGAGCGCCGGATCGCCGAGCCTCATCTCGATCTCTTCGTAACGACGGTGGATCTGGCTGAGTTTATCGAGCATGTATCTTCTATGCCGGGTAGACTATTAGACCATCACATTCTCCGCTAAGATACGCAATCGGCATAGTAACCTTCGAGCCCACGTAACGATCAGGGCATTTCCATGAGGCGCGGCCGGGGAAATTCCTGTTCCGCAGGATTTTACGTAAGATGGTTCCGGTTTTAACTTCCCGGACCGGGAGCGGCGTCGCATGCAATCGGATGCGCCCGCCGCGCGTATGGCAGGCTCATCCACAGACGCGCTTCCAGGACAGGCCCGGCATGCAATCTGCCGGTATCGAGATGAGTCCTTGCGGAGTACGACGCAGGCATCCCCCGCCGGGACACGGGGCCGGCAGGTTTTCCGGGAAGCCCGGCGTACGCAGCATCATCCGGCGCGACTCCCCCCGAACGGCCCGGACACGGCCCGCTCGATGGATGGTTCGCCCTTCATCCCGGCGGCACGCCGTGGCACCTCGATCGCGCGTATATGACTACGAGGAATCGCACCATACGAACCTGCCCTGCGGCACTGCTGCCGCTGCTTCTGGCCGTGGCGGGCTGCTCCGCTCCATCCCGGACTGCACGGACAGGCCACAACGTCGATACGGTCGCAATCGACTTCCCGGATGTCTCCGAAACCCACCGGGGCGCCACGGAGGAGGACCACTGGCGGCATGAACTCGCGGAGCGCTACTTCCTGGAAGGCTCCCTGCTGCAGATGCAGGAGCGCTATGCCGACGCCATCATCCAGTTCCAGCGTGCGCTGCGATTCATGCCGGGGAGCTACAGCGTCGTCCATTTCGCCATCGCGCGCTGCTATCAGGCCATGGGCGCGACCGACACCGCGCTGGTGTACAGTCGCGAGGCGGTGCAGCGCGACCCCGACAACCTCGACGCGCGGATGCAGCTCGCCTCCCTGATGATCGCCAACGGACGGCTCGGCGGCGCCTCCCGGGAGTACGAGGAGGTGCTTCGGCGGCAACCGGGAAATCTCCAGGCACGCTACAGCCTGGCGCGGCTCCTGCAGTGGAGCGATCCCGAGCGATCCGCAGAGCATTATGAGTATCTCCGCAGAAACGTGGATGAGAGCGAGGAGATCCTGCTCAGCCTGTCCGAGCTTTATCTGAATCTGGGACGCTACGACCAGGCGATCGGCGTCATGCGGGAACTGATGGCGAGCGAGCCGGCAAGCGCGGATATCTATGCGCTGCTCGCCGAAGTCTATGTGCGCGCCGGCCAGTATGAGGAGGGGATACGGACGCTGCTCGATGCCAGGGAGCATCTGCTGCCGCCCTCGGCATATACGGCGTTCGCCATCGAGCGGCTCGATGCAGTCGTGCGGAACCTGCCGGTCAACAATGCCGGCTACGCCAACTACGCCCGCGCACTCGCGGACAGCCTGGGGACGCGGCTTTCCGGAAGCTGGGAGGTTACGCTGCATGCCGGCCTCGTACATTATCATCTCGGCGATGCCGGGAAGGCCGATTCGCTCATCCTGCACTCCCTCTCCGACGAGGAGGCTACGGCCGAGGCATGGACCGAGGCGGCCGTGCTGTATGTGAACGACGGCCGGAGCGAGCGCGGGCTGGGATTCATGCTCCCGACGGCATTGCGGTACGACGACGATTATCATGTCCCCTATCTCATCGGCTATGCATTTCTGCTGATGGATCGCTACGACAGCGCCGAGCACTACCTGCGCCGTTCGGTGGCGATGGAACAGCGGAACAGCGACGCATGGGGACATCTGGCGTTCATCTACAACCAGCAGGGGAAGGTCGCCGCCAGCGACAACGCCTACGAGCGGGCGCTGGAGCACGATCCGTACAATCCCACGCTGCTGAATAATTTCGCCTATTCGCTGGCCGACCGGGGGAAGCGCCTGGAGAAGGCGCTCGGCATGGTCGAACGGGCGCTGGAGACGGAGCCTGAAAACGAATCGTATCTGGACACGCGCGGATGGATCTACTTCAGGATGGAACGCTACGAGGATGCGGCACGCGATATCCAGCAGGCGGTGGATGTGGGAGGGGCGAGCAGCGAGGTGCTGCTGCATCTGGGAGAGGTACGCCAGGCCCTGGGCGACCGCGATGCGGCACGCCAGGCATACGAACGGGCGCTCCGCCTGAAACCGGGTGACGAGCATCTTCTGCGGAAACTGGAGGCAGTGCGATAAACGTTCTCCCCGCCTGGGGTTCCCATGCCTCGACACGGCTGTACGCCGCGCGCTCCTGTGAATCCGCCGCGGCGATAACGATATGATCTTCCCCGCTCTTTCATGATAATGATGCATTCGATGAAATTTCCGCGCGTCCTTCACGTGCTTCTTCCGCTCATCTCCTGCGCCGTGCTTGGCGCGGGCTGTTCCGGCAGCCGGGAGATGGTAAATGCGGGGGAGGCCGAATCGCAGGCGCTGCTGGAGCAGCTCCGGCAGAGTTATGCCGCAACGCCGGATCTCTCCGTCAACGGCAATCTCCGCGTCTCCGGCGCCACCATATGGTTCGATGCACTGGTGCGCGGGCGCGATTCGCTGCGGATCAACCTCGTCGGCCCCTTCGGGGTGCCCGTGGGGGCACTGAGCGCCACCCCCGATGCGTTCGTTTTTCTGAACGCCCAGGAGGGCGAGGCGGTGGAAGGACGTCCCAGCCGCGAGAATTTCGCCAAGCTGCTGATGATCGATCTCGAATATGACGAGATGCTCTCGATGCTGCGCGGGGAGCTTCCGCGGTTCCCCGCACCGGGAACATATACGGCGCGCAAGAGCGACGATGCGATCGCCTACGAGGTTCGCACCCCCGGCATGGTCGAGAAGTTCTCGATAGCCCTCGGCGATGCCACGCTTCAGAGCTATGCCCGGGGAACGGATGTCGGCGGCACCATCGCCGAGGAACTGGCAATTACCTATAACGACTACAGGGCACTGGGCGGGCGCCAGTTCCCGCGTCGCGGCATCGTCGATATCGGCGCCGGACAGCAGAAGATCACCATCAGCGTGGAACGCGTGAGCGACCGGATCGATCCCGACCGGAGCTGCGCCATCGATCTGCCCCCGGGGATCGATCGCAGGAAACTCTGACCCCCCTTCCCGACACCTACCGTGAGGAACCTTCGTGCCGGCAACGGAGATCATGCCGGCATGAAGTCCCTCATGGCTACCTTTGTACCGGAGGCGAGCCCTGCATATTGATCGTCGGCCCTGTTCAGGCCCGGGCTTTCCGCCGCAATCCGGCACCGGCACGGACGCCGGCGCATCCGGATTCCGGAGCCCCCCGGACCGCATAGCTATGAAGCTTTCGTTGTCTACCTGCACATATCCCTTTCCTGTCCTGATACTGCTGCTGTTCACGGCCTGTATTGCCGCGGCGCAGGAGGATACACCCGCGCCCGTGGATACCGTCCGCATCCCGGCTTCGCCCGTCGATACGCTTGCGGCCGACACCCTGCGGCAGGATTCGATCGCGCTGGGCATGAACAGATCGGGCATGGACACCGTGGTGGATTACTCCGCGCGCGACAGCATCGTCTTCGATGTGAAGTCGCGATTGATGCGACTCTACGGCGACGCCGTGGTGGTGAAGGGGGCGCAGCGCCTGACAGCGGCCTACATCGAGATCGACTTCGTGAACTCCACGCTCCACGCCGAAGCCCGGTTCGACTCCGCAACCGGACGCTACTACGGCGTTCCGGTCTTCCGCGACGACCAGGAGGAGCTCTCGGCCAACGCGCTCACCTACAACTTCCGGACGCGGCGCGGAACGCTGGGGGCGGCGGAAACGCGATTCGAGGATGGATTCTACTACGGCGAGAGAATCAAGCGGGTGGATGAAAACACGCTTTTCGTGCGCGACGGACGCTACACGACGTGCGACGCCCCCCATCCCCATTACTACTTCTCCTCGCCCCGGATGAAGGTGGAGGTGGGCGATCGCATCTTCGCCGACCAGGTAGCGCTGAACGTCGCCGACGTGCCCATCTTCTACATTCCCTTCGGCATCTTCTTCGCCAGCCGTGGCGGAAAGCAGTCGGGGCTCATCATTCCACGATGGAGCCAGACCACCGAACGCGGCTTCACCCTGGAGGGGCTCGGCTTCTTCTGGGCCGGCAATGACTACATCGACTACCGCCTGGAAACCGATCTCTACAGCAAGGGAGGATTCTCGCTGCGCAATTATTTCCGCTACGCGCTGCGGGGCGTGATCGATGTCAGCAATCTACAGTTCACCTACGGCCGCACCCGCTCCGATCCCGATGAGGAGCTCGACAACAGCTATACCGTCGGCTATCAGCACCAGATGCGCATCGGACGACGCTCGCGGCTTGGGGGCAATCTCAACTTCGCCTCGCAGAACGCCATCCGGAAGAATCGCCTGCGCCTCGGCGAAATCCCGGGGAGCGAACTGGAGGATTACACGACGCAGCGCATTACATCGGACTTCTCCTACTCGACCGCCTGGGACTGGGGAGGCGCCTTCTCCACGTCGTACCGGCGCGCGCAGAATATCATTACCAACGAGCTCGATGTGGGTGTTCCGCTCAGTTTCTCGCTGCCGAGCTGGACCCCGTTCACGAATGCCACGGGGGCGCTGGAGCTGCTTCAGAGCCTCTCGCTTGGCTACAGCGCCGCGGCCAACCTGCAATGGGTGCGCCAGGATACGCTCCCGACCGGCGGCTTCCGGGTTCATGATTTCCGCAGTGGCATCACGCATCAGCCGACCATCAGCCTCTCGCCGAAGTTTGGCTTCTTCACACTGCAGCCATCGTTCGCCTACATGGCCAGCACCTTTTTCCGGAGAACGTTCAAGCAGACGGTGGGGGATACGGTCATTACCAGCTTCATTTCCGGCATCCGATCCGCGCAGTGGTGGAGTACGGGGCTCAGCTTTTCGACACGGTTGTACGGCATCGTCCAGCCACGCATCCTGGGCATCAACGCCATTCGTCACACGATCACGCCGACGATCGGCGTCCGCTACAGCCCGGATTTCGGTGCGCCGGAGTACGGATATTACGATCAGGTCTTCAATCCGCGCACGAACGCGATCGAACGCTACTCGATCTTCGAGGGGGATGCCTCCGCGGCGTCGATTCCGGGACAGGGGCTGCAGCAGGTGATCACGCTCGATCTGCGCAACGACTTCGAGGCGAAGATAGCGCAGGGGGATACGGTGGAGGACAGGAAGGTCCGGCTCCTCTCGCTGGGGCTCAGCACCAGCTACAACGCGGCGGCCTACAACAACATCCGCTGGAGTCCCATCACCATGAATCTGAGCACCGAGCTTGGGTCGATAGGCTATCTGAGCGGCAACGCCCAGTTCAATCTCTACGACATCGATTCACTCGGCCGCACCACCCCGAACCTTCTCATACGGAGCGGGAAGGGGCTCGTCCGCGTACAGAGCGCCGGCATCAGCTTCGGCACCTCGTTCAGCGACCGCGGATTCGTGACGGGATCAACCGCCACCGCGGTGGCCGATTCCGCCGCGGCGCGGCGCGAACGGTTCAACTTTGAACAGGTGGAATTCGACCAGCGGCAGTTCTTCGGCGAGCAGGTGCGGGGAGCGTCGGAGTTTCGCGTTCCGTGGGAGATCAGCCTGAGCGGCAGCTACAACGTTTCGCGCATCTCCGCCACCGAGCTTCAGTCGTCGTTCAACCTGCAGACGAGCTTCTCCTTCTCGCTGACGCCGACGACGATGATCTCCAGCCGCGGCTCGTACGACTTTACGCTGGGGAAGTTCCTGATCCCTGCCATCGGTCTTACGAAGGATCTCCACTGCTGGGAGATGAAACTCGACTGGGTGCCGAGCGGCTTCGGCCGCGGATTCTATTTCCGCATCGGCCTGAAATCGCCGCAGCTCCAGGATATCAAACTGGAACGCTCGCAGACGTTCTACGACTAGACACACGCAGAACCGGACGCCGGGGAATCCCGCTCCGGCGCATCATTTCCCCCCCTTCTCCTCTCCCGCGTTCCCGGCGGAACGTCCGCCGTGCATGGCACGGGTACAATACCGGCGATTCCAGCACGGCTTTGTACGGGTTACATCCTTGGTGGAGGCGAACGGACCACATATCTTTCGGGAACGTTCAATCCGGGACCAACAATTATCACAATGACGGCACTGAAGATTTCGACGCGATCTGTCCTCCACATCATACCGTTCCTCTGCATCATGGCAGCTCTTTCGGCCTGCGGCTCATCCTCCGGAACCGGCGCCGGACAACGGTATGATACAGTCACCACCATGAATGGCCTTCGCTATATCGAATACGAGAAGGGAACCGGCGCGGAAGTACGCAGCGGCATGAATGTCAGCGTTGACTACGCAGGCTTCCTGACCGACGGGACGCTCTTCGACACTTCGATAGAGACCGTGGCGAAGGAATATGACCGCTCCGGCAAGCCCTTCTCGGCGCTGCCGGAGGGAACCGACCGGAGCACGCATTATAACCGTGGCGGCTATCCGTTCGAGCCGATCGAATTCGTGGTCGGAACGGGGTCGGTGATTCAGGGATGGGACGAGGGGCTGACCACCGGCATGCATGTCGGCGGCCGGCGCAGGCTGATCATCCCGCCGGAACTGGCCTATGGCCGCAGCGGGCGGGGTTCCATACCGCCGAACGCCACGCTGATCTTCGACGTGCATGTCATTTCGGCGCAGTAACGCCGGTCCGGTGCGACCCGGAGCTCATGCCCGAACATGGCCGGATGCACGCAGAAAACTTCAACAATGCCTGGCAATGTGAATCCATCAGGCACACGCTGTAAGGGCGTTCCTCCCCGGGAACGGCCCGCCGCGGCTCACGTTTCCAGGCACTCTACAGAATGGCTACAGACTCGCGTACAGGGAGATTCTCCACGCAGCCGCTCCGGCGGCTGAAATTCCCCGGCATCCGCCGGTTCCATTCCACCGACACGAACGTTCGCAGTTCACCTCTTATGAACTGGATGATCGTGCTGGTGTTCTTCATCATCGTGCTTGCCCTGGCCTACTATTTTCTCTTCGAGCCCGGGGGAAAGGTTCACACCGATGTCATCGATTTTTCGCAGACATCCGAGCGGATCGAGGAACTGAGCACTGTACGGAGCCATATGCATTTCGGCGTGGTAGTACGGGAGGAGGCGGGAAACATCATTGTGCGGCGTCTTGCCGACCAGGCCGAATACATCGGTATGGACCGGCTTTCGACGGCGCTCTTTCAGGACCCGACGATGTTCGTGGAACTGCACGGTGTGGCGACCTACGGCGTGCGCCTGAACGATCTGCAGCAGCGCGTGCAGCAGAACGATTCGGTTGTCACGATAACGCTTCCGGATGCAGAAGTGCTGGATGTGAAGCTTGTGGCAGCCGACACGCGGGTGGTGGCGCAGATGAAGGGGCTCTTCCGGAGCTCCAACCAGACGCTGCTGCTGGAGGCGAACCGCAGGGGCGAGGAACTGGTACGCGAGTTCGCCGGGCAGGACAGCAGCATGCGCGCCCTGGCCTCGCTGCGGGCACGGGATGTACTCGCGCTGCTGGTGGAACAGGGGGGAAAGCGGGCGGAATTCCGATGAAGGAGGGGCCGGCGCGGGAAAATGGCCCGCCGATGGCATGGAAATGCGGTGTCCCGTCCCCGACGGCATGATGATACCGGAGAGTTTAATCGAATTGCCATGATCCTTCAACGCACGCCCGATGGCGTCATCGCCATCAAGCAGGAGGACCACGCCGCGCTGGCGGGGTTCATGCTGGAGCACTGGTCGGACCATAATTTCGCGCACGATCCCGAACGCGACGAGATCATCCTTGCCACACGCGAGCATGACAACGGCTGGCGCGAGTTCGACGATCCTCCCCGCCTCGACCCGGCGACCGGATTTCCCGTGGAATTCACCGGCATCGGCGCCGATGAATCGTTCAGGATCTGGGAGCGCGGATCGCGGAAATACATCGACAGCGACCCCTTCGTGGCGCTCCTCATCACCCATCATGCCTATTCCATTCACGAACAGAGCCACAAGCGTGATCCCGAATGGAAGGCGTTCTTCACCGAATTCGCGCAGCAGCGTGCCGCGCTCCGCGCACAGCTCGGGCTGGCGCACCCGCAGGTGGAACGGGCATATTCCTACCTCCGGATGATGGACTGGTTCTCCCTGGCCTACTGCATGCACCATGATCTGGGCGCGGAAAAGCCCGAGCAGTACGCCGGCTATCACTTCAAGCGGATCGGCACCGAACTGCTTATGCGTCCCTATCCGTTTGACGTGCGCGATCTCCATTATGAGCTTCCGGTCTATCCGCTCCGTCCCGAAGGTTATGCGGATGAGGAATCGCTGCGCGCGGCATTCGAGAAGCCGGAGTATCAGGAGGTGATACTCAACCCTCTCAGAAAATCCAGGTGAGCGGCGCCGGTACGATCACCGCCGACGCCTATGGCGGCGGAGCACTGCTGGTGGTGGACGGCGAATTCCCCCCCGCGCCGATGATCGCACGGCTGCGGGGGGAGCATGCGCCAGTGGTCGCCACCGACGGAGCGGCGCTGCGGTTGCGCGATCTGGAGATGCTGCCGGATGTCATCATCGGCGACCTGGACACGATCGGCCGGGAGGACACCTGGTTCGCCGCCGTGGGGATCAGGTTGATCCGACTGGAGAGCCAGGAGTCGAACGATCTGGAGAAGGCGCTTGCATGGCTGGCGGTGGAGGGGATCACCACCGCCACGCTGATTGGCGTGGCCGGGCGCGCGGTGGACCATACGCTGAACAATTTCTCGGTGATCGCCCGGTTCGCCCGCATCCTGCGCCTGCGCCTGCTGGATGCCTGCTCCCGTGCCTATATCGTCTCCGATGCCATCGCGCTCGACGTTACACCGGGGGACCGCATCTCCCTCCTCCCTCTCCCCGCCGCGGTGCTGTCCACATCGGGGCTGGCATGGCCGCTGCGTGACGAGCGTCTGGAGATGGGCATCCGGGAGGGAGCATCCAACTGCGCCGTGGAGCCGCGGATCACGCTGCATGTGCGCGAAGGTGTGGTGATCGTCTTTCACTTTCCGGCGACTGCCGGATGAATTCCCTCCTCCAACCCTTGAACGTTTACTTTTGAATGTTGAACTTCAACTCCCGGTTTCACTCACATTCATAATCATCGAGAGATTGCACATGTCACAACCTCACCTCACCCTACGACTGCTCGGAGCGCTTGCGCTGGCATCACTGCTGGCGGCGGGCTGCACCGAGGACCCCGTCTCCCCCGCCAGATCGGTCACTGTCAGCGCGCCATCACTGCCGCCGATCGCAGGGGACGCCTACTATGAACTCTGGTTCAGCTATCCGTCATCGGGGACCCAGGGAAAGAATCCCCGGCCCGATCATTCGGATGGCGCCTACTTCAGCGTGGGCAAATTCCGGATCGACGCCGAGGGAGCGATGGTGAGCCTCAGCGGCGCCCCGGCCACCTTTGCCATCCCGGAGGGATACAACGCCAATCTGATCATCGACGCTCTGCTGACGGTGGAGAGCACCAATGATACCGACACACTTCCGGGGGCGCGGATGCTGGCGGCGCCCTTCCGCGGCACCACGGAGCAGGCGCTTGCGCGGCTGCAGCCGGACGACGGCGAGGCCTTCGGCTCCAAGATCCGCCGCGACAGCAGCGGGCAGGTCTCGCTCGACGCCCCTACCAGCAACCTTCCCGCCGACGCCATCCGCGGCATCTGGTTCGTCCGGTTCGTAACCGATCCATTCAGCGCCATCATCGATACCCTCCCCGGCCTCACGCTGGCGCCGATGCCGTTGAATGCAGACAATCCGAACTGGAGCTATCAGGGCTGGCTGGTGAGAAACGAGGGAACGTCATCCGAGGAGTACATCAAGCTTGGCCGGTTCATGGACCCCGCCGGAATCGATTCCACCGGAGCAGGCTCGGGCGCCGGGATGGTTCCGAAGCGGGTTCATGAAGCTCCCGGCGAGGATTTCGTCGGCGGAACCCCCAAGCGTGTCCTCAACGACGGAACGTATGGCGTAATCGTCTCGGCGGAGCCGACCGGCATCGAGCTGGAGCGGCCGCTGGTCACAGTGCTCAAGCTCGACCGCATTCCCGCCGGGCATACCACCCAGACGGCGATGACGCTGCTGCGCCCTGCGAACCAGATCTACATGGAGGTGACTGTTGACCGCTAGGAGCCTTCGGCCCGGCGTGCTTCTGCTGGCCTGCGCCCTCACCGTCATGATGGCGCAGGCCCAGCCATTCGTTCAGGAGATCGCCCCCTTCACCGTCCACCGGAACGATGGCCAGCCCTATCTCAATCCCTTCTCCGGCGGGCTCGTGCAGCCACGCATCGGGCTGGTAGATGCCGATGGCGATGGCCTTCCCGATCTGTTCACGCTCAATCCCGACAACAGGCTGCGGTACTACCGAAACGAGGGGAACCATCGCTTCCGGAGAATCTTCCCCTCCCCCTATGAGGAGGCTCCCGTCCGGAGCTGGTTCCGGCTCGTCGATATCGACGCCGACGGCGATCTCGACCTCCTCAGCGCCGGACCGCTCTCCGAGATGTTCCTCTACCGCAACGAGGGATCATCCGCCAGCCCCGCCTTCGCCGATCTTCCCGATACGCTCCGCTACGGCGATGCCAAGATCTTCACGCAGCAGGAGACAGTTCCATCGCTCGTGGACATCGACGCCGACGGCGATCTCGATCTCTTCAGCGGCAACGTGGAGGGGTCCATCAGCTTCTACAGGAATGTGGGAACGGCCGCGGAGCCCCGGTTCGCGTTCGTCACCGGACGCTTCGAGAATATCCTCGTGATATCATCGGGGGGAATTCCGGGACGGAAGGAGGAGGAATCGGGGCGGGTGATGCTGCGGCACGGAGCCAGCGTGCTCGACTTCGTCGATCTGGACCGTGACGGCGACCTGGACATGCTCTTCGGCGATTTCTTCACGGACAAGCTCATCCACTTCCGGAACACCGGCACGCCGCAGGCTCCATCGTTCGGAATGGACCGGCTGGACACGGCATTTCTGCCGACCGGCGACGTCGTCACCAGCATCGGGTTCAACCAGCCGGTGAGCGGCGATATCGATGCCGATGGCGACATCGACGTCCTCGTTTCATCGCTCTATCCGCTGGCACCGGACCAGCCGATCATCCTTTACGAGAACACCAGCGGCGGTTCCCCGGGCATGCCGGTCATGCGCCGCAGCACGATCGATATCACAAACGAGATCGACGCGGGAAGCTTCTCGGCCCCCGCCTTCATTTCCGACAACGAACGGTTCGGTATCCTGCTGGGATCGAGCGATGGCAGCATCACCTACTTCCACATGACGGTGAACGGCATGACGGTGGAGTGGGAGCAGTCGGGGCGGTTCGCCACGCAGCAGAATCTGTTCCAGGCAGTGCCGACCGCGGGCGATCTCGACGGCGACGGCGAGGCCGAAATCCTGGTGGGCGATGCAAACGACGGCCGGATCAGGCTCTTCCACCTGCGCAACGGGCGCATGGAGCACAGTCCGTGGCAGCTCGACACCTTTCGCGTGAACCAGTACGCGGCGCCGGCGCTGGTGGACCTGGACGGCGATGGTCGGCTCGATCTGTTCGTCGGTGCGGGCAACGGGAGATTTGCGTTCCTGCGCAATATCGGCACATCAACCAACCCGATCTTCCGCCAGGAAATGCCGCCGCCGCCATTCGACGTGCTTGATATCGGGCAGAACTCGACGATTACCTTCCACGATTTGAACGGCGACGATCTTCCCGACGCCATCGTGGGGGGACGTCCGCGCCCGGATCTCACCACCGGCATCGTCCGATTCTATCTGAACCAGGGGAATGAATTCGTGCAGAGCGATCTTTTCCCCGACATCGTCACCGACCGGAATCCGGCGCCGCTTGCCGTACGCCTTCCCGGGGCCATCTATCTCTTCGTCGGCCAGCAGGCCGGCGGGCTGCTCGCATTCCGCGATCTGAACGGCGCTTCGTCGGTCACCGATGCCCGGGAGGATATGGCATCAGCCGACATAACCCTCCTCCCGGCCATCCTCTCCGGCAGCAACCGAAGGGTGATGCTGCAAGGGAACATCCCGGAAGGCCCTGCGTCATTAGGAGTGTTCGATCTTCTTGGACGCGAAGTCTTCCGCACCAGGATGGAGGAAACGGGTGGCCCCCGTACGTTCGAGCTTCCGGGGCTCCCCCCCGGAACCTATCAGGTCACTGTTCAGGGGCGGATCGCCGGACGTATTCTGATCCTCGATTGATCCCTCCGCACCTCCCGTCCCCTCGTCGCGCTCCAGGCAGGATCATGAAAACTTCCATATGTGATCATCAATCAACATACGCTTGGAGTACGGCGACATGATGAAGAATGCATTACCGATCCTGGCCTGCTTTCTTGTCGGCGGCATTGCCACGGCACAGACCAGCATCGAAACACCGACGGACGTCCGTCCCGACGATGGCTCGGCCCCGCGGCGGTCCTTCCGGGTCCAGATCCCGCAGATGGTGTTCGGCACCGGCAGCTTCCTGGGCGTGTACCCAGTGGAGGTGAACAGCGAAAGCGCGGCGAAGTACGGGCTTGGCGACGACCCGCACGGCGCACTGCTGCAGAAGGTGGTGGAGAACACCGCCGCCAGCCGTGCCGGCCTGCAGGAGAACGATCTGATCGTGGAGTGGAATGGCGCGCGCGTGGAAAGCGCCGCGCAGCTTCGCAGGCTTATCAACGAAACACCCGTCGGGCGGAAGGTTGTGATCGGCTATATCCGCAACGGCGTCCGGTTGACGGCCGGGACGACACTGGAAGAGCGCCCGGCGCCGGAGCTTCCGGATATCCCCGAGCTTCCGAAGAATTTCATGAAGGAGAATGAGACGCTTGAGAAGATGTTCAAGAACGGCCCGAAGCTCGGAATGATCCGGATGGAGATCGGGAACGGGCGCATGGGCGCCTCGCTACAGAACATCACCCCGCAGCTCGCCACCTATTTCGGCCTCAGTGAGGGAAGCGGCGCGCTGGTTGGCGCGGTGGCGGAGAACTCGGCGGCGGCGAAGGGGGGACTACAGGTGGGAGATGTGATCGTGGCGGTGGATGGCGAGAAGGTCGAAGGCCCGGGTGATGTGGCCCGCATGATCTCGAAGAAGGAGGGCGAGACGGAGCTGCGCGTCATCCGCGACAAACAGGAGCAGACGATACACGTGAAGCTGGAAGGCCCGGCGATGAACAATGTGTTCGAGTTCAACAACCTTGAGGACGGGATAATGCCCGACCTGCAGCGGATGGAGCGTCGATTCAAGCTCTCCGTCCCGGACGGTGAAGGCAGCCTGGAGATATTCGTCGCGCCGGATACGCCGGAAGTCCCCGAGACTCCCTCCAATGTTGATACGCCGGAGGTGCCGGACGCTCCGGCCGCGCCGAACCTCGGCGAACCCGACCTCGGCAGCTATCTGGTCCCCCGCGAACTCCGTGAAGGCCGTTCCGGCGGCGAGTTCCAGGTCCGCCGGATTCCCGGCACGACGGACGAGGCGGTCGCCCGGAAGGCAGCTCTCACGCGCGCCGATATCTGAGAGTCGCTCCCGGCGCCGGGACGACACATAGAACAGCCGTCATGCAAAGCCCATCGCCGCACTATGCAGGCGATGGGCTTGTTCATGATGGGGCCTCCGCGCGCGGCCGCAATTTTGCCTTTTGACTTTTGCCTTTTGACTTTGACTTCGCCGCAGCTGCCGGAAGGCTACTGCACCGGCGTCTCCACGACGATGCTGACGGTGCGGCAGTAGAAGCGTCCCTCCGGGAGATCATTATCGTAGAGATCCGACTCTCCGATGCCCCGCACCACATCACCCGCGCCGATCAGCTTCGCAACGTTGCGGGCACGTTCAGCCGAAAGCCGGGCGTTGTACCCGGCCTCGCCGGTGCGGTCGGTCGATCCCACGATCTCCACGGTCGCCCCCGGCGCAATCCGTTCCTTCACCCAGCGGGCAATGCGCGTGTTCGCATCGTTCAGATCCGCCTTGTCGAAATCGAAGAGGATAAGGCTGTAGCGATCGATCTCCTTGTCCGCCACACGCTCCTGGCGCTTGCGGCGGATCGTGATCTGCTCCACCGGCAGCGAGCCCTGCGGAGATGTGACCCCCTGCCCCGCATTATCACGTACATCCAGCACGAAATCGACCGGCGTCGGAATGCGCGGCATTCCCTCCTGATCCTCGTTCACCTCCCAGACGATCTCCCCGGGAACAGGGCCGTTTCCGCTGAATTCCTTCAGCTCGCGCCCATCCTGCATCGCGGCAAGTCTCCATCCCGTCACTCCCGCCTCCGCCGTCACCTCCGGCCGGAACTTGATCACGGGCGGATTTGCAGTGCGAAGCGTATCGTTGGTGACCACCGGTTCCAGGATGCTGCGATCGGAGGCGTAGATCTCCACGCGGCGGTTTTCGGCCACACCATCGGCCTCGCCCGGATTGGAGAACTTCTCCGGCAGATTACGCGCCTCCACCTTCAGCCGGCTTTCGGCGACATCCCAGACATCGCGCAGATAATCGCGCACCGCTTCGGCGCGCTGGCGCGAGAGATCAAGGTTCCGCCGCTCCGCGCCGGTATCGGCGTTCGTTCCGACCAGTCTGAGCGTGGCTTCCGGATGGTCCTTCATGCGGCGGCCAATGATATTGAGCATCTGGTAGTACGTGGGAAGCGTCGGCACATCGTGCATGCCCGCAAGATCGAACGAGGCGGCCTGTTCCGGCGACATCTCCACATAACGATCGGGGATACGCGCGGAGCCTTCGGGAAAGAAGACATAGTTCAGCAGCGGGCGCATGCTCACCGAGATGAACTCCTCCACCTGCAGGCGGAACGCCTGCTGCTCGATCCCATCCGCTCCCACGCCGACGGCGCTGACATTCGCTACCAGCAGCGGCGCCTCCGGCTCGGCGGGAGGTGGCTCGACCGGCGGGGCCACCGGCTCCGGCTCCGGACGTGGCGCGTACTTCAGAGCCGCGCCCAGACGGATGGAGTTTGGACGCCATGTGGAGTCGGCGACCAGATTGGTCAGGCCGAAGGTGGCCATCAGTTCCGGCGCCAGCAGCATCGTCCCGTCGCTGTTAAGGGGAAGCTCGAATCCGGCCCCGACCACCACCCCCGCAATGATCGACGCCGCATCGGGGATTTCTCCCGAGAAGACATTGCGCACGCGCTGGAGGTTCTCCACGAACACCCCCCGATTCTCCGGTTTGATTATCTCCTCCTTCTGGTCATAATTCCTCTGCAGCACGTAGGCGATGTTCCCGCCCAGATAGAGCGCCAGCCGCGGAGCGGGGCGAAAGCTGATCATCGGCTCCACCCCGATCGTGCCGATATGCCCGTCGATCGTATGCTCGAACTCTCCCTCCACCAGTCGGCTGCTGTCCTTCCCCGTCACCTCGTTGCGATCAATGAGAATAACCGTCGTCGGCTCCGTGGCGGTAAGCGTCGCCGATTCGGAGGAATATCCGGCGCGGATGCCAAGCCACCACTGCTGCGAGAACGGGAGCTCGTACAGCAGCCCAAGATCCCATCCGAGGCTGGCGCCGCTTTCGAACTGCTGGCAGCAGTTGGGAATGCCGGGGAGCGCCCGAAATCCGGCGGCGTGGAAATTGAGCCCGACATGGCCGGCGACCCCGTATCTGGGAAGCGGCTCCTCCGGTTCCTGCGTCACCGGCTGCGCAGATGCCGATAGACAGAAGCAGAAAAGAATCAGTGTGACAACAGTCGATAGTTGCTTCATAACGTTGCCTGGTTGTTCAAGCGCCCGGGCGATTCCGGTGCGGGGATGACGGGTGTGCCGACGGATTTCCGCTCCGCGCCGGCAATCCGCGGCCCGTGGAAACAGAATGGCGCCACACGTTCCATACAGGTTCATCATGTCGATGCCACCCGGCCCGCTATATACGTATCGGAGGGGAAAATCGCCATCGGAAATGTCGTCGTTGACGCGACGAATGGAAGATGGATGAAGGCACGCCGACGAAAGATACGAGCCTGCGGGACATCCGCGCCATTACCTCCTATCGTAGAATATCCTGCGGGGACAATGCCCCCGCCGCGTTGCGCCCCCCTGCATGGCGCACCGGCGGCCATCGGCATCCATTTCGCCGGGCGCCGGGAGGGATGTATCTTGACAGCTTCAATCATGAGCATGATGAATACAGGCGATCCGCAGAACGATGCCGAAGGGAATCTGACGTCGAGCCGGAAGAAGGACCATGTCGAACTCTGCGTCGGCAGCGACGTCACCTTCCGGCGCAAGACTACGGGACTTGAACATTTCGAGCTGGAGCACAATGCGCTGCCGGAACTGGATTTCGAGGAGGTGGACACGGGGATTCTCTTCCTGGGGAGACGCTGCGCGCTTCCGCTGCTGGTAAGCTCGATGACGGGGGGATACGAGGAGGCGGAGCGGATCAACAGGGAGCTCGGCGAAGTGTGCGAGCAGGTGGGGATCGCAATGGGGGTGGGCTCGCAGCGCCAGGCGATGCAGAGCTCAAGGCATCTGGAGAGCTTCCGCGCGGCGCGCCGGGCGGCCCCGTCGGTGCCGGTTTTCGGCAATCTTGGAGGAGCAGAGGTGGCCCGGCATCCGGATATCGCCGCCATCAGACGGCTTGGCGATATGATCGAGGCCGATGCATTCGCCATCCATCTGAACCCGCTCCAGGAACTGATGCAGCCGGAGGGGACGCCGCAGTTCCGCGGCGTGCTGGCGGGCATCGAGCGGCTGGTGGCGGAGCTTGAGATTCCGCTCATCGTCAAAGAGGTGGGGGCGGGACTTTCGGCCGGAGTGATCCGCCGCCTGCTCGACGCCGGCGTGCGCCATATCGACGTGGCCGGAGCCGGCGGGACGAGCTGGTCCGGCGTTGAACTGCTGCGCCGAAACGGTGGTGACGCGGACGATGGTCTCTTCTGGGACTGGGGCATCCCGACGGCGGACGCCGTGATCGATGCGAGGCTGCTCTGCGACGCGGCAGAGGCCACGCTCATAGCGTCCGGAGGCATCACCTCGCCCCGCGATATGGCCGTGGCGATCGCGCTTGGAGCGCATCTGGCCGGCTCGGCCCGTATTCTCCTGAAGCGCCTGCTCGACGATGGACAGGCGGCGCTGGCCGGCATGCTGGAGACGTGGCAACGGCAGTTCCGCGCGATGATGTTCCTCACCGGTTCACGTACCGTCGCCGAACTGCGCACCGTCCCGCTGCGCCGCATTTCTTCGCACCACACCGGCATGTAGTCCATACGCACCCATCCACCGGGTGCGCCGTCCGGTCCGTGCGCGTGACGTGAACGCTTTCGACCAACTGATTGTTCATCATGGCCGCCGGCAGGCGCGGAACAAACGAAGACGATCCATGCCGCCGCGCCGCTGTGTTGCTACATTGTCTTCATCCCGGCATAACCACCGGCGCATCCCTGCCCGCAGAACAGGTTGCAGGATTGACGGCGTCGCGATCGTGATCCCAGCATCTTCCATGAACTTCAAACAGCATTATTTCCAGTACAGAAAACTGATCGACGAACGGCTTGCCGGAATCGCCCGGAAGGCCGAGCCACGCACGCTGTACGAACCGACCCGGTATGTGTTCGACGGCGGCGGCAAGCGCATCCGCGGCGTGCTGGTGATGCTGGCGGCCGAGGCGGTGGGCGGCAGCGGACAGGATGCCCTGGGAGCCGGGGCCGGCGTGGAGATCCTGCACAACTTCACGCTGGTGCACGACGATATCATGGATCGCGCCGAGACGCGCCGCGGGCGGCAGACGGTGCACCGGAGATGGGACGAGGGGGTGGCGATCCTGGTCGGCGACGTCATGATCGGCCTGGCGCAGATCGCGCTGCTGGAAAGCCGCCCGCCGCACCTGCCGGAGATCGTCATGGCATTCGCCCGCGGCATCATCGATGTGTGCGAGGGGCAGACACTGGACCGCGAGTTCGAGAGCCACGACGGCGTGACGCTGGACGACTACATGCACATGATCGCCATGAAGACCGGACGGCTGCTGGAGACGGCGGCGGAGGTCGGCGGCCTGGCGGGTGATGGAACGCCGGAGCAGATCGAGGCGCTCCGATCCTACGCGCGCCATCTCGGCCAGGCGTTCCAGATCCAGGATGATCTGCTGGATATCGTCGCCGAGGAGGCGGAGCTGGGCAAGCGCATCGGCGGCGATGTGATCGAGGGGAAGAAGACCTACCTGGTGGTGCGGGCGCTGGAACGGGCGGAAAGCGATGACGACCGGAAGCTGCTGCGAACCTTCCTCGATGATCGTGGTCTCCCGCCGGAACGCATCGGCGAGATGCTTGACCTGTACCGGCGCACCGGCGTGCTGGACGCGGCACGGGAGGACGTGCGCAGCTACATCGGCCGCGCCGCCGCCGATCTGGAGGCCCTGCCGGCCACACCGGAACGCGACATGCTCGCCTGGTTCGCCGAGATGCTGATGAACCGGAAGGGATAGTGATGCCGGCGGCGGAGCCGCGCCCCCCCGGGCGACTCCCCCCTGCCCTCCATTGCAAAGCGCTCGCTATCTTGCGGACAGTCTTCGCGAAGCATTCGTATCTCCCGGAACTCCATGATCGTCAAGACCGTCAGGATTCGCAATCGTGCGGGGCTGCACACGCGTCCCGCTGCGACCATCGTCAAGAAGGCCTCGAACTACCGCAGCGATTTCGCGATCGTCAAGGAGGGCTTCCGCATCAACGGCAAGAGCATCATCGGCGTGATGACACTTGCGGCCGAGCAGGGCGCCGAGCTGCAACTCGAATTCAGCGGCCCCGACGAGGAGGATGCCGCGAAGGACATCGCGGAATATTTCGAGCGGGGATTCGACGAGGAACTGTGAGCGGGCCGATGCGGTTTCATCGTTATTCCACGGCTCCCGAACTCCGGGTCCGCGGCCAGGTTCCCGCATCGCGCCCCGCTCCCGCATCATGCCATTACTGCCCCATCTTCACGGCAACCAGGCAGTCATCGGTCCGGACGCTGATCGTGCGCGTCGGGCGATCGACCGTCATCTCGCTGATCTTCGGCGGATAGACCGCCTTCGTTTCGGGATTCTCGACGAAATCCATCAGCACAAGCCAGTCCTGCTCCGTCAGCATCACCTCGGACTTGTCTCCGGTCTGCATCATTGGGTAGAACTGAAGAATGCGTTCCAGCAGGTTGAGCCCCTGCTTCATGTGTAGGGTCGGTTCCATTATGCGTCAATTGTGCTACAACGTTTATCTACCGGATCGGCGACCGTCCGGAACTGCTGAAATTACGGCCTGGGGAGCAACCGCCCAACCGCTGCGGCGCGTGAAGCCCGTGGCGGCCGATTCCCCCCGCCATTGCCTTATCAGGCGGGAACATCGTCGGCGATGGAGGACCATTCCCCCGTTCCGTCGTATTTTCCCTGCCACTTCTTATTCAGTCACGCGATATAACCCAGCATTCCAGAGACCTCATGCGAATCGGCTCCGACATCCAGGGAACTCCCGCCTATCAGAAGAATCACGAGAGCAACATGGCGCTGCTGAGCGCCATCGATGAAGTCGCCGAACTGACGCGCGCCGGCGGCGGAGCAAAGGCCCGCGAGCGGCTCCATGCCAGGGGGAAGCTATCGGCGCGGGAACGGATCGACCTTCTGATAGATCCCGGATCATATTTCATGGAGATCGGCCTGCTGGCGGCGCATGGATTCTACGAGGAGCAGGGGGGAGCCCCCTCGGCCGGCGTGGTGGCCGGCATCGGCGTGGTGGAAGGGCGGCAGTGCATGATCGTGGCGAACGACGCCACGGTGAAGGCCGGCGCGTGGTTCCCGCTCACGGCGAAGAAGAATATGCGGGCGCAGGAGATCGCCATCGAGAACCGGCTGCCGACGATCTACCTTGTAGATTCCGCCGGGGTCTTCCTGCCGATGCAGGACGAGATATTCCCGGACAAGGAGCATTTCGGCCGGCAGTTCCGGAACAACGCCATCATGAGCAGCATGGGAATTCCGCAGATCGCCTGCATCATGGGCCCCTGTGTGGCCGGCGGCGCCTATCTCCCCATCATGTCCGACGAGGCGCTGATTGTGGAGGGAAACGGCTCGCTCTTCCTGGCCGGCCCGGCGCTTGTGGAGGCAGCCATCGGCGAACGCACCGACATCGAATCGCTCGGCGGCGCCACCATGCACTGCTCCGTCAGCGGCAACACCGACTATCGGCCGAAGGATGACCCGGAGGCCATCGCAATGATCCGCTCGCTGGTGGCGAAGTTTGGCCCCGAACTCGGCGAGCATCGCATCTTCGACCGTATCGAGCCGCAGCCGCCGGCCTTTCCGGGGGATGAACTCTTCGGCGCGATGGCGCACGACCGCACACGGCCATATGACACATACCAGGTGCTGGCGCGCCTGACCGATGGCTCCGAGCTGGATGAATACAAGGCCGATTACGGCAGGACCATCATCTGCGGCTATGCGCGGATCGACGGGTGGTCGGTCGGCATCGTGGCGAACAACCGCAACATCGTCCGGACCGCAGCCGGCGAGATGCAGGTGGGGGGGGTGATCTACTCCGAATCGGCCGACAAGGCAGCACGGTTCATCATGAACTGCAACCAGCGCCATATCCCGCTGGTGTTCCTGCAGGATGTGACAGGTTTCATGGTCGGCACGCGCGCCGAACAGGGAGGCATCATCAAGGACGGAGCGAAGATGGTGAACGCCGTGGCGAACTCCACCGTTCCGAAGTTCACCTTCATCATCGGCAACAGCTATGGCGCCGGCAACTATGCGATGTGCGGCAAGGCGTACGATCCCCGCCTGATCTTCGCCTGGCCCAGCGCCAACATCGCCGTGATGGGAGGGGCACAGGCATCGAAGACGCTGCTGACGATCAAGCTGGCGCAGCTCGAAAAGCAGGGAAAGACGATCAGCCAGGAGGAACAGAAGGCGATGCTGAAGGAGATCCAGGATCGCTACAGCGAGCAGACGAACCCGCTCTACGCGGCGGCGCGGCTCTGGGTAGACGGCATCATCGACCCGCGGGAGACGCGCAGAATCATCTCGCACGGCCTTTCGATGGCAAGCCACAACCGGGAGATACCGCGATTCAATCCGGGAGTGCTGCAGGTGTAACGCAATATCCGGCCGGAGCGGCCAAACAGGGATACGCTCATGCGAATTACGCGGATCAAACTCGAAAACTGGAAGAACTTCCGGCAGGTCGATCTCCCGTTGCAGCAACGGATGTTCATCGTCGGACCGAACGCATCGGGAAAATCCAACCTTCTGGATGCACTTAGATTTCTACGTGATATTGCCGATCCGGAAGGGGGATTTCAGCGTGCCGTAAAGATGCGGGGGGGCGTATCACAGATACGCTGTCTTCATGCACGCAGATATCCAAGCATTGCGGTTGAAGTGGAACTGCAACTGGATAGCGGGTCATGGACGTATCGACTCGAATTTTCCCAGGATAATCAGCGTCGCCCGCTCGTACGGCATGAGGAGGTATTGCATAACGGCAACCGGATACTGCATCGCCCTGATACTCCCGATGAAGAAGATCAGAACCGTCTGACCCAGACGCATCTGGAGCAGGTAAGCGCCAACAAGGAATTCCGGCAGATAGCGGACTTCATGGCACAGATTCGCTATCTGCATGTCGTACCGCAGTTGATACGTGAGGCAGACCGGGCGACAGTGCAGGTACGAGATCCCTTCGGCAGTGACTTTCTCGAACAGATCGCTGAAACACCACGCAAAACTCTGGCCTCACGCCTTAAGAGAATCAACGAAGCTCTGAAGGTTGCGGTCCCCCAGTTAAAGGAGCTGAAACTCGACCGGGACGAGCGCGGCATTCCACATCTCAAAGGGCTGTATGAGCACTGGCGTCCCAACGCAGGATGGCAGACCGAGGAACATTTTTCCGATGGCACGCTTCGCCTGCTTGGCCTGCTCTGGGCATTACTGGATGGCACCGCTCCCCTGCTTCTCGAAGAGCCGGAGCTCTCTCTGCATTCGGCCGTTATCCAGCGTATCCCGTCGATGATGTCCCGGGTTCAGAGGAAGTCATCGCGGCAGATTCTCGTCAGCACGCACTCCGCCGATCTTCTGCAGGACATCGGTATTGCCGCCGAGGAGGTTATTATTCTGAGACCATCCAGCGAGGGTACGGAGGCGGACATTGCAGCATCGGAACGCCAGATCACCGCGCTTCTCAACGGTGGCCTCTCCATCGCTGAAGCAGTGCTTCCCCGTACTGCTCCGAAGGATGCCTATCAGCTCTCCCTGTTCAGTCATTAATACGCCCGCCATCGCTGGCGCTCATGATTACTATTGTTGTAGAAGGACTGGTTGATGAGGCAGCCGCACGGAAATTGTGCGAGCGCTCGGGACTTTCCGTTGGCAATGTGTACGGACTCAAGGGAAAGCACCATCTGGACAGCAAACTCGGGGCCTATAATGAAGCGGCCCGATTCGCGCCGTGGATCGTTTTTCGCGACCTCGACCACGACGCCGATTGCGCCCCGAGCCTTTGCGATCGGCTGCTTCCGGACCGGACATCATTGATGTATCTGCGCATCGCCGTCCATGCCACGGAAGCATGGTTACTTGCAGATCACCACGGTATTTCACACTATCTCGGTGTCCCGATCACCATCATCCCTTCTTCGCCCGACGCACTTGACGCACCCAAGCGGGACCTCGTCAATCTGGCACGGAAGTCGAAACAACGGTCGATTCGCAACGACATGGTTCCGGCACCGGGAAGATCGGGAGATGTCGGAACAGGATATACGGCGCGGATGATCGATTTTATTTCCGAGCACTGGAATCCAGACCGGGCATCGGCACATTCCGACAGCCTGCGAAGATGTATTGAAGCTTTGAATGCCCTGGCAAAACGATACTCCTGATCCCGCCGACACTTTGCGCCGGCATCCGCAAGTGACACCAGTTGCATTCGGCCACGGGACCCGGAAAGCCAGTGCGACATCGAAGGCTGGCAACTCCCCCCCTTCAGTACCACCGCCAGAACGGCCGCGCCACGTAGGCGACGCGCATCAGGGCGCGAACGTCCGGCTCTCCCTCGGCGTCGAGGATCTCCAGCGTCCCCTCGTAGCCCATCTCGTATAACTCCAGAAGCTCCCCGAGCCGGACGATGAACTGTTCGAGCCGCTCCCGTTCACGCGGGCCGCGTCCGGCGATAAGATCGGCCAGATAGGGAGTATTCAGGCGGGGATCGCCATGTTCCGAGGGGAAGAGCATCCCGTTCATACCGATGTGGAACCACCGGCAGATGCCGAGCAGTTTCTCGCAGCACTCGTCGAGCCGTGCCCGGGCGGCGCCGTCCAGTTGCGCAAGGGAAAGAAGTTCGAGAGGAAGTCTGGCCATGATCAATCACCTGGCGAAATGCTGGAGCTGCCGCCATACCCGTGCGCCCGCCGCGCGGATGCCCCGTCCATCATTCTGCGGCTCCATCAGGAGACTTGCGTCCGGAATGTCCCCCGGAGGTATATTTCGCGTATCCGCCGGAGCTGCCGCCCCGACCCCCGGCTTCGGATAATGGAGAGCGACAAGGTATGCCGATCGTTCAATTTCCAGATCCCGGGGATAGTTCACCCATGGGAATCGTTGCGCTGGGAGGGGATCTTCATGTGGAGAGCCTGTTGCTGGCCTACCGCAGTGGAATCTTCCCCTGGCCCATGGAGGGACTCCCCCTTACCTGGGTCTGCCCGCCGATGCGGGCCATCCTGGACTTTTCAGAGCTTCATATCCCGCGCAGCCTTGCCCGGGAACGGGCCAGAACGTCCCTTACCTTCACCATCGACCGGGACTTCCCCACGGTGATCGCCGCGTGCGCCAGCGTCTACCGCCCCGACCAGCCGGGCACCTGGATCACACATGGCATGCTCCACGCCTACCGCCGCTTCCACGAGCACGGCTATGCCCACAGCGTGGAGGTATGGGATGGCGATGAGCTCGTCGGCGGACTCTATGGCGTGGCTGTCGATGGCGCCTATGCGGGGGAGAGCATGTTCCACCGGCGCCCCAACGCATCAAAACTTGCGCTCCTCTTCCTGATTGATCACCTGCGGTCGCAGGGCCTGGATTGGATCGACATCCAGGTGATGACCCCGCACATGGAGGTGCTCGGCGCCAGGGAGATACCTCGCAACCAGTTTCTTGCCAGACTCGCCGACACGCATCGCCGGGATCTCGTTCTCTTCGATCCCCCCCGGGCCTCGGGCGACGGCTTCCCAGCTCCCGGCCCGGCCGGAAATCGGACACGGACGCGGGCGGATCGGCACAGGGGAGACGCCGAATGAGCACTACCGGAGAGCGTGCGAATATCCCGGGGAATTCCCCCTGGGAGCCGATCGTGGGATATTCGCGGGCCGTGAGAATCGGACCGTTCGTCTCGGTCTCCGGCACCACCGCCACCGACGAGAGCGGGGCGATCGTGGGAGAGAATGATCCGTACGCGCAGACCGTGCAGGCGCTACGGAACATTGAGCGGGCCCTGGAACGTGCGGGCGCAAGGCTGCACGATGTGATGCGCACCAGAATGTACGTGGTGAATATCGACCAGTGGGAGGAGATAGCCCGCGCACATGGAGAATTCTTCCGGGAGATACGCCCCGCCGCCACAATGGTGGAGGTACGCCGTCTGATAGATCCCGCAATGCTTGTGGAGATAGAGGCCGATGCCGTCATCCCTTATCCGTGAACGGCACCCGTAGACCCGGCCGCCGGGACGAGCCGGCTGAAGGCCGCGAGGCGCCGGCTCCCGCACAGTGACTGCAGTGCAGCCACGGCCGTTTCCCTCATATATCATACCCGCGTTATCCACAGATTTTTTTTCCCCGCGGCGAAACAATCCGGCAACTGACGTGTAGTGTTGATTGATTCCGGCCCCTGGCGGGCTCCGCACTGAAACCTTGCTCCCGAAGCCGCGAACAATGGGTGCCGTCATAGTCCATCAATCTTCAAGGCGACATCATGGCGACACCCGGACAATCCGCACAGATCATTTTTGGCGAACGCGCCGCATTCTACACCACGAGCGAATCGCACACCGACCCGCAGGTGCTGGGACGTCTCGTGGAGCTATCCCGTCCCGAACCGAACTGGAAGGTTCTGGATGTGGCGACCGGCACCGGACACACCGCGCTGGCGCTGGCGCCTCACGTCGCATGGGTGACCGGCACCGACATCACGCCGGAAATGCTCGCCGAAGGCACTTCTCTCCGCAACAGTCGCGGCGTCACGAATGTGGTGTACACGATCGCCGACGTCCATGATCTCCCCTTCCCCGACGGGAGCTTCGATCTCGTCACCTGCCGTCGCGCCGCACATCACTTCAGGGCGATCGACCGGGCGATCGCTGAAATGGGCCGGGTGCTCCGCCCGGAGGGACGCCTCGTGATCGACGACCGGAGCGTGCCGGAGGATGATTTCGTCGATTCCTGCATGAACCTGCTCGATTTCTATCACGACGAATCCCACGTACGCCAGTACAGGCCGTCCGAATGGACCGCCATGCTGGGTGACGCGGGGTTCGCTGTCGAGGTGATGGAAACCTACACGCGGCACCGGCCGCTTGCCTCGCTGACCGCCGGCGTCTCCGCCGCTACTGTGGAAAAGATCGAGGCCCTGCTGGCCGGGCTCACACCGGAGCAGCACGCCGCGCTGAGCCTGACCGGAGCCGGCGAAGAGCGGTGGATCAATCACTGGTACGTCATGATCGCTGCCTGCAAATCCTGAGCAGGGAACGGTATGCAGAGAGCCCGGGAGATCGGCACCTGGTTTCGCTACAGCGCACTCCGGCTTCCCGCTCGATGCAGCCGTTCCAATCCCAACACTATAACCGGGATCGCACAACGATCCGCCTCGTCATGCTGCTGCGCGAATTCCCAGATCATACACGACCGGGCTTCGACCTCGACGCCCCCTGCCCGGTTTACCGGTGGCCGAACATGATCATCCATGCCAGAGGCTCCGGCGTCGAATATCCCGAACATCTCGGCCCGCTCTCGATAAAATGCGCGTTCGGCGGGCGCGAAACCTACGAATCCGATGGGCACCGCTATGTCGTCAGCGATGCGTCCTATCTGATCTTGAACGACGGACAGCGGTATTCGAGCCAGATCGAGGCGGATCGCAATGTGGAGGCGTTCTGCATCTTTTTCCGCCCGACCTTTGCCCACGAGGCGCTTGCCGCCACGCTCTCCACATCGGAACAACTCCTCAACGATCCCGCGATGCGGCACGGCGGACCGCTCACATTCTTCTCACGGACCTACCCGCACGACGACATTCTTTCACCGCTGCTGTATCGTATCCGCCGGACCGCCTCATATCTGCCGCTGACACGGGGATGGATGGAGGAACAGTTCCATATCATGATCGAGTGTCTTTTCATGATTCATCGACGGACTGCGGAGGAAATAGCGAAGCTTCCGGCGGTGAAGAGCACGACCCGCGCGGAAATCTACCGTAGATTGTATCATGCCCGCGATTTCATCGAGGCGAATCTCGGAGCACCGCTCGATCTGCCGACCATCGCCTCGGCCGCATGTTTCTCCACGCATCATTTCCTTCGCCTCTTCAAACATGCCTTCCACGAAACTCCCCACCAGTACCTCACACGGAGACGCCTGGAGCGCGCACGCGACCTACTGACATTTACAGACTTTTCGATCACGAAGATTTGCACCGAAATAGGTTTTGAAAGCCTCGGCTCGTTTAGCTGGCTCTTCCGCAGATATCATGGCATCTCTCCGAACAGTTACCGGCAGAAGGTGCGGGGAATGGGCGGACAGACGGAACGAGAACCCGTGGAGACACATGCACCAGTGAAAAAAATCGACGGCGCGTGATATACCGGCAGGGAACCAGCGTGCATCACACGCACATCGGCCGCGGCGCATTCTTCCGCAACGGATTACCATGACGATCGGTCAGCGACAGATTCAGCGGAATCGGCGTTTTTCCTGGATTCAGGCAGTGTTTTGTGCGTAAAAAAATCCATAAAAACGTCAGGGAGGATCACAGGCGGCCTCAGGCGAATTTCCCGCTTATCAGATGCGTAACACAACCACCGATTCGGCACAGTCGCACATTCGTGCAGCATTTCTCCGTCTTTTTTCGTCAGACCACAGAAAAATCAATATCCGATAACTCCCGGCGCTAACAAACTCCGTATCTCGTGTGTAATTCAACAGGGCGCGTCCGGCCGGGGATCGTCCGGCCAGAGACACGGGCGGCCCGGGGGCGCTCCGGTAATCGTACACACCGGAAGTTCCCGCTGCCGCGGGATACTGCCGTACCGGACAGCGTCCTGCAGATGCCCGGGAGGGATTGTTTCTACGTCGATTTCAGAAAATTCCCGGAAGGGAGACACTCCGCGTGGATGGAACCAGGGAGACAGGCGCACTACACATCACACGGAGTGATCTCCCTTCTGGAATCTGCCGCCACCGAATGGCAGCCGGGCGTTGTGCAGAATGATCTTTCACATCTTCCGCAGGCCAGCCGGAATTCACCGCATACACCACGCCCCTGCACTGGCGTAACAATCACATATCGCCCCCCATCTCCAGGATATTCACCATATCCACAAAGCCACAGGCCCCGCAGTTACGCCCCGGCATGCCCCATACATTCCTGATGTACGATCTCCGCGTGGCATGACCGTCCGCCGCGGTGCCGGTGTAGCCGGGAGTGGCGCCCTCTACATCGAACGGGGCGCTCTTTCCCCCGGCACCTGTCCCCTTCCGGCTCGCCGCCGGGGATGATGCCACGAAAGGCGGAAGAGTCGTCGGCCGCTCATGACTCAATCGAGAGCATCGGTCATGCGCAGACATGGCAACCGCATATGCGGAGGCAAGGGCATGTGTGGTTATGTTTTTCCGTGCGCAATCCATCATGCAGCACCCTCCACGGGCGGACCGGCATCCTTCGCAGGCTGGCGCAGCAGCACCATATTGCGTACATTCCGCCTCTCGGTCCTCCTCAACTCCACCCATAAAAAGCAATATTCAAGAAGCGCAATCTCCTGTCTCCTGCATATGTTTGCGGGACACGTTGTGGTGTTCATAAGAACACCATGAATGATCAGTGCTTCTTCCTCGCGCCTTTCCCTGCGACGGAACCGACACAGAATACGACTTCACCGGCGATGTCTCTGCCGGCCGGGCATGTGATGGAACATGCTATATGGCCGGCCGCATCCCACGGCATCCGTATTCGAACCGCACAGCCGGGCATCATACCGCACCGCAGATCTGCGCCGGTGACGCCTCGGGCATCTGCTGCACCTCATTTCTCACATTATTCGATTGGGTCTATATGCGCCTTGGACATATCGAACTGTTCGTCCGCGATCCGAAGAAGTCGCTGGAGTTCTACAGAGATGTGCTGGGGATGGAGGTGATCGCCATTCAGGGCGAACAGTTCATCTGGCTCAGAGGCGGAGCCATCGAGCTGCTGCTGCGCCCCGGTTCGGGAGCCGCAGAGGCCGGGAGCTATGCAGCCGCGTCCACGGGCCTCGTACTCTACACCGATGATCTGAAGACGACCGCCGAAGCCCTCCGCAGGCGCGGCCTGGTCTTTAGAGGAACCGATGGCTCGGAACACTGCCTGACATTCACCGATCCGGACGGGCACTGGTATCAGCTCGTCAACCCGGACGGGCACTGATCGCCCGAACACCTCCGTTGCGACGGACCCTGCGACGCATCCTCCGTCGCCCTCCTCTTCGGAGCCGGTCGCCGTCCCCGAACCTGTCCATTGGAACATCTACGCGTGCTCCTCATGCCCAGGATTTTTCACTTTGAGCTTTTCGCCGATGACTGCGACCGCGCACGGGCGTTCTACAGCAACGTCTTCGGTTGGAGATTCACGCGGCGCGAGGGAAGCGACGGCTGGCACATCGCCACGGAGCTGCCGCCCGATCCCGGAATCGACGGCGAACTGGTTCCCCGTCTGGTTCCGGGGGGAACGATGGTGCCGATGATGCAGGTGCCTTCGGTCAACGATTATGTCGGCAGGATTACGGCGCGCGGAGGAGAAATACTGCGGCAGACGACGATCCCGGGAGCCGGATATGTGGCCCACTGCCGTGATACGGAGGGAAATGTCTTCGCAATTCTTCAATACGATGACTCCGCACAATAGAAAACGACAGCCGTAATCATCCGATTTCAAGGAGCATCCATCATGCCACGCGTGATTCGCTTCGAGCTCGTCGCCAGCGATTCCCGACGGGCGATGGAGTTCTACCGCGACATATTCAACTGGGAATTCGATGAACGGGAGCATCATGGGGAATACTGGCCGATCAGGACCGGGGATGACGCCGAGCAGGGGATTAACGGCGTGCTGATCCGTCGGACCGAATCCCGGGAGTCCGCGGCAATCCTTATCGGCGTAACGAATCTCGATGAATCGATCGGAAAGGTGGAGGCGAACGGAGGGAGGATCGTGCTGCCGAAACTACGGGTGCCGGGCGTCGGCTATCTGGCCTACGGCATGGATACCGAGGGAAATACCTTCGGCATGGTGCAGGCCGACGCTCCGGCGACATAACGCACTTCGGAACGGAACATTTTCAATGGCCGGACATCCGGCAGCGCCGATTGATGTTTCAGGCGATATGTGGCGTTCATCCCGGCCATGCACCGGCATTACGACATAATGCCTTCAACTGCCGCCTGTTCCATTGTTCGGCAATCCATACATATCATCAACTTAATCAGCAGGAGCAACGACAATGGCTAGCGCTATCAACTGGTTCGAGATCCCGGTCAATGATCTCGCACGGGCGAAGAAATTCTATGCGTCAATCATCGGCAGCGAATTTCACGAAATGGAAATGGACTCGATAAAGATGGCATTCTTTCCCGTCGATCAGAGCGATCCCACCAATATCGGCGGCGCGCTTGTGAGCGGCGAGGGATTCTCCCCGTCGCCGAATGGAACGCTCGTCTATCTCAACGGCGGCGATGACCTGAACGGCATCCTCTCCAGGGTGGAACCGGCCGGCGGGGCCGTGGTGGTTCCAAAGACTCATATCTCGGATGATATCGGTTACTTCGCGATATTCAGCGACAGCGAGGGAAACCGCGTGGCGCTCCACTCGCGCGGATGATGTTTCGGGACGTCGTGCCGATATGCGGATGACTCCATATCGGCATGACACCATTTCAGCCGGGGAACCTCCCCCCCTCCCCGCGATACACCGGCCGCCGGATGGCCGCCCCAGCCATTTCATCATGCCGATTATCATGGACAACCAGAGCACAACACCTGCCCCGTCGGCGGTCACAGGTATCTCGTTCGTTTCGGTCTACGTAGCGGATTATCAGCCGGCTTATGTATTCTACGCGGATCTGCTCGGCCTTGAAAAGCAGTACGACATGGGCGGGAACGCCTGCTTCTTCAAGCTCGGCGGCGAATGGGGGCTGTACCTGGAGGGGGGCAACACGGCGCAGGAGACGACGCCGAAGAGCGCGCGCAGTTCCTTCACGCTGTCGGTTCCTTCAGCCGGAGCGCTGTTCGGCAAACTCAGAGCTGCAGGGGTGAAGATGGTGCAGACGGAGCCTATGGATATGTCGCAGGGAGATTTCTGGTTTCAGTTCCACGACCCCGCGGGCAACATCATCGAGGCGCTCGGCGGCAAGTGATTGCGGCACCGGACATTACAAGCGCCTGTTGCAGCAGGTCCGCCGCAGGGGTATCGCATTGCTCTCCCCAAAACCTGCAGCGGCTCATGAAACCGCTCCCGGCCAGCGGATTGGGGGCTGGCCGGCGGTTCATCGCGTGACAGGCGCTTTATATGTACCCCGGAGGATTTGTGAAGGTTGTCCGGCAGCCGCATCCGAAGAGATGGCGCCGGGCCGAACGGGACGCGCGAAGCTGCGGCCGCGATATCATCACACGGGCCGCCGTGAGCGTTGATTCGCACACGTCTTCCCACGTACCTTGCATGCGCCGCCGGACCACGAAATCATATCGGGCCGGACGACCGGAAGTATATCCGATCGATGCCGGGCAGCCGGCAGGGCCATTCAAACCAATGCGACGAACATCATGCCCCACGTAAAATTCACCCGGAATCTCCGGCGCTTCTTTCCCGATCTCGTCGAGATAACAGTGGAGGGAACCACCGTCGCCGAGGTTGTCGCGGCGCTTGAGGCGCGTCACAAGGGACTCGCCGGCTATCTCGTGGACGAGCGGGGCTCGCTTCGCAGGCACGTCAATATCTTCGTGAACAACGAGCTCGTTGCAGACCGCCGCACACTGGGGGATCCGGTCGATGAGAAGACGCAGATCCACATCATACAGGCGCTTTCCGGCGGTTGACCGAAGAAGGCCGGCGAAGCGTTGCGCAGCAGCCACGGAATGAGCCTCACCCGGTATCGGGAATACGTAATGCCGTGAGATCGCCATGCCGCTTCGCTCCCCGCAATGACGCCAGGATCACATCCCGGCGTCATCCGGATAGCTTCTCAGTGCGTCACCACCATCGGGCTCACAACATACCGTCCATCCGACTCCAGCCGCACCTGATAGTTTCCGGAGGGAACCATATCGGTGTTCCAGTTCACGCGATGTTCTCCCGCCTCGAATCTCCGACGCGCGAGCAGCGCCACCTCGCGACCGTCGGCCCCGAAGACCCGAATCGAAGCCTCCGCCGGGGCATCCAGCCTGAAGCTCACCGTCACCCGTGCGCGCGCCGGATTCGGCATCACGGAATTCAGGAGCAACCCTGTCGCATCCGCGCCGGCCACAACCGACGCGGAGAGCGCCGCCGGGGCACGCCGGAGAATCAGCGAGCCATCATCGGCTCCCGAGACGATCGTCGTGCGATCGGGGGCAACCGTGAGCGAGCGGTACACACGATGATCATCATCGTAGGTATGCAGGAGCTCGCCGGAAACGATGTTCCATACCTTGACGGTACTGTCCATACCGGCCGTAACGATATGGTCAGGCCGCCGCGCGGAAGCGATGGCCGTCACGCCCCCTTCATGCGCCATCTGCATCCGGAGTTTGTCGCCTGTCGCAATGTCGTAGATCCCGAGCGTGCCGTCATCATTGCCGGTGACGATCCGCCCGGTCCCGGCGGCGAAGGAGATGACATTCGCAGGGCCATCCAGGCTGATCGTCCGGACACCCGCACCATCGGGGAGCGGCCAGATGAGTACCCTGTCGTGCTCAAGGTTCGTGGCGGCCATGTGCGCCAGATCGTCCGAGAAGACCACCAGATCATATCCCTCGTCCACCGTCAGCGTCCTGTCCAGATTTGTCACGCCATCATACAGCACCAGCGGACGGTCCTGGCCGAACATGACTACAAAGCGCCCCTGCGGCGAAATTGCCAGGCCGGGAGTTGAATCCAGATTGTAGGCGATGGTATGCGGCTCCCGGCCGGCACCGATCTCGTACGCGGCAACCTTCACCTGACCGGGCTGATTCGAATATCCCCGGCTGTAGACGGCATATGCGCCGTCATGCGAGATGCCTGTGCCGAACTCGTCGCCGTATGGGGGCAGCCAGCGGTAGATCACCCGCCCCGCCGTATCGAACCGCAGGATATCATGCGCCGTGCGGGTGGCGATGACCCCACCGTCGTCGGTGAAGGCGCATGCGAGCACCGGGCTTCCATGCGGGACGAAATCGCGCATCAGGGCCGATGTGTCCGGACGATGCAGCACAAGCCGGGGTTCGGCGGGCGCACCCGCCTGGATGCTGCGGACCCGCGCGCCGATCAGAAGAGATTCATCCGGCAGAACCTTCAACGACAATACGGAGGCCAGGCGCATCATCGCACTGTCCATCATGATGATGGTATCGACAGCTCCGTCGGAGAGACGCCAGAACTGTATCACATCCCCACTCAGCCCGATGAAGCGTTTCTCATCGTGAGTGAAAGCCCACCGCGATCCGAGGGTATAATCCTCATAATACTGCCCTCCAAGACTCACTGCGGGCTCCCAGTCGGATGTGCGCCAGATGCGGATGGTATCGGCGAACGACGCCGCCGCCGAGAGATACGTCCCCAGGGGCGAGAAGCTCACGTAATTACCATACGAATACTGGTTCTGCATCGACTTCACATACAGTCCGGAAGCGGCCTCCCACACCTTCACGGTATCCTCGCCCACCGCCCCGCTCGCCAGAAGATTCCCGTTCGGGTCCAGCGCCAGCGAATGCACGCCGCTTCCGTGAGCGCGCACGAACCAGAGCAGGTCCCCCGATTCGATGTCCCAGTAGCTGATCCGCCCGTCCCAGCTTCCGGTATAGAGCGACTGGCTGTTATGTGAGAAAAGCACGCTCGTCACGCGATTATTGGTACGCATTGTTCCGGCAACCGCGCCCGAAACGGCATCCCAGATCATAACGGTGCTATCGCCTCCGGCGGCCACATACCTTCCATTCCGGGAGAGCGCAACGCTTGTGATGCTGGTCATTCCGGGAAAGCTGTGCAGATGATTCCCCGTCGCACGATCCCAGAGCCTGACGACTCCATCATCGCCTCCGGAAAGGACAAGCGCCCCATCCTCCGAGGCGGCAACGGCGAAGATTCCACCCAGGCCTTCTCCCCGTTTCCAGATTATGTCGTTCTGTTGAGCTTGCAGTACATGGCAGAGAAGGATGAGAAGCGGAAGAAGCAGAGTGAAGCGTTGAATCATATAATACCTCGGAGATGGACCGCGCAGGAACGCGGCACCGGAATGAGCAAGGCACGGTGACAGGTAGCTGAGACAAGGGAATGCCCTGATGCCCGGCGCACATGACGAGCCACGGCGGGCATCGGTGCACGGGTCTCATGGTGATAGAGATGCGAAACACCTGCGGTTCCAGGAGAAAGAGAGACTCCACCGCCGCAGCGGTTCCCGGGCGCGGACAGAAGGCATATCGAACCCATTGTCCATAGACTGCGGATGATAGACTTCGGACGATGGCGATTCCTGACCGGAGAAGGAAAATTTCTCCTGATGGGGAGCGGCATAAGGAGTGGAGACATCACATCGGTGACATTTGATCCACGGGTATCCGGGCGGCGGGAGCGGCCAGTTTCTCCATATCGATACGATCCTCCAGCCCCAGCATCCGGAGTACCGGCACGGCATCGAACACGCCGATGACGGCCCAGCCATTTGCCCGGCGATGGCGGAGCGAGAGCATGGGGTGGAACGCATCTGAACGACGCGCCACGAAGATCAGGAACCAGACATCATCCTTCGGCCTGATCCGCATCCGACCGAAATAATGCCACGGATCGGCGGCATCACCGGCATCGCCGACCGGCGGCATCTCCGCCAGCAACCGAACCACCTCACAGGTCTTCTCCCTGCTCACATCCACATTCCTTCCCTGCAACTCAAACGTCGTCGGCAGCATCGTCACGCAATCGACCGCCGCAAGCTTCGCCTGTGCGCCACGTTCATCCACATACAGCCAGAGCCCGGCAACCACGACGACCGCCAGACCGACTATGACAAACACGATTGTTTTCGAGGAAGGCATGATGATTTACGATTAGGAACGATACCTCGCCCCGCACGGTTCCGCAGGACAGAAATTCACCTCGTTTAAAAAAACGACCAGCCCGGACCATCGCATACAAACCGCCAGCAATCCCAACCTCCCGATTTTCTCCACCATTTCCCCTCAACTTTTTGACTTTTTCCTTTTGACTTTTGACTTCCAACTGCGGTTCTCCCAGCTTTTCCCTGTCAACTTCCAACCTCCCTTGCTCCTCTCCCTACCAGCAGTTCCGCGAACGCGCAGGCAAGGGCGAGCACGAGCATGTATTTCCACAACTCAAGTCCGAAGCGCGACGCGGTGATCGCCGAGGCGAAATCATCACCGCCGGCTTCGAGGATCGACAGGTTATCGGGCGAGGTCATCTTCGACGCCACGAGGCCCTGCAGCTTCTCCCCGGGCATCTGCGTCAGATCGCTTTCGCCGCTCCCCATGTCCGCCACGAACATCGCCACATCGTCGTTCCCCGCGCTGACCCGATAAATGCCCGGAACGTTGGCGCGATCATACGTGATAGAGGTCCCCGACGGAAACCGCCGCACCGGAACGAACTCCTCGCGACCATCCGGCATCGTCACCTTCAGCGCCTCCGGAAGATCTCTGCGCGCCGGCAGCGGCACGGTGATGTTCTCGCCGACGATCGTCGTCGGGAAGGCATCGCCGCGCGCCCCCACGTAGAAGACGGTCCGCGTGGCAATCGGAACGAATATTCCCTTCAGCGGCAGATCGCTCCAGGCATCGGAGGGAGGAACCGCGATGTAGACGATCCGCCCGCGACCACGGCGATACTCGCTCATGAACGGGCTTCCGTTCGACATCCTGACGATCGTCTCCCCTCCGGTCGATGGTACCGCCTGACTGATTTCCGGCGACTCGACGACATTTCCAGGCCTGGCGGGATCGAAGACGCCGGCGAAGACCGGATGCTCACGCTCCACATCGGTAAAATGGAACGTCGCCCCTCCCGCTCCCCCGGCGGTGGCGCCGAGACCGATTCCGAGCGCCGACCCCAGACCGGCATTGAAGCTGTTGCGGTCCAGCCCGGGTCCTCCATATATCACCAGCCCGCCGCCATCCTGCACGTACTGCGCCAGCAGCGAACCATCGCGCACGGTGGCATCGGCGAGCACCACAGCCTCGGCCTTCGACAGATCGACGGCCGGAAGCGCCTCGGGGGCCACCCGCTGCACCTCAAGAGCATTCCCGGCCATTCCCAGAGCGAGCTCCAGATACCCGGCGCTGGCCGGGGAACCCGCAACAACCACATGCATGCGATCCATCACAGGGAAGGCGAAGTAGCGGCGGTTGTCGGCATCGAACACATCCCCCTCGATCTCGACATACCCCCCCTGCATGCCGGGACGCTTCGGCGCCGCCACCAGGTCCACCGACTCCGTTCGCCCTGCGGCAATCGCCACGCCCGACTGCGCCAGGCGCTCGCCGTTGATGTGCAGCGAAACACCTGCCCCCTCTACATCACGATCTCCATAATTGTGGACCCATGCGCGCACCTCCACCGGCTTGCCGGTTTCGAAGACGGAGGTCAGCAGCCTGATCGAATCGAGGCCGAGATTCACGCCGGTGACGGGGCTTCCCGCACCCACGGGCATCAGGTAGATACGGGTCGATTCCCCGAAGATCCGCAGCGAATCGGGAACCGCCGAAGCATTTGCACGCTGGGCATCCGTGATGATGTAGACCTCCTTGTTCAGATTCTCCGAACGATCCAGCAGCGATGCCGCGACGCGCAGGCCATCATCCAGATCGGCACGCCGGTATCCGAGCTTCATCGAGGTGATCGCATTGCGCAGCCCCTCCCTGTTGCGCGACGGCTCGGCGCCAAGACCGCTTGCGACGTCGGTCATCGGCACCAGGTAGACCTCGTCGTTATCCTCCAGCAGATCCACCACCTGCAGCGCCGCATCCTGCGCCTGCCTGAACCGGCTTCCGCGTTCGTCACGCACATCCATAGAGAAGGAATTGTCAACAAGGATCACGGCCGTCGCAGCGGCATGCGCGCCCGGGAGACCGGCGGTTCCCTGCAACGCCGGACGCGCGAAGGCAAGTACGGCAAAGACCACCAGGCCGATCCTGAGAAGGAGCAGGAGGATCTGCTTCAGCTTCAGCCTGCGGACACGGGTCTTCTGCAGCTCCTTCAGGAACCGGAGCGAGGAGAACTCCACCGTGCGGAGCTTGCGCAGATTGAGCAGATGCAGCAGCAGCGGAATCGCCGCGGCCGCCAGCGCCACCAGAAGAAAGGGATTGAGAAAGGTCATAGAGCGCGAATATTACGAACCGCCCTCCCGGCCGGCAAGAGCAGGGACACAGGACGATGAGATAATGTGCCCGACATGGGAAGAGGTCGTTCCGGGATACTTTCCTGATGACGTTCGAGAAGGCGATCCTCATGGAGAACGGGCCTGCCGTTGGCGAAGTTGTTACGGAGCCGGGTTCCACCAGGTGGGGCATCCCAGCAGGAAACGGGCTGCGGACAGGAAACCTGTTGCCGACTGGCGAACATCGGACTCGTTCCGGAGGGGAACAATAGCGGCCGTCTCATCCGGCGCCGACCCCACATGATCCGCTACATCACCTGCGCACGCCTTATGTGGATATACATCATCGCATCCAATCTCTCCCTTTCCCCCTCTTCCCGTATCTTGCGTGTTTCGTGCATGATGTGCTCCGCCGCAGGCATGCGCTTCGTTCAGGTTCCCGACAACTCTCTCGACGCCGGTACTTCCCTATGTCCGCACCGAAACGCCTCTACCTCATCGACGGCATGGCCATCCTCTTCCGGGGATACTTCGCCCTCATCTCCACGCCGCTCACCGCGAAGAATGGCGAGCCCACCGGCGGCACCTTCGCATTCTGCTCGGCGCTGGTACGGCTGCTGGAACAGCACAAGCCCGACCTGATCGCCGTAGCATGGGATAGCAGCACCCCCACCTTCCGGCATGAACAGTACACGGAGTACAAGGCGAACCGCGCGGCGTTTCCGGAGGATCTGGTGCCGCAGCTTTCCCGGGTGAAGGAGATCGTCGGCATGTACCACATCCCCTGCCTGGAGGTGCCCGGCTACGAGGCGGATGACGTCATCGGGACGCTGGCGAAACGCGCCGAGCGCGAAGGTTACGAGGTCTACTGTGTCACCCCCGACAAGGACTTCTTCCAGCTCGTGAGCGATCATGTCTTCATCTACCGCCCTTCCAAGCCGGGCAAGCCCGAGGAGATCGTGGATATCCAGGGCGTGCACACGAAATTCGGCGTCGATCCGGAGCGGGTGATCGACGTGCTGGCGCTGATCGGCGATACGTCCGACAACGTTCCCGGAGTGAGGGGGATCGGCGAGAAGACCGCGATACCGCTGATCCAGGAGTTCGGCACCGTGGAGGCGCTCTATGACGGGATCGACACCATTCCGAAGGCGGGGGTGAAGAAGAAGCTGCTGGAGAACCGCGATAACGCATTTCTCTCCAAACAGCTCGTTACGATCGATATCAATGCGCCGATCGATATATCATTCGAGGAACTTCATCTCGATCCCCCCGACATATCCAGGCTCATCCGCACCTACGAGGATCTCGGGTTCAAGTCGCTGGTGGCACGCTACCGGACGGCCGATGCTCCGGCCGGGACATCCGCCCCGGAAACGCCTGCGAATGGGACGGAGGAGATGGCCGCCGAGGAGAAGATCGAGCGCGCCGGCGACATCATCCTCCCCGAGAGCGACGCGCTTTCGTTCGAGTTCGCGGAGACGAAGACCATCGCCGATGTGCCGCATACCTACAGCGCTGTCCGGACGGAGAAGGATCTGGCGGCGCTGGCCGATTATCTGAAGCAGGGGCCGGTGCTCTCGTTCGATCTGGAAACCGACGCGCTCGACTGGCAGGTGGCGAACATCATCGGGTTCGCTCTGTCGGTGAAGGCAGGCGAAGCCTTCTACGTCCCCATCGGCAACGACGAGGTGCGCACCACCCGGGAGGACGGCACGCTCTTCGGCGAGGAGGGGTTCAAACCGGCCACGGAGGGGCTTCCGCTGGAGATGGCGCTGCGCCATCTCGGCCCGCTGCTGGAGGACCCGGCGCTGCCCAAGACCGGACAGAATGCCAAGTACGACATGCTTATCCTGCTGGACAAGGGGGTGCGCGTACGGGGGCTGGTCTTCGATTCGATGCTGGCGAGCTATGTGCTCGATTCCTCGCGCGAGCACAATATGGACGATCTGGCGGTGCGCTATCTCAATTACCGGCCGGTTTCGATTACCGAGCTGATAGGGCCGCGCGGCAAGGGACAGCTCAACATGCGCCAGGTGGAGCTGGAACGGGTGGCCGAGTACGCCGCCGAGGATGCCGACATCACGCTCCAGCTCTATGAACGCCTGCGCGAGGAACTGGAGCATGAGAATCTGATGCACGTGGCGGAACGCTTCGAGTTTCCGCTGGTGGAGGTGCTCACCGCAATCGAACACTGCGGCGTGTATCTGGATGTGCCCTCGCTCAGGGAGATCTCGAAGAGCCTGGAGGAGACTGCGGCACGGCTGGAGATCGAGATCCATGAACTCGCCGGCATGCCGTTCAATGTCGGCTCCACCAAACAGCTTGCGGAGATACTCTTCGAGAAGCTGAAGCTCCCCACCAGGAAGAAGACCAAGACCGGCTACAGCACCGACCAGTTTGTGATGGAGGAGCTTGCGGCGCTCCATCCCCTGCCGGAGAAGGTTCTCGAATACCGCCAGGCGGTGAAGCTGAAGAACACCTACGTCGATGTTCTGCCGAGCCTCATCAATCCTGCCACGGGACGGGTTCATACAAGCTATAATCAGGCGGTGGCGGCGACGGGACGGCTGAGCTCGAACAACCCCAATCTCCAGAACATTCCGATCCGCAGCGAGATAGGCCGTGATATCCGCAAGGCGTTCGTGGCCGGTTTTCCAGGGGGAAAAATACTCTCCGCGGATTATTCCCAGATCGAGCTGCGGATCATGGCCCACGTCTGCGGCGACGAGACGCTGGTACATGCGTTCAAGGAGAATTTCGACATCCACACCGCCACCGCGATGAACGTCTTCAACGTGACGAAGGAGGAGGTGACAGGGAATATGCGGCGCAAGGCGAAGGAGGTGAACTTCGGCATCATGTACGGCATCGGCGCGTTCGGACTTGCACGGCGACTGAAAATCGGACAGAAGGAGGCGAAGGAGCTCATCACGACCTACTTCCAGAAATATCCCGGCGTGCAGGATTACATCACCAGCACGCTTGAGATGGCGCGGATGAAGGGCTACACCGAAACGCTCGGGGGACGGCGCCGTTATTACCCGAACATCAATTCCGGGAACCATGCGGTGCGTGCCGGCGACGAGCGTGCCGCCATCAACATGCCGATCCAGGGAACGGCGAGCGACATCATCAAGCTTGCGATGATCGCCATCCACCGCGAGCTGCACGACCGCTTCCCCAGGGCCAACATGCTACTTCAGGTGCACGACGAACTGGTCTTCGAGGCACCCGGGGATGACATCGCCGATCTCGCCATCTTCGTCAGGGAAAAGATGGAAAAGGCATTCCCGCTCGGCGAGGTTCCCGTCGTGGTCGATACCGGCGCGGGAGCGAACTGGTTCGAGGCACATTAAGAATTCCGGATGAAGGGAGGAGGTTGTCAATTCCCGATTGAAGGAACGGCGGGAAATTTCCGGCCGGCACGAAGGCCACAACCGGAATGAAAATGCCGCTTCCCTTTGCGTTCCCTGCGCGAGAATTCCTCCTCCTGTCTTCCCTGCTCAATCCATTTCCACCCCCGCATACATCCCTTCAATCAGATCGGCGTACTGCTCCCCGACGACTTTCCGCTTCACCTTCAGCGTCGGCGTGAGCATTCCATTTTCCACGGTAAACGGCTCCGCCAGAAGTTCGAAGCGGCGCACGCGCTCGAACGCGGCGAGATCACGTTGCAGGCGTTTCACATCCCCCTCGATTGCGAGCAGCACCACCTCCGAATCCAGGAACGCCTCCCGCGCCTCGCGGCTTTTCAGATCCGGCACCGGAATTCCCTGCATCTCGGCCACCTCCCTCAGCGCATCGAAATCCGGCACGATCAGCGCCGTAACGAACGGGCGCCTGTCGCCGATGAGCATAATCTGATCGACATACCGGCTCTCCGAGAGCAGGCTCTCGATCGGCCCGGGGGCTATATTCTTGCCGCCGGAGGAGATGAACAGATGTTTCTTGCGGTCGGTGATCTTCAGATAACCATCGCCGTCGAACTGGCCGATGTCCCCCGTATGGAGCCATCCCTGGGGATCGATCGCCTCGGCGGTTGCCAGCGGCTCGCGATAGTAGCCGCGCATCACATGCGGCCCCCTGGTCAGTATCTCCCCATCCTCCGCGATCTTCACCTCGATATTGAAGAGCACCTTCCCCACCGTACCGATCTTCGGGTGTTCGAGCGGGTTGGCGGCAACGATGGGCGATGCCTCGGTGAGGCCATATCCCTCCACGATCCTCAGGCCGACGGCGAAGAAGAACTCCGCCACGTCCGCCGGCAGGGCGGCGCCTCCCGAGACGAAGAGGCGCACCCGTCCCCCGGTCCGCTCGCGAATCTTTGCGAAGACAAGCTTTTCGGCCAGCGCGTTCTTCGTGGCAAGCACCGGCCCCACGCGCCTCTTGCGCTGTTCGGCGCGGAATCGCTGGATGCCCACCCCGATGGCCCAGCGGAAGATTTTGCGGCTCCTCTCCGGACCGCTCGTCACGCTCTTCTCCACACGGTTCTTGATCCGCTCGAAAAGCCTCGGCACCGAGGTCATGATGGTCGGCTTCACCTCAAGCAGATTTTCGGCGACGGTCTCGATCGAATCGGCGAAGGCGATGGTGGCGCCGCAGGCGAAGCATGTGTAGTAGCCGGCGGTGCGTTCATAGGCATGGCAGAGCGGCAGATAGCTGAGCACCACATCATCGGGAACGACCTCGAACGCACTGGCGGCGCCGATGATGTTGCTGACGAAGTTGCCGTGGGTGAGCATCACCCCCTTCGGGTTGCCCGTGGTGCCGCTCGTGTAGATCAGCGTCAGGAGATCCTCGGACGAAATATTCGCCGCCAGACGTTCGAGCTGCCCCGGCACCGCGGCGGCGAGCCGCCCCCCCTCCTCGATCATCCTGCGGAAGAGCACCACCCCCTTTTCACGCGCTCCGGGATTCCGGTCGAGCGCATTCTCCTGCATGACGATGATATGCTCCAGGGTCGGGATCGCATCGGCGACCTTCAGGATCTTGCCGAGCTGCAACGCATTCGAGCAGATCACCACCTTCACCGCGGCGTTGTTGAAAATATACTCCACCTGCTTCGGGGTCAGGATCGGGAAGACCGGCACATCGACGCAGCCGGAGCAGGCGCAGGCGAAATCGGCGATCACCCATTCCAGACGATTCTCCGACATCACGCCGACGCGATCGCCATGCGACAGGCCGAGCGCCCGGAGCGCCAGCGTGAATGCCTCCACCTGCTCGTACAGTTCGGTGTACGTGGTGCCGACATACTTCCCGTCCACCTTCCTGCGGAATGCGTCCTTCCTGCCGAGCCGGGCAGTGACGCCATGAAACATCTCCGCGATCGTGGTGAATTCATTCACGAGAGACATGTGCTGATACTCCGTTGTTGATGAGTGCATCGCTGATCGTAGCTGCTGCCAGGGGCGACGGAACTCCCTGATGGAGGAGGCGCCAAGATGAAAAAATCCGTGTGAATTCCCATCATACCCGCGGTATTTTCCGGCGCATTATCCCACGAACATCGGGCGAAGGCACGGGATCATAGAAGTGGCCAGGGCTGGACCCCCGGTAATGGTGAAGGCATTCGCAGCGGCGTTGATCGGGCTCGCGGCCGTACAGGCTGATCGCCCGGTCGTTTCCGTGATTTGCCAGGCCGACCGGACCGGCCGAAAAGCTCGGAGCTTCCGGCAGTTTCCTTCCTCTATCTCCGCACCACCAGCCGCCTCGTTTCGCTGTAGCTCCCGGCGTCGATGTGATAGTAGTAGCTGCCCGAGGAAAGTTCGGCGACGCTGAAGCGGATGGTGTAGCGCCCGCCATCCATCTGCGCATCGAACGGCCTTTGCACCTCGCGGCCGCCGGCATCGAAAATTCTGATGGTGGCGCGCGTGCTTTCAAGCTGCTGCCACGTCACCTCCGCCCATCCGCCTGCGGGATTCGGGCGGATCGGCTCCAGCAGGTTCTTGAAGGCGCCGAGCTGCACGCCGGTGACGAGACATCCGGCGGAGATGAAGATCCGGGCGGAGTCGTTGCAGGCGAGCGCCGCCAGGGTATCGGAATCGATGTGCACGGAATCGAGGAGAACCAGCGCAGGGTTGGCGAGCCCTGCCAGCAGGCGGAAGCGAAGGATGATATCCCCCGCCGGCTCGCCGGCCGCCTGACGGAGTGTGACGCCCCCTCTCTCCTGCGCAACGATCTGTGGACCGTTTCCGGAGATCATGAAGGTCCCGACGAACTGGAGCCGCCGCCGGTCATAGCTCAGATAGTACAGGCCGTCGCCCGGCAGCACCACCGGCCGCGTCTGCTGTAGCCGGAGTTCGACGGTGTCCCCCACCTGACCGCTCGCAAAATGCTCCAGGCAGAAGCCGAGCGTATCGGCGACGATGATCCCGGTCCCCTCCAGCATCATGGGAACCGAGAACCCGCACGGCTCGGCCGCAACGACAAGCGGCGTCGGAGCATAGGTGGCGGCGACGGCCGGAGCGAAGCCAAGGAGCAGCTCCAGCGAATCCCCCGGCTCCAGCATCGCAGGGAGATCATCGCCTCCGATTATGCTGAAGGGTGTGACAAGCCCATCCAGATGATCGATCAGCACCGCCACGCCGTTCCGGTTCACGATCACCACCCGCGCGCTTCCCCGGCGGCCGACCGGAACCTGGCCGAAGCGCCCGCCGGTGATTGCCAGCGAGGGTTCCACGACCGTGGCGACCATCGGGAGCAGCAGCGTATCGCCGCAGGGATCGAAGACCACCTGAAGCACGCCGGCGTAGCTTCCGGTCCCCGCGTGCATGAAGCGAACGGGAATCCTGAGACTGTCGCCGACGGCGATGACGTGCCCGGCGGGATCACCGGCAAGCTCGAACGCCCCCCCGCCGATCACCCTCGCGGAAACGATGGTCGCCGACGCACCGGCGTCGCCGGAACCGATCAGCACCAGCGTATCGGCGATGGCCCCGGTACTGCACGAGAGCAGTGGCGGAATGACGAGCGAGTCGAGCAGGAAGCCCGGAACCAGTCCGCGACGGCTCCCGCGCAGCCTGACGGTGATACTGTCGCGGCAGGTGGCGGTGACGTAGGTGATGGTCTCCTCCGCCATTCCCCCCTGTCGTGGCGCAAATCCCACGGTATCCGTGATCGTTCCCCCCGCCGGAATCGTGAAGGGCGCCGGAAGCGAGCGTCCCGCATCCAGGCCGTTCGAGCGGAGCACCCGCTCGATAACCACGGGAGCGCCGGAACGATTGTGCAACACGACGATGGTATCATGGCTGGCGCTGCATTCGGAGAGCGCGGGAACTTCGATGATGGAAGCGAGCGGCTCCAGCTTCTCCAGCACATGCCTCCCTGAAAGGCGCACCCGGAGCGTATCGGTGCAGCTCCCCGAACTGTAGAGGATCAGCAGCACCGCGTCGGCGGACCCGGTGTCCTGCGGCGTATACAGCACGGGCAGCGGCGCAGTTCCCGGCGCACCAAGCGTGAGCGGCAGCGACAGCGAGGCTCCGATCGCGAAATCATCGCCATTCTCCCCCTCGATCAGCACGGTATCTACCGTCACCTCCGCATCTCCGCGATTTTCGATGGTGACGATACTGTCGGCATGCCCCGGCTCGCCGCGGCAGCCGGTGATCTCGCCGAACCTCAGCTCCAGCAACGCCCCCAGCATCCCTCTTCCGCGCACTTCTCCCAGTATCGGCAGCGGCAGCCGGCGCCCGCATTCCCTGATCCGCACCAGCGGATAACCGACCACGGTATCCGGCCCGACGCCGCGCGTAAAGCGCAGCGTGATGGCACGCGAATCTTTCGGCGGCACTGTCACCGGCAACGATGTGACGACGCTGAATCCTGGATCGATAAGCTCCACCTCCTCGACGGTGACGGGCAGCACCCCGTCATTGACGACGGTGAAGGATGTATCGACATAGTCCACCGAACCGGCGCAGGCGAAGAGCGGGGGGAAGTGGAGATCGCGTTCGGCCAGCGACACCGGTACGGGAACACCGGTTCCCTCCAGCGGCACGCGGAGCGGTTCGGGACAGTCGGCATCGAACACCAGGAGCGTATCGCGATAATCGCCCGGGGTTGATGGCGTGAAGTACAGCGTGAGCCCTGCGCTTCCGTTCAACTCGAAACTCTGGGGACCGGCGAACGAGAACGCACCGGAGGTCCCGGCAAGCTGCAGGCGCACGCGTGCGCGCACGGCAGGGGTTATGGTAAGCTCCACGGACCGCTTCACCTCACCTCCGCCGTCGCCGTCGCATGCCGTCGCCGCGCCGAAGGAGACATTCGGCGGGACCGCGTCAATGAGGACGCGGACGGCCAGATAACGGATCTCCAGCGGGTTATGCCCCGGGAGCAGATCGTTGCTGAAGATCTGGAGCCTGGCGCTGTCGGCGCCAGCGCGAGCCGTCATATAACGAACCACGTAGCGGAGAGCACCTCCGGGGGGAATACGGAACGGCCCCGTGCGCAGATCGGGCTCCACCACGGTGAAGATATCGCCGCCCGACGTGAAGCCATGATTGTTGATGACCAGCGTATCATCCCCGGTATTGCGCACGAGGAACGTATCGAGCCGTTCGTCCGGGCAGCGCACCGTATCGAACCGGCGGAGCGGCGGGGCCTGAATGGCCGGGCGCTTCAAAAATCCATAACGGAGAACGAAGGCATCGCTGCGGCCCGCCTCGCCGCTGTCGTTCAGGTGGATGTCGAAAGCGCCTGATGTCACGGGAAAATCGGCCGATCGCGTGGCGCCGGTGACGAAGAGATCGCCGAAGTCCGACAGGAAGCTCTGGCGCGCAAGGGTGTCGTCCGAGGCGGCCCTGACGCGCGTATCGAGCAGAACATCCCCCACGGGATCGAGCCGGATGAACCTGAGATCCAGATCCCCCGCCACGAAACGTCCCGTCCCCGCGAGCATGGCGCTTCCCTGGCGATCCGCCTGAATGGTGGCACCGTAGCCATCGTCGGCATCGCCGAGGCGGCGGCTGTAGATGAGCTGCGGAGCACCCGCCGCGAGCATCATCTTCACTGCCAGCCAGGAGCCGTCGGAGCCGTCCAGCGAGCCGGGAATGATGGGATAGTTCACGGATGCGGTGCGCCCGGTGACGTAGACGGTGTCCGCCAGCGTGGCAGGCCCGGTCGTCGCGCGGACGGCAATGGAACGCCCCTCGTCATCTCCCGCGCCGCCGATCAGCATGCTGGAGAAGAGGCCGGCAAGATCGGGAAGGAGGCTGGTGATGAAGCAATCGCGCCCGCCCCGGCCCGCGCCGCCGAAAAGCGTATCGGCGGGGAAGTCCGACGATGTGGTCCAGCCGGTGATCCATGCGCGTCCCCCCGGCTCCACTACGATGGAGGCGATGCGCTCATCCGCCGCCCCGCCGATGTAGGTGCTGTAGCGCAATCCCCCCGCCTCGCCGAATCGGGCGACGAAGCCATCCTCGATGCCCCCCATGAAGGCCGGCGCAAGTGCGCCCGGTGTCGTCGGGAAATCGCGCGATCGCGTCCATCCCGCAATGTAGATATTGTCGCTTCCCCCCAGCGCAATGCTCTCGATGACATCCGCGCCCGCCCCGCCGAAATAGGTGGAGAAGACGAGGCTCCTGCCGTCGCGGCTCAGCCCGAGCACGAAGCCCTTTCCCTGGGCGATGCCGGCCGGATCACGATCGAATGCGCCGGGGGTCGTTTCAAAGTCGGCGGAAAAGGTGGTCCCGGCGATCACGGCAACGCCGCTGCTCTGCACCACGATGCCGGATGGACGGTCATCGCCGCGGCCGTTGATGTAGGTGCCGTAGATCACCATGCTCCCGGTGGGATCGAGCTTCACGACGAAGGCATCCTCCGACGGGAACTCCGGGTTGACCGGATCGACCGTCCGCCGGTAGGCGCCGGGAGTGGTGGGAAAATTCTTCGAGCGGGTGCTGCCGGTAACGTAGATATACCCCGCGTTGTCGAGTGTGATGCCCCGTCCCTCGTCCGCCCCGCCGCCGCCGAGATAGCCTGCGTAGATCAGCGCGGGATCGATGACGAGCGGATGCGAGCGGTTGTACGGCGCGGCCAGAAAGCCGACGCCCCTGCGGTCGATCGTGAAGCGGCAGGCGACCGGGTGGATCACGCCGCCGATCTCCTGGTAGCAGTATGGCGGCGCCTCCCGCACATCGCCGACGGAGGTGGCGATCCTGAGCGAGCCATCGGGAAGCAGCGACATCGCTCCGGCGCCGTCGTAGGTGAAACGGATGTCGCCGGGATCGGCGCCGGGGGCCAGCAGGAGATCATACTTCAACCGCCCCTCATGCTCGTAGTAGCGGGCATCGATCCCCTCGTAGAGCGCCCTGTATCGCACTTCCGCAAATCCATCGGCCGCCGCATGCGCTCCGCCGCCGATGAAATTCCATCTCCCCTCCCGCCTCCCCTCCCCTTCGGGCGCGCCGGCCCGCGCATCGACGAAATGTTGCCGCAGCACATGCCCCCTTCCCCCATCCCCCTCCAGATCGTACGTCACCCCGCCGGCGGTGAACCAGGCCCGCAGCCCACCGCAATCGAGCATGTACCGCGCCTCCGCATCCCACTGCCCCCTGTTCTCGATGAAGGAGAACGGAAGTTCCGGCATCGTCTGCGCCGGAATCACCCGGGGAAGAATCGCCAGGATGATGGAAACGACGAGCGCCCACCGCACCATCCGGCGACCGGATCGCTCCGGACGCATGTGGGGATGTGATATGATATGTATCGGCGCTGATGTCATCACACGAACAAACGGTCGGGAAGTGCCGATCGGCCGGCCCGGAAAGGTACGAATATGCCGTGCAGGCAGCTATGGCTCTGCGGAGAGAGATGGAGGCCGCGTTCATCGGCGGAACTGCGTGCACATCACGTTCCGGGAAGCCCTACGACCCCTCCTTTCCCGGCGTCCGTATCTCGATCATCACGGTACGGCTGTGCGAGCGCCCTTCCGGCGTGGTGGAGGGGAATCGTTCCCATTCTCCTCCGGTGTCGTCGATGATAACAGTGACATCGGAGGGCACGAGGTTGCGGAAGATGGCCGCCGCCTCGCGAGCGCGGGCACCGGCGAGTTCGCGGTTATGCCGCACGTCGCCGAGCGAATCGGTGTATCCCGTGAACCGGGCGATCGCACCGGAATGGACGCCGGCGGCGATCGCGCGCAACAGCTCGTTATCGCTCTGGCTCACGCGGGGGCTGTCGTAGTTGAACAGCAGGATGGAGAAGTTCTCGATGGTCGTATCATTCACGCGATGCTCCAGCTTCTGCTGCACGGTCTGGTAGGATACATCGATCATCGTCGGCTCGCTGGCCGAGACGGCCCCGGTGCTGTCGGTGACGCTGAAGATGTAACCAAGCTGCATCGGCAGCGTGGGGAGCGCATCGCTATCGCTGTGCCAGTTCCAGACGATCGAGTCCGGCGGCGTCCCCGTGCCGCTGAAGGTCCGCCAGCGCTCTCCCGTTTCGTCGTTCATCGCCAGCTCCCACTGCTTCACGCCCGCCTCGGCGGTCGGCCGCAGGAAAAAGGTGATGGCCGGCGGCGTCGCCACGCGCTGGAGATGCCGGCGGAAGACGGGGGCAAGGATGTTGGGATCGGATGGAATCAATTCCACGCGCGCATTCTCCTCGAACCCCTCGGCGCTGGTCTCGCGCGCCGGGTTCGGCGGCAGACCACGCCAGGCTACCTGAAGGCGCCGGCCGGCAATGCCCCAGACGTCGGTCAGATAACGACGAATGCTCTCCGCGCGTCGTCTGGCGAGCACGGGCTCATCTTCCCTCCCGTTTCTGTAGCCGTTGATCGCCAGCGTAGCCTCGGGATATTCTCTCATCCGCCTTCCGACGATGTTCAGAATGTGGTAGTAGACATCGAGCGCCGAACCGAGCAGCCGCGCATTCGTGAAGCTGTCCGCCTCCTCCCTGGTGAGCTGCCGGTAGGGTTCGCGCAGTCCGGCGGAGCCTTCGGCGAAGAACATCTGGTTCAGCAGCGGCAGCACTTCGAGCGAATCGTATTCGGTTATCCGGACGCTGACGGTGCGCGGGCGTGTGCTGACCGCCGCAACGAGCAGCGGAGGCTCCACGACCGGGGGGGCTGTATCCGGGGGAATCGCGGGGAGGGATGGAACGACGCCGAAGCGGAGTGCGCCGCCGCAACGGAGTGTGAGAGGCCGCCAGGCACCGGCGCCGGTGCGGCTGGTTATGGGGAGGGAGAGGGTGATCTCCGGCGTGAGCGTGGACGTACGCGAGACAGGGAGATCATAGCCGATGCCGACAGTGATGCCCGCCACCAGCGCCGCCGGCGAAAAAATGGTTCCGCGCTCCAGCTCCAGCTCGCGCTCCCCGTTCGCGAACAGGAGCTCCTCCGGCACAAGCGCCACCTGTTTCTGCGACTGCTCGCCGGCGATCTCCCGGGCGATCATCACCCCTCCCTGCATACGAACTCTGCCTACCGGAGCCAGCCGCAGCATTGCTCCGAGGCCGACGGTGGTCCGCTCGAATGCCAGCACCTGATCCACCTGCGCGTCGATGATGGTGCCATCATCGAGCGGGACAGGATTTGGGCCGGGGACGGGCTCGCGCAATTCGCCGATCTCGCGCGCCACGGAGGCACGGAACTGCAACGCCAGCCGCGGCGCAATGGGAAGCTCGAACAATCCGCCCCCCTCCCATCCCAGCGACGAACCCGACCGGAACGTGCCGCAGAACGGCGGGACGACGAGATCGGTGAATTCGGAACCCGGACCAAACGCTCCGAACGCTCCGAAGAACCATGCGGGAGGAAGCGAATCGGTGGCAGAGGCGCGGTCCTGCCCGAAAGCAGAACAGGCCATGCCGAGAAGCATGGCCTGAGCCGTTAGAAAAATTCGATATCCACATCGTTTCCGCACGCAAGCTCCGGCCTTGTACTATCAGCGCCAAAGATACGCTCCCGGAGGCGTGCGGACGAAATTCGCGGGCGGCCGGACGATCAGTCCGTCTTCTTCGGTTCGGCCGTGCTGATGATCGTCTCCCCTTCGATGAGGGTGGGATCTTCCTTGCCGAAATCGAGGGTCGGACGCCTGTCTGGCATCTCCTGCGGGCGCGTCGCCGGACGTTCACCCCGCTGACCGGCCCGCGAGGGGGCTGCGGTCTTCGTCGCGGCGGGCTGCTCCACCACGCTCGTTTCGGCCTCCGGCGATTCCTCCGTGACTCGCGGAGCCGTCGGCTCCGGCGCCACGGGAACGGTACGTACCACCGGCGCGGGCTTCACCATCTGCGGGACGGGTTTCTCCGCGTCATCCGCCCCGGAGCCGACGAGGAAGGCGATCGAGAGTCCCCCGACAACGACGGTGGAAATGCCCACGACCTTTGCGGTAAGCCATGAGAGGGCGCCCCCGCCGATGGCTTCCGGAACCGCGCTGAGAGCGGCGGCCACCACCGCATCATCGAGCCTGGAGGACGGCGCCAGGGATGCGGCGTCGGAGTCCAGCAGCACATGCAGGCTCCGGTGCTGCTCATACAGCGAACGGACATCGGAGGATGCGGTCAGCTCGGTCTGCAGCCGCGCCTCATGCTCGGGACTGAGCGTCCCATCGAAATGTCCCAGAATCAGATCTTCGGTCGTCATACCTTGTCGAGGAAATAAGGGGCTAATAGTTCGTGCAAACGCTGCTTGGCGCGGAAGATCCGGACCTTTACCGTGGCAAGCTTGATCCCCGTGAGATCGGCGATCTCCTGATAGCTGAGGCCGTTGTAGACCCTCAGCACCAGCGGTTCGCGCAGATCGGCCGGAAGACGGCCGATCGCCTCCTTGAGCAGTTCGAGGCTGGGATCATACTCGGCCTCGTCCGGCGGCGTCTGGAGCGTCTCCGCCACATCTTCGATCGCCACGTGGCTCACTCCGTCGCGCAGCGCGTTCAGGCACAGATTGCGCGCGATGGCGAAGAGCCATGAAGAGAAGCTCCCCCCGTGAAAACGATTCCGCTTGCGCGCCACGCGAATGAAAACTTCCTGAAAGAGATCGTCCGCGCGGTCCTTTGAACTCACCATGCGCGCGCAGTAGGCGTAAATGCGGCGGTTGTATCTCTCATACAGCTCCACAAACGCCTTCTCCTCGCCCGCCTTGAAGCGATCCATCAATGTCTCGTCGTCTATCCGGGAGTCTGGCGATCTCTCACGCATTTGCATGCAGGAACCCGATGTGCCGGGAAAAGTTTCAATGATGATCGCACGGCGCGCGCCGCGCGGTCTGTGACGGTTTCATCGACAATGTGATATATAGACGACGATGTCGGCGCCAGCATGCATTGCCGGAACCGGCGTCGGATCAGGTGCCCGCGCCATAACCGATATGCCATGCGGGCATTGGAGCAGCATATCAACCTCCCTCTGTACCATGCTTTATGTATCTTTCCTTTCCGCAAGCTACCCTTTCCGGATTCTGCCCGGGCTCCCTGCACCCCCGGCGTACGTTCCGATCTGAGCCGAAAAAGCCGTAGCTTCATCGTCTATCAAATCCGACGAACAGCATGAACAATTTCCGTGGGGCGGAAGAACCGGGCACGCACCCGATGCTCTCGGCGGCGCTTGAGGCGCGCATGGCACATATCGAGGAACTGCTCGGCGATCTGCACGACTGGATGCGCTCCGAGCAGGTTTCCTCGCTTCCAGGTCCCTATCGCCGGCTCTTCTCCCATCTCGTCTCGAACGACTTTGAACGCCGCTATGCCGCCAGCATCACGCGCTCGGTGCACCTTGCCCACGGCAGCAGGGAGATCGGGGACGATGCTCTGTTCGCCGCTGCGGCCGGGGAGATCGACGCCGCGCTGGAACGCAGGAGCGAGACGCTCCCGCGCATAAGCCGCCGCTCCCGGGGAACGCGTCCGTACGTGTTCGCGCTTGTCGGCGCTTCCGGCGCTGGCAAGACGACGCTGATGTACAAGCTGGCCGTGCGGAGCGTGCTCAACTTCCGGCTTCGCGTAAAGATCATATCCAGCGACACCTACAAGATAGGATCGGTGGAGGGAGTACATACGATCGCCGAGATTCTCAATGTCCCCTATGGTATAGCGTTCAAGCCGGAGGAGGTGGCGGCGCTTATCGATCAGGCCGAAACCGATCTGGTGGTGCTTGATACCGCCGGCCGCTCCGACCGCACCGCACGCGAGGAACTTGCAGCATTTCTCGCCGCCGCCCGTCCGGACGAAACCCATCTGGTGCTCCCCGCAACGATGAGCCAGCATGCACTTCAGGAAACTGCTGCGCTGTTCCTGGGAGAGCGCCTGAGCTGCGTCACGTTTACGAAGCTGGACGAGGCTCCGTCACTCGGCGGTATGATCTCCTCGGCGCGCTGGATGGGACTGCCGATCGGCTATATCTCCGCCGGCACGAAGATCCCCGATGACATCCTGGCCGCAGACGAAGCTCCGCTGGGCCGCTGGGGCATCGAGGGAGTACCTCTCAACGAACACGATTCGGAGGTGCCCCATGTCTAGGCTTCCCGTTCTGCGTATGCTGCCGCGCGTCCTCTGGGCGATGACATTCATGACGACCACCGCGGCAGCCACCGGAATCGTCAACGCCCGCTGGGAGGGGCAGGACTTTCTCGTCCGTTTCGCCGACAGCGTTGGTTACACGGTCGATCTCGCCGCAAGTGATTCCTCGCAGGTCGTGCTCCGCATACCCAATGCGGAGCTCCCACGGAATGCCGCGGGCGCCGGGGCGGCTCTGGCCGGTCCGGTACATCGCGAAGCAGTGCTCTCCGAGTCCGGGCCGCATGAGCTGCGCATCACCGTGCGGGGAACCGGCAGGCTCGGATATTCATCGCTCTGGCGACCGTATTCCCGTACGCTCGTCGTGCATACGTTCGACTGGAACCAACTGGAGTACGGCGAGGAACAGTATCACAAGGCGCTGCTTGCCTTGGAGCAGGGACTGGAGCAGCATGGGCTGGAGCTTCTCCGCATCGCATATGCCACCGGCGACCCCCGCGCCGCGTCAGTGCTGGGAACCTATTATGCGCGCCACGGCAAGTACAACGTGGCGATCCAGTATCTGCCGAAGCCTGTCACCGCCGACGACTATGCAGCACTGGCGGCCGTACAACTGGCGACAGGAGATAGCACGGCAGGCATGCGGAACCGCCAGGCGGCGGAGAGAATTCTTGCCGGGGGTGACAGCTCATGGGCGGCCTCGCATCCGGCGGACCGGCGCGAGCTCCGGGCGCAGGAGGGAAATGCGGAAGCAACCGTGCTCAACGGCAGGGATCGCTGGCTCTTCCTCGGCATCGGGGCAGTGGTGCTCTTCCTGCTGATTCTGCTGGTGATCTGGCTCTCGCGCCGCTCGTCGCGCCGGCAGATGGCCGAGCCAGATCGTGGCATCGACCGCGATGCCGTGGCACCACGCCCCCGTCCGGAGGATCGCAGGGTGGACGTGGCGGCAGCACCCCCACCTGCTCCGCCGGCCGCGCCGCGCCATGATGCGGTTCCGGAGAAGGAACCCGGGCCGGCGGCCAGCGCACCGGCGACAGCCACGCCGCCACCGGCAGCCGCGCCACCGGAACATCCTGCACGTGAGGTGACGCCGGTGGAGCAGGTACATCAATCGGGGCAGCCGCATCCAGCCGCGGACGCCGAGCCGATCGACGTCGAATCGCGCCCGGTGATGCAGAAGCCCGCGCATGTTGTGTCATCCCAGGCGGCCGATCTGCGCCGGCGGATAGAGTCGATGCACCAGCAGGCCGATCTCCAGTCTCCTCCCCCGGCCCCCGGACATCCGAAGACTTCGGAGGAATCGACGGTGGAGGAGGCACGACGGCTCCAGCTCTCGCGCGACAGCGTGGACCTGCGCCGCAGGCTGCGTCAGGACATCGGAAATGGATAGAATGATGGTGTGCTACAACGAACACCCGGGCCTCACGTCCGGATGTCGCGGCGTTGCCATCCCGGCCGCATTGCCGGTGGCTTCGCCGGCGAACCGGCCTGCGGCAGCCTCGTGGTCCGGCTTCGTCCCTCGCGCGGCCGTGAGCGTCCCCCTTCTCCCTCCCACCGGAAGCGATGCCTGCCGTTCATGCCGGTTTGAAGTATTGCCGGATCGGGGAGAGGTGCGGCAGATGATGAAACGCCGGGGATCTAGGGGAGACCGAGCCGGCTCCGTAGCGTATCGTCTGCGGTGGAATTATGCTTCCAGTAGTCGGTCATCAGTTCATGCGTGCGGACGGCACGGGTCGTAAGCACCTGGGCACGCGGCCCGAAGCCATCGCGGTAGGTCTCGCTCCAGCCATGTATACGATGCGGAAAATTCTTCTCGAAATCGATCGCCAGAGTTCGCTCGGTGCGCGGATATTCGAGTGTGTACCTGACGAGCTCGGAGCCGGTTGAATCGGTGCCGATGGAGCCCAGCGCGGCATTCGCCGTCTCGGGTGCCGTTTCGATATGGCGCAGCCGGCCGGTCATCACGCCGGGGACGATGCTGATCTCGCCCACCGGAAGGCTCGACGGATCGATACGGATACGGGTCCAGACTTCATCTTCGAGCAACGTGCGGTCGATAGCATAGTCGCGATCGCCTTCCGTCTCGAAGTAGGAAAATGTCCGTGCATCGTAGCGATTGTTCCGGAAATTGAGCTGTGTAAAAACCTGGCCGCACCATTCCTGTACGGTAGCCGTGACCTTCAGAGAATTCGGATATCTGGCAAGGTCCACGGGAGTGAACACCGAGGTCATCATGGAATAGGGATAAATGCCGGTTGTAAATTTCTTGGTGAAATTCAGCTTCATGATCGGCACCACATCCTTGCCGGTGGGATCGGATTCAAGTTTCACCTGACGGTCGCGGAGAAAATCCTCGGTCACGAAAATCAGCACGGCATCGCCATCGCGTAATTCCCCGTACCGCGCCTGCTGAAGCGCAAAGCGCGTGACCTCCGCCTTTCCCTGATGCCAGTAGGCGCCGAATTTCGTGCCCGTGTCGTCGCGGGGATTGTCGTCATGCTGATCCTGGCTGTCGAGATTGGAGCAACCGATCGTGGCAGTCAGAATGCCCCAGGCCAGTGTCAGGGCGGTAGTTCGTATGGCGGACATATGCGCAAATTCAACGGTAAAAATTCAGAATGCCAGGAAACCGGAGTAATTCGGCCATCATCTCCCCACCTGCATCTTTTCAGCTTCCACCTGGAAGAACATCTCACGCAAAGGCGCAAAAATCGCAAAGGGCACAGCCCGACCGGATTCGGACGTCACACCTCCCCTTTTTTGACTTTTGACTTTTGATTTTTGACCTCCTCTCACCTGCTTCCCAGTTCCACGGTTGCGGTCTTCGAGGAGCCGGCGCGAAGGAATTCGATCTCCACATGCTGCTTCGGACGGAATTCACCGAGGGCATAGGTGTAGTCGTAGATATTGTTGATCTCCTTCGTCCCCATCCGGATGATGATGTCCCCTTCCTGCAGTCCGCCCTTCTCGGCAGGCCCCCCCTGAGCAACGCCGCTGAGGCGCACCCCCCTGCCGTCATAGGCATAGTCCGGAATCGTGCCGACATAGACGCGGAAGCCCATGCTGGAACGCGCCGCGGAATTCTGCGTTTTGGTAAAGGGCAGGCGCTCCGGATATGCGGTCAGCCAGTCGGTGATATCGGCGACCAGATCGATGACGCGCGCCGTACCGGGGTAGTTGATCTTTTCCCATGTATCGGACGGGCGGTGATAATCGCGGTGATTGCCGGTGAAGAAGAAGATCACCGGGATCTCCTTCAGATAGAAACTCGTGTGGTCGCTCGGGCCGTACCCGTCATCCATCAGGCTCAGGTCGAAACGTCCATGATTGATGGAATCGACCACGCCCCTCCACACCGGCGAAGTGCCGATCCCCTGCACCACAAGGGCGTTCGAATCCAGCCGCCCGATCATATCCATGTTGATCATGGCGATCACCTTGTCGAGCGGAAACGGAGGATTCGCCACCAGCGCCGCCGAGCCAAGCAGCCCCTCCTCCTCTCCATTGAAGGCAGCGAAGATTATCGAGCGCCTGTTGGAATGCGTGCGTGCGAAATGCTCCGCAAGCGCCAGAAGACCGGCCGTTCCCGAGCCGTTGTCGTCGGCGCCGTAGTGAATGGAGGAATCCCCCGTCCCGAGCGAGCCCTCGCCGCCGCGTCCCAGATGATCGAAATGCGCGCCGATCACGACGAACTCCTCGCGAAGCTTCGGATCGGCGCCGGGGAGGATGCCGACCACGTTCGGCACCATCGCCTTCAGCACCTTGAGCGATACCGTCAGCGCGGCATGTTCGCCAGGCGCGACGAACGAGGCGGGGCTCTTCGTGGAATCAATGGCCCGCTGCACCTGCGCCAGCCTTCGGCCACGAGGATCGCGCAGATAATCGAAGATGGAGCCGCGCATGGACACAGCCACGATACCGGCGTTCGTGAAGCTTCTGTCCAGCCGCATCGGCACCAGGGCATCATCGTCGGCCGGGGGATCGATGACGATCATACCGGCGGCGCCATGCTCGCGCGCGACGATCACCTTGCGCGCGAATGCCGCATGGCTGGCGAACTCGCCGTGCGGGTTCGTGCCGTCGGGAGAGTAGCGCATCATCAGGACGATTTTGCCCCTGGCGTCGATGCCCGCGTAATCGTCATAGTTCAGTTCCGGCACTGCAATGCCATAGCCGACGAAGACGATCTCCCCCGAAACGGTTCCGGCCTCGCTGAAACCGAGCGGAACGAAATCCTTTCCCATCTCCAGTTCCATACGCTGCGGGTTCGTCGCCTGGCGGCTGTTGCCCTCCGGCCAGAGCGAGGCGCTGTTCCTCTCACCGGCATCGATACCGGTGGTATACTCGAACGGATGGAAATATCCCTCCATCCCCTTCCCCTGCGGGCGCACCAGCCCGAATTCGGCAAACCTGTCGCTGATGTAGCGCGCGGCAATCATGTTGCCCCGGGTGCCCGTACGGCGTCCCTCCATACTGTCGCTCGCCAGCGCCTTGATATAGCTCTGCAGTTGCTTCTCCCAGACCAGCGTCCGGGATGGTTCCATTGCCAACTGCGCGCGGCCGACGCTGGCAAGCCCGACAACGAGCAGCGAAAGAAGGGAGAAACGAGATATGGCACGAAATATCCGCATGGTCGAGCTGATAGCAAGTGAATGAATCCGGCACACAGGCAAGGGAACCGGGGGATAGGGAACTACGGGATATTCCCTTCCCCCAATATACATCATGGCCGGGGCACCGGAAGAGCCGCGCGCCACGGGCAGGCTATGAATGACCGAGCGACTTCATTTCCCGAAGCACGTCGGCGGCATGCCCCTGCGGGCGTACCTGCTCCCACACCCTGCGGATCACACCGGACGTATCGATCAGGAACGTGACGCGGGACGCCGCGGAGCCATGCCGGGGAACTCCGTACAGATCGCATATCTCGCCATCACTGTCCACGATCAGAGGGAAATTGAGCCCGTACCTGTCCGTGAACGCCTGATGCGATGCCTGGTCGTCCGTGCTGACGCCGAGCACCACCGCGCCGCTCTCGTCGTACCCGGGCTTGGCATCGCGGAACTCGCATGCCTCGGTGGTGCATCCGGGCGTGTCGTCCTTCGGATAGAAATAGAGCACGACGTTGTTTCGTGCCTGATAATCATGGAGCGAAATGGTGGCTCCGGTCGTGGTCGTCGCCGTGAAATCCGGCGCGATGTCTCCTGGTTGAAGCATGATCGCTCTCGCAATATTCTTGTGGATGAGATATGCGGCCGATGTGGATGGGAACATCCATCCGATACCGGATCGGCCGCAGTACGACGATGCCCTGTTCTCCGCCGATGCCGGGGGGATGCCGCGCCGGTTTCCCCGCATCCTGCATCACATCCCCCGCAATGCAACCTGCTCACGGCCGCTCACGCCTTCCGTCCCGGGTGCGGCGCCATCGACACCAGCAGCACCAGCCTGGCCCCGGAATCGTTCCTCACGCCGTGCGGCACCCCGGCCTCCGCGACGCATCCCTCCCCGGCCACAAGCCGGTGCTCCTCCTCTCCCAGCAGAAACAGCCCCTCCCCCTCCAGCACGTAATAGAGCTTGTCGTTGTCCGCATGTGAATGCGGCCGCTGCTCCCCGCCCGGCTCCAGCAGATAGTAGTCGATGAACATCCTGTCCGATTCGAACTGCGTGTATTTGGCGAGCCCGCGTGTTGCATCCTTTTCAGGAAGCGTTGTGTAACTGTGTATGAGCATACCATGTAGGTTGTTCGTGATCAAGGCGCGCCGAATCTAGAGAATCAAATGTCCGAAGGCAAACCCCGCCCGGTGCGGATCGCATTCGGGCCACCCCGGGGGTATGCTCGTGGTATCCGCCCGGGCATGGATCGATGCGTATCATCCCGAACCGCTCCAACCGGACGGTGACGGCCGCAAACCACCGTTCATACCGTATAGAACCTCATATAACCTCCGCAGCATCAACCATCCCCCCGGGGAACGGAATGGTGGAGGCATGCCTGTCCGGGCACCGAAGTTCCCGGCGGGAAAGGCCATCGCCCGCCGGCCCTCCTCCCCTGCATCCGGCGAGAATCCCGTTACGCTCCTCCGATTCAACGTCTTACCACCAGACAGGTCTGATGCGCCAGCTTCGATCCGGTACGTGATACGAAACGAGCCGACCCGCATTACGCAGAGATTACCATGAATAATATCAATCCTCTTCTCGCGAAATTTCTCATCCTCCTGATGGCGGCCGCAGCATTTGCATTCAAGGGCGATGACGACGACGTGGAATTCTATCTCTCCACATCACGTATCTACAGCCCGGGCGATCAGGGAATCGCCGTCGAATTCAGCGGCCGCGTCAGGCGCGGGACCACGCTGAAACTCCGGGCGTTCCGCGTGGATAATCCCGTGAAGTTCTTCCTCTCCCCCGACAATCCTCTCTCCCCCGGCTTCAGACCGGATGACAGGGGCGCCGGTATCGACCTGGGCGACTCCCGCCGGTTCAGGCAGGTGGCATCGTGGGAACACAGGCTCACCTCGCGCGACAGGTACTGGCAATATGAATCGATCGCCGTGCCGGTCGATGAGAAGGGGGTCTACGTGATCCAGGCGGGCACCGGCGGGAAGGTCGCCACTACCGCCGTCATCATCACCGAACTCGGCATGATCGTGAAGCAAAGCCGCGATGAGGCGCTCGCCTTTGTGATGAACAGGCGCACGGGAGAGCATGTCGCAGGCATTCCGCTCACGCTGACCCGGGGGGGGACGAACACCGTCTCGGTCACCACCGGGTCTGACGGCACGGCCAGGTCATCGACTGCAGGCCTCCTGGAAAGGAAATCCGACGGCGACGAGGACTGGAGCTATGGCAGCCGGATACTGGTGCTGGGCGCCCGCGGCTCCGATTTCGTCATCTCCGACTCCTACAATTATTTCCTCTACGGAGGAGCCGGGGAGTCCAGGATGATCTACCTTCACACCGATCGTCCCGTCTACCGTCCCGCCCAGACCGTCTACTATCGCGGCATCATCCGCGACATAGCTCCGAACGGCACCTACAGCAACGTCACCGGCGATTCGGCCCGCATCGAGGTGACTGACGCCCGCGGAGGATCGATCCGCAAGGATATGCTCCCGGTCTCCGATCTCGGCACATTCCACGGCGAACTGGTGCTGGGCGAGGAGCCGCCGCTGGGCAACTACAACATCCAGGTGACCTATGGCGGCACGTCCCGGGCTTTCAGCTTCGCGGTGGAGGAGTACAAAAAGCCCGAATATGAAGTGACCGTCACGACCGACCGCGATCAGTACACACGCGGCGACATGATCAGGGCGACCATCCAGGCCGACTATTACTTCGGCTCGCCAGTGACCGAGGCGCAGGTGGAATATTTCGTCTACCGCTCGCGCTACTGGCGCCCCTGGTGGTGGCGGTCCACATGGGCCTATCTCTTCGAGGACGACGATATGGGGAGATATTCCCGCGACGCGGAACTGGTCCACACCGGACAGGGAACGCTGGATGCGAACGGTACATACTCCTTCAGCTATACGACCGATGCGAAGGGAGAGGATGATTACATCTATCGCGTTCAGGCGAACGTGGTAGATGCAAGCCGCCGCTCCATCGCCGGATCGAAATCCGTACGCGTGACGCGGGGAGAATTCTACGTCACCTCGTCCACGGGGAAATATGTCTACAAGCCGGGCGAGGAGGCGACGGTGAACATCGAAACGATCGCCTTCGACGGCGACCGCGGGGTATCCGCCCCGTTCGATGTGCGCGTGGAACGGGTCTGGTGGAACGACCGGCCGCGCGGACATGACGGCAGCCGCCACGAGACGGTCTGGAGCAGCTCCGGCGCCACCAGCGCCGAGGGAGCCGCGACGGTAAAATTCCAGGCCGGGAAATCCGGGTACTACACCATCGAGATCACTGCACGCGACCGGCGCGGGAACAGCATCACATCGTCGAACTCGCTCTATGTCACCGACGGCAGCTACGCCAACTGGTACAACGACGGCGGGTCGGTGCAGATCATACCCGACCGCGATCTCTACGCACCGGGCATGACCATGAGCGCGCTCATCATCATGCCGCACGCGGACATCGATGCGTTGATCACCGCAGAGGGGGCCGGCATCTACCGTCACCAGGTGGAGCGGCTGAACTCCACATCGGTCATCGTCCGCATCCCGATCGAGGAGCATTACGCGCCGATGTTCTATCTGAGCGCCGCGGCGATCGCGGGAGATGAGTTCCATTCCCACACCCGCCGCATTCCGGTGACGCCGGAAGGGAGGCTGATCCGCCTGGAGGTGGCCACCGACAGGGACATCTACAAGCCCGGGGATCGTGGCACGGTGACGGTGCGCGCGCTTGGCGCCGACGGCGAGCCGGTGCAGAACACCGATATCGCCGTGGCGATGGTCGATGAGGCGCTCTATGCAATCCGTCCCGACGCCACGGTGGACATTCAGAAGGCATTCTACGGCACGCGCATGAACTATGTGGCGACGAGCACATCGCTCAGGTTCCAGACGTTCACACGGGCCGGCAGAGGTGAGATGAGAGAGATGGCAGCGGGAAATGCCGTCTCCGACGCGCTCGGCTTCGCCCCCCCGGCGCCGATGGCGATGAAGGCGCTGGCTCCCGGGTCCGAGCCGCTGGTGCAGCCGGCGCTTCGTACCGACTTCCGCGACCTGATGTTCTGGACGCCGTCGGTACGAACCGATGCCGGGGGGATCGCCCGGATCGAGGTGAAGTTCCCCGACAACCTCACCACCTGGCGCATCACCGCGCGCGGCGTCACCGCGTCCACCGCCGTGGGACAGACCACGGCCGATGTGATCGCGCGCAAGGATCTGCTCGTCCGTATGGAGACGCCCCGCTTCATCACGCAGGGAGATGAGCTGGTGATAGCGACGACGGTGCACAATTACCTTTCCACCGCCAAGCAGACGACGATGATCTTCACGGCGGAAGGCCTTGAACAGACCGATCGGGAACGGACGATCACCATTCCCGCCAATGGCGAGCAGCGGATCGACTGGAAGATCAGGGCCCCGAAGATCGGCGATGCCAGGCTGACGGTGAAGGCGCTGACGAACGAGGAGTCGGATGCGATGGAGCTTACCGTGCCGGTGCTGCCGCAGGGGGTCCGTTCCGGCACAGGCGGCATCGCCGATATCCGGGAATCGAACGGCAGGCGGACCATCTCCCTGGCGATGCCGGGAAATGCCGATCCGTTGACCGGAGAGCTGGCGATCGCCCTCTCCCCCTCCGCCGCAAGCTCCATTCTTGGCGCGCTGGACGATCTTATCGGCTACCCCTACGGCTGCGTCGAGCAGACGATGAGCCGCTTCCTCCCGACGGTCGTGGTGGCCGATGCTCTTCAGAAGATCGACGTGCCGTTCGACGCCGCAAAGCGCGAGGAACTGCCGAAGATGGTTGAGAAGGGGCTTGCACGCCTCTACAACCTCCAGCACGACGATGGAGGCTGGGGATGGTGGGAGCACGACCAGACGAACCCGTTCATGACCGCCTATGTGATGTACGGCATGACCGTGGCGAAGGGTGCCGGACATCCTGTGGATGCCGATCGCTACACGTCGGGAACCCGGGCGCTGTATGATCTGATCGATTCGCGGACCGGCGGCGGGGGCATGGGACAGAAGGATGGGAAGCTGGACCCGACCACCGAGGCGTACATGCTCTATGTGGCAAGCTACATGCACCGCACATCGCCGGAGAAGCTCCTCGTCACGCGGACGGAATCGCTCGCCCGCAGGAGCGGTATCAACAACTATGCGCGCGCTCTTCTGGCGATGGCGGCGCTCTACCAGGGGAACCGCGGGCTCGCCGATAAACTGGCATCCGACCTTCAGAACAGCGCCGAGGTGACGGCGACATCCGCGCACTGGAGCGGCATGAGCTGGCACTACAACTGGCAGGACGATCAGGTGGAGACCTCGGCCTTCGCGGTCAAGGCGCTGCTGGAGACGAAGGGGGAGTCCGACCTGGTACGGAAGGGCATTCACTACCTGCTGGGCCGGAAGCACGGCGATTCCTGGCAGAACACCCGCCAGACCGCGATGGTGATCTACGCGCTGGTCGATTACGTAAAGAGCTCGCACGAGCTCGCCCCGGACTATACCGTCACCGTGCGCGTGAACGGGGAGCAGGTTTTTACGAAGCGGATGACGCGCGCGGACATCTTCGCGCCCGAACAGCAGGTGAAGATCGACCACACGAAGCTGCGCACCGGAAACAACGAGATCACGGTCGAGAAGTCGGGCGAGGGGAAGCTCTACGCAACGGCGCGGCTCTCCTACTACGCAGTCGGCCCGGCGGTGAAGGCCGCCGACGCCGGCTTCAAGGTGGAGCGCACGTACTACACCCTCCGCCGCAGGCAGGAGAAGGGGGTCTATCTCTACACGAAGCAGAAGTTCACCGGCACGGTGAAGAGCGGCGACGAGATTCTGGTGAAGGTTAGAATCGTCCCCGATTCCCGGCAGGAGTATTTCATGCTGGAGGACCCGCTCCCCGCCGGCTGCGAGGTGGTGACGAACACCGAAGGCTACAACATCTCCGGAGAGAACGGCTACGGCGGCAGCGGAAACAACCCGTACTATGGATACCGGATGATCTGGAACTGGTGGTACGCCGACCGCGACGTACGCGACGAAAAGGTGGCATTCTTCGCGCGGGAGATCGAGGCGCAGCCATACGAGTTCAGCTACATCATGCGCGCGCAGATTCCGGGCAGTTACGGCGTGATGCCGGCGGTCGGCATGCTGATGTACTATCCGGAGGTTCGCGGCAACAGCGACGCGGTGGCAATGAGGATCACGGAGTGATCTGATCGTGCGGAAGGCCGCCCGATGTTCAGGCGGCGTCATGCCGGTCATGTTACGCGATGATAATGGCAACGCCGGATGGAACCCGCAGAGGTTCCGTCCGGCGCCCTCCCGTCCCCGGATGGGCCTGCCCCCCGCGCCGCCACTGTTGCCGCGAGCGATCGCCCGCGCGGTTCATATCCCGGCGGCAACACGCAGATGACTCTCCTTTTGCACCCTGTTCCATCCCAAGACTCCCCTTCCCATTGCCCCGGAAATCATGTAAGTTTCCGGCTGATTTGGATACTCATCTTCAGCTCGCTTCAGGGATACGATCATGCTTCTGCGCTCGCTGGCCACCAGGCTTCTGATCATCGGCTCCATCCTCTGCGCCTTCGCGTTCAATGGTGATGACAACTCGTACTACTTCTCCCTCTCCTCTGCGAAGATCTACTACCCCGGCTCGCCGGACGTAACGGTCGATCTCAGCGGCAACGGGCTGGGAGCATCGAAGATCTACCTGCGGGCGTTCAGGGTGAGCGATCCGGTTGACTTCTTCCTGGCACAGCGCGACCCCCATTCCCCCACGCTCAAAGCGCTCGACCCGCCGAACACCTTCGATATGCTGGCGCAGGGCTATCGCAAGGTCAGCCGCGATGCGCGCTACGCCGCTCGCGACGTGATGCCGGCCGATGCGCGCCGCGCCATCCGTGATGTGGCGGATCTCAACGGAACACGGGCGGAGAAGAAGGATTCCGCAACGAAGGCGCAGCAGAAGAATTCTCCGTCCGGCTCCGCCGATCTTCCCGTGGACGATATACCCAAAGGGGCCGAACGCTACGAGATAGTCGCTTCGTGGGACCACCAGCTCGTCAAGTCGAAAGAGGATGAGAACTGGCATTACGAGGAGATTCCGGTCCCGGTGCGTGATCGGGGCGTGTACCTGATCGAAGCGCGCATTCGCGGCAAACGCGCCATCACCACCCTCGTGATCTCCGAGTACGGCATGGTGGTGAAACAGTCCGCATCCGAACTCCTGACCTATGTCGTCAATACGCGCAGCGGCGAGCGAGTGGCCGATTTCCCACTGGTTATCTCGCGCGGAGGCAACAGGCTGGGAGATGGCAGGACCAATGCCGACGGCATCCTTCGCTCTTCCATCCCCGCGCCGCCGGAAACCAGCGGGGATGACGATGAGGACTCATGGCGCTGGGATTACCGCAGCCGGCTCGTGCTGGTGCTGGGGGAGCACGATGGGAACTTCATCATATCCGATCCCTACTTCTACAACTACTATGGGTCGGACGGCAACTCCCGGATCTATCTCCATACGGACCGCCCCGTCTATCGTCCCGACCAGATGGCCTTCTACCGCGGCATCTATCGCGGCAGGACCGAGGAGGGCGTCTATCTCTCCCCCACCGGCACCGATACCATGCTGGTCGAAATCCAGGATACCCGTGGCGACGTCATCAAGCGCGATACGCTCGGTCTCTCCGACCTCGGCACCTTCGATGGCCAACTCCAGCTCGGCGCGGAACCGCCCCTCGGCACCTATTCCATCAGGGTGCGCCGCAAGGGATCGCCGGAGTACCGAGATCAATGGTTCAGCTTCTCGGTGGAGGAATACAAGAAGCCGGAATACAAAGTTGCCGTGGCCACGAACCGCAGCCACTACACCAGGGGGGACGTCATCGAAGCCACCGTGCAGGCGGACTACTATTTCGGCTCGCCTGTGAACGGCGCCGAGGTGGAGTACTTCATCTACCGCGCGCGCTATCATCGCCCCTGGTGGCAGGGGACCGACTGGGCCTATCTCTATGATGAGATCGACGACGACTATTCCACCTATCGCATGGAGCTGCTGGAAAGCGGCAAGGGGGTGCTGGCCGCCGACGGGAGCTATGCCATCACCTACACCACCGATGCGGCCGCCGACGCCGATTACGTCTACCGCATCCAGGCGAACGTTGTGGACAACAGCCGCCGCTCCATCTCCGGCGCGCGCTCGGTGGAGGTGACGCGCGGAGAATTCTACATCACTGCCGGCACCGACCGCTACGTCTACCAGCCGGGGGATGATGCGGTGGTGGATGTCCGGATGGCTACGTTCGAGGACGACAGCCCGGTGGCGCGGCCATTCATCGTCCGTCTGCTCCGCACATGGTGGGAGAAGATTCCGCAGGCCGATACGACGATGGAGCCGGCATACAAAAAGCGGTCGGAGGAGATCTGGACCGGCAATGGCTCAACCGATGCGAGCGGCAGGGGACGTGTGAAGCTCCGCACGGAACAGGCGGGATATTTCGAGGTGGAGATCGCCGCCCGTGATGCGCGCGGCACGGAGATCACGGAAACGAGCTACCTGTACGTTTCGGATCGCAGCTACGCGCGCTGGTACCGCGAGGGCTCCGGCGATGTGCAGATCATCCCCGACAAGCCCGTCTACAAGCCGGGAGAAACGATGAATGCGCTGATCATCATGCCCGCGCCGGACATCGATGCGCTGGTAACGGTGGAAGGCTCCACTCTCTTTTCGCATCGTGTGGAACGGCTGAACGCGACGTCGGCGATGGTTCACATCCCCGTCGAGACGCGGTTCGCCCCCTCGTTCTATCTGAGCGCCGCGGCGATCGTGAACGAGGAAATGTACTCCGAGACGAAGATGGTGAGCGTCATCCCCGAGGGAAAGCTGCTGAAAATGGCCATCACCGCCGACAGGGAGATCTATCGTCCCGGCGATCATGGAACGCTTGTGGTGCGCGCGCTTGATGAAGGGGGCAGCCCCGTCGCAAACGTCGATGTGGCAGTGGCGATGGTGGACGAGGCGGTCTATGCAATCCGTCCGGACGCCACACCCGACATCCAGCGCTTTTTCTACGGCGCGCGCTGGAACGAGGTGATGACCAGCAGCTCGCTCTATTTCAGCTTCTATGGCGATGCAACAAGGATCGATCGCGACGCTACCGATGCCCTCTATGGCGCCAACCGCAGTCATCGCAGGGAGAACCTGCTGGCATCGCGGACGGGGGATCGCTCGATAGCCTATGGCGACGTGAAGGGAAATCTCTTCATCGAGCCCGCGACACGCAGGAACTTCAAGGACGTCATGCTCTGGACCCCCTCGGTACGGACCGGCGCGGACGGCACGGCTACTATTCCCGTCGATTTCCCCGACAACCTGACCACCTGGCGTATCACGGCGCGCGGCGTCACCGCCGGTACGGCCGTCGGCGAGGCCACGGCCCGTGTGATCGCACGCAAGGATCTGATGGTTCGCATGGAGCTCCCCCGCTTCATGATACAGGGGGATGAGATGCTGATTGCGACCACGGTTCATAACTACCTTTCCGGCACCAAGGTAGCGAAGGTGCAGTTCTCCGGGAACGGCGTGACAGCGACGGAACGCGAGCGGACGATCACCATCCCGGCGAACGGCAATCAGCGCATCGACTGGAAGGTCACGGCATCCGATCACGGCGCGGCAAGCCTGAACGTGCGCGCCCTGACGAACGAGGAATCGGATGCGATGCAACTGGAGGTGCCGGTGCTCCCGCGCGGGATGATGCTCGCAACCGGAGATCTGGCGCAGGTAACGGAGCAGACCGGCACCGCAAAGCTCAATCTGAAACTCCCTGCCGGCGCCGACGTCTCCACGGGCGAACTCTATCTCACCCTCTCGCCATCGCTGGCAGGCTCCATGCTCGGCGCGCTCGACAGCCTGATCGGCTATCCCTACGGATGCGTGGAGCAGACGATGAGCCGTTTCCTCCCCACCATCGCCGTCGCCCAGGTGATGGGGCGCATGAACATCCCCTTCGACGAGGCCAGACGCGCCGAACTGCCAAAGATGGTTGCGGCCGGACTCGGACGGCTCTACGGCATGCAGCACGATGACGGAGGCTGGGGATGGTGGGAGAACGACAAGACCGATCCCTTCATGACCGCCTATGTGATCTACGGCATGACGATAGCGAAACGGGCAGGCTACGGCGTGCTGGAGGATCGCTACAACAACGGCGTGGCGGCGCTCACGCGGATGGTGGAAAGCGCGCCGAAGCCCGGACCGCGTTCGGATGATCCGGCGACGCTCGCATACATGCTGCACTCTCTCGCAATGGCGCATCAGGGACAGTCCGTGAAGATGGTTGTCGATCGTATCCGCACCCTTTCGGAGCGCGACTCCATCAACGATTATGCGCTGGCGCTTCTCGCTCTCGCAAGCTTCGATCAGGGCGAACGGAACCTGGGAACGTCTCTCGCCGCACGACTGGAGCGCAGAGCCACCTCCTCCGGTGCCTATGCGTTCTGGCAGACCACCGGACGGCGCTGGACATGGCAGAGCGACCAGGAGGAGGCGACCGCGTTCGCGCTGCGGGCGATCATGGCCGCGCGCGGCGAGACGGAACTTGCCGACAGGGGAGTACGCTGGCTGCTTTCGCGGAAGCAGGGGGCGATGTGGCACAACACGCGCCGGACCGCTATGGTCATCTTCGCGCTCACGGATTACTTGAAGATATCCGGCGAGGCCGCCCCGAACTTCACGGCAACCATCAGCGTGAACGGCCGGATTCTCCCCGCCGTTCACTTCAGCAACGACGACGTCTTCAAGCCGGAGCGGCGTATCAGGGTCGATTCCCCACAGTTGCGTACGGGAACCAATACGGTTACGATCGAGAAGAACGGCCAGGGACGTCTCTACTCCTCCGCGCGGCTGGTCTACCATGCCACCGGCCCGGCCCTGAAGCCGGCAAGTGCGGGATTCAAGGTGATGCGGCAGTACTACGTGCTGCGGAAGGAACGCCGCGGGGATGTCTATGTCTACACCAAGAAGCCTTTCTCCGGAACGGTGAAGACCGGCGACGAAATATTCGTGAAGGTGAAGATGACCCCGGAGACGAGTTACGAGTATGTTATGCTGGAAGATCCTCTGCCAGCCGGATGCGAGGTGGTGACGAACACGAGCGGCTATACGATTCCAGGCGAATCGCGGTATGACGAGAAGGCGCGGGAGGCCCAGGGATTCTGGCGCTGGAACTGGTGGTATGCCGGCCGCGAGGTCCGCGACGAAAAGATCTCCTTCTTCGCCACCGAGGTGGAGCCGCGCACCTACGAGTTCGATTACATCATGCGCGCGCAGATTCCAGGCAGATTTTCGGTGATGCCGGCCGTGGGATCGCTGATGTACTTCCCGGAGGTTCGCGGCAACAGCGATGTCATCTCGCTCGCAATCACACCGTAACGTATCGGGCAGCGGTGCGTATGGAGCGTGGCGCTCCACCCTGCGCGCACAGCACGAAGTGAGCCTGCGGCGCCCGGCAGACGGGATATGAATTCCCCGTCACGGGCGACGGACTACCGGCCACAGCCTGCCCGGTACGACGGCGACATTCAGCACGTCATCCCGGTGGGCGCCCATATAGGCATTTTGGTGTACGGATTGTAGTTTCAGAGAATGGCCGTTCCATTTCGAGCCTGCGGTCGAACCGGGTATCATATCCGGCATGAATGGCTTCACCAAGCCAACACATCAGGGGAAACGCCGTCTTCTTCCGGCGGATGGACTCCCCGGACCGGTATCTGGCCGGAGAGAACACGAACGTACGATACACATTGTGCAGAGCATGTTTAGGCAATCGCATACGATGGCATATACTCCCAAATCCGATACATGGATATCTCCGTGCGATCTCTGTGGCAGCCTGCGGCATGAGACGCTGAAGCTGCCCCATGAACGCATAGCATTGCGCTGCCGCGACTGTGGCCTGGTGACGATTCCGCATGCGGATACGGGGCCACGGCGGGGCCTGGCGCCGCGATGCGAGTTGCCGGAGGACCTGGCCCTTGCAGCGATTCGCGAGCTTGGGCGCGACCGTTCGATGCTTGTCATAGGCATCCCCTCCACGGCAATGGTGATGGAGGCCGAGACGGCCGGTGTGCCGATGGTGGCGCTCGTCGAGCCCGGTAGCGGACAGATACCCCTGGTCCGGACGCAGGAGTGGAGCCTGGAGGGAGCGGCCTTCCCCCCCGATCGTTTCGATTTCATTCTCTGCCTGCATGGCCTGGAATCCTTCCCCGCCCCCTCGCTTCTGTTCGACCGAGCCCGGTGCTGGCTTCGTCCCGGCGGCACTCTGATGGTCGGCACATTGAACTTCGAGAGCCTTCCCGCCCGTATCCGCCGGCAGAACTGGCTGCAGCGTTATGCGCCCGGCGCCGAGCATATTCTGAGTCTGGACACCCTGAAGGGCTATGCCGAGCGTTACGGGCTTGCGATCAGGTCGGTCCGTACCCGCTCCCGGCTGGATGAGGTCGCCTCGATCATCACGGGAAGCGAGCGCCCGTCGTGGCTGATGTCGATGGCTGCAGCACCGCTGACGCTGGCGACGTCGCTGCTGGGGATGGGGGTGCTGATAGTGGTGGAGATGGCACGTGAGGGGCTTGCCCAGCGGCCGCTCCGGCGGGAACCGGAGGAGGAGATGGAAGGCTCCCCCGGACTTGCGCCGGCGCTCTATACGAGCGTTCAGCGCGAGGCTATGGCGAAGTGTCCGTAAAGCACTCTAATGAAATAGAGTACCACAGGTCATCGCCATAACGACCAGACTCCGATCCATCGTCAGCCGCACATAGCGGGAGAACTATCCCGGCGCAGGGCAGATCTGTTCCGCCAGGCGCTTTCAATTCCGCGGAAGCATCACATTTCGCCGCGCATCATGGCAAAGGCCGGTATCACTCGGGTGATACCGGCCTTCTCAATTTTTCAGAACTGTCCGGGCGCTTAGTCGCGATCGCGGGAGAACTCGAAATCGGAAACGGCCTCCTCGCCGAGCGAGGTCTGCTGCTCCTTCCAACTCCTGCGCTCTTCGCGCGCCTTCTCGGCGGCTGCCTTCGCCCACTCCAGCAGCGGGGTGGTCACGGGCTTCATTATCGCCACCGTTACAGCCTTCCTGATTGAACTAGTGAGCACGCCTTCCGCGGCGGCCACCGGCCCACGTGTCTTGCCAGAAGCTTCCTGTCCAACAATCGCGGCCATTACGACCAGCATAACCACAAAGAATCGAGTCCGCATGTCATTACCCCTATAGGAATAACAGCAGCCGGCAATGCAGCCACTGATAACGGACCCCGATTGTCTGATCGCTTCACGATTCTGGATTCACCAAACTTAGCGAATTCAGCAGCATGATGGACCGGCCATGTGTAACTAAATGTATCCGATCGGTATTCCGGAGGCTGTTCCCGAAGCCCGAAGGTATCGGCCGGCATGCATGCTCTGCGAAAAGATCAGGATGATCCCGCCCCCGCAGGGCTCCCCGTACGCATCACCTACCTTTCCGAAAGCCGCTGCTCATCGGAACAGCAGGGAGATTTCATCAATCTGCCGTTGATATACTCCAGTCGGTTCACCTGCACATCCATGCGGCGCACGTCGTCGAGCGTGTAGAAATCCTTTCCCCGCCCCGTATAGCCCGAGACTGTGGGCTGTTCGCTGCGATCGGCGTAGCGCCCTTCCATCGTCACGATCACCTTCGCCCCCTCCATCCGGTTTCTGTACTCCGACGCCGTGAACCCCACCGGCAGCAGCACGAGACCATCATCCATAAGTTTCTGAACGATGGGATACTGGCGCAGCCGCTTCATCAGCTCCTGATAGCCGTAATAGACGCGGATCTTCGACAGCGTATCGTTGCTCTCGCTCACCAGCGAGGCCCCCGGATGTATCTCCACATTCTGCACGGTGATGCCCTGCGTCCCGCTGTCGTATCCCCCTCCCACGTACCGCACCACCTCATCGCCGATATACCTGCCGCGCACGATCGGGCGCACATCGCTATAGGCGAGCACCTGGATCACCAGGCGGTTGTTGCTGCCGGGAGTCTTCGCATCATACTCCAGAAACTCCGGAAGAATCTGCTCGGCAAGTTCGCTCGCCATCTGGTCGAGATTCTCATCCACGGTCCTTGCAAACCGGCCGTACTCCGCAACGCGCCCGCGACGCCGCCCGGTCCCCTCGCCGAAGTAGAGATTATCGGCATGAAGCTCCACGAATCCCGCATCCGCAAACTGCACACTCTCCAGACGCCGGAGATCGCGCCGCAGATTCTCGCTCGTATTCACCTCCCAGAACGCCGTCTGGAAGTACGGAACATTCTTCCGATAATCGTCGAGCACGCTGCGCGTGTACAGCCACTCGCATGGAGGCGGCTGGTAATACTTCGGGTAGACCCGCACCGTATCGCGGATCGTCAGGTCGGCCGCGATGGCGGGGAGCGCCAGCGTTCCATAGCGCCGCACACGTTCGGATGGAGCCAGCGTCCGGGTGGTCGGCACCCAGAGACTGTCGAACTGCCGAAGCGTGTCGTACTCCACAATCTGCGCCTTGTACTTCCTGGGCACACCTCCGATCGTCTCCTCCCTGCGGGAGAGCTCCAGCCGCGTTACTATCGCCCTGCCCCCCTCGGTCGCCACGGCCGTTATGACCGACATGGGCGTGGAGGCGATCGACGAGACATTCCGCAGAGGAATCGTATCGCGCCGCAGCACCGTATCGATCACGGTCACGCGGCGCCCGCGCTCCAGCGTATCGCGCCATCCCCAGGAAACGCGCCTGCGGACGTCGGGCTCCGCCTCGCTCACCCTGAGGAAGGAATAGCTCTCGATGGCGCCCGCCGGATCTTCGCAGTTGATCTGGTTGCGCATCGATCCTCCGTAGAGCACATACTCCTCACCGGGACGCACCTCGAACACCGCCGGGTTCTCGCGCGACTCGGCGACGGGCATCCCCTCCGGCTCGCCGCTCCCGCCGGCAACGGCACGATGCAGCCGGAAGATCCCCTCCGAAACCGGACGCTCCGGATTTTCGGCGTCGATCAACGTCACCTCATAGCGGATGCGCGGCTCGCGGCATTCACGCACCAGTGGGAAACGGTAGAGATCGAATCCTCCCGCACCCTGGACTTCGCCGCTCCCTGTCCTTCGTCCCTCCTGATCGCGATCCGAGGCGAAGTAGAGATATTGCCCCGTCTCCCCCTCCACCGGCGGCGTCATGAACGGGAAGAGTTCATCGGCGTCGCTGTTGATCTCGTCGGGACCGGACGGAAGTTTCTCCAGCGCCGCCACCGTGATCGTCTGTTTCCGGAAATCGACTGCCAGCGATCCCTCCCATAGATCGAATGTTCCACCGCGATCGCTCGCGAAGAAGAGCCGCGGCCCGTGATCGATACAGTAGAGATAGGGAGAGTACTCGTTGTCGGCGGAGTTCACACCGCGATCGCCGAGCACGTCACCAAAATTGCGCACCTGCCCCCATTCGCCCGCAATCCGGAAGACGTAGTAGAGATCGGCGTTTCCCTGCACGCGGTCGCCCGATCCGGTGACCATCACGGCGCCGCGATAGGGAGAGCTGTAGCCATATCTGCCGGCGGGACGATCGGAGGCGAAGACCAGCAGGAGCGAATCACCATGCACCGCCGTAGCGGGATGCGAATCCCAGAACACCGAATTGATAGCCGGCCCCAGATTGCGGACACCCCGCACTCCCGCATCCGTTGTGAAGGCGAACAGATCCGTCCCACCGACGATTCCTCCGAAGCTTCCCTCGCCGAGCGCATAGAGCGAATCGGGGGCATGCCCGGAGGCGAAGAATCCCTCGCCGGGAGCGACAAAGGCCACGGCGCCGTCGTTCGTCGTCGGCTGCGAAAGCAGGCTGATGTCGCTTTCGTCACGCTCCGCGGCCGTCAGCGCCAGGCTTGGGGCGGCGGGATCATTCACAACAGCGCGCCATATATCCTCCATCTCCCTGCGATTGGACGTGAAGTAGAGCGCGTTCATTCCCGGGCGTAGCGTCGGCGCGAATTCATCTGCGCCGGAATTCACCGAATCCCCGAGATTTCCCAGCGGACGACGCGGCACCGTGGTGGAGCATCCGGATGCGATGATCGCAATCATCACGAGTGCCACGGGCCAGAGCCGCAGGCGCGTACGTCGATGTATCGTCATGAATCGTTCTCGTCGAAATGGTATGCGCGCCGGTTCAGAGCCGCGCACATATGCGAATCGGATGGCAACAACGTCCGGGCGGATTCTCAGGTATCGCACAGTTCCGGCCCGTGAAGCGCCGCGAACTTGATCGTCACGCGCCGCTGGTTCGGCACCAGAGATGCCTGAAAGATATCCTCGATATGGATGGCGAATTCCACACCGTTCGAGGCGACGTAATAGTACACCTCGCCGATCTCGACGGTGATATCATAATACTCCTCCACCTCGTTCGTGCCCAGCCCCTCGCGCGTCTCCTGCGGTATCGGGACCGTAAGCGTCTGGCGTCCCAGCGAATCGACAACGATCGTATCGATAGCCGGCAGCGCAGGCGATCCCAGTCCGGCGCCATGCAGACTGGCCACGCCATGAAGCCGGGAGAGCTGCACCTCGCTGTTCGCACTGTCGCGGATGAAATCGACGAAGTCGGTGGCGCTTCCGGAGCCGAGCATGTAGGCAAACCGGAAAAGCCTTCCCGAGAAGCGGAGCCTGGCAGTGCGGGGGGTGGAACCGAGATCGACGGAGACGACCATGATATCCCCCTCCAGATCCCGGTTCGCCGGGCTCCGGTTCGCCAGCAGGGCCGTGTAGGTCCGACCGTCGGCGGGATTGATGAACGCCTCGCGATCCAGTTCGATCCCACGCCCCCCGGAGAAGCGCGAATCGTTCGGGAACGCCCCCGAGCTTGAGGCATTCGCCGGGAACTCGAAGGTGGAGATCGAGAAGCGTGGCACCGGGCTTCCCTGGTCGGCCAGGTTGCCTGGATCGGCCGGAGGATTCCACCCCGCGTTGAACTCCGTTATCGTCTGGTTGTATACACGAGGGTCCTGTACAGGTCCGGTGGTCAGTTCCGGACAGCCGCACGAGATGAACAGCACGGATGCCGTGAACGCGCAGATGGTAGAGAGAAGATTGTTCATCAGTGATCTGTTCCCGCAGTTACTCATCTCTAGAATGTGACGCCAGCACGGAGATAGAACATATTGATCCGGCGCAGCGAGGGAACCCGCCATCCTCCCAGATCAGCATTTTCTCCAAGCCCGATCGAACGCCAGCCGATATCGGTGGAAACATCCATGAAGGAAGCGATAGGAATATCCACACCGATTCCCAGGCCGAATGTCACCGGCATGCTCAGATCCACATCGCCAAGCTGCCCGCTCGCCTCCAGATCACGGACCATCTCGCCGCACTCGCCGCACCGTTCGGTGGAGGAGAGATTGAACTTCATGAGGTTCACGGTCGCATGGTCGATCGTCGCTCCACCCTGTGCATAGGCAAAGGGCTTCATACAGATACCAAGCATATTGGTGATGGGGCCGGGCCATTGATAGCGCAGATGGAGAAGCGCCATCGGCCGCAGCACCTCGCCGCCGGTGTAGGAGTCGTACGAGTTTATCCCGGAACTGTAGGCGATGCCGAGCCCCCATTCGTCCATTCCGCCGAAACGCACGCCCGCCGCTATCTCCCCCAGATATGACTCCCGTCCCTGCTCCGCCGTCCGCGTCGGACGGTCGGTGAAAGTGCTGTAGACGCCACGCAGCTCTGCGAAATACCACTGATACGAGCGTTGCGGGCACTCCAGTTCCGGAAATGGTATGCTGAAATCGAGCGGAAGGCACCCGCAATCCTGATTGTTCCCGTTGCCCCCCAGGAATGGGGTATAGTCCCGCACCGGAAGCCGCCGCAGTTCCGGGATCTGTTCCGTGGTGTTGAACGACTCCACAACGTTCAGGTTGCCATACGCACTATCGGGGGGCAGTTGCATCAGATCGGCGATGCGCTCCACATCACCGATCGGAATCCGCTCGTAGTTCTCCCGTCGGTTCTCCAGCGTCGCGTCGAGAAAAATCAATGTCGTATCGATACGGCCTGGATCGGATGCGCGCGGCGCGATCTGAATTTCGACCGCCGTTCCGCGCAGCGTCCGCCCGTCACGAGGCTCTCCAGTAGCCGGCACCCGCCGATAGCTGGCATCACGATCGGGCCGGATACGCACGGCATCATTCGTCCGCTGGAGCGAGCGCGAAGAGGAACAGCCCGCACCGGCCAGCGCAAGCCCGCCTGCTATGAGACATGCAAAAAGGTGGAACAGCCTCCGATGCATCATGTTTCGCTTCCTGATGATCATAATCCGAAGTTGAAATTCGCCCCGATGACGATCGCCGAAAGGCCGGGGCGGAGATCGGAGCGCAGAATCAGATTCGGGACCTGATAATTCGCATAAAGATCGATGAACCAGTTGCAGCAGTTGGCATTGTAGAAGAGGAGATACCCCAGTCCAAGCCCCGCGCCCAGTCCCGTGCGGCTTGCGGAATCGGTCCCCGAAATCCCGCTGAACGAAAGCATGCCGTGAATGTAGAACGGGAAATCGAGCGGCTGCGCAAAGAAATAACGCGCCTCGGGCGAGAGCGTGACAGCTTCGGTATAATAGCTGCGCGCCGACTCGTCCCTGCGCTGATACTCCGTGTAGCTCAGCCGGAGCCCGGTCCAGAGCTGGCAGTACTTGCGCGATCCGATCACCAGCGTTCCGCCGTATGATGCCTGGTTGGTGCTGTCAAATATTCCCTGTGGCATCGAATAGGTTGGCCCGAGACCGAGAAACAGCGTCTGCGCCGACAGCCCGCCCGCCGAAATAAGGAAGGCAGCGGCTATCATGCATAGTTTCATGAGATCATGCATGTGAAATTCACGTCGAATGAGGAGTATGGGAACCAAGAGCAATCGATGTGATCATGGGGTTCATACAGGCGGCCCGGCGCCGGGGCTTCGATTATCACTGCACTACGACGCCGGCCCTCGTTGCTCGGTGCGGCCAGCATGGCCGACCCGCACATCATGAGTCAACAGGTCCCTACGAACCAACTGCCCGTCTACGGTTTAATGGCCGTGGCCGGTATTACGTACCGGACATCAAATGCTGAAGGCGCCTGACAACGTCATCGGATTTCATCCGGCGGGAGGACCTGGAAACGATCTGCGGGGGGAGGACAGTGAAGGTAGAGAGTTGCCTCATACGGCAACCGCATCCGTGCCGGGTTCCGCATCACGCCGTGGGAACCGGCGCAAGTATAGGAAGAGGCGGGAAACTGGCAATGATGCACCAACAAACGCGCCAGCACGCAACGGCTGCAACACGCCCTGCATCACCGGCATGTGATTGAAACAGGCAGGCGCCAGAGGCTGTCCGCTCGCGTTATACAGGACAGTCGCTCTGACGCCGCCGTTACCTGCGGTCTCCGGCGTCCGCAGGATACTTTCATATCGGCCAGGCCCGTCCCCACTTCCAGGCCATCCCGGGTCACTCCAGCCCACATTTCCATGTAGTCTTCAGCCGACACCACCGCAACATACCCGGGGATTCACCCTATGCGGAGCCGGCGCTTCTCGGACGTCGGCGCTACCGCAACATACCCGGGGGATTCACACCGGATGGCGAGCGAACTTGCCGAGCAGATTCGCCACCGCAACATACCCGGGGGATTCACCCATGCGCCGGAAAGCAGGAACAGCCACCACAGCAGTGGTCGCAATGCGATGGAGCGCCATGATATTTCAGTTCGTACCGGTGTATCCGCCGATGCCTCCGCATTACCGGCAGGATCTGGAGATTCCGCCGCGGCGGAATCTCCAAACCACCGGCAGCATCCTACCGCAGCACCTTGATCTGCCCACGGGAGGCCGGCCTCCCTTCCTGCGTCACCACATACTGATAGGTTCCACCGGGAACGCCATCCAGATCGAGCGTCACTACCCGTTCACCGGCGCCACCGACCTCCAGCCTCTTCTCCAGCACGATGTCACCATTGCTGGCGACCACAACAAGCTTCAGTTCGCCGGCATCCTGCGCAGTCACCGACAGAAGCGCCTGCCCGGTCGTCGGATTCGGGCGTACGAGTCCGATGGTCAGTTCATTTTCGATCGAGCTTCCGGTTGTGCGCTTTGTGCCGCTTGGGGGTGGTTCATCGAGATTTCTTATCGGAAGGCAGGAATAGTAAGGGCAGGTCGTATCACAGTCATTCCCCGAAGCGAACCCACGATCTTCACGTGTCAGCGACGTCAGATTCCCTGCTGAATCCCGGCACACTCTGTAAAACTGGAAACAGCACCCCAAGGAATCGGAACATGGAGCATACAGATCACCATTCCCAAATGCAATGCTTACGAAATACCCTCCCGACCAGCACGAGCTGCCCGTTACTCTCCAATTAGTGGCGCAGCCATCGGAATCGGGACTGAAATGCATGGGATTATCCGCGATCAGATTCCGCAGGGCTTCATACAGCAACCGCTCGAATGAGCACGCCGAATTCGTACCTTGAGTCAGGATACTATCGATCTGGATCTCCTGATTGCCTCCGCAGCCTGTACGTATCAGGTAATGATAGTAAAAGCAGCATTCAAGGCTGTCTACATCATAGCACATACTCCGCCATCCACCATCATCCCAGGGTGCCGGGCAACTGCCACACTGCTGCGAGAGCGCAGCAGCGGGAAACACGGCGAGCCCGACCAATGCAATAAGGATTCGCAAATACTTCATTTAAATCTCCGATAATCTGTTAACGCACAAATGCACCTCACTTGTGCTGTTTCACGTTTTGCACGCAGGAATTCCATAGAATTTCATCTACCGCATAAATACAGGCCGGCGCCAGGAACCATCGCTTCTCCTTCGTGGAAATAGGTTCACATGACGCCGCCCGTCACCTGCGGTCTCCGGCTTCCGCAGGATTTTTCGGCAGCACGCCTTTCGCCGTGGTCGAATTCTCCTGCCTTCACTCTACCTACCATCACCCAGGATACGTTGCCTTTATCTACCCGGGCATGGATATAACGATCGGGGCAACGGAAACTTTACAGTACATGCATGGATATCGGCATTATTTTCTGAACCCGGGTGGTGTCTCTGCCTCATCGTCCCCAGAAACGGAAAAGCCATCGCCGCGGCACCCCGAAGGCTGCGCATGCGATGGCCCGCACAGAATCGACGTACCCCTGCTACTTCGCTCCGGCCCCCTTGCGAGCTGCCCCTGGCTTCCTCCCCCTCTTTTTCTTCTCGGGGGGATTCGCCGCACGATCCGCCAGGAGCCTGACGGCATCCTCCAGCGTGATCTCCTCCACCGACGTATCCTTCGGCACCGGCGCGTTGATCTCGCCATGCTTCACATAGGGGCCGTACCGTCCCACGTATGCCTCCACCGGCTCTCCATCCGATGGATGCGCACCGATGATCCGTACCAGCCCACGCTTGCCCGTGCCGAGCTTCTTCAGATCGAAGAGCTCCAGCGCCCGCGGCAACGAGATCGTCAGAACGTCGTCCGTCGGCTTCAGTGAGGCGAACTCGCCGTCGTGCATCACGTAGGGGCCGAATCGCCCTATTGCGGCCTTGATCTCCCGGCCACTCTCGGGATGCACTCCGACCACACGCGGCAGCCCGACAAGGCCAACCGCCTGCTCCAGCGTGATCGTCTCCGGCGTGATACCTTTCGGCAGGGATGTCCGCACCACCTTTCCCTTCTCCCCCTCCTCGCCCAGTTGAACGTAGGGTCCGTACGGCCCCACCCGAAGATAGATCGGCAGCCCCGTCTCCGGGTGATGGCCCAGCGCCTCCGCTCCCTCAAGCTTCTGACGGATGACCTTCTCCGCCTCCTCCTGCGTCAGATCAGCCGGCGCCACGCTCTCCGGAAGCGATGCCTTTATCGTCTCGCCATCCAGCAACCTCTCCAGATAGGCGCCGAACCGCCCCACACGGACATCCGCATCCAGATCATTGAACCGGATGGTGCAGGCCTGCCGGGGATCGATCTTCTCCTCCTGCTCCTTCACCTGTTCCTCCAACCCCGCATCCCCCCGGTAGAACTCGTGCAGGTAGGGCAGCCACTCGGCCTCGCCGGCGGCAATGTCATCCAGCGTCTGCTCCATCTGCGCAGTGAAGCTCAGATCCACCAGTCGCGGGAAATGATGTTCCAGCAGCGATGTAACCGCCATCGCCGTAAATGTGGGAATGAGCTGCTGTCCCTGCTTGCGCACATAGCCACGTTCCTGAATGGTGTTAATGATCGTGGCGTAGGTGCTGGGGCGCCCGATTCCCTCACGCTCAAGCGCCTGCACGAGCGCGGCCTCGCTGAAACGCGCAGGGGGCTTCGTTTCATGGCTGAGCGGCACCAGATCATTGCAGACCAGCGGCTCACCCGTCCGAAGCTGCGGCAGCGGCGCCTCGCGATCTTCGAGCGCCGCCTCCGGATCATCCGTTCCTTCGACGTACGCGCGGAAGAAGCCCGGGAATTCCACCCGGCGCCCGTTGGCACGAAATGCAGCATCCGCGGCGGTGATCGTCGCCGCCACCAGCCGCAGACGGGCATCTGCCATCTGCGTCGCCATCGTACGCTTCCAGATCAGGTCGTAGAGCGCCGCATCAACTCCCTCCAACCCCAGATCGGCCGCCGTCGGCATCTGATTGCCGGCCGGGCGTATGGCCTCGTGAGCTTCCTGCGCCCCCTTGGACTTCGTCGTAAACCGGCGCGGAGAGGGGCTCAGGTATTCCTGCCCGTACTTGGCCGACACCGCTCCACGCGTCGCCTCGATGGCTCCCTCGGAGAGATTTACCGAGTCCGTACGCATGTATGTTATCAACCCCTGCTCGTAGAGCTTCTGCGCTACGCGCATCGTCTGCTGCGCGCTGAGCCCGAGCTTGCGGTTCGATTCCTGCTGGAGCGTGGAAGTGGTGAAGGGGGGATAGGGACGGCGAAGCTCCTCCTTCTCCTCTATGTCGGCGACCTTCCACGGGGCCTGCCGTATGCGTTCAAGAAGGGAATGAGCCGCCGCCTCGTCGAGCTGAAGCACATCGCGACCGGCAACGAGCCCCCCCGTCGCGGGATCGAAATCGCGCCCCACCGCCAGCCGCCGTCCGCCAACCGAGATCAGCACGGCCTCGAACTCCACGTTCCGCCGGTCATCCGGAGAAAGCATCGCCTTCAGATCCCAGTAGATCGCGCTGCGGAAACGGCGCCGCTCGCGCTCGCGCATCACCAGCATCCGTACCGCCACCGACTGCACGCGGCCGGCCGAGAGCCCGCGCGCCACCTTCTTCCAGAGAAGCGGGGAAAGCGTGTAGCCGTAGAGACGGTCCAGAATGCGCCGGGTCTCCTGCGCACGCACCAGCCGCGTATCGATGTCGCGCGGATTATCGAGCGCGTTGCGGATGGCCCCCTCGGTGATCTCATGGAAGACCATACGTTTCACCGGCACCTTCGGGCGCAGCAACTCCAGCAGATGCCAGCCGATCGACTCTCCCTCACGGTCCTCGTCGGTTGCGATCATCACCTCCTCCGCTCCCTTCATCGCATCCTTCAGATGCTTCACCACCTTCGACTTGGCCGGCGGCACCACGTACAGAGGCTGGAAGTTCCGGTCCACATCGACCCCCAGGCGCCCCCATTTCTCCTTCTTGACCGCCGCCGGGACATCGGCCGCCTTGGCCGGAAGGTCGCGTACGCTTCCCATCGAGGCCTCCACCTGGTAGTCCTTCGGAAGAAATGCCTTGATCGTCCTCGCCTTCGTCGGTGACTCTACGATAACCAGTTTTTTTCCCATCGCTCTCAAGTAACTATGGATCTCTGTACATCTGTGAACTTCATGGTACAAGGACGCCCTGCCGAACCGCAATGACCGGGAGGGGCGATGCCGCGCTCGCCGAGACCAGCGGAGGCTCCGGTGCCCGATGAGGGAGAATGAAGGGTACGGAACGAAAGCGCCCGGATGGCGTCCGGGCAACTAATATACATCGACGGAGAATGTGGCAAAGGGTCATCGTAATGATCTCCCTCACACAAACGAGCCCACACGCACAGTCCCGCAACCGCCCGCCATATGGCCGCCCCGCAGCAGCCGACGCTCCGCGAACACCCGCTCCGATGCATCAACCGCGCAACGGCCGGGCGATGCGGAAGATCATTCATGGTGAACTAGGCGGTCGCCGACAGCTCCGCTCCCACCCCCCAGTGATCAAGATTCAGATCCGGGAACAGCCGGTTGGTCTTCTCAAGCTCCATCAATCGTTCCTCACGTTCATCCCCCAGCTCCTCCCCGCGCCGTACGTCCTCGATGCACCCGGCAAGGAAGATGGCGTTCTCGTAATGCCCCCGGAATCGCTCGGTCGCATAATCGGCTGCGGAGGCTGTCGTGATCAGGAACTGCCAGTCGGATGCCTGCAGCAGCAGGCTTTCCCGCGCAAGCTGCCGGAGCAGCCGCTCCTGTGAATCGTCACCGGCGTCGCGCGAGGCAAGCAGATCGTGGAGACGAGCCTCAATCTCATAGATCATCGGCCACGTCCATGCGGTCTCATCGTTCAGCCAGACCGAATGCCCCCCTCCTTCGCCCCATGATCCTTCGGGGATCTGAATGACGATGCCGGGATTCTTCGCATCGAGTTCCCCGGGCGCCGTGCGGGCGCGCACACTGTCGCTGGCGGCAAGCTGGCGCAGCACCTCGCCAAGAAAGCGGGGGCCCTCGAACCACCAGTGGCCGAACAGCTCGGTATCGAACGGCGCGGCCAGCGTCCCCTCGCGCCCCGTACGATTGCGGAACGCGCGCATCTCCTCCTCCACCAGTGCGACGAAATGCGCGGCCTGCGCGCGGAGCCTGGGAAGCGTCCGCTGCGGACGATACTCCCCTTTAGCTCCCAGATCTACCTGCGAATCGGTGATACGCCAGTAACGAAGCCCGCTGTTGTGATGCTTCTTGTGAAACTCCAGATACTCCGGATCGCCCGGATATCCGTAGACCCCGCTCCACACCTGAAGTGTGGTCCGGGCATCACGCGTGAAGATGGTGGTCATGCCGCCGCCGGGATCGCCCGTGCTTGAGACGAGATAGAGATCATGCACGGAGCGCGATTCATTCAGCGGGAAGAAATACTTGCCGTCGCGGATCGCCTGCGCCACCGACTCGAAACGCCATGCATAGATGCCGAGCGGACGGCCACCGCGCGTGAGATGGCTGTCTACGACAGTGTACTCCATGCCGTGCGCCTCGATGAGCTGTTCCACGCCCGCGCGCGGCCCCTCCGGAGCATGCCGGCTCGGCACCGGAGGATGCCAGTGGTAGGCGGGACGATAGGCGCACTCGGGCATCCAGACCCCTCGTGGCCGCTCGCCGAAGTGTCTGCGATGCGTCTCGACCGCGACGCCGAGCTGGGCATCTATGCTTTCATCGCGGCCGAGCAGCGGGAAATAGCCGTGCGTGGCCCCGGCGGTCTGCAGCGCGATCGCCCCATGATCCTTCAGCTCCCGGAATGCACCAATGAGATCGCAGCCATAACGTCCGGAGAAATCGCTCCGGCGTGCGGTGTACCAGGTTCGCCAGAACCTGGCCAGGGAAACGTAGTGCGATTCTTCCGGGCGCGCGGCGAAATAGTCCATATCCCCCGTCGCCGCTTCGATCTTCTCATCGAGATAGGCCTCGAAGATGGCGGGGAATTCGGGATCGGCGAGCTGTTCGGCCACGACCGGCGAGAGCGATATGGTGATCGCCGGAGTGATCCCCTCATCGAGCAACGTCCGGCATTCGTTCAGTATCGGGATATAACACTCGGCCGCCGCCTCGCACAGCCAGTCGGAACCATGCGGCCATTTGCCATGATGCAGAACATATGGCAGGTGCGTGTGCAGAATCAGAACGAGTGAACCATTCATCGGATAGCTGAAAGTAGGTCCGGCCATGCCCGGAAGATGGGCGTGGGGGGATGAACGAATGACAGCGAACAGCGGCGTCGATCGCTGCCCGGCAGGAGAGAGTCCGATTTCCCCCCACCCTCCAGGATTCCGGTTCCAATCAGGAGGTCCGGACACGCAAGCCGCATCCGGACCTCGCTCCCACGGCACAGGCCGGGGCAGTCAACGTCTACAGGGAGCGCATACCGGCCGGATACGGACGCAATCATCGTTCCACGATCGCCACGGGAGGCCTCCAGATCCGGAGCCGGACCGACGGCGCTTCATTCCGTCAGACGCTTCTAGTGGAACTTCTCCCCGGCATCGGGCATCTGGAACCCGAAGGCGCCACCACCATTGGCCGGGATCTCGCCGTACTGGCGCTCGTACTTGCCGATGTTGTCCTCCAGTGCGTTCAGCAGCAGCCGCGCGTGCTGCGGAGTCATCACGATGCGCGCATGCACCCTGGCACGGGGCACGCCCGGCAGGATGCGGGTGAAGTCGATCACGAATTCCGCGGGAGAGTGGCTGATGATCGCAAGGTTGGAATAAACCCCCTCCGCCTCCTTCTCCCCCAGCTCTATGTTGATCTGCTGGGGCTGCTGCTCGTCATTTCCGTTCATAGTCATAGCCCGTAGGCTCCTGAAAACAGTGTATTGAGAATGGTTGGGTTGCTGTGCTCCATAGGGTGCCCGGGCACCTGTATGGAAAGAGGGCGGAGGAAGGTCGAAGACCTCTCCGCCGCCCCGGATGTTCGGATCCCGCCTCGGGCGGGCCGGTTCCGCTACTGAAGGGTATCGGCCTTGGCCCTTGCGGCCTCCGCCTTGCGCGTATCCCCCATGATGGCGTAGATGCGCTCCATCGCCCGCCAGTAGTCGAAACTCTGCGCATTCTGCGACTGCATCGATTCCAGCATCTTCACCGTTTCATTCAGCTTCTGCTGGTCGTCCAGCACGATGTAGAGATCGGCCAGTTCGCTCAGCACGCTGAAGTCGGTGCCGGTGTAGAGCCTGCGATATTCCTCGAAGTACCCGCGCGATTCGCGCAGCTTGGCCAGATACAGATCCGTCTGCGCCTTCGTCTCGTTATTGGTCACGTTGCGAATGCTGTCCTGCAGGTGCGCTCCCCAGTTCTTGTAGACCGCCCCCAGATTGAACAGCGCCGTCAGGTGCCGCTCCTCATTATCCTTCGTCAGCGTCAGCACCTTCTTGAAGTTATCGACCGCCGACTGGTACTCCTTCAGGTTCACCAGCAGCGTACCATAATTGATGTAGAGCGCCGGATCATTCGGATTCTGCCGGATATTCTCCTCGAACGAGCGCCTGGCCTCATCGGAGCGATTGGTCTTGGCGTAGATGTCGGCGATGACCTGGCCAACCTTCTCCTGCTGCAGATCGAACGCCTGCACCATCTGCAGGTACTTCAGCGCGTCGTCGTAGCGGGCGGGATTCTTCTCCCCCTCGAAGTAGGCATCCACGCCAAGCACATAGTACGGCGCTCCGCGGAGCGTATACGGCGCCGCTCTCAGAACATCCGGCGAGCCATCGTTGTTGAAGTAGTGCCATCCCTCCACCATCTGCTCCCCGTTGCTTCCGGAGGGACCGAAGTAGACGTAGAGATCCCTGTCGGCGTACCGGTAGAAGCCGCCGCGCTCGTTCATGGAATTCTGCGAAGGCTTGCCAAGCGCCGTCTCGACCTGGCCCGGCGACATGCCGAGCGCCAGCCCCGCCTTCATTCCAGCCTCCACGTCCTGCTGCGCGGCCTGCGCATACTCCATGTAGGAACGCGATGCGGCGGCGTCATCCTTCATATCGCGATAGATGGCCGCGCGGACGAAGTAATTATCGGGATAGCCCGGACGGATGAGCATGGCCATATCCATCTTCTGCAGCGCCTCCTTCAACAGCGCCGGATTATCCGTGCCCATCGCGGAGTCGCGCAGCGACAAGGCTTCGTTGAAGTTCGTAAGCCAGAGATTGTACCGTTTGGAGTAGATGTTGTTCCGCTCCTCCGGCTTCAGCGCCGGCTGCGTGGCGACCAGAGCCTTTGCGTATGCGTCATTCATCTCCGAAAACTGCTGCTGCTGCTCGTAGATCTCACCCAGCAGCATCCAGGCCTCGCCATTCTGGGGGCGCGCCGCAACTTCCTTCTTCAGACTTTCCTCGGCCTTCTGAAGATCCTTGCGCTGGAGCGCCACCCTGGCGGTGGTCATCTCCGTGGAGGCGCAATCGAAGCCGCTGAGTGCCAGATAGACCGTAGCGGCCGCGAGAACAACAACTATGTTTCTCATCGTAGAACAGTTGGTTTATTCATGGGATCGCAATGTATCGGGAAACCGGCAGCAGAACCGGCATCGCGCGGCTGATGAACCGGGACCGGAGGGGCAGGCATAGCGGAGCACCGGCCGCGGCGTTCCCGTAGCATCCGTCCCGGCTCCTTCCGGTACCTGGCGCCGCCGCCGGCAGCATCGGGTCGTCGCCCGCAATTTCCCGTAATCTCCCACGAACCTACACGTAGAGCAGCGTTTTGATACATCGCAAGAGATCAAACCTACATAAATGAGCTGCTACCTACAACATGATGAATCGGTAAAGGAAGTATGGAAAGGTTTCGCAACAGGCGCCACCGGCGCGCCGGAACCGGCCCGCTGCATGGGATCGGTAGCCGCCTGCGCCTGGAAGGCGGTTCGTCCCGGGATGTGTGCCGTGCCCCTCCTCGCCATTACCGCTCTATTTCGTAGATTTGTACGATACATTTAATCCGCATCAAGATCGATTTCTCATGCCGTTTACGAACGAACGTCACACCCCCGAAAAACTTGCCGAGATAGCCGCCGAAATCCGGCGCGATATCATCCGCTCGCTCGTCGAGGCCGGATCGGGCCACTCCGGCGGCCCGCTCGGTTCCTCCGATATCTTCGCCGTGCTCTATCTGGGAGGCGTCATGAACCACGACCCGAAAAATCCCTGGATGCCGGGGCGCGACAGGTTCATCCTCTCGGCAGGCCACATGTGCCCCGTGCTCTACTCCACACTTGCGAACGCAGGTTATTTCCCGAAGTCCGAGCTTCAGACGCTACGGAAGTTCGGCAGCCGCCTGCAGGGGCACCCCGGCCGCGACATGCACCTCCCCGGCATCGAGTCCAGCACCGGCTCGCTCGGCCAGGGACTCTCCATTGCGGTCGGCATGGCGATGGCCGACAAGCTGGTGGACAGAAACGACGCCCGCGTCTACTGCCTCACCGGCGATGGCGAGTTGCAGGAGGGATCGATCTGGGAGGCGGTGATGTCCGCCGCCCACTACAAGCTCGACAACTTCTGCATGATCGTTGACAACAACGACTGCCAGATCGACGGCCGCGTCCCCGATGTGATGAACATCTATCCGATCCGCGACAAGTTCGCCGCATTCAACTTCCACGTCATCGAGGCGGACGGCCACGACCACGCCGCGCTGACCGCCGCCTTCGACGAGGCAAAGGCCACCATCGGCAGGCCGACCTGCATCATCGCCCGGACCTACATGGGCGCAGGTGTCTCCTTCATGCAGGACCGCTACGAATGGCACGGCAAGCCGCCGTCGGTGGAGCAGGCGCGTCAGGCGCTTGAAGAACTGACGCAGTAGTCTGGCCCGACACAGCCCTGGTACCTGGTCCGTAGCCAGTTGTCCGTGGCCGATTACGATCATTCATCGATCAGCGCGAGGCACAATGGCCCGAATCGATTTCGGGGATCTACAGATTTACCCCCTCCCGGAGACGCTGGCGGATATGATCCAGGACATCGTAAAAGGATGGATCACTCTGCCGGAAGGATGATCGGACAACAACCGACCCGTGCGGCGGACGGCATCGGAGCGAATATCGAAGAAGGAGCCGGACGAGGAAGTCTTCGGGATAACCGGCGGTTCGTGAAAATGGCTCGCGGTTCCCTGGACGAAACGAAGCGCTGAATGTGGCGTGCATACCGCCGGGAGCCTATCCCCGCCAAAAGGTCGATCAAGGACAACGGACGATCGACAGGCTTTCGCCAATGCTCAACTCCTATCCGAACTCGATGGGAACAAGCGGCCCTCTTCCACAGGACGCGCCTTCCGCACGACTGGCTACTGACGACGGACCAACCGATCGAAGACGAGAACTATTCAACCAGGAACTATAGAAGACCTATGACTTTTGAACAATATGGCTCCAAGGCCACCCGCTTCGGCTTCGGCGAGGCGCTTGTTGTGCTTGGGGAGCGGGATGAACGCATTGTCGTGCTGGGGGGGGACATCACTTCATCGGTGATGACGAACTATTTCAAGGATCGCTTCCCCGACAGGTTCTTCTCGATGGGCATCGCCGAGCAGAACGCTACCACCGTGGCGGCGGGGCTCGCGCTCTCGGGAAAGATTCCCTTCTTTGCCAGCTACGGCGCCTTCTGCGCTCTGCGGAACGCTGACCAGCTTCGCATTTCAGTTTGTTATAACGAGGCAAATGTGAAGATCGGCGGCGGGCACTCGGGAATCTCCGTTGGCCCGGACGGCGCCACGCACCAGGTGCTGGAGGATGTGGCATTCCTCCGTTCGCTTCCCCACATGACGCTGGTGGTGCCGTGCGACTACCTTGAGGCGAAGAAGGCGACCATCGCCATCGGCGAGATGGAGGGCCCTGCCTACATCCGCTTCGGACGCGAGGCCGTGCCATCGTTTACGAGGGAGGAGACCCCCTTCACGCTCGGCAGAGCCGAAACCTTCCGTGAGGGGAACGACGTAGCGATCATCGCCACCGGCTGGATGGTCTGGGAATCGCTCGTAGCGGCGGAGCGGCTGGCGAAGGAGGGGGTGCAGGCACGGGTGATCAACCTGCACACAATCAAACCGATCGACACGGAAGCCATCGTGAAGGCAGCCCGCGAATGCGGCGCCATCGTCACCGCCGAGGAGCATCAGATCATGGGGGGCATGGGCTCCGCCGTGGCCCAGGTGGTGGTGAAGAACCATCCCGTGCCGATGGAGTTCATCGGCGTGGCCGACACGTTCGGCGGCTCCGGCAGGCCCGACGAGCTGATGAAGGCATTCGGCCTCACCGCCGACGACGTCTACTACGGCGTCAACAAGGTTCTGAAGCGCACCTCCGGACAGTGGCAGGGAATACAGGCGATGACCGACACGAGCTTCGAGGGACACGTCCCCTCCGGTTATCCGAAGCCCGGCGAGACCTTCCCACTGGAGAAGCTGATCGAGGCGGATAAGGCCATGCAGGAAGAGGTCGCCACGGACGACGTGAACTGAGGGCCCGCAACGCGAACATCCACAATGGGAGCTCGGACAGCCGGGCTCCCGTTGCTTTTGCGGCACGGCCCCATCATCCCCTCCCACCTGCTTCCTTCCGCCCTCCACACCTTTGCCCACAAGAAATCTCGCGCAACGGCGACCGAACCAGGCCCGCGCATCACCCTTTTTGCCTTTTGCCTTTTGACCTTTGACTTCCCTCCGCTGTTTACCTTTGCAGCAGGCGCGCACGTTCGGACTCCGGCCGTGACAGTCAACAGATGTACCAGTATGTGGAATTCATTATGTCCCGGTTAACTCATCTCGACGATCAGGGGAATGCCCGCATGGTCGATGTCAGCGGCAAGGAAGTTACGGAGCGCAGCGCGACCGCAGAAGCCGTGGTCCGGCTTCCGGTAGCCGCCTACGCGGCGTTGAAGGCAGGAACATTGAAGAAGGGGGATGCCCTCGGCGTGGCGCGCGTGGCGGGCATCATGGCTGCCAAACGGACCGGCGACCTGATACCGCTCTGCCATCCGCTGCCGGTGGCCGGAGCCGCCGTGACGTTCGATTTGCAGGATGAATCGTCAACCGTCCGCATCGAGGCGACAGTGAAGGTAGCGGCCCGCACCGGCGTGGAGATGGAGGCGCTGGCGGCCGCGTCGCTGGCTGCGCTGACGATCTACGATATGTGCAAGGCCGTGGACAAGGGAATCGTGATCGAACGGGTACGGCTGCTCGAAAAGCATGGCGGGAAATCGGGGGACTACCACGCGACCGGCTGAACCGGGCGATCACAGCCGGCAACCGCCCCTGCACGACATACCGATGGATAACTCAGCCCGGCTTCTTACCTTCCCATCCGACGATACGATAGATTCTGGCATCCGTTATGATGTTCCTTTGGATGCATGAGCCCGGACGTTCCTGACTGCCGGGCATATCCCTATCAGGTACGCTCTAGTATGACAGCACATGTGCGGTGTTCAGCGCGAAAGTTCGCCGGTTGTATCACGGGACTTGCCCTGGCGATGCTACTCCTCCCGGCGACGGCGCGCAGACTTGCGGCGCAGCCGCCGCCGGCTGCGCCCTCGTTCTCCGTGGAACAGGAAGACATCATGTCCGGGCGAAGCCTGGAGGCGAGGCCGCTTCCTCCTCTGCCGGGCGATGTGCTGACTCCCGACGAACGCACCAATACGCCCAACATCAAGATCGGCGTGCGCGCCGGCATCAACCGCTCCTCCTACACGAACGACCGGTACCTGAACAACGTCCTGCTCGACGTGGGCGAGGTGAGCGGGGAAACCGACATCTATGCGTCCGCCGCCGGATTCGGCTACATGGCCGGCGTGGACGTGGAATATCCGCTCAACGACGGACTCTCCCTGCTCGCCACCGCCGAGTACGACCACGTCACATTCGGCTCCAGCGGCGCCGTGCAGGAGCCCTGCGTCGATGGCAACGGGCACAGAAACGTGGGAAGCTCGATCCATGAGTTCCGCGCCACGTTCGATTTCATCAAGCTCGCCGGCTCCGTGAAGGCGAGCTTCTCCTCCTGGTACCTGACGGCGGGAATCGCCGTTGATCATCCGTTCTCCACGACGCTGGACAGGACTCGGCGACTGGGAGGCAGCGACTGCTATTTCCCGGACACCGATCACCTGCGCGTGATCGAGGAACATGGCGAGGTACCGAGCCCCCAGCGGCTCCATTATTCGCTCCGCCTCGGCTGGGGCCTGATCTACGAGCTGGCCGACGGGCTTCAGTTCTCGCCGGAACTGACGCTCGATTTCGGTCTGGGCTCCATCAACAAGTCGCCGAACTCCGATCTCGGGGTCTACGGCATCAGCGCGACCCTACGGTACGATATCCGATGAGAATACGCCCGGCAGCATCAATGGCCCGCCGCGCCACGACGTCCCCCACCCTCCGCACCAGCCTGTGGTCCGGGCTTGCGCTGGCAGGGACGCTCCTCCTTGCCCAGTGCGGTCCCTCCAGCCCCATCGCCCGTCCGCCCCGGCTGAGCACGGATGAGGTGCCCAGGACCAGCGCCATGCTCACCCCGATGCGCACTCTGAACTCGACGGCCGACGATTTCGGCCTGACGATGCCGCTCGATACCACGCTCGTCTTCATCACCTCTTCGCGCGAGGGGGCGACGGGCGATCACAGCATCTTCTACTCGCGGCGTGATCCTTCCGGATGGACCGTTCCGGCGCTCGCGGCCGTCATCAACAACGAGCACAGCAACGGCGCGGCATCGATCACCCCCGGCGGCGAGGCCCTGTACTTCACCGGCTGCGATTTCGGCTTCGGCGACTGCGATCTCTACCGCGTGGATGTTGGCCCGCGCGGAGCCATCCCCGAGGGAAACGTCCCCTGGTCCATCCCGACGAACCTGGGCCTGCGGGTGAATGGGACGTACTGGGATTCACAGCCCTGCATTTCCGCCGATGGCAGCGTCCTCTATTTCTCAAGCAATCGTCCCGGCGGGTTCGGCGGACGGGATATCTGGTTCTGCAGGCGCGCCGCCGATGGTTCATGGGAATCCGCGATAAATGCCGGCGAGGCGATCAACACCTCCTTCGAGGAGATTTCGCCGTGGCTGACGCCGGACGGGCAGACGCTCCTGTTCAGCTCCAATGGCCATGCCGGGCTCGGCGGGTTCGATGTCTATTCCGCAAGCAACGTCGGCGGCGTCACCCTGGTGGAGCATCTCGGGACGCCCATCAACAGCACATCCGACGACATCACCTTTCGCGTTTCCGCCGATGGCACGCGGGCGTTCATGGCCTCCAATCGCAGCGGAGGAGAGGGGGGATATGATATCTACGAGGTGTCGCCGGTGCCGGTAGCGATCGATCCGCTGATGATCGTACGCGGGGTGGTTCGCGGAGAGGATGGCAGGCCGATGGTGGCATCCGTCCAGGTCACTGATCTGGCATCGGATCTGGCGATGGGGGCATTCGCCACAAATCCGGAGAACGGGCTTTACGCCATCGCGCTGCCACGTGGCCACAACTACGCCGTTACGGCGCAGGCGCCCGGCTATCTCTTCAGTTCGCAGCAACTGCTGGTCCCGCGCGATCTGGAACGCAGCGACGAGCGGCGCCTGGATTTCGCTCTTCAGCCGATCGACGGCGTGATACGCCTGCTCGTCTTCTTCAATCCGAACGAAAGCACGCTGCAACGGGAATCGCGCAGCGATCTTGACCGGGCGGCGGCATTTCTTCTGGCGAATGACGGCATCGAGGTGGAGATCGCCGGGCATACCGACAATACCGGCGATCCCGGAGCGGCGCTGGGACTCTCGCGCGAGCGGGCACAGGCCGTGAAGTCGTATCTGGTCGCCAATCGCGTCGATGCCGGCCGCATCAAGGTCGTGGGCTACGGCGCCAGCCAGCCGATCGCCGACAACGATTCCGTGGAGGGGCGCGCCATGAACCGGAGAGTGGAGATGCGGGTGGTGCAGCCGCGCTGACGATACAGGCCCCGCATACACCATATCGTTTGGAACGCACATGGATGAATCCGCCGAATACAACATCGAGTTGGAGCGATGCATCTGGCGTGACTGCAAGGGAGATCTGATCGAACTGGAGTCGGCGGCGACGCTCGGCTGGGTCGTGGCGGTCTATCGCTGCACACGCTGCGGCCGGGAATTCACGGTGAAGATCGAGACGTAGGAGAGGATGACGGCAGGCCCGGGGCAGTGCAGTGTCAATTGCTGATGGCCGTCTCTCTTCGTTCCATAGCGTCTGGATCGCTTGCGACGCCATGCATATCCACATCCGCCGTCGTTGCAAGGGGATCACGCCATGACGGACAACACAACTTCACCAGGATTCACCGGCCTGCTTTTCGGCGGGATCGCCACGCCGCTTCGCTCCTCGCGATGACGACAGGAGTTTTTCCCGCTCCGATTCCCCAAACGGTTTTCAACCACCAGACGTGTACAACAGCACGAGCCTCTCCGGCGGGGGAATACAACGCCTCTCTGCCACGGACGCCGGACCACCCCGGTCACGGGCCGCGGCCGGGCTGCTACGGCAGTCTCCGGACGCACTTCATTCTGTCAGGAGCGTTACCCAGCAGCGCCCCTCTCACATCGTCGGCATTTCGATGTTCAGCTTCTCCACGGCCTCGGCCGCGGCCTGCTGCTCGGCCTCCTTCTTGCTGCGGCCGCGCCCCTCGCCTCTCACCTCCGCGCCCACCATCACCTGCACCGTGAACACACGTTCGTGATCCGGCCCCTCCTCCTTCACAACCACATAGCGTGGCGCCCCCAGTCCCTGCGCCTGCATGTGTTCCAGGAGGATGCTCTTGAAGTTCTCATCGATGAAGAGGATCTTCTCGCAGGTCTCCGGCGTCAGCAGCGTATGGGCCAGAAATTCCTTCACGGCGGTCAGATTACAGTCGCAGTCGAGGTAGATGGCGGCGATGATGGCCTCGAATGCATCGGCGAGGAGCGAGTCGTTTCCCTGGACAAGCGACTGTTCGGCGGAGGCGTTCAGCAGCACCACCTTTTCGAGCTGGATCATCCGTGCGCAGAGCGTAAGGGCCTTGCGGTTCACCAGACGGCTGCGCAGTTTGGTCAGTTCTCCCTCCTGGATATCGGTATAGCGGTGGAAGAGGAACTCGCCGATCAGCATGTTGAGGATCGAATCGCCGAGGAATTCCAGGCGCTCGTTGCTGACGATCGATGGATGTTCGGCCACCTGCAGGTAGCTGCGATGCACCAGCGCCTGCTCGAAGTAGGCAGGGTTGATGATCCGGTACCCCATAGCATCCTGCAGTAGCTGAAGAGCCTGATCGGACAGCAGACGATGGTCGATGAACTGCCCCCTGTCTGGATAGGGAGCGAAAACCGACTCGATGCTCGTATCCTTGCTCGGCGTTCGCCCGAAGAGCTTGTTAACGAGTTGGCGAATCATTGCTAAGGTTGTGTACGGTACGGAATGGGATCGACCGTATCGGCATATATCCGGGCGACGCACCGGACGAAGATGAGTGCACCGGCAACGATCGATTGTTGAAAGAACATGACATCACTCTCCGGCAGGCGCCTCCGGACGAAGACGGCACGATCCGGCGAGGAGGAGGAGACACCTCCTGCAGAAATTTTATCCACCTGCATGCGCCCCCCATCCGCCGGGCGGGCAGGTGCGGCCTGTCGCCGTCAGATTCCCGGAGACGATGGTCTACACCTCTTATGGACCGGTCCCCGCCTGACGCCGGGCATTGCACGGAGCGGAGACATCACATATCAGTCCTCGACTCTCCTGAAGCAGAGCGAGGCATTATGCCCTCCGAATCCGAAGGTGTTGGAGATTGCGACGCCGATATCGGCGGTGCGCGCCTGGTTCGGGACGAAATCGAGATCGACGGCGGGATCGGGAGAGACACTGTTGATGGTGGGATGCACCACGCCGTTCTTCAGCGTCAGGAGCGTGGCGATGGCCTCCACCGCACCGGCCGCGCCAAGCAGATGGCCGGTCATCGACTTGGTGGCGCTGATAAGGAGCCTGTAGGCATGATCGCCGAACGCCGTCTTGATTGCCTCTATCTCTGCGATATCGCCCAGCGGGGTGGACGTGCCGTGGACGTTGATGTATTGAACATCCTCCATCGCAAGCCCCGCGTCGCGTACGGCTATACGCATGGAGCGGACCGCCCCCTCCCCGCCGGGAGCGGGAGCGGTAAGGTGATGGGCATCGGCCGTCAGGCCAATGCCGCAGATTTCGCCGTAGATCTTCGCCCCGCGGTTCCGCGCATGCTCCAGCGTCTCCAGCACCAGGGCGCCGGCCCCCTCGCCGAGGACAAAGCCATCGCGGCGTTCATCGAACGGGCAGCTTGCGGTCTTCGGCGAGTCATTGCGTGTGGAAAGCGCCCGCATTGCATTGAATCCGCCGATCGACATCGGCGTCACCACCGCCTCCGAGCCGCCGGTGACCATCATATCGGCATCGCCGCGCTGGATAAGGATGAATGCATCGGCAATTGCATGGGAGCTGGTGGCGCAGGCAGAGGTGGTAGCGTAGTTCGGTCCCTTCAACCTGTAACGCATCGAGATCGAACCGGCCGCGATGTTCGAGATGAGCATCGGGATGAAGAAGGGGCTGATGCGATGCGGACCGCCGGTCTCGAACAGTATGGTCTGTTGATGATGGTAGGTCCACATGCCGCCGATGCCCGACCCGAAGACGACCCCGGAACGTTCGGAATCGAGCGAATCGGCGGTAAGCCCGGCATCGGCCATCGCCTCGTCGGCGGCGGCGAGCGCGAACTGCGCGAACAGATCGGTCCGGTTGGCGGTGCGCCGGTCGAGTCGTTGAACGGGATCGAAATCCTTGACTTCGCACGCGAACTTCGTATCGTAGTCGCTGGCGTCGAAACGGGTGATGTAATCGGCACCGCTCTTCCCTTCGAGCAGAGCACTCCAGAATTCGGGACGGGTATTGCCGATGGGAGTAACCGTACCCAGACCGGTTACGACCACCCTGCGGCCAGAGAATTTCTCCATCATGGATGTCGGGAAGATGAGAGTGCGCCGCGGGCGCGATTCGTCAGGTTCACGGAGCGGGGTGTGTCATGTGTGAAAGAATGCCCGGCCTTGAACCTGGGATGGCGGGAAGACCGGGCGATGCATTCCAGTGAGACCGGCCGGGTTCGGCCGGGACCCTGCCTTCAGATTCCGCCGGGGCGCGCGCCCGGAACGAACGCGCCCCCGCTCGCTGGCAAAGGTGGCTCGGCGGCACCCGGCGTGAAAGTTATGCGTTCTCGGTGGCGGTCTTCGACTGCAGATAACTCACCGCGTCTCCCACCGTCTGGATCTTCTCCGCATCGGCGTCGTCGATCGTGACGTTGAACGATTTTTCGAACTCCATGATAAGTTCGACGGTATCGAGCGAATCCGCCCCCAGATCATTGATGAACGATGCCTGCGGAGTAATCTGCGTCTCCTCGACACCAAGTTTATTGACGATAATTTCCTTGACCTTGGACTCGACGTCTACTGCCATTGTGTCTCTCCGGATGAACGTACTACGTGTATTGAGATGATTGAGTCTGATTACCGAAAGGGTTTTCAGGCGTGGAACCACGCACTCCCGAATGAATTCGATGGTATTTGAAGAGAGGGGAGCCCGGTTCCCGCGACACGGCCCCGTCCTGCGGCCGCGGCCGGAACGGACGTTCCGTTATGCCATCAATCCGCACCTGGAACCCGGCGGTTCGCGCCCGGGCATCGTACGGTTCACACCATCGTCATGCCGCCGTCAACGGCGAAGACCTGGCCGGTGATGTACGATGCATCGTCACTTGCAAGGAATGCGGCCATCGCGGCGATATCCGCACCGCTGCCGATCCGCTTCAGGGGAATCATTGACCGGATGCGCTCCTGCTGCTCCCCGGAAAGCTTCGACGTCATGTCGCTCCCGATATACCCCGGAGCGATACAGTTGACGAGGATGTTGCGCGACGCAACCTCCTGGGCGATCGACTTCGTCATGCCAATGAGCCCGGCCTTCGACGCCACGTAATTGGCCTGTCCGGGATTGCCGACCAGTCCGACCACCGAGGCGATATTGATGATGCGCCCCCGGCGCTCCGACATCATCGGCCGGAGCACGGCCTTTGTCGCCAGAAACGCGCTGGTCAGATTGGTCCGGAGCACATCCTCAAAGTCCTGCTGGCTCATGCGAAGGACCAGCGTATCCCTCGTGATTCCCGCATTGTTGACCAATATATGGATTTTCCCCCACGCCGAGAGAACCTTTTCCACAAAGGCGGCGAGCTGGTCGGCGTCGGTTACATCGCACTGAATCGCCTGCACATTGTCGGCCCCCAGCTCCTCGATGATGGCCTGCGCCGGGCCGATCGAGGAGTTGTAGGTGAAGGCCACGCGCCCCCCTTCGGCAACGAACCGCTCCACGATGGCACGGCCGATGCCCCGGCCTCCGCCGGTGACGAGCGCTACACGCCCGGCCAGGCGCCCCTGCCCCGCAATGGGGTTCATCTGCGCTTCGATAGCTGCTTCGCTCATGGTTTCTTCACTGGATGTTTGATGAGTTGAACGCCTCCACCGCCGCAAGATCCGCTATGCCGCGCCCGGAGGTCCCGGGAATGATCCGCTTCAACAATCCCTGGAGCACGGTTCCCGGCCCCACCTCCACAAATTCCGTCGCGCCATCGGCGGCCATGTTCTGTATCGTCCTGGTCCACTGCACCGGCGCCGTAAGCTGCTGCAACAGCGAATCGCGGATAGCCCCGGCGTCCGTCAGCGCCGTGCCGCCAACGTTGGCGTAGACGGGAAAATCGGCGTCGCGGACAGGCGTGCGCTCCAGCGCCTCCGCCAGCTTCCGCCGCGCCGGCTCCATCAGCGGCGAGTGGAAGGCGCCGGAAACGTTCAGCTCCTTCGCCATGCGCGCTCCGGATTCCTTCGCGCGCTTCATCACCTCCGCCACGGCCACGGGCGTCCCGCTCACCACCACCTGCCCCGGCGCATTGAAATTCGCAGACTGGATGATCCCCATCTCCGCCGCCACCGCTTTGCAGATATCCCCCACGGCCTCATCCTCCAGGCCAATGATCGCCGCCATCGTCCCCTCGCCTGCCGTCCCCGCCTCCTGCATCGCCTCGGCCCGAACCTGCACCAGATGCAGCGCATCGTCGAAGGTAAGGGCGTTCGCCACCGTCAGCGCGGTGTATTCGCCGAGCGAATGCCCGGCGGCCATTGCAGGAGATGGCTGTTCCAGAAGCTGATAGAGCGCATAGCTGTGCAGGAAGATCGCAGGCTGCGCATTGCGTGTCTGGCGCAACTCATCCTCCGGCCCTTCAAACATGACGCCGGTGAGATCGCATTGAAGCACATCGTTCGCGCGGTTCATGATATCGCGCAGGATGCCGCTCGCCAGATAGGCATCGCGCCCCATTCCCACGAACTGCGATCCCTGTCCCGGGAAAAGAAAAGCTCGCATGGTAGTAGTCGGTTTACGAACGGTATTGAGAGGAAGGTGACACGGTTGGCTGTCAGTGGTCAGCGGTAGACGAGCACCAGCCGCGTCGCCGGGCAGGAACATATCGCGGCCATTTCCGTCCCCGCGTGATCCCGGATCTCCGGGAGCGGGCCGGCCGGCGACAGGCGCAGCCCGCAGCCACTATCTGCCAGCAACTATCCGCCATCTACTGCCAGCTATCCACGAACCACCGGCATCCTCCCCTAGTATGCCCACTTCATGTAACCGCCGCCATACGTATAGCCAGCGCCGAAGGTGACCAGCACCACGCCATCCCCCTTCTGGAGAAGGCCCTTCTCCCACCACTCGCTCAGGCAGATCGGAAGCGTGGCGGAGGTGGTGTTGCCGTAGCGGTCGATATTCACCATCACCTTCTCCATAGGGAGTCCCATGCGGTCGGCAGTGGCGGAGATGATGCGGAGATTCGCCTGGTGCGGCACCAGCCAGCGGATGTCGTCGGGCGTGAGATTATTGCGACGCATCATGTTCTCGGCAGCCTCGGCCATGCCGGGGACGGCCGCCTTGAACACCGTCCGCCCCTCCTGCACCACGAAGTGCTTCCTGTTCGTGACGGTTTCGATGGAGGGAGGACAGAGCGATCCGCCGGCCGGCATGTACAGATAGGGGATGCCGGAGGCATCGACATGGAGATCGAAGTCGATCAGGCCGACCGATTCATCCTCGCTCGGCTCCAGCAGCACGGCACCGGCGCCATCGCCGAAGAGCACGCAGGTATTGCGATCCTGGAAATCGGCGATGGAGGTCATCTTGTCAGCCCCCACCACCAGCACTTTGCGATGCGCCCCCGCCTCCACCAGCCTGGAGCCAACGTTCAGCGCATAGAGGAAGGAGGAGCAGGCGGCCTCGATGTCGAATCCCCATGCATTGCGGGCACCGATCTTCCCCTGCACGATACTCGCTGTCGGCGGGAAGAGCATGTCCGGCGTCACGGTCGCCATCACGATACATTCGATTTCCTCGGCGGATATGCCCCGGCGTTCCAGACAGAGGTTCACCGCCTCCACTGCCATATCGCTGGTGGCCCCCTCCTTCAGGAACCTCCGCTCGACGATGCCGGTGCGCTCCCTGATCCACTGATCGTTCGTCTCCAGGAAGCCCTCGAAGTAATGATTGTCAACAACATGCTCCGGGACGTAGTGTCCCACCGATGTGATCGCCGCTCGCGTAAGCGATTTCATAGAGAAGATTTGATTGTTCGAGGAAAAGACAGATGGAAGAGGCCAGGGAGGAATCGCCTGAATGATCCCTCGTCGCGCCGCCGTCGTCATGCGATGGGTCCCGGTGTTCACTGCGGCATCGCCATCGCCCGTTGCCGGACGGCAGCGCGTCAGAGCCCGAGCTGCTCGCCGATACGGCGGTTCACTTCCCTGCGCACCATTTCATCTGCCTTGAAGATCATATTCTTCACGGCCTTGGCGGTGGAGCCGCCATGCCCGATAATCGACACGCCGTTCACGCCCAGCAGAGGAACGCCGCCATATTCCTGATAGTCCATCTCCCGGAAGATGTTCTTCAGCGCCCCACGGGCGAATCCAAGTCTCAATTTCGCGAGGAAGCCCGTCGTCGCGTATCCCGAAAGCTTCGTTCTCAGCAGGCCGGGAACGCTTTCGGCGAACTTTAGCACGACGTTGCCCACGAAGCCGTCGCACACCACCACGCGCGCCGTCCCCTTCAGAATGTCGCGCCCTTCCACGTTGCCGATGAAATTCAGCCTGCTTTCACGCAGCAACTCGAATGCCTGCACCGCGCGTTCCTCCCCCTTCCCCTCCTCCTCGCCGACGTTCAGCAATCCGACCGTCGGATTGGCGTAGCCGAAGATCTGCTCGGCGTAGACGCTCGCCATGACGGCGAATTCGTACAGATTACGGGGCTTGGTATCGACGTTCGCGCCGACATCGGCGACGATTGTGAAGCCATTGGCGGCGGGAAACTGCGAGGCGATCGTGGGACGGGAAATACCCTGAATACGGCCGAGGATGAACGTTGACGCTGCCATCACCGCGCCGGTATTGCCTGCCGAAACGAACGCATCGGCGGCGCCGTCCCTGTGCAGCGTGATCCCTCTGACGATCGAGCTCTCCCGCTTGGAACGCACGGCCTGCACCGGCTCGTCGTTCATGGCGATGACATCCGGCGCATGATGGATCGAGACGCGGGAGCGATCCAGCCGCGGATAGCGCGCAAGCTCGGCCTCGATCGCATCGCCGCGTCCCACCAGGATCATCTCGAATCCATCCCCACGGCCGGGATCTCCCAGTGCCTCCACCACACCACGTATGTCCTCGGCAGGAGCGTTATCCGTCCCCATGACATCCAGGACGATTCGAACTCGCGGGCGTTCCATGAATTCCAGACGAAACGATCAATCGAGTAAAAGAGCATGCACAGCCCTGTGGCATGCACACCCAAACGAGGGGCAAACCTACATGAGAATCGGAAAGTACGCAATTGGGAGCAGGTAAGAGGTTGTCATGCGGGGGCGGCGGGAGCCGACCAGCTGCCGTGGCAGTCTTCGCGTTCACTTCATTCCGGTACATGCTTTTAGATAGCAATACACAGATCAATAGTAACGGCACGCCGCCAGCGGCGACGTGGGCAGCGGCACCGCCAGCCCCGCATCCCTGCTTCACGTGCAGAACAGCGGAGCACCGCAGCCCAGGCCCAGCGATATCTATCCGGGCATCAGCAACGTCGCATGGATTTCTGGGCGGCATCGGCGCAGAGGCGCGGAGCCTTGACGAACGGCTCGCCCGGATCGAAACCGCACTGGAGAAGCTCTCGGGAGTGGAAGGGCCTGCACCGGGCATGAACGGCATCTCGCTGGGACAGAACGATCCGAATCCGGCGGACGGCATCACAACAACCATCACCTATGTCATTCCGGCATCGGTGACGCAGGCGAAGCTGGTCATCTCCGAGATCGCCACGGGAAGGGAGATCGCGCGCAGCATCGTCAGCGGCCGTGGCAGCGGCCAGATGCGCGTCGCGGTGAAGTCCCTGGCACCGGGCACCTACCTCTACAGCATTATCGCCGACGGCAGGCTTTCGGCCAGCCGGAAGATGGCGGTGATGAAGTAGACCCGCAAATGCAGCCGGGACGGATCACCCGCGACCCGTCCCGGCACATTCTTCATAGCTTATCCCACCCAGGTGTCCCCGGCGCCGTGCGCACCCGCTTCATATGCGCCTCCCCTCTCCCAACGTTCAACTTTTCACGTTGAACCCTGCACCTCCTCCGCCCTGGTTTCCCGCATCCGTGCACTGAAACGGTTCAGCACGCGCTCCGCCTCGTCGGTATTGTTGACGCCGCGGAAGAGTATGGCGAGCATCCGCCCCTTCGTTTCGAGTTGAAGGCTGCGTTCGCGACCGATGACCTCCATGATGGGCTGGAACCAGCGTTCGTAATATTCCCGATTGCTCTGGGCGGGAAGCTCCAGCCGCATATCGCCATCGCGCAGGGCGCAGCGGACCGCGCCGGTGGGCATGGCGGCGAGCCGCAGGCGGACCGCATCGAACAGCCGCTCGGTCTCCGGCGGAACCGGACCGAAGCGATCGCGCATTTCGGAGAAGATGCCGTTCAGCGCCGCGGCATCCCTGGCGGCGTACATGCGCAGGTAGAAATCGTAGCGTTCCGAGTCGTCGGCGATGTACCCCTTCGGGATCAGCGCGTCCCCCTCCACCTCGATCACGACATCCTCGTTCACCGGCAGCGGCACCTCGCGTTCCTCCTGCTCGATCTGCTCGGCGAAGAGATCGCGGAACTCCTCCCGCTTCAATTCCTCAACAGCTTCGTCCACGATACGCTGGTAGAGCTCGAACCCGACATCCTCGATGAAACCGGATTGCTCGGCCCCCAGAAGGTTGCCGGCGCCACGGATCTCCAGATCGCGCATGGCCAGCTTCAGGCCGGAGCCGAGGTCGGTCAGTTCCTGGATGGCCTGCAGACGCTTCAGCGCGATGCGGGAAAGAGCCGTCGGCGGCGGAATGACCATGTAGCAGTACGCCTGGATGTTCGAGCGTCCCACGCGCCCGCGGAGCTGGTACAGCTCGGCCAGCCCGAACTTGTCCGCGCGGTTCACGATGATGGTGTTCACCGCCGGGATGTCGATGCCGGACTCAATGATCTTCGTCGCCACCAGCACATCGAACCGCCGTCCGATGAACTGCATCATGGTCTTCTCGATCTGCTCCGTCGTCATCTCGCCATGCACCACGGTGACACGGGCATCGGGAACGAGCGTGGCGATCTTCGCCGCCAGATCCTCGATGTCGCCGATGCGCCAGTGGACCACGAAGCACTGGCCGCCACGCCGCAGCTCGCGCCGCAGAGCATCGGCGATGACGTCGTCGTTCCACTGCGTCAGCTCCGTGATGATCGGCAGACGGTTGCGCGGCGGCGTCTCGATGGTGCTGAGATCGCGCGCCCCCATCAGCGAGAAGTTGAGCGTGCGCGGGATCGGCGTGGCGGTGAGCGTAAGCGTGTCGATGTTCGCGCGGAGCTGGCGGAGCTTCTCCTTGGCCGATACGCCGAATCGCTGCTCCTCATCCACGATCAGCAGTCCGAGATCCTTGAACCGTACATCCTTCGAGAGAATCCGGTGCGTTCCTATCAGCACATCAACCTTCCCAAGCTTCAGATTCTCCAGCGTCTCCTTCTGCTCCGCCTTGCTGCGGAAGCGCGAGAGGAGATCGACCTGTACGGCGTAGCGTTCCAGGCGATCGCGGAACGTGGCGTAATGCTGCTGCGCAAGGATCGTGGTCGGCGCCAGCACCGCTACCTGCCTCCCCCCCTGCACGGCCTTGAACGCCGCGCGCACCGCCACCTCGGTCTTGCCGAATCCCACGTCGCCGCAGACCAGCCGGTCCATCGGCGTCGGCGATTCCATGTCGCGCTTTACGTCGTAGGTGGCGGCCGCCTGATCGGGAGTGTCGTCGTAGATGAACGATGCCTCCAGCTCGCGCTGCCACTGCGTATCCGGCGGGAACTGTATGCCCGGCTGCGCCTTCCGCTGCGCATAGAGACGTATCAGCTCGCGGGCGATGTCCTTCACCCGGCGCTTGGCGCGCGACTTCACGCGCTCCCATTCCTCGGTGCCGAGCTTGCTCAGCTTCGGCTGCGCCCCTTCCTTCGAGGAATACTTCTGCAGCCTGTTGATGTAGTTCAGGTTTACGAAGAGGGTGTCGCCGCTGGCATACTCCAGCTTCACGGCCTCCCCCTGCGAACCGGCGGCATTGATCGTCTCCAGCCCGACGAACCGGCCGATCCCCTTGTCCACATGCACCACATAGTCGCCGGGACGCAACTGCTTCAGCTCGCGCAGTGTGAAGCCCTTGAACTTCTTCTGGTGCCGTCCCGATACGCGCGATCGCCTCCGGTTGAAGATCTCGTGCTCGGTAAGCACGGCGAGCCTGAGCGAGGGTATCAGAAAACCGTTGGAGAGCGCCTCGGATTCGAAGATGATATCGGCGCGCCCGAAGTCGTACGGAGCGTCCGCCTCGGCCGCACGGTCGCATTCACCATCCACGAGATCCTCCAGCCGCCGCCGCGCGTCCACGCCGTCGGAAAGAAGGAAGACCATATACTTCTCGGAATGCAGTTCCGAGATTCCCTTGCACAGTTCCCTGAGCGATGAGGAGTAGCTGGGCTGCACCCTGGAGCCGCCGTCGATGACCATCCCTTTCGGGGCGAGCTGCGAGTGGAGGATGCGCCGCCGCGAAGCGATGGCATCGTTCAGATCGCCATGCCCGGCGTCGGCCAGCAGCCCCTCGATCCGCTCCGGCTCCTCCAGAAAGATGATGAGGCTTTCGGGAAGATGGTCGAGCAGTGTGGCGGTCAGTTCCTCCTCCTGTTCGGAGTGGAAGAGGCGGGCCATCAGGCTCACCACGGGAAGATCGCGCAGCGAGCGCTGCGAAAGCGGATCGAACTCGCGGATGGAATCGATCTCGTCGCCGAAGAACTCCAGACGGAGCGGGCGTTCGGAGCCGACCGGAAAGATGTCCAGAATGCCGCCGCGCACGGCATATTCCCCCACCGACTGCACGATGTCGGCGCGTTCAAAGCCCCCCAGCGCCAGGCGACGCGCCAGATCCTCGAAGCCGACCTTTTCTCCCCGCCGCAGCTCCATCACGCTGTCGGCGATCCTCCCGCGCTGCGGGACACGTTCCCCGAGCGTCTCGACATCGGTGACGATCACGCGGTTCGGCGAATCGGCCAGCGCCTTCAGCGACTCCGTGAGCGAGATCACCTCCGCGTCCAGTGTATCGCGCAGCGTGGCGGTGGTATGGTGCTCCTCCTGATACAGCAGCGTATGCTCGGAGCCTATCAACGTCACAAGATCGGCGTAGGCGGAATCGGCGTCGGTGCGATCCTCGAACACCATCAGCAGGGGCTCGCTGGTGCGCTGGTACAGCAGCGCCACGATTACGGTGCGCAGCGAGCCTGCAAGATGTGTCACGCGGATCTCCCGCTCCGATCGCAATACTTCCAGAAGTGAGGCCAGCAGCGGGCTCGCGCCCAGTTTATCAAGAATGCGTCTCATCGAACGGCATGGATCTACGGAACAGCGACGGAGCGGACACGGGCGTCATATGAGCACCCCGGCCACCAGCACATGAAGCCGGCAGGTGCTCTGACGAAGAGCCTGCCGGCAGGCTGATGAACCTAGATAAAAGAATCCGAACCGCAATGCATGAGACAGGCATGGCGGGAGAGCCGGATCGTCACGAACTGTAATGCGGGCATGCTCCCGGCAGGGATCGTCATAAGCCTGCGGATGTGAAGAACATCCCGGGAAATGCCGGTGTCAGTCGCGCTGTGCGCCGTTGGCGATCCATATACGGATGGCCTCGATCTCCTGATCGCTCAGTCGTTCATTGCTGCTCGGCATCCGCTCTCCCTCCTCCGGTGCGGGATCGGTCAGCTTCACGAGGAGGAAACTGCTGTCGGGCTTCCCGGGCGAGACAAGGAGCATTCCCTTGTCGAGCGCCGCCAGAGTTGTGGGGGGAACGCCGACGAGGTGATCGTACGCGGCATCCCCTTCAAGATCGAGACCGCCGCGCTGCCAGAGCGTGCTGTGGCAGGAGGATGTGGCGCAGTTCTTCGCGAAGATATTGACGCGTATGCTGGAGAATGTCGGCTGGACACTGACAGGCGGGTCGGTGGCCTGATCACTACAGCCGGAGCCGGGCATCGAGACGATGATCATGCAGAGCGAAAGAGCGATCGACGAAAGGCGATGGAGGAGATGTCTGGGCATGTCAGAAGGAATAACCGAGCTGGACAAGGATATCTTGATAGACTATGGTGCTGTGGCCCCATACGATGTATGAATAACCAGCGCCGATATCCACCCCGTCGATGACCCGGCAGGAAAGGCCGATCTGGGGACGAACGTAACTGGCGTCGTTGAAGTTGAAGAAGTGGGTGCCCCTCTCCAGGCTGAGCCCCGAGAAACGGTCCCTGGACGTAGTGGGCCGGGACTGGCCGACACTGAACACCCCCTCCAGAGCGACCTTCGCGAAGATCCGATCATCGGCGAAGGGGAGCGCGCCGCCGAACTCCGCCCCGGTCAGTATCTGATGGGTCGCGGCCCCCTCCTTGAACCTGAATCCAAGCGATGCGGATGCATACGGGCCGGCATCGAATGAATGGGAGATGAAAAGATTCAGATCGTAGTCGCGTTCCAGCAGCCCCGGAATTTCCGTCAGAAGCTGTCCATTGCGCACGCTCGCCGCTTCGTAGAGCCAGGGGAGCCGTACGGTGGCGGAGACCGCCGTGGGAAAGGCTCCCCCCCACAACTGGTACTTCAGGCCGAGCCACATATCGCTGAACCCGTGGTAATGCCGCGAGGGATCCTCCGACGTGCTATCGACCATTTCCGATGCCCACAGGTAGGTGAACAGGCACGTGCCCTCCAGTCCGGGCACGATTCCGAACTCGCCGGAGAGATAAAGGAAGCGATAGTCATGAGTCATGTTGAACAGCGATCGATAGAGATCCCCTTCGGTATCACGCCGCTGCGCATCGGGCTGGTACTTCCAGTTGTACCCGATCCAGATGCCGCCGCTTCCCGGCTCCCGCACCCATCCCCCCCCCGCCCGGAGCACCGGCGCAGAGAAAAGAAGAGCCAGCGCCACGAGAACCGGAAGGTTCCCGTGACGCCGTGCCGTGTCAGTACGATGAGTATCTGGCATTGATCGCGGAGGAGTTCCGTTCGGTTACAGCTTGTGCGTTTCCACGAGGAAGCCGCCGTTGAAGTCGTATACGGCCTTGCCGTTGGACAGACCGGGATAGTAGAACGTGAAGAGATTGGCGTGCTCCTCGTACTCCACATGCGGTCCGAACTTGATCACATCCTCGGTGCGATTTTCATACGTGGTGAAGTACGCGATGCTGTCGCCGGCGCGAATGGTGAGCGGCGTGCCGAACTGCAGGATGGGCGGATCATCCCAGTTCCCGCTGTGATAGATCGTGTCGGTCAGCTTCGTTCCATCCCAGTGCCCGACGGTGAATGTCTTCCCGCGGCTGTGAAAGTGGCCGGTCATCAGCAGAAGATTCACATCGTGATCGAGCGGCTGCACCACCTTGCAGAAGGTGGCCGATGAGAACGCGGGGATGGCTATGGTCTTGTTGTTCGAGAAGGTGGCGCCGACAAGCGACGTGACGTTCTCCTTCTTCGTCGTCCAGAAGTTGACAATCGCCTTCCCCCTGTTCGTCGGCGTCTTCTGCGTGGCGGCATTGACGTAGTGGGTCTGGAAGATCATCTGCTGGCGGGGATTGAACTTGACCGCCACGCCGGGGGGGAGCGTCCAGGTGAAATCCCCCTTCTGCGAAGCGGCCACCATATCCCAGCTCTCCCAGGCGAGCGCATTGAACGTATCCTCTACGTGATCAGCCACGTCCAGATCATCGCTCTTGAAGATGTTGAAATGATGGCTCCCGGAATTGAAGCGGAATTCGATCTTCGTCACATAGATCTCCTCGTCATTGGGGAGCTTCTGGAAGTAGTTCTTCTGTACCTCCTCGCCGACCGGAGCGCTGAACGGCCCGATAACGACCTGGAAGCCTTCTCCCGCGGGAGGGGGATCGAGCGTGACATCATTACCGGAGCCGGGGGCGGCGGGCTCTTCCGAACAACCCCAGTTCATGCACATGATGGCGGCGACGGCGATCACTGTCCCCAGCCGTCCCGGTGATAGGCGTATCATAATACCTCCGTATATAGAATTGTAGTAGCGTGTTCGCGATATCCGCCCGCAGCAGCGCCGCGGTGCAGCAATGGCCCGCTGATTCCGGCCACCGACAGACTGTACGCTCGTGGTGTGGTACTGCAACAAACTGCCGGTATGATGATGCCGGTATAGATGCCACGAAGCACCGGAAATGCACATCAGCCTGCTATTTTTTTTTAGCGATGACATCGCAGGGTCACAAACCGTGACGCCTGGGCCGTCGCGACGGTCCCGCGGGGCATGCGCCGGGAACGCTTCGGCGACATCCGCCGGTCATCGGTGTTGGACCGGATCGGGCATTCCGTACATTGCGGCGTTCACGAACATCGCCCGCACGGGGCGGCGGGCGGCCTTGCAGTAATCACGCAGACCGATCACATGGCACAGACGATCTACACCCCCTCCACGCCGATTCCCCCGGTTCGCTCCGACATCTCCGCCATCGAAACATCCCCAGGCATCGTCGTTCTCTACGACGATATGTCCTATGCGGGAAGCAGCCTCCGCCTCCCCATGTCGATTGTGGAATACCTGGCCCGGCTGGACGGCACCAGAAGCGCGGAATACCTGGCCGGCAAGGCAAGGGCCGCGGGACGGGCTTTTTCGGTGGAGGAATTTCTGCGGGTGGTGACAGTGCTGGAACAGGAGAATTTTCTCGACTCTCCCCGGTTCCGGACGTACAGGAAGGAGCGTGACCGGGAGTTCAACGATCTGCCGAGGCGCCCCGCGGCGCATGCCGGCGCCTCCTATCCGGATGATCCCGGTGAACTCCGGAAATTCCTCGATGAATTCCTCGCCGCCGATCCCCGCGCCGCCGAACGCACGGCCCCGGTGGCGGTGATAGCGCCGCATATCGACTTCCGCGTGGGTGGCGCCAGCTACGGCCCTGCCTACAACGCGCTCCGGAAGTCCGATGCCGATACGTTCATCATCTTCGGCGTCTCGCACCAGATGAGCTACGACGCGTTCATGATCTCGGCCAGGGACTTCGAGACTCCGCTCGGCGCCGTGCCTGCCGACCGGGAGCTGATCGCGCAGTTTCGCCGGAACCTTCCCTTCGAGATCACCAGCGACGAGATCGCGCATCGGCAGGAACATTCCATCGAGTTCCAGGCCGTCTTCCTCAGGCATATCTTCCCCGATCGCGATATCCGCATCGTCCCCGTGCTGACGGGCTCGCTCTACGAGTATGTGGAGATGGGAAGCGGCGAAATAGAGGAGGATGAGCGCCTGAACACGCTGTACGGCACCCTGCGCGAAACCGCTCGCGAGCTTGGTCGCAGGGTTTGCTACATAGCAGGCGCGGATCTCTGCCATATCGGGCGGAAGTTCGGCGACGGCTTCGCCGCCAGGGACATTCTCTCCGAAGTACGGCGGTTCGATCTCGAACTTCTGGCCCGCGCTGCAAAGCCCGATCCGGAGGGATTCATCAACACGCTGGCGGAGTCCCGGAACAGGTATCGCGTCTGCGGTGTGGCGCCGATCTATGCGACGCTCCGCACGGCCGCGCCGGCGAACGGCGAGCTGCTTGTCTACAACCAGTGGGATGAGACGGAGCGCGACTCGGCCGTGACGTTCGCGAGCGTGGCGTATTACGCCTGACCCGGCCGGGAAAATTGTGCGCGGGGCAGACTGGGCGATATCCGGGTGGCAGGAGGATCGCCAGTTCCGATCCCGTCACCCGGATGTTCATATGATCATCGCGGACATCACCGCATCACACCAGCAGCTCGCTCTCCCCTTCAAGCCCCTCATTCTGCAGACGGGACTCTTCCGCAATCTTCCGCTTGTATGCCACCACCCTGTCGAGCAGGCCTTTATCGTGCGCGCCGAGCATCTGCGCCGCCAGAAGTCCGGCATTGCGCCCGCCCCCGATGGCCACGGTGGCGACCGGAACGCCGCGCGGCATCTGGACGATGGAGAGGAGGGAATCGATGCCGCTGAGCGCGGAGGAGAGGACGGGCACACCAATCACCGGAAGCGGCGAATGCGCAGCCACCATCCCCGGGAGATGCGCCGCACCACCGGCCCCGGCAATGATCACCCTGATCCCCCGTTCATGGGCGGTCCGGCCATAGTCCGCCATATCATCCGGCGTGCGATGCGCCGATATCACGCGCATCTCGTACGGGATCGCGAATTCGTCGAGAGCCGCCGCCGCCTGACGCATTGTCGGCAGATCGGTCCTGCTCCCCATGATGATTCCCACAAGAGGCCGCTGTTCACTCATATCGCTGCTAGGTTTCCATTGAAATTTTCGCAAGGCCATCACCGCCGCCGGTTTTGGCATGGGCATTGAAAATAATCATACAGAGCCGAAAACATTCGGCAAACGAAACAGCAGTGAATACAGTCGGATTCTGTTACTGGAGGATATCGTTATGTGGACAGTCGTAATAGTCCTGTTGGTGTTGTGGGCACTTGGCTTCGGCTTCGCGGGTTCGACGCTAGGATGGCTGGTGCATCTGCTTCTGGTGGTTGCCGTCATCGTCGCCATCGTGAACCTGCTTCGTGGGCGCAACACGGTCTGATGCCGTTGAATTATTCTCGATCCCGGCGGCCATGCCGGTTTCGTTGAATCGGCGGCAGTCGTGCACCGGTTCCCTATCGGACCTGCTCCGGGTATGGCACCGGGGAATTCGACAACGGATAGATAAATCTGTCGGGGGCAGCGAATCAGTAGTTGACCATAGAAGAAGGCTCGCCTCCCCGCCGCTCCACAGGTGGATCGGCGGGGGGCATCGAGTACAGCAACGATATCAGCCCCGGCTTGTGGAATTCACGGAGTACTCTCGACCATGCTTCCCTCCGTGAAATTCGCAGTTCCGCGCCTGCTCCGATGTAGCTCATCGCTACAGGGCGGGCGTTTTTTTTGCGGGGCTGGCAGGTAGTGGTTCATGATCGGCAGCCGGCGGCCCATGAAACAGTTGCTGTGGTTCAATTTTCCGGATCAACATCCCTTACATCCGTATTCAAACTGGACGGCGCTCCACCTGTCGCCCCGGATCGCGAAAAGCAGCTCCATAATAATCTGAAGTATTTTTCAGGATACGCAGCTCCACCTGCGAAAATCCCTCCCGCCTCACTGCATCATCATGGCCACACCCGGCCCTCCCCATTTTTGACTTTTAACTTTTGACTTTTGACTTCCTCTCATGTTCGATCACGAATTCGTACTGCGGGAATTCCCGTGGGAATTTCAGCAGCGCGTGAACCATCACGCCGGTGGAAAGCCGGTCGAACCACGAGCTCAACGGCCATCCGAAATGGAATGTGACGGTGTGATGAGGGAACTCGTAGCGCACCAGTTCGATGACGCTTCGCATGGCTCCCCAGATCGGGATACGCTCCAGCACGAGGCGGAAATGCGCGGGTCCGTGCGACCGCGGGATCTCCTGGCGCGGCGAATAGAATGAGATGTAGATGGCATCATCGCGCAGTTCCAGCCCCTCGTGCGGCCGCCGGAAATAGATGTGAAAATGTTCGGCATCCATCTCCGCCATGTACAGGATCATCTCCATCGGCGTATTGGACTGCGCGCGCCGCACGATCTCCGGCTCGCGCTTGCGTGCCACGCGGACGCCGAGCAGCATGCATACCGCGGTGAATCCCGCCCACATCGCCAGGCCGTACGGCTTGTCGTAGGCCAGGTAGAGAAAGCAGCCGAGCAGCAGGAGAAACAGGAAGAGCGTGCCGAAGCGTGATGTATGATAACGTTCGGGCTCCGGTTCCGGCCGGGGTGCTCTCTCCGACGTTCCCGCGCGATACCGGTAGATGAGAAGCGCCCCCATGTTGATGACGAAGCTTGCTACAAGTCCGACGGCGTACATCTCCGCCAGCACCTTCTGGCTGCCGCGCGTTATCACGATCACCGACGTATAGAGCAGCGCGTTCATCAGATGCACACGGTAGAGCGAGCCGCGCCCGTTGTGCCTGGTGATCCAGTGAAATCCATAGCGGTGCGCCACCCGCTCCACAAGCTCCGCCGAGGCGACATAGGCAGTATTCACCGCCATCGTCAGAGTGAAGCTGGCGAGCCCGCCCACCATCACCGCGAAGACCGGGCCATTCAGCAGGCGCGCATAATGGGTGATCAGATCCCCTTCATGCTGTGCGAAATCGATGGAAGGCTGCGAAAGCACGAGCGCCGAGAGCAGAGGCGTAACGATACCGACGGTGAATCCCAGGAAGAGATAGGCCTTCCGGATATCGCGCCAGCCCCGTACCAGCCCGGCGGTCTGCACCACCGACTCGATGCCGGAATAGGCAAGGATACAGCTTGAAATCCCGACCACCACGTAGACGAGATTCCTGCCGATCGTCACCAGATTGGCCGTATCGAATCTTCCGGGAGCGGACGCCAGGCTTGTCCCCATGACATGCCATCCCGCGACGGGCATATCGACGATACCGCTGGCGATCAGCGAGAGGAGGATGAAGGCCGCGGCGGTGAAGATGCCGAAGGTGAACCGCGCGCTCTCGCGTATGCCCATGATGTTCAGCAGACAGACGCCCCAGACGATCAGCATCTGAAAGCTGAAATCGATCATGCCGCCATGATACGCGCCGAACATCGAATGCCCGTTCTCCACCGCCGAAACCGTGGAGAGGCAGGCTGTCAGGATATAATCGACGAAGATGGAGGAGACGGCAATGAAGGAGGCGAAGGGGCCGAACACCAGATAGCTGAAGGAGTACACGCCGCCGCCACGTATCCCATGCCGCTCCAGAATACGGGCGATCTCCGTCATCCGTGTGGAGAGCAGCCTGATGACGATGGAGGTGATGGCGATGAAGAAGATGGCATCCTTGCCGATGAACCTGTGAGCTTCCGACGGAGCGTAGAAGATGGAGGTAAGCTCGTCCATCAGCGTGATCACCGCTACGGCGAGCCAGGAGAGATACCACTTCCCCCCCTCGAATGATGAGAGGAGATTCTTCTTCCGCCACAGATAGACGAACAGGGCGAGAAGACCGCCGTTGAGAACAACGAGTGTAAGGATCTTCATGGATACGGGGCACCCGCCCCTGACTGTTCCGATCGCTCCCCGGACGAATGCGACGGGGACATACGGAACACAACTTCCGAACAATTCATCGAACTGCAATACCCCCACCACCCCCCCTCCTCATCCCCCGCCCCTCCCCTTTTTGCCTTTTGACTTTTGCCTTTTGACTTTGTTTTTTTAGGAACTCTTTAAGCCTCCCCACCATCTTCCCTGCATGATGCTCCCCGACATCGGATACAGGCTACCGAAACGTACATCAAGCATGAGGCCCCCTCGATGGTATACTTTGCACGATGCCCCGCATGCGGCGCCGTCAACGACGGAACTTCGCACACCTGCTATCTCTGCAATGCATCGCCTCTTCTCGTCGCCTGTCCCGGCTGCGGGGCGGAGGTTCGCAACCCGGTGCTTACCTGCTGCCCCTCGTGCGGAAGGCCCTACCGGCGGCAGAACAGCACGCTTCCCGCCACCGGGAATCCGGAGGAGGGCACGAGAAGGAAGGAGGAGCAGTCCGGACCCGCCCCATAGCGCATCTGCCGGAGTGAACCGGGGGGACGGTGCTTCCCCGACGGCCCGGTGCCGGACAGGGCCGGTTATCGATCATCCGTGGGAACGCGCCGCATTTCCTTCCTGCAGGTGCGAGGCATTATCCGGATGCCCCAACCGCCGGTGCGCGACCGGAAGGTACCGGCACGTCCTCGCGGAAATGCTACATTTACCGCCGGATTCCGCAGAACGTCACGAACAGCAGCGATAGAACGCACGCGATGAGTAGCATGTCGCCTCGCATCAAGGATTTCCTCAACAGGGGACTCATGCCCCTGGTCGGCCGCGACCGGGAGCTCCGGGTGCTGCTCGAAGCATTCGCCGGGCTGCTTGAAGGGGAGCCGCGCGGGGTATGGATGACCGGTGCGGCCGGCGCCGGCAAGAGCAGGCTGCTGGATGAACTGAAGAGCACGGCGCGCGATCATACCGCCCGCTCGCTGGTGGTGCACGCCAAGTGGTACGAGGGGGAGGGAATCGAGCTTGGACCGCTCAGCAACGCGCTGGAGGTGCTTCGCCCCGCACTGGCGGCGCCGCTCGCTGCCAGAATCTACCGTGATGGCGCGGTTGTCACCGTAGATGCCGCGGTGGAGGCGGTGCAGATAGCATCGCGCCGCTATCCGGTGGTGCTGATCCTGGACGACCTCCACTACCTCAACTCGTCGAACGAACTCGGACGCTTCGTCGCGGCCATCGAGGAGATACCACTGCTGCTGGTGGTGACGACCCGGCCGACCGAGAATCCGGCGCTCCGCTCCTTCCGCGCGGCGCTCGCCGGGTCGATCCCGCCACAGGAACTGGAGATCGGGCCGCTGGATGGCGCTGGCATCGCCGAGGCCGCAACCGCTCTCTTTGGCGCGCCGCCACCGGACATGATGATGGAGCAGATCGCGGCGCTCTCCGCAGGTCTTCCGCTCTCGCTTCGTGAAGTGTTCCGCGAGCTGATCGCCGCCGATCATCTTGTCCCCTCCGGTGCCGGCCAATGGGAGTGGCGCTCCGAGGGGCTCGATGACGAGGAACTGCGCGCCATCGGCGACCGCGTGCATGGCTTCTCCGGACGGCTTGCCTCGCTTCCCCCCGCCGAACGGAACATCCTGGCGCTTGCGGCCTATCTGGGCGAGCAATTCAACCGCGATCTCCTGCGCCATCTCGCCGAGCGGACGGCCGGTTGGGACGATCATGCCTTCGAGCGGCTGATCCTCGGCGGCTTTCTCTCGGTCTCCACGCCATCGGTCAGGCTTGGCGCACGCGAGGCCGAGGGACGCGTCTGCTTCGCATTCACCCATACCCTCCTCTGGAAGGCAGCCGCCGCGCTCGACCGGGGGACGCTCACGCCGAAAGCCGAGCGTGCCGCCGCGACGCTGGATGTCCTTACGCGCGGAATCGGTGAGCTCTATACCGTCGCCCCGCTGGAGGCGCTCGATGTCTGCACGCTTCCCGAGCCCGATCTGGGCAGGCTCTTCTCCTGGCTGGTGACGGTGGGACGAAGGCTCTCGCCGATCTACGCCGAGGCATATGTGGCGCTCTGCCACCTGGCGCTGGAGCCATGCCGCTCCCCCGATCTGGGCATCACGGCGAACAACGGACTGCTGCCGGGATATCTGGAGGCGCTCTCGGTCTACGGCGACCGACTGTACATCACCGGCGCCCGCGATGCGCTGCACGAGATAGCTATGGAGATCGCCTCGATTCTGGAGAGGACGGGTGCATCGCCGCCGGACAGCGCAGGAGAACGGATGATCCGGCTGGACGCCGCCGTGGTAGTCTGGAAGGATGCGCTCACGCAGGGCGCCCCCGGACGCGCGAAGGGATTCCTCGACGAGCTTCTGAAGATCCTCCCTCCCCCGGCCGAGCAGAGCGACCGTGAACTGCGCGGCGCCGCAGAGGCCATCCGCCTTGTCGCCTCCTACTCCTTCGGCCGCGGCAACTTCGCCGAAGCGCTCGACCTGGCCGCCCCCTACATCAACGAAATGGACCGGATGCGCCCCGAGACGCTGAATGCCATGATGAAGGTGCTGCTGTATGCGATGATGAAGGCCGACAAGATGCAGGAGGCCGGCGAGATGGTGGAGGCAGGGCTCCGGCTTCGGCGCGAGGCGGACCTGTTTACGGAATATGAACTGCTGTCGCACGCCGCCAATTACTGCCGTAAAACCCGCGATCACCGGAGCACCCGGCGGTATGCTGCCGAGATGCGTGATCTCGTCAATCGCTATCCGGCCTACAGGAATCTCAGCACGAATTACTTTCATCTGCCATTCATAGCCGCATGCGAGGGCAGCCAGCAGGCGCTCGCACAGCTTGAACGGGACTTCCGGGCCACTCCTCCCCCCGCCCGGTCCTCGACGCAGCAGGTAATGATCGCCGCGCACCAGTTTCAGGTCGCATGGAACATGCTCGCGGTCCCCGAGAGATCGCTGGTATTCGGTCAGGACATCATCAGGATGGATGTGTCCATGTCGCCGCTGCATCGCATGCAGATCGCCCGCGAGCTGCTGCGCGCATATGTTGATCTGCGGCACAGGAAACGTATCGCCGAACTGCTGGCCGAGATTGATGGACAGATGAAGGAGCTGGGAGGTGAATTTGAAGATCCCGGGTCGGCGGCACGACGGAAGATCGAAGCGCTGGGGCACCTGGCACAGTCGGTGCTCGATGATTCGATCGATCCATTGTTGAAGCTCGTCGCGGAATTCGGTGATGGCGAAATCGATGTGGTCGATGCGTTCCGGGTCGCCAGAATGCTCCTTGAAGCCGCCGCGAACAGCACGGGACAGAAACGCGAGTTGAACGATGCGGCCTATACCATCCTCGAACTGCCCGTTATATCAGCACATCGTGAGGATAGCGTCGGACTGGCCCATTATCATCTCGATCTCCTCGCCGATCTTCTGCCGAAGACACGGCTCGCACGGTTCCGCCAGGCTATCGGCAGCGATACACGGACCTCGTCCGAGACATCGACCGAAGCGGCTCCATCCACACAGGATTCATCGGCTCCGGCCGCCCGGATGCTGCGCACATTCGGGGCGCTGCGCATCGAGGGCGTGGACGATGTGGGCGCCAAGCTGGAATCGAAAACCCGGACGCTGGTGGCGGCGCTGATCGTGGCTGGGCTGGGTGATACGCGGTCGCTCGGCGAGCTTACGCGCGACTGTCTGGCAGACCTTCTGTGGCCCGACATGCCGCTGGAAAAGGCCGTGAACAATCTCCATGCAACGCTGAGCTATGCACGGCGTTTCCTCGGTGGCGCCGCCACGGTGGTGCAGCATGACGGCGTGTATGAGCTGGGTAATGAAGTGATGATCGATGCGCGCGAGTTCCGTGAAAACATCAGAAAGGCAAACCGGCTTCACAGCGAGGGGGTGTACTTCGGCGCGGCCGTGGCCTACCGGCAGGCAATTGATCTTGCAAACGGCGATTTTCTCGAAGGAATGTACGCCGAATGGGTGGATACGATCCGCGAGACGCTACGGGCTGAACTGGCGACGGCGCTCGAACGGCTGATAGCACTCGAACTTGAGCGGGAGAATTATGCCGAGATCCCCCCGCTGGCCGAACGTCTTCTCGCGCTCGACGATCTGCATGATGGCGCATACGAGGCCCTGATCCGGTCGGCCGCTTCGCGCGGGGCGCGGCGCGAGGCATTCAGCTACTTCAACCGCTACGAAGCGGCGCTCGACGCATACGGAGCCGGACCCGCCCGGCGCATCACGGAACTGATGGGACGTGTCCGCGCCGGCGAAGTCTGATGGATCGGCATCCATCGGCCCCGGTGTTCCTGTCCTGCTGACTCTTGACTTCCTTCCTTTTCAATCCGGCGGAAGACTTTACAGTGCCTGTCATAATGACGCTGCCCGGTGCACACCATACCATGCGCCGGCACGGATCAGCCACCGGCCGCAGCGCCCGCATTCGCTGCATTCCGTCAGGCGCTTTTAAGAACTCTTTATGCCCCTCTCATAGGTTATGCAGCGTACTAACAACACAGTCTCAGGAGCGACAATGAAATCTCACATACGATATCGGAACCGGCCCTGGATGAGGGGATGCCTGGCAGGTTCGTTCGGGCTGCTGCTCCTCTGCGCGGGTGAACTGGCGGCGCAGTCGGCGGCGATCGATGTTGCGGTCGTGGCGAACGGCGGCGATAACCGTTCGGGCAGCTATGGCGAGATGTTCTCCACGATCGGCGAGCCATTCGCGGGTGATGAAGTGAAGGTCACCGATGACGAATCCACGTGGACAGGCTTCTGGCAGGTGCTGCCGGTCGGCCCCATCTCGGGTATCCATGAGGAGTTCGATCCCGCGACCGCCTCCGCCACCGGATGTTCCGCCGTGCCCAATCCCTTCTCCTCGACGCTCGACATCGAGGTGCGGCTGGCACACGCGGGGCAGGTACGGCTGGTGGCGTATGATATCGTGGGACGCCCGGCGGCCGTGCTGCTGGAAGGGCGGCGCGAGGCGGGCACGATCCATCTCGACTGGAAGCCCGGCGGGATGCAGGCGGGAAGCTACCTTCTCCGGCTGACAGTGGATGGAATGGAGCTCCCGGCCCGGATCGTACACTACTACAGATAATTGCAGGACGACGACAGCAACAATTCAACAACCCATAGAAAGAGTACCATCATGAAAACGACAGCAGCAACGCTTGTCCTGCTTGCGATCGCCGCGACGACAGCGATGGCACAGGTTCCACGAACGATGAATTATCAGGGACGCATCGTTGACGGCGCGGCTCCGGTCAATGGCACCCGAACAATGACCCTGCGCCTGTATACGACCGCCACGGGGGGGAGCGCGATCTTTTCGGAGACGCAGTCGGTGGAGTTCAAGGAGGGAATGTTCACGGTGGGTATCGGCAATGGAACACCCGGAGGAATTCCCGCATCGGTGGCGTTCGACCGGCAGTACTGGATGGGCGTCACCATCAGCGATTTCAATAATAATGAGGAGCTGGCGCCACGCTTCATCCTGCGCTCATCGCCCTACAGCCTGAGGACCGCGATCGCGGACTCGGCCGTCATCGCCGATTCGGCCGCCATCGCCGATTCGGCGCGCAGCTCCGTCAGCGCGGCCCATGCCGACCGGGCCGGCACGCTCGACCTTCCGGCGACGCTGGAAGCGACCGATGCCGACGCCGCGACGCTTTCAGTGGCAAATGGCGGCGGCACCGGACTGCGGACGCAGGGTGCTTCCTATGCGATCGTCAGCGAAGGAGTGGATAGCACCGCGCGATATTATGTGGCGGGCGAGTCGGCGGGCGCCAAGGCCGTGCCTGTTACGGGCGCATTCTACCGCGACAATGCGCCGGTCGCCTGGGCGGTGGTTCAGTCGGACGGCACCATCCTCAGCGACTTCGGAGTGACATCGGTCAGCAAGATCAGCGATCAGGGGTACGAGGTGGTGCTTGATAATCCGGCGCGGCTGATCACATTCGGAAGCCTGCAGGTGCCGGAGTTTACGCCGATGATCGTGCCGGGTGGAAGCGTGCCGCCGAACACCGATCCGCTCCGTCTTTTCACCAACTGGAATTTCAAGCGCGAATCCGGTGGTACGCTGAATCCGCAGACGATTATCGTCCGATTCGTCGATACGCAGGGGGTGACGACAGCCGCGCCATTTTCCATCGTCGTTTTCGGGCGGCCGCAGTAGGACGGTGTGCGATGCCCGGGCGGGGCGGCCGGGTGCGGGACCGGCTGCCCGATCGCTCTTCTGCCCTGCCACCTTCCCGAAGAAAATCTCACGCAAAGGCGCAAAGGATGCCGCCGGCCGGAAATTCATCCCGTCTGATTTTTTTAGTATTGAACTGTCACCTCACCACTCCTCCGTTTTTTCCCGCCGGATCTCCGCTCCAAGGGCGGTCAGCTTCCGTTCAAGGTTTTCGTAGCCACGATCGAGATGATAGATGCGGAGCACCTCGGTGACGCCGTCGGCGGCGAGCCCGGCGAGGACCATAGCGACGGAGGCGCGCAGATCGGTGCTCATCACGGTGGCGCCGGTCGGACGGCGGCCGCCGCGGATCGTTGCGGTGTTGTCGTTCACCTGGATATCGCAGCCGAGCCGCACCAGTTCCGGCACATGGCTGAACCGGTCCTTGTAGATCGTCTCGGTCACGGTGCTCGTGCCGGCCGCCTGCGTCATCAGCGCCATCCACTGTGCCTGCACATCCGTCGGGAAGCCGGGGTAGACGGTCGTGGTGATATCAACCGGCTGCAGCTCGCCCGGTGCCTTCAACGTGATGACATCGGCGCGGATGTCGATCTCGCAGCCGGCCTCCTCCAGCTTCTCCAGAACGAAGGCAAGATGGTACGGATTGGTTCCGGTGATGGAGCCATGTCCTCCTGTAATCGCCAGCGCAATCAGCAGCGTCGCGGCTTCGATCCTGTCCGGAATCGTCTCCTCGTCGGCCGGCTTCAACTCGTCAACGCCGTCAATGATGATGGTGGAGGTGCCGAGCCCGTCGATCTGCGCCCCCATCTTCTGAAGGAAACGCCCGGCGGCGGTCACCTCCGGCTCCATCGCGGCGTTGGTGATCACCGTGCGCCCCTTCGCCAGTGTGGCCGCGGCCATGACATTGAATGTAGCTCCGACGGAGGCGAAATCGAATCCTATGCGCGCCCCTTTCAGCCGGTCGGCACGGGCGATGATATATCCCCCCTCCAGCGTGATCTCCGCCCCCAGACGCTCCAGCCCCTTCAGATGGAAATCCACCGGACGTGGTCCCCATGCACAGCCGCCGGGAAGTGACACCTTCGCATATCCATAGCGCGCCAGCAGCGGGCCGAGCACATGGATGGAGGCGCGCATCTTCTTCACATGATCGTACGGCGCCTCCTGTCTGTCGATGTTCGAGGTGTCGAGAAACAGCTCGTTGTCGTTCAGTTCCGCATGCGCCCCCATCGAGCAGAGAAGCCGCGACATGGTCCAGACATCCCTGATATCCGGCGTGTTGTGCAGGCGATAGACGCCCGGCGCCAGGAGCGCGGCGGGCATCAGTTCCAGCGTGGCGTTCTTTGCGCCGGAGACGGCGACATTTCCGGAGAGACGCTTCCCTCCCTGCATCACGAATTTGTCCATAGGGGCGCGAAAATACTAGTTTCCGGCGAGCTGGCTAGCGCCTTCCGCGGCGCCGGGTGCGAACGCGGCGGCATGGCCGTCATTATCCTCCCATCTCCCTCCCTGTTCATTCCTCCCTCGCAGGCGGCCATCGCAACAAATCATGGCTCAGCCCGTTGAACGGCAATCCAAAGGAATCGCCGGGAACCTGCCCGGCATAATATTGTTCGATAGTACATCCGGAGGCCATCCATCAGCCGCCTGCCTATGGAACGCGCTCCCGCCGCTGGCGTTACCGGCGGCCCCGTTCCCTCCTGCCAGCATGTCATGTGCGCGTGATTCAACGCTGTCGCAGGCATCGGTCCGCTGCACATATGCCGTTACAAAACACCTCTTGTCCACGCTGACCTTTTAGACGACATTTGCACCCGCAAGTCAAAATACCGACCTGCGAGTCGAATTAAAGAACGGCTAGTCTCTATAGGATACTGAGGCTTTCGAGACAATGAATTTTCTCCCATGACCGGGCGGCGAATGACACGGAAGGAACGAGAGCGAACGATGCACCAGCGCGAGATCATGGCCGCCGCGCGTTCGATGTTTGCGCGCAAGGGCTTCAATCAGACGACGATGGAGGACATTGCGCTGAGCGCCGAATTCGGCAAGGGGACGATCTACAACTATTTCGGCAGCAAGGAGGAGCTCTTCCGCGCGGTGCTGGACGACTCGTTCTCGCAGGTTCTTGCGCTTGTCAGAGGGACGATGGACAGCTCCCTCCCATTCCGGCGCAAGATCGAGACGCTGGCGAACGATCTGCTGGAGTATGCGCTCGACAATCCGGACAGCCTTTATCTGATGGTGCGTGAATCGCAGCTGCTGTGCCGGGATAATCCGCTGCTGGAGAGATTTCCGGAGGTAATGACCCTCATCGCCGATCAGATCGCCGAGGGACAGCGGCAGGGCATCGTGTTTCGGGAGATCGGCGCCCAGGTTCTGGCGCAGGTCCTGATGAACATCATCCTCGGGCGGTTCATGAACATCATGTACACCAGACACGAGGAACACACAGGAGAGTCCGCGAAGGGACACGGCTTCCCCGGCCGGGCGATCTTCGATGAGATCCGGGCGGACGATCTGGCAAAGGAGAAGGAGGAGGCGATAGCGGTGGTGCAGCGGGTCTTCCTGTACGGGATCTCGCTCTCAGGCCCCGGCACAACGTGACGATGACGAATGATTCGCGCAATTCATTCAAGAGCACTATGAAGATGGGATGATGACCGAAAAACCGATGGGAACGAAGCGGCCCACACGCAGAGAACGGGAGCGCATGGCCCGGCGCCAGTTGATCATCAACGCGGCCCGGAAGGTATTCTCCTACAGGGGCTTCAGCGAAGCCAAACTGGAGGATGTGGCCGAGCTCGCCGAATTTGGCAAGGCAACGCTCTATGGCTACTTCCCCACCAAGGAGGCCCTGTTTGAAAGCGTCCTGGAAGACTCCTTCGGAAACATGAAGAGGATAGCAGCGGAGACGCTCGCCGGGGATGTCCCGCTGGAGACGAAGCTTCGCCAGTTCGTGCGCGGCGAGATGGAGTATTTCTATCACAATCCGGAAAGCCTGCATCTGATGATGCGGGAGTCGCATCACCTCCGTGGCGCCAATCCGATGCTGCGCATGATGCCGGATATGCTGACAATCCTCACCGTCTCCATCGAGCGCGAACAGCGCCGGGAGGGAGGATTGATGGAGGCGGACCCCATCGATCTGGCGATGCTTCTGCTGAACATGCTCTTCGGACAGGTGATGGCGCGGCTCCACCGGCATCTCTGCAGGGCCGGCGCGGAGAACGTGATGAAGAACGACAAGACCATCGAGGAATTCTTCGAGAACCTGCGCGGCGCCGAGGCTGACCAGGAAGTGGAACGCGCCACCGCGCTGATCTGCAGGGTATATCTGCATGGAACGAGGCAATAAACGTACAACATTCGATAGCAAGGCGGGCATGAGGAAATCACTCGTATCGACGGTCGCGGTGGCGATGCTCCTGGCATTCTCCGCGATGAATGCACAGGAACGGCAGTTGTCGCTGGACCAGGCGATCCAGGCGGCGCTGAACAACAACCGCGATCTGCGGATCGCACAGCTCGAAATCGACAAGGCCGACGCGCAGGTGACCGAAGCGTTCGGCAACGCCCTCCCCTCGCTCGATCTGACGGGGAGCTACACCCGGAACATTCAGAACCAGGTGTTCTACTTCCCGGGAGCGGACGGCATCTCGCGTCCCATAGAGATCGGCTCGGCAAATGCGATATCCGGAGCGCTGCAACTGCGGCAGGTGCTGTTCAACAGCGCCGTGCTCACCGGCGTTGGGACGGCGAGAACCTACGCGCAGATCTCGCGCCAGCAGTTGCGGGCTACCACGGCGCAGACCGTGCTCGCCGTGAAGAGCGCCTACTACGGCGCCGTGCTGGCATCCGACGTGCTTGAGCTGAACAGGCAGATGCTTCGCAACGCGGAACAGAACTACGAGACCGCCCGCCGGTTCTACGAGGCCGGCCTGCGCGCGGAGTTCGATGCGATCCGGGCGGAGGTGCAGGTGGAGAACCAGCGCCCGGCCGTGGCGGAGGCTCTGGACAACTACGAATCTGCGATTGACAACCTGAAGATCCTTCTCGGCATCCCCCCCGATACGGCTCTGGCCCTCACCGACACACTGATGTTCGAGGCTACGGGCGATACCGCCGTCCCCTCCGTCGCGATGGCGCGTGAGATGCTGGAGCGCTACAACCCGCAACTCGAAGCGCTCACGCTCGGAACGGAGGTCAACCGGCAGTTGATCGATATCAACCGCTCCGAATTCCTCCCCACCCTGGCGCTCTTCGGCGCCTATCAGATCCAGGCGCAGGCTGACGACTTCAGCTCGCTCGATTTCCAGCCGACCTCGATGGTGGGATTGAACCTGACGCTCAACCTGTTCAACGGGTGGCAGACGAGCGCACGGGTGGAGCAGGCGAAGATCGAGCACCAGCAGTCGCAGCAGCAGCTTGCCCAACTGGATCAGGCGCTGAAGACGCAGCTTGAGGCGGCGCTGCGGCGAATCGACCTGGCACGGCAGCGGATCGCCGTCAGCCAGCGGACGATCTCCCAGGCGGAGCGCGGCTACCAGATCGCAACCGTGGCCTATTCGGCCGGCACCGGCACCCAGCTTGAAATCAACGACGCGGAGCTTGCGCTTGCGCAGTCGCGGCTGAACCAGCTCAACGCGATCTTCGAGTACCGGGCCGGACTGGCGAACCTGGAGTTCCTTCTGGGCAACAACTACCGACTCGCTGGCGAGGACAACGACAGCGTGATCTACGGCCGATGAATGCATGTGACGCAGCGCAGCGCGGACAACGCACGAACGGCACCGGCATCCCTGGGGTTGGGGTCCGGGAAGAGGGCGACATTTCCTTCATTGATCAGGAAGAACAAACAATGCAACGATACGGCAGGCAGTTTTTCAAGGCGGCGGCACTGGTGGCAACGGTGGCGCTGACGGCGGCCATGACGGGATGCAACAACGCCGAGCAATCGGAAACCGCCAATGAGCCGGCGATTCTCACACTCGGAGAGCGCGACGTGGCGGTCGCCGAGAACATCAGGCTGGAGGCGGGCGTGCCGGTCAGTGGTACGCTGGAGCCCTCCGAGATCGCCGATGTGAAGGCGCAGGTGGCCGGGAACATCACCGGCGTTCGCGTCGATGCGGGCTCTCCGGTATCGCGCGGGCAGGTGCTGGCGGTGATCGTGGCAGAGGGCATCCGCAGCCAGGCGGCAAGCACGCAGGCGGCGATAGCGGCGGCGCAGGCACAGCTCGATCTCGCCCGCCAGCGCATGGAGTCGATGAAATCGCTCTATGAAACCGGTGCCGTGGCGAAGCTGGAATACGACAACGCGCGCACCGCGGTGGAAGCCGCGCAGGCACAGCTTGCAGCCACCCGCGCGCAGGCCACCGGCGCGCAGGAGCAGGCCGGACGCGCCACGGTCAATTCACCCCTGGGGGGAATTGTAAGCGCCCGCATGGTGAACGAGGGAGAGGCGGTCAATCCCGGGCAGCAACTCTTCCGCGTGGTGAATTCCAGCACGCTGGAGCTTGCCGGACAGATTCCCATCAGCCAGCGCGCCAGCGTCCATGTCGGGCAGCCGGTATCGCTCACGCTGAGCGCCGATCCCGACCGCCCGGTGCGCGGCTCGATTGCACGCATCGAGCCTGTCGCAAATCTCCAGACACGCCAGGTGGGGGTCTACGTCCGCGTGGACAACCCCGGCGGAAATATCGTGGCAGGACAGTATGTGGACGGCACCATTCTCACCGAAGGGGTCATCTCCGCCACGGTCGTGCCGCAGGACGCCATCAGGAGACGCGGCGACACCGCCTATGCGCTGGTCGTCGCCCAGGGAACGGTCATGGAGCGGAAGGTGACGCTGGGACGGCGCAACGATGCGCGTGGCGTCGTGGAAGTGACCTCCGGCATCCAGGCCGGGGAGCATGTGATCACCGTCCCAACGGTACAGGTTGAGACTGGAACACAGGTGCGCCTTGGAGGCAACGCCGCACAGAACGCCACGGCGGATTCCGTCGGGAAGGAGAATTGATATGAATGATACCACAAAACAGCAGCCGGAGGAGAACCCGGCGGCCCATGCCGCGCCGGCACAGGAGGCGGGCGGACTGAGCGCGGTGGCGATCCGCCGCCCGGTCTTCACCTCCATGATCATGCTCGGCCTGATCGTGCTCGGCATCTTCAGCTTCCGCGGGCTCCCCATCGATCAGTATCCCGACGTCGATATCCCGATCGTGACGGTGCAGACGGTCTATCCGGGAGCCAGTCCGGAGACCATTGAGCGCGAGGTTACGCGGCGCATGGAGGAGGCGTTCAACCCGGTCGAAGGTGTGGACAAGATCACATCGCAGACGCTTGAGGGCGTTTCGGTCGTCATTGTCGAGTTCGAGCTGGGACGCAACGCGGACCAGGCGGCACAGGATCTGCGCACAAAGATCGAATCGATCCGCCGCGATCTCCCCGAGGATATCGATCCACCGATCGTGCAGAAGTTCGATCCATCGGCCACGCCGATCATCTCGCTTGCGATCTCGTCGAAGACCATGCCGACGGTCGATCTCACGAACCTTGCCGACCTGACCGTCCGCCGCCGTCTTGAGACGGTGTCCGGCGTGGGCGAGGTTCGGCTCACCGGCGGCCTTGCCCGCGAGATCAGGATTCACCTGAAACCGGACCGGATGGAGGCGCTCGGCATCTCCATCGGCGAGGTGATGGGGGCGCTGCAGTCGCAGAACCTTGAGGTTCCGGCAGGACGTCTTGAGCGCGGCAACCTGGAGCAGCTTGTGCGCGTGACGGGACGCATCGTCAATCCGGTGCAGTTCGAGCAGATCATCGTTGCGACGCGCAACGGCGAGCCGATCCGGCTGGCGAGCGTGGCGAACGTTGAAGATGCCACCGAGGAACAGCGCTCGCTGGCAATGCTGGACCAGTCGCAGGCGATCTCGCTGGACGTGATCAAGGTCTCCGGAGCGAACACCGTGCAGGTGGCCGACAACGTGAACGCCGCCGTAGCCGAGCTCCAGAAGACGCTTCCGAAGGAGGTCGGCATCCAGGTTGTCCGCGACAACTCCGTCACGATCCGCCACTCGGTGGAGGACGTGATCTTCGAGCTGCTGCTCGGCGCTCTGCTGACAGTGGTGATCGTCATGCTCTTCCTGAACGACTGGAAGGCGACGGCCATCACATCGCTCGCCCTGCCGGTGTCCGTCATCTCCTCCTTCATCCTCATGAGCATACTCGGGTTCACCCTGAACGTGCTGACGCTGATGGCGCTCTCGCTCTCGATCGGCATCCTGATCGACGACGCCATTGTGGTGATCGAGAACATCGTGCGGCATCGCGAGATGGGGCAGGACCACTTCTCGGCGGCCAAGTGGGGAACAAAGGAGATCATCCTTGCGGTGCTGGCGACGACGCTCACGGTGGTGGCGGTGTTCGTGCCGGTCTCCTTCATGGGAGGCATCATCGGCCGGTTCTTCTTCCAGTTCGGTCTTACCGTTGCATGGGCGGTGCTGGTCTCGCTCTTCGTCTCGTTCACGCTGACGCCGATGCTCTCGGCGTGGTGGGGCGTGAATCCCCACGTGGAGAACGGCGGGCACAAAAGCCGCAATCCGATCACCCGTTTCATCAGCGCATTCAACAGGTGGTTCGACAAGCTCGCCGTGCACTACCGCGCGGTCATCGCCTGGGCGCTCCGGCACCGGAAGACGACACTGGCGATTGCGGCGGCATCGTTCGTCGGCGCCATCTTCCTCTTCCCGCTGATCGGCGGAGGTTTCATGCCTCCATCGGATAACAGCGAGTTCTCGGTCACTTTCGAGACTCCAGACGGATCGACCCTTGGATACACGGAGAGCAAGGCCCGCGAAATCGTGACGGCACTTTCGTCGCTGGAGCAGGTGCGGTACACCTACACCGCCATCGGCGCCGGCCAGACCGGAAGCGTGAACCGTGGCGAGATCTACGTGAAGCTGGTGCCGGCGGGAGAGCGCGAGTTCTCGCAGGAGCAGATGCTGCTGGAGGCACGCAAAAAAGTCGCTCATATCTTCGGCACAAACATCTCGGTGCTGAACGCCGGCGGCGTCGGCGGAGCGCGGGCGCCGATCGCCGTGGAGGTGCGCGGCCCGGATGTTGACGAGCTGCAGCGTGTATCGGAGCAGGTGCAGACCGCCATGAAGGCGATGCCCGGCATCGTGGACGTTCGCCTTTCGGTGGGCAATCCCCGTCCGGAGTACAGGATCGACGTCGATCGCAACCTGGCGAACGACGCAGGGCTGAACATCGGGCAGGTGGCCAGCGTGGTGCGCCCGCTCTTCGCCGGAAGCGTGGCGACGCGCTGGGAGGACCCCCTGGGCGAGGAACGTGATGTGGTGGTACAGCTTCCCGAAGGGGAGCGCGTTTCGATCGAGGACATACGGTCGCTCCCGCTTGCAACCATGCGCCGCGACGCGAACGGCATGGCGGTGAACATCCCGCTCGGCCAGGTGGCGAACATCGTGGAGGGAACGGCCCCGGCCCGCATCGACCGAAGCAATCTCCAGCGTATCGTGACCGTATCGGCCGGCACCACACCGGATGTGTCGGTGGCGGAGGCGTCGGCGATGATCCGCGCACGCGTGGCGCAGATGAACATCCCCACGGGCTATTCGGTGACGCTCGGCGGCGAAACCGAACAGCTTGAGGAGACGACGGGATATGTGGTGCAGGCGATCTTCCTCGCCGTGATCCTCATCTTCCTGATCCTTGCCTCGCAGTTCGAGTCGTACACACAGCCGTTCGCCATCATGCTCTCGCTGCCGCTGTCGCTGGTGGGCGTTCTGCTGGCGCTCCTTATCACGGGCGATACGCTGAACATGATGTCGATGATCGGCCTGATCCTGCTGATGGGTCTCGTGACGAAGAACGCCATCCTGCTGGTGGACAACGCCAACGAGCAGCGCAGGACGGGGAAGGAGCGGTTCGATGCTCTGGTGGATGCCGGCGCCATCCGTCTGCGTCCAATCATGATGACTACGCTGGCGATGGTCGCCGGCATGTTCCCGATCGCCCTGGCGCTCGGCGAGGGAGGCGGCTTCCGCGCCCCCATGGCACGCGCGGTGATCGGCGGCCTTATCACGTCAACGCTTCTGACGCTGGTGGTGGTTCCCGTGGCCTACACCTACTTCGACGATTTCGGCGCATGGGCCAAGCGGAAGTTCGTCTCGAAGAAGCGCGAGGATGAGATTCATCGCGAGCAGATGGAGTCCGGACTGGCACCGAAGCCGGTCTGGGGTATCGAACAGGACTAGGCTCGCAGACGATGCCCCCCCGGCTGCGCGGGACTGCGGTTGCCACTTCGGTGGCAGGGCTGCGGTCCCGCGCACCATTTTATCTCCCCGGTTCATCATCACATCCGGTATGCCGCCGGTGGCGGCGCACCATTGCTCCGTACTGAAAGTTTGCGATCTTCGTGGACGCCGACACGGCCACATACGGCTATCAGCCATCATATCAGAGATCGAACATCGGAGACGCACGGATGAACCTTGCCCTCCTCGGTCTGCTCTTTCTCGTGCTCCTCGTCATCGCCTACCGGTTCTATGGCCGGTGGGTGGCGCGCCAGTTCGCCATCGACGACGCGCGCACCACACCCGCCCACAGGGTGAACGACGGCGTCGATTTCGTGCCGACCCGTCCCTTCTATCTATATGGCTCCACCCCACCATTGTCGTTCTTCTCGCCAACCTGTAGTCCACTCGGGTCCTTCAGGCCTACAGGATTATCATGCGCGTAATGATACGGCGTCCATGCACGAAACTCCTCCCACAACGGATCAACACTCGCAAATCCCGGCCCTTCCGGATCGTACTGCCGTACCCCATGATTTGCCGTCCCCGTCTCGCAATCCTTCTCCTTATCAATGAACTTCTTCCGTGTGTCGATGCCCGTTACAGCTACGGTAGCACCAAACGGCTCATAATCCGTCTGATTAATTACCGCACCCGATTCATCCAGCACCACTCGCGTCGAGCCGAGATGATCCGTAATTTTATATTCGCGTGCTCCCGTCGGCTTCGTGATGATCGCACCTACATCGCTCGCTCCGTATGTGATGTACTGGAAGGGATAGAGATAAACTCTGTTCAACCCCGCATCATCGCACTCCGATTGCAGCGAGTCCAGATGCTGGCCGTGATATACCGCTAGCTGCGAACCACCGCCACCGAGCAGATAATAACACCAGGCGTAGATTGCACTATCCGGCGCAGGCACGACGCCATCCATGTACGGATACAGACGCTTCTGCTCCCGCTCGCCGCTGGCGGAATATCTGTAGCGCCAGTCCTCCCACGGTCCTGGTACGCCATTCTCGTACCTCCGCACGCGCGCACGGCTGTTCAGCCCGCGGAAGCTGTAGCCGAAATATTCCTCCCGCAACAGACGGCTCACCCACGGCTGTTCATAACTCACCGCATGGCTCGTCCGCGCTCCGTTCGCGTCGTACCCATACGTGTGCAGCGTGTCGTTGCCGAGGGCATCCGGACGGCGACGGTACTGCAAACGGTTCGTGCCACTGTAGTAGCTGTACGGCTCGGCAGGCTCGTTGTCACGGATCGTTCTCTGACGGCTTCCAACTTCATCGTACTCGTAGGTCGTCGATGT